>FTCC01000325.1_pt1 | contig 9689 bp, 16 predicted proteins | sample 1639481 | NCBI WGS metagenome assembly FTCC01 (sample SAMEA3914864, study PRJEB12502) | metagenome | biome: forest; material: soil | place: USA | collected 2012-03-12 | depth 0.3 m | reverse complement strand
CTTTCATGGGTCGCGCTTCGATGTGTGTGGTTGTCGGGAAAATCAGTCGGTGAGCATCGCCTCCAGGCGGGCGATCTCGGCGGCCTCATCGGCCTCGGTACGGAGAGAGGTCCGGCGGCCGGTGCCGGCGATGACAGGGCCGCTTTCCACAGCCCGCCCTGCACGCACCTGGTCACCGGCCGCCGAAAGGATGTCCTCGCCCGCCTGGCGCTGGGTGCTCATCACCAGGGCACTGCCCAGGCCGTCGCGGGCGGTGCTGGTGCGGCGCATGGCCTGGCCAGCGGAAGCGATGCCGCGGAACTCTTTGCGCACATGGGCGTTAGCCTTCTTGCGGCCGCTGAAATCGCCGGCCTCATCGGACAGGTTGACCTGGTGCACCATGGGCATGTACTCGGCGCACACCAGAGGCTCGCCCATCGACCAGGCCTCGCGATTCAACGCTGAGGTGTCCGCGTTGAAGACGTGGCAACCGCGCTCGGGATGGCCAGGATGGAAGGCGACCGCAACGCGCAGGCCGTGCGGGGCGAAGAAGCCCTGCCTGACGCCATTGAGGCGGAACCGGAACACGCGGCGGTAGTGGACCGTCTCGGTCACCTCAATGGCACCCTGGCGAACGGTGGCGAGCTTCTTCACGGGACAGAAACGCCAGAGCTGATCGGCCGGGCATTCGCGCCGTGTTGCGCTGGCATAAAGTTCTTCCGGCACCACCATCGCCTGGCCGTGTGCCTGGCGCTTCTTGGGCCGATGGTTGAAGCGGTCGCAGGCGGCCGCCATCGCCTCGGCGTATTCCTGCTGCGACCAGAAGCGACGCAGGCTGTCCGCCGCTCCACGCTGGGCGCGCAGGTAATGGGTGGTTCCACGCTCAAACTCGCCACGCGTGCGGCCGATGGTTTCACTGCCGCCTGCAATCATGTCCTGCAGCAGGTTGAAGGAAGATTCCACTGTGCCCTTGCCGCGAGACTTCCAGGTGTGCTCAATAGCAAACAGCTCACCCAGTCCACCCCACAGCGAGCCGTCTTCCAGCTCGATGCCGTGCAGCCATTGGCTGTCCCAGATCCCGCGCTCAAGCCGCCATACCATCGGCAGGCCCCACGCATCGACCAGCTCACGCATATGCTCGGCGATGTCTTCTATGCGGTAGGCATCGCGCTCGCGGCCAATCGCATCCATGCCCAGCCAACGGGCGGAGAACACGTCAATGGAAAACAGGGACTGGCGGCCTACACGTTCCTGGCCATCGGCACCCACGAACCGGAAAGGCTCGTTGCTGCTCATGTCATCGCTTTCCCAGATGCTGTTAGGCGCCATGGGCAGCACGCGACCAGCCTCATCGCACCAAGTGAGGCCTCGACGTTCGATGACTTCTGTCTGACCAAAGGCCTTACGGCCGCGATGCAATGCCATTTCCTCGGCGCTGACGTGGCCGGCGCGGCGCAGGCTCGGCGGGATGACAGCCGGCTTGCGGGTGCGGGCGGCCGTGTCCAGCACTTCACGGATCTGATCGGCCACCTCGATGCTGCAGGCCGGATCGCTGGCAAGGTCTTCGATAGCAAGCAAGAGGCTGCCACGGCGCAATACCCAGCCGCGCAGGGCCTGGACTTCTGTCTCGCTCAAAGCAAACCGCCCGGGGCGGCCGGAGGGGCGGCCGTCCACTACCGCACCCGCATTGGCCTGCATGCTCTTCTGCCAGCGCGACACGCTCGCAGGCGACAGCTTCAAGGCGCTGCAAGCGCTGTTGAGGCTGAGGCCTTTGGCCATCAAGTCTTCGACCTGGCGGACGAGACTGGCGCGGGCGTGAGGATTGACAGTGGAAGGAGGCACGGAAGGGACGTTGGGCAGATTGGGCGCGATCCTCATTGCGCCGAGGATGCGGGTAAGGGCGGAAAGGGCGCGGCCATGCGGCGGCGATGGCGTGATGTCAGGGCGGGTCGATATGGGTGAGATCCAGCGAGCTAAGCTCGTGGCGGCCGGCGGCGGGGTTCCAGATCCAGACCTCGCGCCGCTCTGTGATGGGCAGATTGAGCAGCGCGCTGCGCTCCAGATCCACCTCGGCGCGATGCGTGCGGCGGCGCAGATGTTGCACCACGCCCCAGCAGAACCAGGCCAGCACCAGGAGAAGCAGCGGCAGGCCGAAATCCTGCAACGCGGCCAGTGCGACGACAAAGAGGGGCGGGTTCATGCTGGCTCCTCCTGGGCAGAGACTTCGGCCTGGGCTGCACCAATAGCGGCATTTGCATGTTTCACCGACAGGGCGAAGCTTTCGATCACGCTAATGGGCGGCAGCGCCTTGTGCAGGCAGGTGCCGGCGCATTCATGCTTTAAGCGCGGGGCTGGCTCGCCGCAGCCGTCGCAAACGTAGCCGGAGCCGTTGCAGCGCAGGCAGACAGATTCATCATCGTGGCAGTCAGGGCAGATCATGGGCGTGGATGGGGAGAGTGGGTTGCGTGCAGTGGAGCGTTATTCCTCAGCGGCCGCTTCGGCGGCGAGGCGCGCGGCCCCGGCTGCCAGCTCGGCCATGAAGCTGATAAAGTCGGGCGACTCGGAAGACAGGGAGCGCTGGCCTTGCTCCAGCAGGATGTCGCGCTCTTCACCCGACTGGCCTGCATAGTGCTGCCAGAAGGTGCGCAGGGTGGCGATGGGCTTGCCGATGTTTGAAGGGGCGGAGCCGCGAGCCTTGCCTGAGGTGGCTTGATCGCCCGCAATACCAGCGAGGATCGCACCCAGGCCAAAGCCGGCGCGAACCCGCCATTCATGCTTGGCGCGCAACGTGGGCGAGCTGTCTAGGGCGCGGTACAGTTCGCACGCCTGTTCAACCAGCCGGAGGGACACGCCGAAGCGGTCGGCAAGTTCGGGCATCTTCAAAAACCCCGCATTCTGTGCGGGGTTTTTCTTTGGCCTCCCACCTTTACCATCGTTGGTGTCCGTCGCCACCGTCGGATGCATCACCACCGCCGCGTAGGCCCGCATGGACTTGGTGAAGTTCTGCCGCGCGATGAAGCTGGACTCCATCAAGTCGCGGCCTTCCTCTTCGGTGACCTCAATGCCGCGGATGTCAGTGAACCCCACTTGCTTGGCAGCCTGCCAACGGTGGCGGCCATCAACGATGAGGGGCTTTCCCTTGATGATACAGTAGCGAATGGGCTCGCGTACCCCCCGGGCGCGAATGTCATCCACAAAGGCGGTCCAGTCTTCATGGTGCTCGCTGAACGTGGCGGCATGATCACGCTCACCGCTAAGGTGGGAAAGAGTGTCATACACTGTAGTGAGACGCTCCAGCATGGGATGCGGAGCAAGCTTGGACAGCGGTACAGAGAGGATGTCAGGGGTACTCATGGGCAGAAAAAGGAAGGTCAAACAGGCCAGCGGAGCAGGCGGGGAAGCTGGCCGGCGCACAGGCGCACCAGCGTGCCGGTGGAGGCATCGGCGAAAATGAAGGACTGACTGACCCCCGGTTGGATGGCCAGGAGGGCGAGCCGGCGGCCCCCGGCCGCCACTTCGATCCCCGGCAGGGCCTGGCTGGCCTTCACCGGCCTGCCTGGGCAGCAACGAGGCGGGAGCCCGGCCGCAGCACGGCGAATTTCGAGGCGGGCACGAAGGCCGTCAGCCTGGCGACAGAGCGCCGAGTTGAGAGGGGAGGTGCTCATGGGATTAGGCACTCCGGTTCACCAGCAAGGCGAAGGTCATTTGCGCGGTTTCAGCATCGCGCAGCGTGCTTGCTGTCGAGGCTGCCTGGGCGCGCAGCTCTTCATCCACGCCTTCAGCGGCGATGGCGATGGCCTCAAAAAGGTCCGCCTTCTCTGGCTGCGAGAGGCTGTCGATGGCAGAGAGGGCCACGCGGAAGAGCGGCTTGATGGCAGCCGCCTTTTGTAAAGGAGTGAGGTTCATCGAAGTCCGAGGCGGTTAGCAATGGCCTGCCGGACAGCAGGAAACATTGACGGGTGGTTGATGGCGATGCTCACCGTGTTACGGGCATAGCCCAGCTCTTCAGCCAGGGCCGTCACACTCAATTGCTCACGCAGTAGGCAAGTTTTCACCAGGAGGGTGAAATCCTCTTGCCGCAGTGTGTTTACTCTGTTAGCGGTTGCCATGCTCACTTGCTAACTAAACGTAACAGAGTGAGCAAATCAACAACAAAGTGAGCAATAAAGAGAACATTTCACAAAGAGTGAGCACTCTCCGGGCCGCAATGGGACTTTCCCAGGAGGCGTTTGCTAAACAGCTTGGCGTTTCACGTAACTATGTGAGCATGATTGAGGGCGGGCGGGAGCCTTCTGCCGCCATCTTGAGGCTGCTCGACATCATCGAAGAGCAGCGGAATGCCGGAAACAGTGGACCTCGATCCCAACTGCGGCTTGCTCGCGAAGCCCGAGGGTTGAGCGTGGCTGAACTGGCGAAGCTGGTCGGGTATTCGGTGGCCACTTACCAGGAGATCGAGAACGGCCGCTCCCAGATGGGCGAGAAGATGGTGGCGAAGGTCGCCAAGGTACTGGGACTATCCAAGGAGGAGCTGATGGATGGCGGTGATCACCCGCCGGAGCGTGGCGTGGAGCGCGGAACGTTTGGCACTGTGCCTGAACTTCGAATGGGGCCTGGGATGGAAAAGTCTCGCGTCAAATTTGTACCCCTGCTAAGCATGGCGCAGTGCGGGACCATGCATGCTTACGACGACAGCGCCTACGCCCATGACGGCTTCATTGCGTTCAACTGCAATGACCCCAAGGCGTTTGCACTGACCCTGGCCGGTGACAGCATGCAACCTCGCTACGACCCCGGAGACGTGGCCGTGGTGTACCCCTCCTTTCCCCCGCGCAATGGCGACCTGGTGATCGCCAGGCTGCTGGATGACGAGGGCGGCGACGTGATGTTCAAGGTGTACCAGCCCAACGGCGAAAGAGTCTCCCTGATCAGCTACAACCCCGTTTATCCTCCGCTGGACTTGGCGCGCTCGTCCTTTCAGTGGATCTATCCCGTGTCGAGCGTGACCAAGGTGCTGAGACAATCATGAAAGCTTACTTCCTTTCCTTGCTCGTCATTCTCGTCGCGGCTTCAACTGCCAGTCATGCTGCTGCATCCGACATGGAGGCCGAATGGAACAAGCTCACCAAGGAAGTGAGGTCTGAATTGAAGACGGAGAGCGGCGCCGTGTACCATCATGCGCGCATTGTCGCCCGGGCCGGAAACGCGGTCAGAGTGCTGCACGATGAAGGCGTCGCCAAAGTCCTCATCACCGACCTTCCCAGGGACCTCAAAGACCAGGTCGAGAAAGTGGCGGCCCTGGCCAAAGTCCGTTACGAAGAGCTGAGCAAGGAAATCGAAGCCGACAAGATCGCGGCAGATCTGGCTGGCAGGATCCCCGGCGCCACGCCGGCGAACACTTACCTGGAGCTGCAAAAGCGGCACTTCAAGGTGGAGAAGCACACCGGCGAAGCACCGGCCTGGAACTGCAGCCGGACGGACGGACCCAAGGACTACACCTGCGAGGTGATGAGCCGGGGCGGCCACGCCACGCTGGTGTATTCCGTCGTGGCCACGGTGGTGGACGGTTCCCAACAGCCAGACCTCCAGGACACGGGGGACTTTTTGGGCCTCATTGCCGAACTGCCCTACACCGGTGCCCAGCCGGCGGCCGCGCGCGCCTGGGTCAAAGAGCAGGTGCGCACCGGCCTCAAAGGCAGCAAGACCATCGAGGGCGTGACTTTCACGCTGGACCTCAACAAGGGCCGGTACTCCGTGCTTTCCATCGAGGCGGCGAAAACTGCTCACTAATCCCTCGCATGTCATCCGGTCCTTGGATTGAACAAACCTGCTCTACCTGCATGTATTGGGATTTCGAAGGTGATTACGACAGCACCACGCTTGCTCCGTGCCGAGCCAACCCACCAGTGCCTGTTGCTGACCGCAGTCGCTCAGCGTGGCCCTACACCCTGCCCGAGGATTGGTGTGGCAAGTGGTTGCCCATTCCTGAGTACGAGGACACGCTCGAAGACGCCTCTTGAACTCATCTGACTGACAAGGCGATGAGCGACACCTACAAAGCCAAGCTCCTGTAAAATGAAACAGCACCTATTGCGCGTCTTTTCCAACCCTTGGATCGGCATTTTAGGCACGGTATGCTCAATAGTTGGCATACCTTTGGCCGTGTATTTGGCACAATTGACAAACGTATCACCGAACCTCACTTTCCAAGTTCACCCCGTACGCACGCCCATCGTGACACCAAGCCAAACCAGCAACCTGCATGTGTCGTACAAAACCATCGATATCGCCGGTGCAGTAACGGCGTTACAACTTGCCTTTTGGAACTCTGGCAACCAACCCATTCGAGCACAAGATATTCTCTCTCCTTTGCAGTTTGAATTGGAGAAACACGGCGGGGCCGCCCCACGCATCTTGGAAGCTACCATCCGCAAGCGAAGCCGAGATGTGACCGGCATTGTTCTTGATGAATCAAAAATGGAGGCGGGAATAGTCGGTGTGTCATGGAATGTGCTAGAAACGGGCGACGGCGCAGCGATACAGGTTGTCTATGCCGGTGATACCAATCAGCCGCTCACTGCCAAAGGGACAATAATCGGCCAGCGCTCTTTGGAAGAAGTCAAAATTCAAGCTCCTGTCACAAGACTGGACCCATTGGCCGCAGCAGCGAATAATAAAAGAGGAAACTGGTTTATTGCGCTGTTGACCGCAATACTCATAGCTGGGATTTTCATCGTGGATTTCTTTTCTGAACGGGGTCAATTTCGATTTCGCCGTTCCCTGAAGCACTTGCCTGAGTCCGAACTTGAGCAGGCAAGAGTTAAAATGAAGAACTCCTTTGTGAGAATGATTTATGCCGTAGTCATTGGGACCGCCATCGGAGCATATGCACTATATGAAATTTTGCATATTGTAGTGCCCGGGCCTCCCTTTGGATTTTGATTTCAGTGGGGAATCTAAACGCTTGATAGTAAGCAGCCTTCCGTACAGTCAGGTGTGCTTGGGGGCTGCGCGTTGGACTACCGGCGTCCGCCTTGCGTGCCGCAGAGCGGCGCGACGATGTACCCGTTTCCGCCGATCCAGTTCGACGGAAACGGGTACATCGTCGGTTCTTCACCTACTCCATGATTCCCCTCCACGTAAGTCTCAGATGGGTTGAGTGCCGCCCAGCCTACTTGCCTTTTGCCTTTCCTGATGATTCTGCCGCAGCCTTTGCAGCATCCTCTTTGATGGCTCTCTCAAGATGCTCGATGTACTTGCACCCTACAGTGCTCAAAGTCAGGACGGTGGATAGGAACTGTAGAAGGGCGTAGGCTTGCAATCCCACCACGAAGCCTGACATGCCCGTCACTGCCCAGTAGGCGGTGGGTTCAAAAAGGATTGCGGTCGGTTTGTAGGCGAACAGGCAAATGATGGAGGAAGCAATGAGAAGCAGGTGGACGAAAGCCGTCCAGGTGAACACGAACAAAAGGTCTGAGTACATGCAATGCGCACTGTCCTTGGTGACTCTGCTGCTAACCAGCCTGCGCACGAAGCTTTGATCGGCGAAAGCGAGCGTCATCGTGACCCCAGTGACACAGAAGCCCAAGGCAATGGACGAGTAGGTGAGCGAAGCACCAAAGAAAGTGTGAGCCAACAAGTGAAAATCGACCCGCAGCAGTGCCTGACCAGAGACCAACCCTGCTAAAACGCTGAGCCAAAGGATCGATTCTCCCAGAACCCTGCTTTTCCTCGGCCAGGCCTCTTTGGTGATGAACCTCGCAAGCGCTCTCATGGGATGCTAAGAGTCATCGTTTTCAACATCAGCGGCTGGATGGCCTTCAGCAAGCTGCTCCAGGAACTGGAGTAGAGCCTGCTGGACAGCCTTAGGTTCAGGATAGCCGTCAACCAGGCTCTTGGCCACCTCGACTTTTTTCTGCTCAGTGTGATTGTGCAGTTTCAGCATCGCCTCCTGCTTGCTGTCAGTCCGGGACCCCCTAACCACCACGTTGTTAAAAATGTGTTTGCCGCGCCGGATGAGGTTCTGGATGCTTCCAAGGAGACCGTATTCCTTGGCGATGCTGCCATCGCGTGAGGCGGTAAAAGTGACCTCGATTTTCTTTGCCTCAGACTCTTTGGCCATTCCCGACAGCTTGTCGGCGCAATCCTCCCAATCAACGTTTGGTTCCACCATCTGAACAGTGGCAACGCGAATGCGGTTGAACTTGTGGAGTTCTCTGAGGAACTCTTCATTAGCTACCGGAGGCATTTCCAAGCTCAGCCCAGCATAGCCTTGCAGACGGCTGCCGATCTCCCGAAGGATGCCGAGGATCTGCGTCGCCTTCGCTCCTCGCTGATTGAACTCCACAGTGACAAACCGGGTTCGCAGATCAAAGGCGGCATGCGTGCGCGTCGAAAGCAACTCATCGTCCCCCTTGTCTCCGATCCGCTCCTGGTTGGTCTGCGGATTGTACAGGCGCGGCTTCGTGTGCGCGTCTCCGTCCTCGGCTGCCAGAAGAATAAAGTCCTTATGGATGGAGATTTCGGCAAGGAAGATGTGCCGGTCTTCGATTTGGTGGCTCCGCTTGGAAGGCCGCACCTTTTTGATTTTCTCAAAGAAGACCCTGTAGTCATCAAGCGGAGCGTTCTGGACGTGAGCATGCAGTTGATAGGCGTGGAGAGTGCGCTTCATAGTAGGTAATTAATGCAACAGATTGGCCGTAAACACTCAAGGATAAATATCTGACGCCAAAACGTCCGCCATGCGTGCCGCAGGGCGACGTGAGGTGAGGATCTGAGGCCAGGGTGTGGGCGCATGATTGATGCGCTGACCCACCACGCCCTGCCTGTGCTCGCGGATGCCGCGGGTGATGCCTCTTCGACCTTAACGCTGTGGGCCATTGGGACCCTGGCGGCGCTGGCGTTGTTTGCGGACCATATCACGGCCGTGTGGGACCGGTTCCGGCAGAAGCCGCCGCCTGGCGAGGTGTTCGCCACGCGTGAGGAACTGCGGCAGGTGCATGCCCGCGTGGACAACATGCTTACCTCCATGGGCGGAAGCATGGAGAAGCTCACAGCAGAGCTGAAGGGCGCCATCGACAAGCTGGGGGAGAAGGTGGACGAGGAGCTTAAGGAGGTGCGTGCCGAGAACAAGGAGGTCAACAAGAGCCTGGCTTCCATCCACCGATCTTTAGGCCGCCTCGAAGGACACGAAGAAGGAGGCCACCACCATGGCTGACAAGCAGCGCGCGGAAGAATGCCGGCATGTGGTGCTGGGCTACCTGGTGAACCGGCCGAGCGTGGCGCAGGCGGCAGCGACCATTCACCACCGCCTAACCATCACGGAGTGGGACTTCTCGCTGATCGAAGTGCAGGAAGCGTGCGGATTCCTCGCCGGCATGGAGCTGGTGAAGGAAATCACCGACCCGATGGGCAGCACCAAGCACTATCAGGCCACGAGCACGGGCATCCTGCAGCACGAAAGGGCCAGCGCGGTATGAGGACCGACACAGCGGCCCCCGAGTCGATGAGCCTGCATGGCTTCGTGGTGTTCGTGGCGGGCGTGATCCTGGTTCTGGTGGGGCTGCGGTACGGCGGCCGATGACAAGCTTCCCAGCCGCCGGGCAAAGGGCGGCACTAACAACAACATGAGTGCAAACAACAACTATCAGAACGGGCGGGCCGCCGCGGTGGGTGACGCCGTCGTGGGCCGTGATTCGCAGGGCCATCCAGTG
>FTCC01000105.1_pt1 | contig 9708 bp, 8 predicted proteins | sample 1639481 | NCBI WGS metagenome assembly FTCC01 (sample SAMEA3914864, study PRJEB12502) | metagenome | biome: forest; material: soil | place: USA | collected 2012-03-12 | depth 0.3 m | reverse complement strand
GTCTATGCCCGAAATCCAAGTCCGCAAAGGTGAGCCCGTTGACCGTGCTCTGAAGCGTCTCAAGACGAAACTCGAGATGGAGGGCATCCTTGAAGAAGTTCGCCGCCTGCGCGCTCATGAAACGCCGAAGGAGCGCACCCGCCGCAAGGCCCGCGCCGCCGCCAAGCGTGGCAAGATTCGTTTCCGTTTCATCGCCAACAAGCCCCAGGCTGAAGGCGCCGCCGTCGCGGCTCCCGCCGCCTGATTTGGCTGCGGCTGTTGACGAGTGCTGTTCGTAACAAAGGCCGGGTGGACACACCCGGCCTTTTGCGTTGTCATTTTCGCGCAGGCGCGACTACAGTACTCGTATGCTTCGGTATCTATTCTTGTTGGCGGTGATGATGTGCGGGGTGACGGCGCCCGCACAGGCCCAGTTTGGACTGGGCGGCGACGAAGAGACCCTCGGACTGCGCAAGCTGGCCGAAAGCGGGGACGCGGAGGCGCAGTTCCAGCTCGGGCTCCGGCAGGTTTCCGGCCAGGGGGTGACGAAGGCCGAGCCGGTGGAAGGCGCCTCCTGGATCATGAAGGCGGCGCGCCAGGAGCATGAGAAGGCCATGCATGTGCTTGCCTCGCTGTATGCGGACGGCCTGGGCGTGGAAAAGAGCAACGCCAAGTTTCTGGAATGGGAGCAGAAGGCTGCGGACAAGGGCCTGGCCCAGGCGCAGCTCGGCCTTGCCGAGGCCTATGACCAAGGCAGGGGCGTGGACAAGGATCCTTCCGCCGGCGCTGAATGGGCTGCAAAGGCCGCTGACCAGGACTTCGACGAGGCGCAGGCGTATTTCGGCGCCAAGCTCGCCCGGGGCGACGGCGTGCCCAAGGATCCAGCCCAGGCCGCCGGCTGGTTTTTGAAGGCGGCCAAGCAGGGCCACACCGGCGCGCAGCGGCAGCTTGCCTTTCTTTACTACACCGGCAGCGGCGTGCCGCTGGACTACCGTCGTTGCGAGGCCTGGTACCGCCGCGCGGCGCAGTCGGAGGATGATCCCTGGGCGAACAACGACCTCGCCTGGTTCCTCTCCACCTGCCCGGACAAGGAGTTTCATCGCGGCCGCGAAGCCGTGACCATCGCCAAGCGCGCCATCCGCATTGTCCAGGACAAGACCGGCGAGCAGCGCCATGAGATGGTCGACACCATGGCGGCCGCCCTCGCCCGCAACGGCCAGTTCGCGGAGGCCGCGCTGTGGCAGAAGCGCTGCATCGCGCTGCTCAAGGAGGACAAGGACATTCCCAACGAGGATCGCGCCAAGCTGGCCAAGGAGTTCGAAGGCCGCCTGAAGCTGTACACCGGCCAGCAGCCCTACGCGGATGAGCCGGCCAAGCCGGAAGGCAAGGCCGCGCCGCTGCGGGGTGACAACGTGCTGGACGAGAACGAGAACACCTCTCCCGGCACTCCAAAAAACCCGGAGCAAAAGCCGAAGAAAAAGAAGGGCAACGTCGCCTGATCGTCCTTCCATTTCCGCTTTCACTTTCATGAAACCGTTCCTCCCCGCCGGTCTTCTTCTTGGTGCCGCCCTTTTGCTTGGCGGCTGTGGCAAGTCCTCGGACTCCAGTGCCGGCCGCCCGGTGGGCCTGAAGCACGGCCTCATCGGCGCTTCGCTGCTCACCTTGCAGAACCCGTTCTTCAAGGTCATTGGCGACGAGCTTTCCGCCGAGGCCAAAAAGAACGGCTACGACACCTTGGTGGTGAGCGCGGACAACGATGTGGCACGCCAGAGCAACCAGGTGAAGGACTTCATCGTCAAAAAGTGCGCCGCCATCGTGCTGAGTCCGGCCGATTCCAAGTCCATCGTGCCTGTGATCCAGGAGGCGAACGCCGCCGGCATCCCCGTCTTCACGGTGGACGTGCCTTGCAATGAGCCGGGGGTGAAGATCGTCACCCAGATCGCCACCGACAACTACGGCGGCGGCAAGGAAGCGGGCGTGGCAATGGTCGAGGCGCTCGGCGCCCAGGGCGGCAAGGTGGGCGTGCTGGACCTCAAGACGGTGGAGTCCTGCATCCTGCGAGTGAAAGGCTTCAAGGAGGTGGTCGACGCCCACAATGCCAAGGGCGGCGCGAAGATTGAGATCGTCAGCGAACTCGACGGCGGCGGCGCCAAGGACAAGGGTTACAAGGCGGCCGAAGACATGCTGCAGGCGCAGCCCGAACTGCGCGGCATCTTCGCCATCAACGACCCCTCGGCGCTCGGCGCCCGCGCGGCCCTGGAAAAGGCCGGCAAGGCGGACCGCGTGGTGATCGTGGGCTTCGACGGCCAGCCGGAAGGCAAGCAGGCCATCCGTGAAGGCAAGCTTTACGCCGACCCGATTCAATTTCCCGACAAAATGGGCGCGGAAATTGCGCGGGCCATCGTAAACCACTCAAAGGGCGCGGACCTTCCGCCGCAAACGCTGATTCCCACCAAGCTCTACCGCAAGGCGGATGCGGAAACGGATCCCTCCCTCAAGTGAAAACACGCAAGTTTTGGATGCCGGCATTGCAATAACGCCCGGCTCGATTTAAGCTTCCCATATACGACATGAGCGTTCCTGATGACTCCAAAGACTCCCGCCAGCGTCAGGCGGAGAAAATTGTGCATCATCCCGAGGGTTACAAGGTATGCGAAGGCTGCGGCTCCATTGTGGTGGCCCGCGCGGTGTCCTGCCCGAGCTGTCATGGCTACCGGTTCGACAACACCAAGGACCGCATCGTGTCACAGGCCCAGGCGCTGGCCTTGAGAAATCCCAGCTCGGTGCTGGCTTCTGACCTTTCCTGAGCCCGCCGGGTTTCCGTCAAAAAGACGGGACTTTTGCGCCATTGTGGCGGCGTTTGGCAGAAGGCAAAAAGGAAGTCAAGAGCATATTTCAGCCCAAGTCCCGGCAAAAAGTGCGAGAAAGTGCTTTTCCTGTCAGCAGCTCGCTGCTAGGTACTCCGAATCGGACCGGTCGGGACTTCCCGACGTTGATCCTTTTACGAGGATTGTTTGACGGGCTGTCATGGCTGGTACGACTCAACACAACACAACCGAACAGACCAAACCAACCATGACATTGAACAAGTTCGTCTTCACCGTCGTCGGCAGCGCCGCGATGGCCGCCACTGCCTTCGGGGGCACCGCTTCCTCCGGCAAGTATGTCCAGCCCCAGGTCGCTCCCGCTGAGGAAGACCTTGGTCTGACGCTCGGCGTGGGTTATGACACGCATTACTTCTTCCGCGGCCTCAACCTCGCCGAAGACTGGGTTTCCACCTCCGTGGACTGGACGCTTCCTTTGACCAAGGGTCTGCGTCTTGACCTGGGTGCCAATTACGGCACCTCCGCCGGTGACTCCGCCAAGCTGGGCAAGTACGACGCTGGCGATCTTTCCAATCTTGTCGGCTTCGATGTGGGCAACATTTCGTATGACCGCCTCCAGCTGGATGCCAACCTGGTCGCCACTCTGGGCCCGGTGGAAGTGGGTGTCGGCTACCGCTGGTACCACAATCTGGGCGACCTCGCACGCGCCATGGAAGACGGCAACGAAGTGGGCGTGAATGTCGCCACCAAGCTGGGCCCCATCAACCTGGGCGTGGCTGCTTATCGTGACTTCTCCACCGATGGCTGGTATTTCGAAGCTGCCGTGAACACCGAGATCAAGCTGTGCGAACGCGTCAGCCTCGTCCCCGGTGCCAACGTCGGCTATGCCGACCACTACAGCTATCAGTTCAGCGCCCTGGGCTTCCGCCCTGAAGTGGACAGCTTCACCACGGTGACCGTGAGCCTGGCCATGCCGATCAAGCTGACCAAGCGTGCGACCCTCACCCCCTACGTTGCCGGCAACCTGCCGCTCAACGACCTGCGCAAGTACGCTGACGTGATCCCCCTCCAGGACAACCAGCTCTACGGCGGCGTGAACCTGTCCGTGAAGTTCTAATCGACTTCGCTGTCATCTGACAACAACTTGCAAGACCTCCTGGTGAAAGCCAGGAGGTCTTCTTTTTTGCCCGTGCCCTCCGCCCCCCACAGTTCCGTCTCAGGCCAGCTTCAAGGCCTGTTGTTCGATGCGCCGGCGCAGCCGCCGAAAAGTGCCGGGCCGGGCCTTCCGCAGGGCACGCTCATTGCCCGCGTGCAGCTGGAGGATGCCGCGGCGCTGGAGCTGGACTATGTCGTTCCAGAGAAGCTGGCAGACCGTGTGCGCATCGGTTCGAGGGTGATCGTGCCCCTGCAGCGCCAGCGCGTGCCTGCCGTGGTGCTGGCCTTGCTGGACCACTCGCCCCACGCCGGCCGGCTGAAGGAACTGCTGGAGGTGAAGGGCCGGGGCGATCCAGTCTTCACGCCGGGACTGATCAAGCTGGCAAACTGGGTGGCGGACTACTACGTCACGCCCGTGAGCCAGGTGCTGCGCGCCATGCTGCCCCAGGCCGTGCGGGCAAAGCCGGAAAGCTTCATCATGGACAGCCACCTCAAGCTGGCCCACGCCATCAGCCCCGCGGAGCTGGAAAAGCTCCATGCGAAGGCCCCCATGCAGGCGCGCATCATCGACATGCTGTCAGCGGCCAAAGGAGAGCTGACGCTCAGCCAGCTACGGCGCGAGCTGCCGCGCGCCACGGCATTGCTTGCTCCTCTTTTGAAGAAGGGTTGGATCACCCGCGCTGAGGTGCGCGTGGAGCGCGATCCGTTTGAACGCGAAGAGTTCCTGCCAACCTCGCCCCTGGAGCTGACGGACGAGCAGCGCACCTGCCATGATGCGGTGATCGCCGCCCTGGCCAAGCCGGCGGAAGCGAAGCCTATGCTGCTGCATGGCATCACCGGCAGCGGCAAGACGGAGGTTTACCTCCAGGCCATCGCCCAGGTGCTGGAGCGCGGCCTCACCGCCCTGGTGCTGGTGCCGGAGATCAGCCTCACGCCGCAGACCATTGAGCGGTTCAAGGCGCGCTTTTCCGATCGGCCCGATCGCATCGCCATCTTGCACAGCCACCTCAGCGACGGCGAGCGCCATGATGAATGGTTCAAGATTCACGAGCGCCGGGCGGACATCGTCATCGGTGCCCGCAGCGCCATCTTTGCACCCTTGGAGAAGCTGGGCCTTATCATCGTGGATGAGGAGCACGAGCCCAGCTACAAGCAGGAGGAGGCGCCCCGCTATCACGCCCGCGACCTCGCCGTGGTACGGGCGAAAATCGAGCAGTGCGTGGTCCTGCTCGGCAGTGCCACGCCCTGCCTGGAGTCGTATCACAACTGCCTCACCGGCAAGTATGACCTGCTGCGCATGACCAGGCGCACGGACGGCAAGTCGCTGCCGCTGATCCGCATCATCGACCTGCGCCTGGAGCGCCGCAAAGGCGGGCTGAGCCCGGACTCCCGCGTGCTTTCCGAGCGCCTTCGCCAGGCCATCACCGACCGCCTGGAAAAGAACGAGCAGTCCATCCTCTTCCTTAACCGCCGGGGCTACAACACCTCATTGAGCTGCATGGCCTGCGGCTACGTGTGCCAGTGCCAGGACTGCGCCGTGCCCATGACCCTGCACAAGACGGACGACCGCCTGGTATGCCACATCTGCGGCGCCCGCCGCGTGCCGCCGCGCAAGTGCCCGGAATGCCACGACCCCGGCATCAAGTTCGCCGGCTACGGCACTGAGCGCGTGGAGCAGGTGATGCGCCAGGCCTTCCCCCAGGCCCGCATCGCCCGCGTGGACACGGACTCGATGAAGCGCAAGAACCAGTTGCGTGATACACTCAAGGATTTCCGGGGACAAAAGCTGGACCTGCTCATCGGCACCCAGATGATTGCCAAGGGCCTGGACTTTCCCAACGTCACGCTGGTGGGCGTGCTCAACGCCGACCTAGCGCTCAACCTGCCGGACTTCCGGGCTGCCGAGCGCACCTTCCAGCTCCTCACCCAGGTGGCGGGCCGCGCCGGCCGCGGCGAGGTGAAGGGCGAAGTCTTCGTGCAGACCTTCGTGCCCCACAGCCCCGCCGTGCAGTTCTCAAGACAGTGCGATTTCGAAGGCTTTGCCGAGCAGGAGCTGGAGCAGCGCAAGGCTTTCCATTACCCGCCTTACGATCACGTGGTGCTCATCACCGCGCGCAGCAAGAACGAGGCGATGGCCGAGTTCACGCTCAAGAACCTCTCGGTGAAGCTGCTGCAGGACCTGCCCGACCACACGCGGATGGGCGAGCCCATGCCCTCGCCCCTTGCCCGCGCGCATGGGCAGTTTCGCTTCCAGTTGCTGCTGCGTTCCGAAAAGATCCGCGCCCTCGCCCGCCGCATCCATGAAGTCATCACCGGCATGACCTTCCCAGCGGAGGTCATTGTGACCTGGGATGTGGACCCGATGCATTTGATGTAGGCAGCAACTCCGCTGCCGAAAGACTCAAACTTATGGCATTTTATCCCAGGCTTCTGAGACCAGAGTCGCGGGAACATGCGAGACGGCGTCCATGAAAGCTTTGTCATCCGCTCTGGCCGCTCGCTGGCGAATGTAGTCCTCGGCCTCCATCGCCGCGATCTTTTCGGAGGCGGCGGTGGCGAAAAACTGATCCACCGTGAAGCCATCTTGAGCTGTCAGCCGCTCGACCTGACGCCGCAAGAAGTCGGGAACCTCGATGGTGATGGAACTCATGGCGTCAGAACATACGGACAAAATCCCTCGGTTCAAGCACCTCAATCCCCAGTGAACGAGCAGGAAGGAGGTCTTTCAAATTACTTGTGACGATGACAGGAGCTTGGGCGGCGATGGCGAGTTCCACAAGCATGTCGTCGTCAGCATCTCGAAGGAATGGCCGCCAATTGAAAAGATGCGCTGTTCGTAGGACCTGGAGCAAAACAAGTCGAGGATCGCATCAATTTGGGAGGTTTTGAGGTGAGGAAGCAGGCCGGGCCGTTTGCAGACTTCTTCGTATTCCATCACCAAGGGCACGGACACGACCGGAATGAAGCGTTGGTGATAGACGGCCATCAAGATGGCATGCGACGCACCCAGGGTGCTCATCATCCCGGAAACAAGTACGTGGTGTCGATGACGGCTCGCATTGACTGAGCAAGCGTGGGTGTTGGTTGCGGAATTGTCGACCTCAATTGAAAAAGCCCGTCACGCTTTCACGTGACGGGCCTTCGAATTCAACAATGACCAGCCAGCTTACGCCTTGGCCACCGCAACCAGGTTCTCGGCAGTGATGCCGAGCTCCTTCATCACGGTGTTGCCGGGGGCGCTGATGCCGAAACGGTCGATGCCCACCACCTTGCCGGCGAGACCGACGTACTTCCACCACAGGGCGGTGACACCTGCTTCGATGGCGATGCGCTTCGTGCAGGAGGCTGGCAGCACTTCGTTGCGGTAGGCTTCCGGCTGGCGGTCGAAGAGTTCGAAGCAGGGCAGGGACACCACGCGGGTGCCAGCGCCAAGCTGCTTGGCGGCGGCCACGGCGTGCTGCACTTCGGAACCGGTGGCAAGGAGGATGGTGTCCAGCTCGGCGGTTTCCTTGACGAGAACGTAGCCGCCCTTGAGCGTGCCTTCGCGGCGCACGCTGGCAGGCACCTGGCCCTGGTTGGGCAGGTCTTGACGGCTGAGGGCCAGCAGCGTGGGGCCATCGGCGCGGCTGAAAGCGGAAGCAAAAGCGGCCGCGGTTTCTTCGGAATCCGCGGGGCGGATCACGTCCAGATGCGGGATCACGCGCAGGCCGCTGACGGTCTCCACCGGCTGGTGGGTGGGGCCGTCCTCGCCCACGCCCACGGAATCGTGAGTGAAGATGTAGGTCACGTTCAAATGGGCCAGCGCGGCGAGGCGGATGCTCGGGCGGCAGTAGTCGGCGAAGACCAGGAAGGTGGCGCCGCTGGGGCGGAACAGCGCGTCGTAAGCGATGCCGTTGCAGATCGCGCCCATGGCATGCTCGCGGATGCCGAACCAGATGTTGCGGCCAAGCGGGTTGGTGGGGCTGAAGTCACCGCCATCCTTGATGTAGTTCTTGGTGGAACCATAAAGGTCCGCGCTGCCGGTGATCACGTGCGGGAGGGCTTTGGCAATGTGGTTGAAGACTTCGCCGCCGCTGTTGCGGGTGGCGGCCTTGCTGTCAGCCGGATACTCGGGGATCACCTTCAGCAGGTCGGCGGCGGAGACATCCTTGAGGGAGGCTTCCAGGGCGGTCTTCAGTCCGGGATTGGCAGCACCCCAGGCCTTGAACTTGTCTTCCCAATGCGCATGTGCCTGACCGCGGGCCACCTTCAGGTGCTCGAAGTGGGCGCGCACGTCATCGCTCACGTAGAAATGCTGGCCGGCAGGCAGGCCGAGGCCGGCGCGGGCCGCGTCGACAAACTTGGCGCCGCCCTCACCGTGGGCCTTGGCGGTGCCGGCCACTTCCGGAATGCCCTTGCCGATGAGGGTCTTGGTGATGAGGATCTTGGGCTTGCCGTTGTCGTTCTTCTTGGCGTCGTGGAAGGCGGTGTTGAACGCCTCCATGTCGTGGCCGTCGATAGTCACGGCGTCCCAGCCCAGGGCGGTGTAGAGCGCCTGCGTGTCCTCGTCCTGCGTGACCTTGGCCATCGCATCGAGCGTCACGTCGTTGCTGTCGTAAATGAGGATGAGGTTGTCCAGATGGTTGTGCGCTGCGAAGGCCACGGACTCGCGGGCCACGCCTTCTTGCAGGCAGCCGTCACCGGCCATCACCACCACGTGGTTGTCGAAGATCTTGTGCTCGGCGGTGTTGTACTTCGCCGCCGCCATCTTGCCGCTGAGGGCGTAGCCCACGGCGTTGCCCACGCCCTGGCCGAGAGGGCCGGTGGTACACTCCACGCCCACGGTTTCAAAGGACTCCGGATGGCCGGGGGTGTGGCTGCCAAGCTGGCGGAAATTGACCAGCTCCTCCATCGGCAGGTCGTAGCCGGAAAGGTGCAGCCAGGAATAGATGAACATCGAGCCGTGGCCGGCGCTCAGGATGAAACGGTCGCGGTTGAGCCACTTCGGGTTCGCCGGGTCCAGGTGCAGTGCGTGGCCGAACAGCACCGCGCCCACATCCGCCATGCCCAGCGGCAGGCCCAGGTGGCCGGAGTTGCACTTGTGGACGGCGTCCATGGCAAGACCACGGGCCTGGTTGGCGGCTTTCGAGAGGATTTCTTTGTTCATGGGAAGCGGGGCCGGATTAGTGGCCCTGCCCCCGGTTTTTCGCAAGAACGAAAAAGGCTGGAGGCCAGGGTGTGGCCCAGTGAAAAGGCCAATTGGGCCGTCCGTTTCCCCCCAAGCCTGTCTGTTTCCTCACAATTTAACGTTTCCGTGAATGGAATTCATCGAATGGCTTCACCGGCCCCGGCTTGACGCGGCATCAATGACTTCAATGCCTCGACGCTCCAAGCGAGCGCACCTTACTTGATGAAGTAGCTCAGGTTTTCCAGCTCCACCGCCAGGTCCACGCTGTTGACCACCACATGTTCCGGCACCTCCAGCACGGTGGGGGAGAAGTTGAGAATGGCCTGGATGCCGGCCTGCACGAGCTGGTTGGTCACAAGCTGGGCGGCGGTCACGGGCACCGTGAGGATCGCCATCTTGACGTTGTGCTGGTGGACAAAGGTGGCCAGCTTGTCCATCGCGTAAAAGGAGATGTTGGTTTCCCCCAGGCGCGAGAGGTTGGGATGCAGGTCGAAGGCGGCGACGATTTCGAACCCCTCCTTGCGGACCCCGCCGTAGCGCAGCAGGGCGGAACCGAGGTTCCCCATGCCCACCAGGATCACC
>FTCC01000673.1_pt1 | contig 9733 bp, 8 predicted proteins | sample 1639481 | NCBI WGS metagenome assembly FTCC01 (sample SAMEA3914864, study PRJEB12502) | metagenome | biome: forest; material: soil | place: USA | collected 2012-03-12 | depth 0.3 m | reverse complement strand
GTATAATATTAGGCGTCTCCTCGCGTATTCTGTAACCGACGATGAATGAAGCTACAGTCTCCATTTCGTGAGCCAGTCCGAGTTATTCGCCACGGCGAGGGAGGCGTCACATACGTGGCACCAACGCGCTTCGCAGGCGGCACATGGGATATTCCCACCGAGCGCATTCCATTCCATCTTCGCGGTCTCGGCTCGCAATTCCTTGTTATCATCCCGCGCTTCACCCCCGAAAGCCATGATACGCCACATGACATTCGCGAAGTTATCGCATCTCTTGAGGTTCACGAGCTTCAACCCGGCGACAACTTTACCTCCCGTGAGAGCGATATCAATGCGACCGGAAACGCCTAACCATGCGTTGCAGCGGACGGCTCCGGCTGTCACGCTGGCCGCTTCCAGCCTCCACCTTTCCGTCACCGTGCAGCCAGCACGCCAACCTCCGCCGTCGCTGAGCTTGGGGTCGTTAGGCGCTCACTTTATGCGAACCGTTCTATTATTTGCTTTCGCTGCAATCTGCGTTGCTTCTCAAACGGCTTTCTGTGCAGGCGCACCACCTCCCGAAGGCTGGGTCAAAACCGATTTCGGTGGATACTTCATGTTTCTGCCACCCGAGTTCAAAGACCAGCATGCTCGTGGAATTGATTCCGATGTGCGTAAATACACCACACAAGGCATCAAGCTTTCATCCGACTACGGCATGTATTCAGGAGGCGGCAACCCCGACGGATGGAAGATAGAGCCTGAGTTCCAACGCAAGAAAGTCGTTGTAGATGGATTAGAGGCTGAGATCGTTTCTTTTGGGACACGCCCGACAGTTAGCTGGGGCGGCGCATTCGACAACATGATGTGCATCAGCTTCCTGAAGCCCACCAAGAAGAACGGCGGATTGACGATATTCGCCAGTTGCAAGAACAAGAAGGATTACGCCACTCTCGAAAAAATCTTTTCGACGATTCATTTCAAATGACAACGGTGCCTAACCAAGCGCTGCCGCGAACAGCTCTGGCTGTCGCTGAGCTTGGGGTCGTTAGCCCAACACAAAACATCCCCGCGAGAAGCCACAGGTCCGCCCGGCAATTCAGATTAGGCCCCCGGCCAACGTTGCAGGCTTTCGCGCCAAACTGATCGCTTGCCTTCTACTTGCCCGGCACTACTTTCGTACCGTGACGATTACAGTTGATCGTGTGTTGGAAGACGCGCTCCACCTGACCGAGGCGGGCAGAATTGAGCTCGCAGAACGGCTGCTTGAGAGTGTGCCGCACGACTCATCTGTTTTCCAAGCGCAACTTGCTGTTGCCACGCGGAGGGCTGACGAATTGGAATCTGGCGTGGCCAGGGGCATTCCGGGTGAGGAGGCGCTCAATCGTGTTCGTAAGTCCATTCTCAGGCGATCCCAGGCATGACCTTCGAGTTTCACCCCGACGCGCTTGAAGAGTATGAAGAGGCGGGTGCGTGGTATGAAGAGAGACGTCATCGTCTGGGCGTAGAGTTCACAGATGCGGTGGATGCTGGTGTTGCGGCCATCCTCAAGACTCCCGACAGCTATCAGCCCGTGGGCGGAGGAGTTCGCATCTTCCGCCTCAAACGCTTTCCCTATTACATCTTTTTTCGCTACAACGAACAAGGGCAGCATGTTCGCATCGTCGCCATCATGCACCACAAAAGAAGGCCCGAAGGCTGGCGAGACAGGCTCTGACAGAAGCCACATACGACAGGACAAGCGAATGAGACGGACACGCCACAAGCGTTTTTGCCAGCTCGCGGAGGGCTAGGCGGCGTGTCGCACCTCTGATCAAAATCAACCCGCCCCGGCCAAGCTCAACTTGACGGACTCCCGCTCCCTGCCGTTGCTGGCCGGGGTCTCCTGGTGGTGAAATCTCCCACCACCTTCGGTGATCATCGCCTTGCTTCACTGATCCGTCGGACATGTCCCTCCCACCTCCGTCCCTTTCTCCAACTTCAGGCACCCATCCTGCTAAATTCAGCCCGGACATGTCTGAACCCATTGGAACACCGCTGCGCGAGCATGGCTTTCGCGTGCTTGAAGAGGATTTGCAGTACTTGATGGAGGCCTTTGGGGCGGTGCTGCGCCGCATGGGCGAGCCTGCGCTGGCGGACCGCCTGCCCTGGGTGGGCAAGGCGCTGGATCCTGAGGACAAGCCGAACCGGGCGCTGGGCCAGGCTTTCTCCATCGCGTTCCAGATGCTTAACATCGTGGAAGAACGCGCCGCCGCCCAGGTGCGCCGGCTGCGCGAAAAGAAGGCCGGGCCCCAGGCGGAAAAAGGCCTGTGGGCGGACAACCTGGAATTCATGCGCCGCCTGGAGGTTTCCGAAGACGACCTGCTCTCGGTGCTGCGCGCGGTGCGCGTGGAGCCGGTGCTGACAGCCCACCCGACGGAAGCGAAGCGCGAGACAGTGCGCGAACGCCACCTGGAAATCTACAGCCTGATGAACCGCCATGAGAACGCGGCCTACACGCCGCGTGAACAGGCGCGCATTCAGAGCCAGCTCGAAACGCAGATCGAGAACCTGTGGCGCACCGGCGAGATCCACGTCACCCGCCCCACCATCGATGCGGAGCTGCAAAACGCGCTGCATTACCTGCGCGAGGTCTTCCCCGAGGCGCTGGCCCGCGCTCATATTCATCTGCGCGAAGCCTGGGAGGCGGCCGGCTACAACCCGGAGAAAGTCGATGACCTGCCGCCCCTGATCCGCTTCGGTACCTGGATCGGCGGTGACCGCGACGGCCATCCTTTCGTGACCGATGAGGTAACGCGCAAGGCCCTTGTCTCCCTGCGCAAGAATGCCCTGCGCGTGCACCGCCGCGCGCTGGAACGCCTGGGCTATGAGGCGCCGCTGAGTTCGCTGTTCCAAAGCACGCCGCCCGCGTTGCAGGCCTTGATCACCCGCCTTTCCGACTCGCTCAAAACAGAGCCTTCGGTGGACGTGGCTTACATCATGGAACGCAACCGGGAAGAGCCCTGGCGGGAGGCCGCCTTCCTCATGCGCGCCAAGGTGCTGCTGGGCTTCGACAAGCCGGAGTGCCCGGCGGGCTATGCTTCGCCCGATGAGCTCGATGCCGACCTGGTGACTTTTGCCGACACGCTGCGCGAAGTCGGAGCCGCGGGCATCGTGCGTGAATTCATTGTGCCCTTCCGCCGCAGCCTGCAAGCCTTTGGCTTTCACTCCGCCAACCTGGACGTTAGGCAGAACTCGGCCTTCCACGAGAAGGCGCTGGACCAGCTCCTGCACTGCGCGGGTGTCTCTGGCGAGCGACGGTTCAGCACCTGGAGCCTGGAGGAAAAGCGTGCGCTGCTGGAACGCGAACTGTTGTCACCGCGCCCCTTCCTTTCCCCTGGCATCTCGGCCGGACCTGAGGCGGATACGGTGCTGGCCTGCTACCGCGTGCTGGCCGATCACCGTTCCCGCCATGGCAATGCGGGCCTGGGCGCCCTGATTGTTTCCATGACGCGCTGCGTCGAAGACCTGCTCACCGTTTATATCCTGGCGCGCGAGGCCGGGCTGATGGTGTGGACCGATGCGGGCCTGTGCTCGCCATTGCCCGTGACGCCGCTGTTTGAAACCATGGATGACCTGGAGCAAGGCCCGGGCATCGTGGAGGAGTTCATGTCGCATCCGGTGACCAAGCGCAGCATGGCGGCCGAGGGCTCCAGCCCCAGCTTCCAGATGATGGTGGGCTACTCCGACTCCAACAAGGACTGCGGCATCCTGGCCAGCCAATGGGCGCTGCATCGCGCGCAGACAGAACTGGCCGCCACGGTAAAGAAGCACGGGGCCAGCCCGGTGTTCTTCCACGGCCGCGGCGGTACCGTCGGCCGCGGCGCCGGCCCCACGCACTGGTTCATGGAGGCGCTGCCGCACGGCTCGTTGACGGGCTTCCTGCGCATGACCGAGCAGGGCGAAACCATCGCGCAAAAGTACGCGCACCTCGGCTCCGCTGTCTATAACTTCGAGCTGCTCATGGCCTCGGCCTCCGGTGCCAGCGCCAGGCATCGCTTCCGCCCTGCCCGCCCCGATCCCACCCGCGAGGTGATGGACCGGCTGGCCGACTGGAGCCGTGATGCCTACCGCGCGCTGCTGCATGCCCCGGGCTTCATGACTTTCTTCCGCCAGGCAACGCCGATTGATGCCCTGGAAAACGCCCGCATCGGCTCCCGCCCCGCCCGCCGCACCGGCCAGTCCACCCTGGATGACCTGCGCGCGATTCCCTGGGTGTTCTCCTGGACGCAGTCGCGGTTCTACCTGCCTGGCTGGTACGGAGCCGGCTCCGCCCTTGAGCGCCTGAAAAACGAAGATCCTGCAGGCTATGCCATCCTGGCCGAGCACCTGCCCAGCAGCGCCTTCCTGCGCTACGTGCTGACGAATATTGAAAGCTCGCTGGTGAGCGCGAATGAAGGCCTCATGCGCGACTACGCGGCTCTCGTCCCCGAAGTCGAGGTGCGTGAGCGCTTCCTGGACCTGATCCTGGCTGAGTTCCACCGCACGCGCACGATTTTGGAAGAGCTCTTCAACGGCCCGATTGCTAAACGCCGCCCCCGCTTGGCCTACACCCTGGCAATTCGCGAGGAGCCGCTGAAGGTCCTGCACGCCCAGCAGATCGCACTCTTGAAGCTCTGGCGTGAACGGGTGAAGGCTGGCAACGCCGAAGCCGTGGAAGAGATGCTGCCTGACCTCTTAATCTCCGTCAACGCCGTGGCCTCGGGGCTGCGGACGACGGGGTAAGCAGAGGGACAGAGGCGTTGGGCCGCCAGGTGGTCGCTCACCCTACTATGCCACAATGGGCTGAAGACAGGTCTATTGCTTCCAAACCATGAAGATCAGGCGGCTCGTGGAGTGCGTGCAGCTTGCTGCCGCTGTCGGAAGCCAGCTTGCTGGCGTGCGCGGGAGCCAATCTATGTCATAGCCCTCAGCCAAAGACTGACCGTTGGCCCAAGCGACGCCAGCAAGCTGGCTGGGAAACAGCGGCAGCAAGCTGCGCGCACTCCACGAGCTGTTCGGCCTTCGATCCTTGGGCAACATACCGATATTCAAATGACACTGATATAAGGTCCGCCCTGTTCACAAACTCAAGGACCGTTCCATGACGGCGGCAAGATGCACGCCGCTCCCAGTGGGGCACAAGGCTTCCAACGAGGCAGCCGCCCGAGGAACGTGTGGGTCGTCCGAGGAGCCTAACCCTGCAATCTGGCGGCGAAAGCGGCGTGCTCTTCGCTCGCCACTCCCTGCAGGCAGGCGGCCAGAACACGGCCGGAATCCTGTGCAATCAAGGCTGCGCCGTCCAGCCAAAGGCCGGGGAAGACGCGGCTGTGATGAAGGCCGTCTGCGTCCGGCAAGAGAGGCCGGTACTCATCCTCCTCCAGCACCCACCAGTCGATGGCGGCATCGCGCGTGCGCCACACGACGTATTCGCACACGCCTGCCAGGCGGTAGGTTTCCCGCTTCTTGCGTACATCGATCGATGCGCTGCTGGCGGCGATTTCCACCACCAGCTCCGGCGCGCCGCGCAAGTAGCCGTCGGAATCAATGCGCGCCTGCCCCCCGCATTCCGGCGTTAGGCGCAGGCTTGCGTCGGGCTGCGGTACATCATCCGGAGAGAGCTTGGTGGTGCCATTGGTGGTGCTTTTTACCCCCGGCGTGTGAGCTGCATAAATGAAAAGCCACCCCTGAACGAGACTGTCGGGATCGGAATGCTGGTCGATGCAAACGGGGGACGACATAATATGAACCTGCCCCTGGATCAGCTCGGCCTTCTTCAGGTCTGGCATGGCCTCAAAGCGGTGCAGGAACTCCGTGGCAGTTAGCTGGTCTCCATTTTCCAACGGAGGAATCTCGCCGTTGCCCGGCCGCTTCATCAGTGAAGCTGTTTCCAAGAGAACTGACATGGCATCGGAAAATAGGTCACGAAGACCTGTTTGTCGATGGCGGGATGTTTAGTCGATGGGCTGCATGGAGCCCCGACAGGGGCGGGACACGCAAAGCGAAGGGCAACGAGCGCAGCGAAGCAGCCCTGGTAGGGCTGGCAGAGCAATTACAGCCCTGAAAGGGCGCGACAAACAGCGTCGAACCGGAGGCGTGCCGCCAGCAAAAACCGTTGTCGCGCCCTTGCAGGGCTCCTGGCATAGCACTCGCGATACCAGGGCTGCCTCGCTATCGCTCGTTGCCCTTCGCTTTATTGTCCTGCCCCTTTCGGGGCTGGGGAACAGAACCTGTGCTACTCCTGGCACCACGCCAACCACCTACCACCCCGTGCCCAGCCCCCAGCGGGTGGCCAGGGTGAGCAGGTCGTCGCGCATGGGCCATTCGTCCGGGCGCGGGGCCTGGCCTTCGTGGCGATGGCTCGCGCCTTTCAGCATCATGCAGCCTTCGTTGTTGCCGATGGTGCGGATGGTTTCCACTTCCTCGGGGCTCAGCACATTCTGCTGCGGCAGGGCGGCGAGGTCATCGAGCTTGCTTTCAATGGTACGGGCGTTTTCGCCGGCTTCCTGAATGAGAGTGGGCACCACGCTTTCCACCGCCGTGTTGGCCAGCGTCCACTGGCAGGCGAGCTGCAACATGGTGAGACCATGCTTTTCAGCGATGGGGCGGATCTTCTCGATCTTTTCAAAGCCGTGCTCGATCCAGCCGCCGGGGCGGTGGGTGCGGTGGTCGCCGTCGCGGAAGACATGGCCGGGGCGCACGTCATCATGGAACAGGCCGCCGTAGTCCACCACGCGGGCGAGCACCTTGACGCCGTTCTTTTCTGCGGCGGGCAGCACGTGCTGGCCGGGCCAGGGCTCCAAGGGGTTGAGGATCACCATGGCCCAGTCCATGCGGTCGCCAAAGCGTTCAAAGCACTCGATCATGTCGAGGGTGAAGCCGTTGGCCGGTCCTGGCGCGATGCCCAGGCGGTCGGTGAGCCCGCGTTCCTTCAGCGTGCCAAAGGCGTTCCACACCGCTTCGCTGGTGTAGCTGATGCTGTCCGGGTTGTGCAGCATGAGCAGGTCGAACTTGGAGGTCTTGCAACGCTCCAGGGACTTCTCGGCGGCCATGGTGAGGTAGTCCTGGTAGCCCTCCGGGCCGCGCAGGGCCGGATCGGTGAAGCGGGGATAACCGCGTGAACCGGCGCGCAGGCCCTCATAAAAATCGTGGCCAATGATGCCCACCAGGCAGTATTCCTCGCGCGGAATGCCTTTGAGCGCCTCGCCCAGCAGCGCATCGGCGCGCCCGGCCCCGTACACGTCGGCGGTGACGAAGGTGCGCACCCCTTTCTCAAAGGAAAGGCGCATGAGGTTCATGTAGTGCTCCTCGCTGAGCTGCTCTCCGTAGTGCATGAAGCGTCCGCCGCTCCAGGTGCCGTATGCCGTGCGTGTGAGGTCCATAAGTCGATGATGAAAAAGGTTCTGGTGGATGTGTACGACAGCCGGTCCGTCTTTCAAGACCCGATGCAAATCTGGCCCTGCAGATGACAAAATCTGGGGCCAGCGCCCGGCACCCTCTCCTCTGGAAAGGACATCAATGCCCCTGGACCTTCAAAAAATAGCAAGGCCGCACGCAACTTTTCCTGCGAAAAGGGCAATAACAGAACTGACGATCTGAGCTCGCCTCCCGCTCTTTAGTAGAATCACCAGCCGCCATCGGTTTTCAGGAAAAGGGCGGGCTAAGCATCGGCTTATCGATCAAGTGTGCAAATTTTTGCAAAAATGGACTTGATATTTGGGCAATCTTGAATATCGTGCTAGAGAAGGTTGTGGAAGTCCTACTGGTAATTTATCAAAAATATAGATTTTACTTGATGGTGGTTAGTTGCGTGTTATTATTTTCATCAGTTAACGCACCTTTTTGAAAAATCAACGCTCCCTGCTATGTCAGCACTAAACGGAACTAAGCCTATCCCAAAGGATCACGCCAAGCTTGCGGATTTTATCCTCTTCAGCCAGCGTGAGTTCTTGCTCAATCTGTCCAGGGACTTGAACAAGGACAACATCTCCTTCGCTCAGTTCTTTCTTCTCAGCTACCTGGCCACTTCCAAGGAGCTGACGATGACGGACATCGCCCGTAAAATGGGCCATTCCACCGCCGCCGCCACAGGGCTGGTGGACCGCCTGGAGAAGCTCGGCTACATGGAGCGAACCCATGCCGTGGACGACCGCCGCAAGGTGCTGGTGCGCATCACTTCCAAGGGGCTCGACCTTGTGAGCCGTCTGCGTGACGAGCTGCAGGACCGTATCGCTGATGCCATGGAGGAAACCAAGACCTCCGACGCGAACGGCTTTATCACGGCCTACCGCCAGTTCGACGACGTCGCCATCGCCCGCTAAGAGCCCCCGCTGCCACCCCATTTCATCGTCCGGTCAGCTTGCCTTTAAGCTGACCGGACTTTTTGTTTCCCCGTATGGACAGCTCCCAATGGTTGACTTTTCCCGCACTCGCCAGCCTGCCGCATGGGTTCACCCTGCGCCATCCCACCATTGATGTGGTGGCTGAGCGGGCGGAGGTGCTCGCCCGCCTTGCCTCCTGGCACGCAAGTTTCGCCGGAGACCTTGGTTTCCCTCAGTCCGCCATCCGCCATGCCTCACAGGTGCATGGCCGGGAGGTCGCGGTGGTGGGAGCGGCCAGCCCTGCCACGACGGCTGAGGCGGATGGGCTGATCACCAATGAGCCCGGCATCCTGCTGGGCATTTACGTGGCCGACTGCTGCGCCATCTATCTCACCGATCCGCGCACGGGTGCCATCGGCCTGCTGCATGCCGGGCGCAAGGGCACCGAGCTGGGCATCGCACCCAGGGCGATAGAGCTGATGGCCCGCACCTTTGGCTCCCGGCCCGAGGACCTCGTCGTCCAGCTCAGCCCCTGCATCCGCCCCCCGGCCTATGAGGTGGATTTCGCTGCTGACCTGCGACGGCATTGCCTGGAGGCCGGTGTTTTGCCGATGCATCTGCACGATTGCGGGCTGTGCACGTCCTCCGATCCGTCGCGCTACTATTCCTACCGCCTCGAGAAAGGGCATACCGGCCGCATGCTCGCGCTCCTGGGCAAGCCTGCGGCTTGATCCTGGCATCGGTTCCGCTTACTGATGCATTTCCGATGAATTCTTCTGAGCGCTCTCTCACGCTGCAGGCTCCCGCCAAGATCAACCTGTTCTTGCGCGTGCTAGGCCGCCGGCCAGACGGTTTCCATGCTGTGGAAACACGCATGGCCCGCCTCTCGCTGGGTGACAACGTCACCGTGGAGCGGCTCGACCCGCAGCGCCGCACCACGCTCACCTGTTCGGACGAGACGCTGCCAGTCGACGAATCCAACCTGGCCCTGCGCGCCTTGCGGGCTTTCGAGGAGCGCACCCGCCCCGGCTGGCGCCTCCTGCCCGGGAAACGCACGCAGCCGGCCTGGAGCATCCATCTTGATAAACAGATTCCGGCTGGCGCAGGCCTGGGTGGCGGCAGCAGCGATGCCGCCACGGTGTTGAAAGCGGTCAACCAGCTCAGCGGCTCACCGCTGGTGCTGGAGCAGCTTGCCGAAATCGCCGCCTCCATCGGCTCGGACGTGCCCTTTTTCTTGTATGATTCGGTGTGCGATGCCACCGGACGCGGAGAGATCATCGAGCCGGTGAGCTTTCCGCATGAGCTGGACCTCGTGCTGGTGAAGCCTCCCTTTGGCATCCCTTCCGCCTGGGCCTACAAGCAGTGGGCTGAATCGAAGGAACTGCAAGGCGTGCTCTACGCCCCCCAGCTCTGCC
>FTCC01000230.1_pt1 | contig 9759 bp, 7 predicted proteins | sample 1639481 | NCBI WGS metagenome assembly FTCC01 (sample SAMEA3914864, study PRJEB12502) | metagenome | biome: forest; material: soil | place: USA | collected 2012-03-12 | depth 0.3 m | reverse complement strand
TAGAGAGCCTCCAACCACAGCGTGGTTGCCCAATGCGTGGCAGGCTTTCTCAAGCACAAGGCGCATTGGCCAACCCCTCCAGGGTTGAACGCATCCTGCGACAAACCCGGGGTCGCAAGGACCCCGGGCTCCTACTCGTGGAGAACCGCTCCGCGGTTCAAGGCAATGCGTGTCAGCCTATTGCCCAATCCTCAATAATTTTGGGAAGTCTGCGGTCATCTCGCCAAATCGAGATGACTCACGCTCGAATAACACCCGCTACCGCTTCTTCGCCCCGCGCCCAATCAACTGGTCCACCGAAACCCGGCCCGGACCAAACGCAAAGACGATCATCGCGGTGAGCATGAACAGAAACGGCGCCGCGTCGGTGAACTTGTCGGGTTCCTGAAAGATGCCTTTCACCGCGTCGATATCTGCCGTCAGATACGCGACCACCATGGTGAAGATCAGCGGCACGCAGACCGGACGGGCGAACAGGCCGATGAGCAGCAGCAGCCCGCCGAAGCACTCCGTGCTGCCTGCCAGGATCACATTGAACTTGGGAAACGGCAGGTGCAGCGAGGCGAAGAACTCGGTTTTATTGTCCAAATCCAGCAGCTTGCCCTTGCCGGTTTGGAAGAACTGCCAGCCCCACCACAGGCGCATGGCCAGCAGAAGGACATCGGCAAAGATGGAGGCCACATTGTCGAGAAGACTGTTGAGAGAACGCCAGAGGGTGATCATGGGAGGGTGGGGGATGCGGGCTGGCAGAACCAGCCCAGAGTGGCAAAATTTTCGAACCAGCCGCGCACTTCCGCAGCCCAGTCTTCAGTGGGATCAGCATCGCGCAGCGCGGCTTCCAGCGCGGCACTGACGGGCAGGCCATCGCGCAGGGCATTGAGCAGCACAAAGGCTTCGTGCCTCAGGCGTTTGAAGAACAGCTCGCCGTCGAGACGGTGCACGGCCAGCCAAACTTTCTGCTTCTTCGGCAGCGGCACGCGCTTTACCTTGGCGCGTTGCGGTACGTGATCCAGCGCATTGCTGGCTTCGCTGCGCAGGCCCGCATCCTGGCTGCGCACGGCTAGGAAGTAATCATCCACCGCATGGTTCACCTCGATGAGCACAAGATAGGGCTGCAAGCCCAGGCGCAGTTCATCCGGGTTGCTGCCTAACAAGTCATCGCCTTTCAACGGCTCATGGCGCGCCTCATCAAAAGCCAGCACCTGCGCCCATTCGAAGCGTGCGATGTCCAGCGCGGCCTTGGTGCGCGGTGCCGTCCATTCCGGCTCTTCTTCAATGAAGCCCACCACCCGGCTGCCCAGGTTGCGCAGCGTCCAGGAGGCGCTGGGGTATCTGGCCAGGTAGGCGCGGGTGAAGGCGTGAAACTTCCGTTCGCCCATCAGCGCGCGCAGGCCGGGAAAGTCGTCGTACAGGCAGTCGAACACCCGGTACCAGTAGGTGCGGCTGTAGATCTCCAGCCGCTCAAAGGAGGTAAGCCGGTCGTTAGGCGTGATGAACTCATCCACCACCTCGGCCATCGGCGTGCCATCGGTCCATGCGGGCTGCATGTCCTCGTCGTCATTAGCCAGCGGGCGGAAAAGCGCCTCGCCCATCACCTGCTGCAACTGGCGCAGATCCTCGACGCTGTCGATGCTAGGCGGACACCGCAGCGTGCTCATGGAGAAACTGGTTGGCTTTCAGCGCTTCGGCATGCACTTCATCAAACGAAGGGATGCGGTCGTCCCACTCCAAAAGAGTGGCCGTGTGGCCGCCCAGGCGGATCGCCTCGGCATAGAGCTGCCACACGGGATCGGGCACGGGATGATCGTGCGTGTCTAACAAATACGTGGGGTATCTTGTGTGGCCGGCGATATGAATCTGGCCGATGCGGTGATGCGGCACGCCGCGCACATAGTCCAGAGGATCAAAGCTGTGGTTCTGCGAAGACACATAGATGTTGTTCACGTCCAGCAGCATCCCGCAGTCCGCATGTTCCACCACTTCGCTGAGGAATTCCCACTCCGTCATGCGGTTCTGTTTAAACTCCGCGTAGCTGCTCACGTTCTCCACGCAGATGGGCACTTCCAGGTAATCCTGAGCGTGCCGGATTTTTTCCGCCGTGTGCTTCGCCACCGCCATCGTGTACGGCATGGGCAGCAGATCGTGAGTGTAACGGCCGTCCACACTGCCCCAGCAGAGGTGGTCGGACACCCAGGGCGTGTTGGTGCGCTTCACCAGGCGCTTGAGTTTCTTGAGATGGTCACGGTTGAGCGGCTCCGCGCTGCCAAAGTAAATCGCCACGCCGTGCTGCACCACGCGGTACTGCTCCAGGATCTGGTCCAGCACCTTCAGCGGCCGGCCGCCATCGACCATGAAGTTTTCAGAGATGATTTCGAACCAGTCCACCACCGGCTTCTTTTCCAGGATGTGCTGGTAGTGCGGCACACGCAAGCCCACGCCGATGCCGTAATCGGTGAAGCCGTTGAACTTGTTGGCTGGCATGAAAGTGGAAAGTCAGGTGGGAAGACCGGTCCGCGGCGCGAAAGGCACCGCAGACCGGATAACAAGGTGGCGGATCGCCGCTACCTCATTTCGGATTCATCTTGGGATTGCAACCACCCTTGCCTTTGCAGGAGTTCTTGCCCTTGCAGCCGTTGTCACCGGACTTGCAGCCGCCTTTGCCCTTGCAGGAGTTCTTGCCTTTGCAGGTGTGGCTGTCGTCGGCCATCTTCACGATGGAGGTGCCGGCGGCCGAGGGGGCCTTGACGCTGGCGGCCAGCGTGGTGTAAGTGCCGGCGAAAAGGCCGGCCAGAGCCGCGCCTGCGATGATGGTCTTGTTGCTCATGGAATAAAAGAAATTGGAGGGTGAAATGAAAACGATCACCCGCGGCCAGGCCAAAGCCACGGCCGCAGGTGGATCGCCATCTGGATGTTAGGAGCCCTTCTTCACTGCGCAGCCGCCCTTGCCCTTGCAGGAGTTTTTGCCCTTGCAGCCGTTGTCGCCGGACTTGCAGCCGCCCTTGCCCTTGCAGGAGTTCTTGCCTTTGCAGGTGTGGCTGTCGTCGGCCATCTTCACGATGGAGGTGCCGGCGGCGGAGGGGGCTTTGACGCTGGCGGCCAGCGTGGTGTAGGAACCGGCGAAAAGGCCGGCCAGAGCCGCGCCTGCGATGATGGTCTTGTTGCTCATTGTATCGGATGTTTGATGTGGTCTTTGACTTCACAACCAGCCCGGCAAAGCAGGGTGGTTGCGGTTGAGACGTGGATCGCGCCTGATTATTCCCGTGCGGGCAAAAATTATTTTGGCGGGTTGTGAAAACACCGCAGAATGGGCTGGCGCAAGTTGTCTTGAACCGCGGAGCGGTTCTCCATGAGTAGCCCGGGGTCCTTGTGACCCCGGGGTTTCGCGCAAGAGGCATTCAACCCTGGAAGGGTTGGCCAATGCACCCTGTACTTGTTAAAGCCTGCCACGCATTGGGCAACCACGCCGTGGTTGAGGGTTCTCTACTACGCAACCCGGGGTCACAAGGACCCCGGGCTACTCATGGAGAACCGCTCCGCGGTTCAATGCGGTCGAGCGTCAGTCTATCACGCAAAGCTTCATCCCGCCGATTCCCATAGACAAACCGCCACGAAATCCCCACGCAGAAGAATGCCCGTCCTCAACTCCGTCTTCTCCACCCCCTCCCGCCACACTTACCACGATCCTCCCTCCAGGCGATTCAGGGTCAATCGCACCCAATCCGACCGGATCCAGGTGAAAAAAAACACCAGCACCCCGCCAGTTTGAGGTGCCTGCCATCTTCGTCCCTGCCCGCCATTGCCCCGCACCATTCCCCGCTCGTACGGTGATCGCCCACCCTCCAGCGTCGTATTTCCTGCTTTCGTCCCCGCCCTGCTTTTGCCATCTTGCCTCAGACATGCGTTTCCTCATCGTGCTTGCAGCCCTGCTCCTGGTTCCGGCCGCCGCCGTGATCCTGGAGTGGCGCTTTGAACCGGGGCAGCGCGAGCTGTTGGAAGCCGAGGCCCGCCAGCGCTTGGACAAGGCCGGGTTGGATAAAGTCACGGTCACGCTTGATCATTTCGATGCGCACCTCTCCGGCACCTGTCCTGATCCGGCGGATCGCCAGCGGGCCGAAAGCATCATCACCGGCATGCATGGTCCCCGCGTGCTGCCGTGGGAGAACAACATCCGTGTTCCCTCCAAGGTCACCGCGACCATCAGCGGCCAGTTGCTCAAGCTTTCAGGCTGGCTGCCCAGCGATGGCCGGCGCAAGGAGGCTGTTGCCCTGGCCAAAGTGGCGAGGCCGGACCTGGAAATCTCCGACGACATCCGCGTCTCCTCCTATGTGGAGATGGGGCGTGAATCCGCGGAGAACAATGCTGCCGGCATGCCGCGGGTGTTTGCCACGCTGCTCAAAAGCATTCGCCTGCCAGCCTCGCTCAGCATCACCGGCGACGGCCGTCGTTACGAGCTGAAAGGCAGCCTGCCTTCCGCAGAGCTGCGCGATGCCATCGTGGAAGCGGCGAAGAAAAGCGGCGCAGGGCTGGAGATCGATGCCAGCCGGTTGCAGGCCCATGAGCAGGTGCAGGATGCTCCTTTTGTGCAGGGCACCGGGCTGGTGGATTTTGTGCGCAGCTTTTTCAGCAGCCCCACGCCGGGCAGCTTTCAAATCGATGAGCGCAACGGCCCGCGCATCCGGGCCTATGCGACAGCCCCCATGGAAAGCGAATGGCTGGGCCTTTTGCGCGCCGTGGCTGGCGGTGCCAAGGTGAACGCCGAGATCACCCGCGTGCCCAGCCTCTATCACTTTCCCACCTACAAGCCACAGTCTGCTCTCGATACAGAGACCGTGTCGCGGTTGCGCGATGTCTTTCGCACCCAGATCATTCTCTTTGAAACCGGCTCCTCCAAGATCAAGCCGGACGAGGAAGCCAAGGTCCCGCCACTGGCCGAGCTCATCATCAATGCCGGCCCGGGCATTCATCTGATCCTGGCCGGCTATGCAGACCTGGGCGGCGAGCCGGGAACGAAAAACAAGACCGTGCAGAGAGCCCGTGCCGAAGCGGTCAAATCCAAGCTTGTGCATCTTGGCGTGAAGCCCGAGGTGCTTGAAACCCAGGTCTTTGAGGCCATGCCTCCGAACGGTCCGGTAACGGACGATGCACGCCGGCAGAGCCGCAGCGTCGAATTACTTATCAAATGACACAGGCCGCATGAATTCCGCTTCGTCAGCGATCGCCTTCGATCTCGGTCCCATCATCTACTTCTACACGCACAGCCTTCTGGTGGTTGCGCTCACGGGGGTGATGTTCATGGGGCTGGGCATCTGGTTTGGCTGGCTCACCTGGGCGAGGTTCAAGCGCCGCGCACGCGCCTATCAGGAGGAGTGCGACCTGCTGCGCCACGAGATCGCCGCCCTCAAACGTCGCATCAGCGCCAGAACCGTGGGCCCAGCCTCGCCGGTGCTGATCAATGAGGATGCGCCTGTGCCGGCAGTGGACGAGGGCCCCGCCCTGCCCGGATTCGATGTGAAGGCGGCAGGCAAGGCTGACCGGGAAGAAGTCAATCCGGTGGCCCACGTCTTTGCCGCGCCGGTCAAGGACGAACCTGAGATCTGGCAGCCGCACGTGACCAAAGACAGCCTGGCGGCCGCCGTGCTGGGCGTCAACGGCGCGCACCATCACACCCTGGAGCCCATGGCGCCCCCCGATTCCATCGTGGAGCTGCCGGCCGAGCCCGCCCCGGCCCCGCCTCCAGCGGCCCCGCCTCCAGCGGCCCCGGTGGAAGCCGCCAACGGCTCCCCCTCGCCACTGACCTTGAAGAAGCCGGCGGACCCCCGCGCGGCAGCCCCCTTGTCTAACAATGGCAGTCAGGTAAAAGCCATGCTTTCGGCCAAGGCGGCGGCGGCGCGCAACGGCGCCGGCGCTGCCTCCACCTCGCCCAGGCCGGCGGCTGAACCTTCCGCGCCCGCGCCAACGCCTGAACTGAAGGCCGAGGCCGCCGCACCTGAGCCCGTGCCAGCGGTTGAATTGCCGGTCCAACCTCAGGAAGAACCTCCGCCCCCCGCCGCCGTGGCAGAGGACACACCGGCCCATGCCGCCTTTGCCACGGAACTGGCTTCTGGAATGGCCGTTGCGGATGACAAGCTGGGCATCCTCATGCACTCCCAGCCCGACCGCTGGGATGATCTTACGCTGCTGCGCGGGGTGGGGGAGATATTGCAGCAACGGCTGCACGATTCCGGGGTGCACACCTTCAAGCAGATCGCTTATTGGACGGAAGGCAACGTGGACGAGTTCTCCTCCCGAATCGAAGCCCGCGACCGCATCCGCCGCGAAGGCTGGATAAGGCAGGCGCGCGACCTGCACTTCCTGAAGTACGGCGAGAAGCTGGCGGGGTGAGCGTCGCGCTGGCATTGCTGGTGAAACCAGCTGAACAATGCGCGCATGCCGCTCAAAAATCGGAGGTGGGTGGATTGAACCGCAGAGCGGTTCTCCACGAGTAGCCCGGGGCCGAATGGCCCCGGGTTCTGGAAGGTGTATGATTCAACCCTGGAAGGGTTGCCCAATGCTCACCGCGCTTGATTAGTCCGCCACGCATTGGGCAACCACGCTGTGGTTGATCCCTGTCTGCCTGCAAACCCGTGGTCATTCGACCACGGGCTACTCGTGGGGAACCGCCCTGCGGTTCAAGCCCTGAATTCCCACAACTCCATCACTCCACTACTCCACCCGCCCCGCTCACTCGCCCATTGACAACTTTCACGATAGCCGCCACTGCCCGCAGGCGTTTCGTTCCGCCCATTCTTCCGCATGAACACCACACTCAAGAAAGTCCTCCTGGTTCTTTGTGCTTCTGCCCCCCTCGCGGCCAGGGCTGAACTCAAGCTCCCGGCCATCATTGGCGACAACATGGTCCTCCAGCAGCAACTGGCCGACCCCATCTGGGGCTGGGATGCCCCCGGCACCGAGGTCACCGTCACGTTTGCCGGCCAGACCAAGACCGCCAAGGCCAATGACAAGGGCCGCTGGGAAGTGAAGCTGGACCCGGTGCCGGCCAATGCCGAGCCCGCCACCATGACCATCAAAGGCACCTCCGCCCGCGAGCTGAAGAACATCCTGGTCGGCGAAGTCTGGATCTGCTCCGGCCAGTCCAACATGCAGTTCACCGTGGGCGCCTCCACCGACGCGGACCTCGAAGTCGCCACGGCCAACTATCCGAAGATCCACCTCATTAGCGTGCCCCAAGTCGGCACCCAGGAGCCGCAGAATGATTTCAGGGGCGAGTGGAAGGAATGCTCACCGGCCACGGTGCCCAACTTCACCGCCGTGGGTTATTTCTTTGGCCGCTCGATCCACCAGATCGTCGGCGTGCCGGTGGGCCTGATCAACAATGCCTGGGGCGGCTCCGCTGCCGAAGCCTGGGTGCGCCGCGATGTGCTGGAAAAGGACGCGCGCTTCAAGGGCCTCATGGAAAGCACCGTGCAGCGCGAGGCCGCGGCGGACAAACCAGCCGTGGCCGAGCAGTTCCAGAAGGATCTGGCCGCCTGGAAGATCAAGGCTGCCGAGGCCGCCAAGAACAAGCAGCAGCCCCCCCGCGGGCCTGCCGATCCCAAGAGCTGGCTCTCCGGCAACGCCCGCCCTGGCAATATCTACAACGGCGTGCTGAAGCCCACTATTGGCTACGGCATCAAGGGCGCCATCTGGTACCAGGGTGAAACCAATGCCGGCCGCGCCTACGAGTACAGCTACCTCTTCCCGCTCATGATCCAGCACTGGCGCGATGAGTGGAAGCAGGGCGACTTCCCGTTCTACTGGGTGCAGCTTGCCGACTTCATGGCTGAAACACCTCAGCCGGGCGACAGCGCCTGGGCGGAGCTGCGTGAGTCGCAGACCAAGACCCAGCAGGCGATCAAGAACGGCGGCCAGGCGGTGATCATCGACCTGGGCGAAGGCAAGGACATCCACCCCAAGAACAAGCGCGACGTGGCTGAACGCCTGGTGCGCTGGGCTCTGGTGAACCAGTACGGCCAGAAGCTAGTGTGGCACAGCCCCGAGTTCAAGTCCCTTGAAGTGCAGGGCGACAAGGCCATTGTGACCCTCGACATGTTCGGCAGCTCGCTCCAGACCTTCGACGTCAAGGAAATCCAGGGCGTGGCCATCTGCGGCGAGGACAAGAAGTGGGTGTGGGCCGACGCCCGCATCATCGCCGGCAACAAGATCGAGGCGCACAGCGACAAGGTCGCCAAGCCGGTGGCCGTGCGCTATGCCTGGGCGAACAACCCGGTGTGCAACCTGTACAACAGTCAGTGGCTGCCCGTGACGCCTTTTCGTTCGGACAACTTCGACATGATCACCAAGCCGAAGCCCTGATCTGCCGCTCCTCTTCCTAACACCCAGATACCTTTTTTTGACTTACGAGATGAAACCCATCGCACCCCTCCTTCTCTCCGCCCTGCTGCCGGCTCTGGCGCACGCGGAACTCAAGCTCCCTGCCATCATCGGCGACAACATGGTGCTGCAGCAGAAGCAGACCAACCCCATCTGGGGCTGGGACACCCCCGGCACGGAAGTGACCGTCAAGTTCGGCGGCCAGTCCAAGTCGGCCAAGGCCGATGACAAGGGCAAGTGGACCGTGAAGCTCGATCCCGTGCCGGCCAACGCCGAACCCGCCGTGCTTAGCGTCTCAGGCACCTCGAAGCGCGATGTCCAGAACGTCCTCGTCGGCGAAGTCTGGCTCTGCTCCGGCCAGTCCAACATGGGCTTCACCACCCAGCAGGCGCGCGATGCCGATGTCGAGCTGCTCACCTGCAACATCCCCCAGATCCGCCTGGTGCGTGTGCCTAACGTGGGCATTCAGGAACCGCAGGACGACTTCAAGGGCGAATGGAAGGAATGCACCCCGCAGAGCGCCGCCGGCTTCACCGCCGTGGGCTTCTTCTACGGCAAGCTGCTGCACGAAATGCTGCACGTGCCCGTGGGCCTGATCGACAATGCCTGGGGCGGCTCCTCCTGCGAGGCCTGGGTGCGCCGCGACCTCCTGGAAAAGGATGCCCGCTTCAAGGGCATGATGGACAAGTGGAAGCAGACAGAATCCCAGTACACCGCCGACACCTTTGACAAGGAAATGGAGGCGTACAGGACCAAGCTTGCAGCCTGGAACAAGGCCCGCCAGGAGGCGGCGAAGAAAAAGGAATTCTTCGACACGCCTGCCCCCCGCTCGCCGCAGAACCCGCTCACCGGCCAGCACCGCCCGGGCAACCTCTACTCCGGCTGCCTGCATCCCATCATCGGCTACGGCATCAAGGGCGCCATCTGGTACCAGGGCGAATCCAATGCCGGCGGCGCCTTCGAATACAGCTACCTGTTCCCGCTCATGATCCAGAGCTGGCGCGATGAATGGAAGTCCGGCGACTTCCCGTTCTACTGGGTGCAGCTGGCCGATTACAAAAACGAGCAGCCACAGCCTGGCGACAGCGACTGGGCGGAGTTGCGTGAGTCGCAGACCAAGACCCAGAGCGCGATCAAGAATGGCGGCCAGGCCGTGATTATCGACCTCGGCGAAGCCAAGGACATCCATCCCAAGAACAAGCGCGACGTGGCTGAACGCCTGGTGCGCTGGCCCCTGGTGAAGGAGTACGGCATCAAGCTGCCCTACCGCAGCCCCGAGTTCAAGACCGCGGTGTTCGACGGTGCCAAGGCGACGGTGACGCTCGACACCTTCGGCAGCAGCATCCAGACCTTCGACGTGGCCGAAGCCCGCGGCTTTGCCGTGTGCGG
>FTCC01000653.1_pt1 | contig 9771 bp, 9 predicted proteins | sample 1639481 | NCBI WGS metagenome assembly FTCC01 (sample SAMEA3914864, study PRJEB12502) | metagenome | biome: forest; material: soil | place: USA | collected 2012-03-12 | depth 0.3 m | reverse complement strand
GGAGCGTGGACATTCGCTTCGCGGCTACGCAGCCTGTCCGCATCAAAAAACCTGCGGCGCAGCCGCGACAAATAAAGAGGCGCTGAGTAAAGCCACGCTCGATCAAACTTGGAGGCTTCGCCGCAGGTTTTCGATGGCGGACAGGAGTGTCCGCGCTCCTGTGGCGCTTCGCGCCTTCACCAAACCCTCGTCTGGAAGACGGCTCGCTTTCACCCCCCCGGCATCCGCCCGGTGACGATGCGCCAGAGGCCGAAGGCGAGAAGGGCGAAGAAGAACAGAGAGGTAAGGCCCGTGCGCTTCTCCACCATCTCCACGCCGTTGAGAAGGCGCTGGCGACCATAAGCCGGCAGGATGAGGGAGAGCACCATGATGAGCCCGCCGAGGACGAAGCCGGGAGTGAAGGGATGCCAGCGGACGGAGGCGGGAATGTCGCCGCGACAGAAGGCATTGACGCCACGGGTGAGACCGCAGCCGGGACAGGGGCGGCCGGTGACCTCCAGGAAGGCGCAGTGCCAGAGATGAAGGCCGAAGGCGTTGCCGGTGGCCAGGATCACCACCGCTCCCAGCAGGGCCCCGCACAGCAGCCGCTCGCGCAGCAGCAGGGCAAAGGGGGCCGGGAAGCGGCGCATGATGGAGCCGGAAGCGGTTACTTCGGCTGGTGCATGGAGATGCAGTGCAGGGCGCCGCCTTCCATGATGAAATCCTTGCCGTCGTAGGTGGTCAGTTCGCGGCCGGGGAAGAGGTCGCAGATGACTTCTTCGGCGATGGCGTCCTTCTTCTTCTGCTTGAAGGTGGGAAGCAGGAGGGCGTTGTTCGCCAGCATGAAGTTAGCGTAGCTGGCAGGGAGACGTTCCAGGCGCCAGTCCTTCACTTCCATGGCGTTGGGCATTTCCAGCTCGATGATCTCGACCTTGCCGCCGTCGGCGGTGCGCAGGTCATTGAGGCGCTCGCGGTTTTCCTTGAGGATGCGGAAGTTGGGGTCGTTTTCCTTGGATTCGACCATGCACAGCACGGCATCGTCGCGCACCCAGCGGACCATGTCGTCGATGTGGCCGCCGGTGTCATCGCCTTCGATGCCCTTGCCGAGCCAGAACACGGAGTGGAGGCCGAACATCTTCTTCAGCTCCGCCTCGATGTCCGCCTTGGTCTTGCCAGGGTTGCGGTTGGGATCGAGCATGACGGCCTCGGTGGTGATGAGCACACCGGCGCCGTTGCATTCGATCGCGCCGCCTTCGAGCACGAGGTCGGAGGTGAAGCGCTCCATCTTGAGCCATTCGGCGGCCTTCTCGGGCACCACGGCGTCCTGGTCGAAGGGGGGGAACTTGTTGCCCCAGGCATTGAACTTCCAATGCGTGATGGCCATCTTGCCGGTGTCCTTGTGCTTGATGAAGATGGGGGCGTGGTCACGGGCCCACACGTCATTGGTGGCGTGGTCGTAAATGTCCACCTGGCTGAGGTCGCCTTCGTTGTCGGCGATCGACAGCTTGATGCCCATGTGCATGGCGGCCGGGGCGCAGATCCGCACGCGCTGGTAGCGGGCGAGGTTCGAAGCAATCTCGCCGAACTTGTCCTGCAGGCGCAGATACGTCTTGGGGCAGCTCTCCTTGTTCGCGGGCCAGGAAAGCCACGTGGCTTCCTGGGGCTCGAATTCGGCGGGCAGGCGATAGTTTTCGGGATATTTACTCATCAAGGTAGCGTTTGGTCAGGGGGGCATACGTGTCAATGCGACGATCACGGAAAAATGGCCAGATGCGACGGAAGTTTTCGACGCCTTGAAGATCACAAGGAACGATCAAAACTTCCTCCTTTTCCACCGAGGCCTTGGCAACGATTTCGCCATAGGGATTGGCGACAAAGGTCTGGCCCCAAAACTCGCTTTCTTCCTCGATGCCGACACGGTTGACGGCGGCGACGAAGCAGCCATTGGCCACGGCATGGCCGCGCTGGACGGTTTCCCAGGCGCAGTGCTGGGCGGAGCCGAGCTCGGCCTTCTCGCTGGCGAGCCAGCCGATGGCGGTGGGGTAAAACAGGATTTCCGCACCGGCGAGGGCGGTGAGGCGGGCGGCCTCGGGGTACCACTGGTCCCAGCAAATGAGCACGCCGATGCGGCCGAACTTGGTGTCCCACACCTTGTAGCCAGTGTCGCCAGGGGTGAAGTAGAACTTCTCGTTGAAGCCGGGATCTTCGGGGATGTGGCTCTTGCGGTACTTGCCCAGGTAGGTGCCGTCGACATCGATGATGGCGGCGGTGTTGTGATACAGGCCGGGGCCGCGCTTCTCGAACAAGGAGGCGATGATGACGACGCCGAGCTCCTTGGCCAGCGGGCACAGGGCCTGGGTGGTGGGGCCGGGAATGGCCTCGGCGAGATCGAAACGCTCCACGGCCTCGCCTTTGCAGAAGTACTCGGTGAGGAACAGCTCCTGCAGGCAGATGACCTGAGCACCCTTGGCCGCAGCCTCACGAATGAGCGCGACATGACGCTCCAGGCTCTCCGCCTGGGTGGCGTAAGCGCGGCTTTGAACGAGTCCGAGGGTGACGACGGCCATGATGCGGTGGATAAAGACGATGCCACGCGTGGTGGCAAGGTGAATTGCTGGGTTGAAGCATCCCGTGGCCAGGGCAGATGACAGGTGTGGAGGCGTGCGAAGCACCTTGGACGCGGCAGCCTGCTCTGACTTTTACCCGCATTTGTGAAGGTGTCGCCACCGGGTTGATTCAGAGCCCCGACAGGGGCAGGACAACAGAGCGAAGGGCAAGGAGCGCAGCGACGCAGCCCTGGTATCGTGGACGTGACGCCGGAAGCCCTGCAAGGGCGAGACAATGGCTGCGAGCTTGTCCCACTCGTGACCCTGATGACACTTCACACCCAGCGCTGCCTGTCTCGCCCCTTCGGGGCTGAAACGATTCTGCCTGCGATACCAGCGCTGCGTCGCTGCGCTCCTTGCCCTTCGCTTTGTTGTCCTGCCCCTGTCGGGGCTTCGGCACTGTCCTGCATAAATGTGGCTAACAGTCAGGGCAGGCTGCCGTCCAAGATGCTCCTCACCCCTCCACACAAAGTTCTTTTGTGATCCAGTGATCCCCCCTACACCAGCCCGCGCAAATCAATGAGATACATCTGCCGCCCGTGGTTGTGCGGCGAATCGATGCACACCCAGCGGCCGTCGCGGCTGCTGCGCGGGTGGTTGTCGCAGCGGTATTCGCCGGTGTAGAGGGCGGGGCTGTAGAAGTGGCCGAGGGGTACGCGGCGGTCGTCGGGGATGTGGTAGAGGTACGGGTTTTGCAGTCGCTGCTTGTCGGGGTAGCAGTCGTTGAGCACCCACTCGTTATTCGTTCCCGGCAGGTAGGTGTTATGCCCGTTCACCGGCATCTTTTCTTCGCCAACGACCTGCACGTTACGGGTCTTGTCATCGTAAAGATAGAAGCGCTCGCCGTGGCTGGGATGCCAGGCCCAGGCGAAGACGTGACCCGGATCGCGCCAGACGAAGTGCGAGGTCTTGCCATAGGGATCGAGGTCGTAGAGGTCCTTGCCATCGGCGCTGGCGGTGAAGAGGCGTGTGCTGAAGCCTTTGCCTTCCTTCTCGCCACGCCAGCGGTGCAGGAAGATGAAGCGTGAGCCATCGGGGGAGAACAGCAGGTGGTTGAACCAGTGCTTGGCCCCTTTGCTGAAGCCGCCTTCATACGGGATCGCCGCGGCCTGGGCGAAGGGAATGAGCAGCTCGCGCTGGCCGCTCTGCATGTCGATCTTCCACAGGCCGGCATCTTCCGGGGCGGAGACGTTGGCGTTTGGATCGGGCAGGCCGGCGTAGCCGTAACCGGGGCGGCAGTCGTTGAGGCGGCTGAAGTCGGGGGCGATGCCCCAGCGGCCGTCGGGGCTGACGTTGTAAACGGGGTGCGGCAGGGTGCGTTTCTTTCCCGATTTAACATCCAGCAGGTGGCAAACGAAATGACCGTCCACGCGGTCGTTCCACATGACGGTGCTGTCCATGCCCGGCACCCATTGCAGCATGCAGCCCTGCTGCCAGTTCCACGCATGGGTTTCGCCGAGCTCGATCCATTTGTCGCCGTCCTGAAGTTCGACCATGCCGATCTTGATGCTGTCCTCGGCGGTGGGCGAGCGGTGCTCGAAGGTCACTTCATTGCCGAGCACGAAACGGTTGTCGGGCGAGAACTGAAACTTGTCGTAGTAGCCGAACCAGTGGAAGGCGGGGCCGCGGGTGAGCTGGCGTACGGGAGGCAGCTTTTCAGCTTCCTGCGCTCGGACGACACCGGCGGCGATGAGCTGGGCGAGGATCTGGCGGCGGGTGAGCTTCATCGGTGGAAGCGAGGGGCTAGGCGCTCTTCTGCTTCCGCCGCTCTTCCTCGTCTTCCTCCGCCCATTCTTCCATGTGCCGTTTGAGCTTGCGCTTCAGGCTGATCTTGGCGGCGGGTGACATGCGGTCGATGAACAGGATGCCGTTGAGGTGGTCGATCTCGTGCTGGAAGGCGCGGGCGAGCAGACCGTCGGTCTCGATGGTGACGGTTTCACCTTCGAGGTTCTGGAAGGTGACCTTGACATCGGCGGAGCGGCGGATCTGGCCGCGCAGGTCGGGGAAGCTGAGGCAGCCTTCTTCATCCGTCACCTTGGCCTTGCCCAGCTCGATGGTGGGATTGAGGATGATGAGCGGCATGTGCTCGGCGAGCGGCTTGTCCTCACCGTTGATCTTGAAAACGGTGGTGGGCAGGCTGCTGCCGGAGACATCGATGACAGTGAGCTGCACGTCCTCAGCCACCTGGGGTGCCGCGAGGCCGACGCCATGCTCTTCGCGCATGGTTTCCAGCATGTCGGTCGCGAGGGTGCGAACGGCTTCGGTGACGCCGGCGATAGGGCGGCACTTGGCACGGAGAACAGCGGTAGGGTAGCGGACGACTTTGCGGACCATGATAAAGTAAGGGAAGCCCGCATGTTGCGAAAGGATTGGCCCCTTCGCAAGCACCTAAACGCGCCAACCGATCACTGCTGCGGGACGGCGGGCGGCGTGGCGGGCTTGAGGTCCGGCACGGCTTCGGAGCGCGGCGTGGTGGGCTCGACCACGGCAGGCGTGGTGGGCGGGGTATCGACGGCGTCGGCTTTCTTCACCGCAGGCTTGGTCTTGGGCTTGTCAAACTTCGGCGGCGGCTCGTACTTGCCGATGATGGAGACGGGGGTGCCAATGGAAACGGTTTCAAAGAGGTGGCGCGCGGCTTCGCGAGGCAGGCGGATGCAGCCATGGGAAGCACGGCTGCCGGGATGAGGAATCGGGCCCACGTGCATGCCCACGCCATCGCTGGTCACACGCATCCAGTAGTGCATCTGGGCACCCTCGAAGTGGCCGCCCTCGGGGATTTCATCGCGGCCGACACGCGCATCGCTGCACGTGACCTTGCCGTCCTTGTCGTAAATCTTGCCGTAGAGGTTGGAGTGCTTGTCCTCCACGCGCTCCAGGATCTTGAATTCGCCGACCGGCGTGGGGTACTTATGAATGCCGGAGGCGACAGTGGTCCAGCCGATCTCGGTCTTGCCCTTGTACACATGGGCCTTCTGCTCATCGACAATGATGCGGATGGAAATGGGGCCCTTGGCGCTGGCGGCGGCCTCGGCGTTCCACTCATAGAGAGGTTTCGGCTTGGGCTTTTCCTTAGCGGCCAGCGGCGGCGGTGGCGGCGGCTTGCGATGATGGGCACACGAAGCCAGGCCTAGAACGGCTGCGCAGCAAAGCAATTGGACAAAAGAGTTCCGGACGAGGGGCTGGCGTGAATATTCGGACATGCGTGCCTTTTATTAAACGAAGCTAACAATAATCGCTGTACGCCGCACAAACAAGACCGGGCTTTCGAATTTCACCGAAGGATCTTCCGATTCGCCAGTTGCCAGGGTGCCCGGCCACCGCCAAGGATGCGCCCTCCTATGCCCCGCCAACCTGCCGTCGGCTTCATCTTTGTGACCCTGGTGCTCGACATCCTGGGGTTCGGCCTGGTGGCGCCGGTGCTGCCCAAGCTGATCGAGGAATTTCAAGGGCATGATGTCAGCGCGGCTTCCAACACGGTGGGCACGCTGTCCTCGGTGTATGGGCTGATGCTGTTTCTTTTTGCCTCACTGCTGGGCAGCCTTTCGGACCGGTATGGACGGCGGCCGGTGATTTTGTTTTCGCTGCTGGGCTCGGGGCTGGATTATTTCGTGATGGCAATGGCTCCGAGCCTGGGGTGGTTCTTTGTCGGGCGGGTGATCTCGGGCATCACGGGGGCGAATTTTGGCACGGCGACGGCGTACATCGCGGACATCACCCCGCCTGAGAAGCGGGCGGCGCGGTTTGGGCTGGTGGGCGCGGCGTTTGGCCTGGGCTTCATCATCGGCCCGGCGCTGGGCGGGTACCTGGGCGACTTGGGCCTGCGGGTGCCGTTCTATACCGCCGGGGTACTGACGCTGATCAATGCCCTCTTCGGCGTGTTTGTGCTGCCGGAATCGGTGACGGACGCCACGCGCGGCCAGTTTAGCTGGAAGAAATCAAACCCGGTGGCCTCCATGGGGTACCTGTCCACGCATCCGCTGCTGCTGGGGCTCGCGGGCACCTACTTTCTGCTGGCCATGGCCCAGCAGGTGTACCCGAGCATCTGGACGCTGTATGTCTCCGAGCGCTACCATTGGACACCCGGCGACGTGGGCTTGTCGCTGGCGGCCGTGGGCTTCTGCGCCGCGCTGGTGCAGGGCGGGCTGACGCGCAAGATCGTGCCGCGTATCGGCGAGCCGAACGCGGTGATGCTGGGGGTGACGGCTTCGGCGCTGGCCTTCACCGGGTACGGCCTGGCCACTCACGGCTGGATGGTTTACCCGTTCTTCATCGTCGGCTCGCTGGGCGGGATCACGGTGCCGGCGGTGCAGGCGATGATTTCGAAATTGGTGCGCGCGGATGAACAAGGGGCTGTGCAGGGCTCGCTGACGAGCCTGCAAAGCGTTGCTGCAGTGATCGGGCCCTTGGTGGCCACGGGGTTGTTCGGCCACTTTGTGAAGACGCTGCCAGGGGCGGCGTTCTTTTGCAGCGCCGCGCTGAGCATCCTCGCCGGCGTACTGGCGTGGAGGTCGTGCCGGCCCCCTCCGGGAGCTACCAATCCGCCAGGGTGAGGGCCTTGGGCTCGGCATTTTTGAGCTGCTCAAGGTCGAAGGGCTTGTCGGATTTCAGCTTCACCGTCTGGCCCTCAAACTGGAGGGACAGGCCGCTGGCGAGATCGGCCTTGTCGAGCCAGTAGCGCAGGTGGGCATCGGCGGTGGTCTCGGCCGGGATTTCCGGTGGCGGCTCCACGGGGAGGAAGAATTCCGGCACCACGCGACCGGCGGCGGTGACGAGCTTCAGCGTGGGCTTGACGAGCTGGAGCTTCTTCGTGTGCTGGTTGGTCAGGTGCACATCGATATCCAGCCGGGCGTTGCCAAAATCGCGCTCCAGGCTGAGGCGCTGGACGGTGAGGGAACCCTGGGCATTGGGCCCGGCGGGGCTGGCGTTGGTCACGCGCGGCGTGGGCGTCTGGCTGTCCTTGCCAGGCTCTTCTTCCTTGATGGGCGAGCTCTTGAACACCCAGACGGTGGCTCCCGCGGCCAGCAGGACCAGCAGCCAAACTTCAAATCTCTGGAAAATTTTCATTGGTTTTGTCGATTCGCGATCTGCGATTGTCAAAGTCGGGAACCTGCCCTAGCATCCGCCCCCCGTTTCTCCGCCGCCGGCTGCAAGTCACGCCCGCGGGCGGGCTGAAACGAGCACCCTTCACTAAGTCCAGTTTTATGAACATCAACGTCGAACATCAGCCCAACTGCCGAGCCGCCCTCCATGTGGAGGTCACGGCTGAAGCAGTCAAGAAGCAGCGCGCCGAAATCACCCGCCAGTTTGCGTCCAATGCCAACGTCCCCGGCTATCGTCCGGGCAAGACGCCGCCCGCGATCATCGCCCAGCGCTACAAGGACTCGATCGACAGCGAACTGCAAAGCCAGCTCATCAACAAGGGCTGCCGTGAGGCGATCCAGAAGGAAAACATGGTGGTGCTGCAGGTGCTCTCCGTGAAGGACACGAAGCTGGAGAAGGACGGCACCTTCAGCTTTACGGCCAATGTGCTTACCTCGCCGAAGTTCGAGCTGCCCGACTACAAGGGCATCCCGGTGAAGCTGGAACGCGTGGAAGTGACCGAGCACGACGTGGAGCACGAGCTCTACCACCTGCGCGAGCACAAGCAGACCTTTGAAGACGTGGAGCGCCCCGCCGCCAATGACGACGTGGTGGTGCTGACCTACACGGTGAACATGGACGGCAAGCCGCTGGAGGAGACCCATCCGGAGCTGCCGGTGCACTTCCGCCACATCGAGGGCAACTGGTTCCTGCTGGCCGAGGAAGATGACTTCGTGGCGGGCTTCTACGCCGGCCTTCTGGGCATCAAGGGCGGTGACGAACGCACGCTGAGCATCACGCTGCCGGAAGAATTTCACAACGAGACGCTGAAGGGCAAGACCATCGAATTCGCCATCAAGTGCGATGCCGTGAAGCAGAAGAAGCTGCCAGAGCTGAACGATGCCTTTGCCGCCAGCCTGCTGGGCGAGGAAGCCAACGTGGAAACCCTGCGCAAGGAAGTGGAGGCCAGCCTGCGCCAGCGCCGTGAGCAAGCCCGCGAACAAGCCCGAGGCAACCAGGTGCTGGCCTTCCTGCACGACAAGCTGGACTTTGACCTGCCGCAGGAGTTCGTGGAACGCGAAGCCCAGCGCCGCACCAATGACATGGCCCTGCGCGCCACCCAGAACGGCATGCAGCAGGAGGAGCTCCTGAAGCACCAGGACGAGATCATCAGCGCCGCCTCCCAGCAGGCGCGGCAGAACGTGAAGGTGACCTTCATCCTGGAAGAAGTGGCCAAGCAGGAAAAGCTCACCGTCAGCGAACAGCAGCTCACCTTCGCGCTGGCCAACATGTCGGCACGCAGCAAGACTTCGCCGAAGAAGTTCATGGCCGAGGCCCAGAAGACCGGCTTGGTGGACCGCCTGCGCGATGACCTGCTGCTGCAGAACGCCATCGAGTTCCTCAAGGAGCACGCCATTGTCGAGGACATCGACCCGCTGCCGAACAAGCACGGCTGCGGCTTCGAAGAAGCCGAGAGCAAGGCCGAAGGCGAAGCGGCTCCGGCCGAAGCGGCTCCAGCGGAGGCCTGATTCCAAGCATGTCAAAGGGGCTGCTTATGGCAGCCCCTTTTTTGTGCCTGGATGGAGCGGAAGGGTTGCATGTTCATGGCATGCCGAAAAGCCCGTGCGTCACGGAAAACAAGAAGAGCGCGGGGCTCCGACCTGACTTTTACCCACATTTGTGAAGATGCAGCCACCGAGCCGATTCAGAGCCCCGACAGGGGCAGGACAACAGAGCGAAGGGCAAGGAGCGTAGCGACGCAGCCCTGGTATCGCAGGCAGAATGGTTTGAGCCCTGAAGGGGGCATGACAGGCAGCGCTGGGTGAAGTGCGACCAAAGTTCGCAGGCGGGACAAGCGTGTAGCCATTGTCTCGCCCTTGCAGGGCTTCAGGCGTCAGGTCCGCGATACCAGGGCTGCGTCGCTACGCTCCTTGCCCTTCGCTCTGTTGTCCTTCCTGTCGGGGCTTCGGCACTTTCCTGCATTAATGTGGGTAAAAGTCAGGCTCCGACCCTACAGCACTCGGTATCGCCTTGTCGTATGGCAGTTCCGAGAAGCGAAGACGGCGGGCGAAGTGCTGCGGACTCGGAGGCCCGCGCTTCTTTTGTC
>FTCC01000039.1_pt1 | contig 9773 bp, 7 predicted proteins | sample 1639481 | NCBI WGS metagenome assembly FTCC01 (sample SAMEA3914864, study PRJEB12502) | metagenome | biome: forest; material: soil | place: USA | collected 2012-03-12 | depth 0.3 m | reverse complement strand
TCCAACCCACCCACCCCATGAATGCCCGAATCCGTCAGTTCCTCCATGATGAATGGCTGCAGCTTCTTGTTCTTGCCGTGCCTCTGGCGGCCGCCCTGGCGGCCACGCCCTTTGCCACCGAGCGGGTGCCCATGCAGTGGAACCTGCGCGGCCTGCCGGTCTGGGGCGTGCTTGGGATCGGAGTTCACCTGGTGCAGATAAATGACAAGCACACCGACGATCGCGGCAAACTCCAGCCACATCATCACGCCTAGCACGCCCGGCTTGCGCTCGTTTGCCGGCAGCTTTTCCTGCCGCGCCGCCTGCCAGGCCACCAGCAGCGGGCCGAAGATGATGATGGCCAGCCAGGCCACAGTGATCTCGACAAACCAGGAGGCCGGGGCGATGAGGCAGAGGCCGGCGACGATCAGTCCCGAGATGGTATACATCCAGCCGGCCGCGCGGTGGGTTCTGCGCCAGACGTTTTCCGAGCGCAGCGTCCAGGGCACGCGCACACCCATGTACTTGTTAGGCTTGAGCTTGCCGAAGAGGTTGCCGACGAACGCCAGCAGCAGCGGCGCGATGGCGGTGGCCATGCGGCCCATGTCCGGCCTGCTGCCCAGGGCGCAGGCGATTTGGAAAAAGCACCCCGCCGCCACCGCGATGGACAACACAAGGCGGATGGTGCGAGTGGTCCTGCCGTGGGAGGACAGGGTGCCGTCCTCCGGGTTCAGCCGGCCGCGGTCCAGGGCCTCCCGCCAGAAAATGATGCCATAGACCAGAAGCATGGAGAGCGGCAGCACCAGCAGGCCCCATTCCTTGGGCGCGTACCAGTTCACCTGACCGCGCAAGTTCCATTGCATGGGCACCCGCTCAGTGGCGAAGGGCGTGGCCGCCAGCGCGGCTGCCAGGGGTATGGCAAGAATGAGGAGCTGCGGCCATTCATCATGGAGGAACTGACGGGTTCGGGCATTCATGGGTTGGGTGGGTTGGAATCTTGGGAAACTTCAGGTGCCGGCGCCCCGGCAGCATCCCCGGGCAGCAGCTTGCCCAGCCAGAGCATCAGGTCCTCCACCACGCTGGTATTGAGGTGATAGCGGCGGAACTGGCCCTCCTTTTCCTGGGCAATGAGGTCGGCCCGCATGAGCAGGTCGAGATGATGGGAGACGGTGGGCTTCCCCACGGAGCAGGCCTCGGCGATCTCGCCGGCCGTCATGGACCGGGTGCGCAGCAGCTCCAGGATGGAGCGCCGCGTGGGATCGTTGAAGGCTTTGAAGAGGGAATCCACGGTGTTATTTTGTTAATTCGACAAATATCGAAATACACCGCTGTTGTCAAACGCGATTTTATTCCACTCCGCTTTGCGTAACTTCATGGAAGTGCTTGAGCCGCCGCGTGTTCTAGCGTTCAGTTTTGGCTCGCTCCCCCGAATGCGCGATTATTTCCTCAGACGCTTCCTTCTCATCCTGCCGACGCTGATCGGGGCGACGATGATCGTGTTCTTCATCACGCGCATCACACCGGGGGGGCCGATGGAGCGGACCATGCAAAACATGCTGGCCAAGGAGGGCGGACGCGGCGGCGGCAAGAACGCCGGCGCTTCCCTGGGGGAGGACCAGCTCCAGGACCTCGCCGCCTACTACGGCTTCGACAAGCCCTTCCTGCCCGCCTACGGCATCTGGCTGGGCGTTTGGCCACGTGAGGAGAACAAGCAGTTCGTCAAGTTTGAGGAGGGCAAAAACGAGATGCCCGTGACCTTGAAAGCCCTGCTGCCAAAGGCCCAGTGGAAGCCAAACAACGCGTACCAGCTTACGGCGGCAAAGGTCACCCGGGATGGCAAGCTTACCGCCGACGATGCCGCCTCCCTGAAAGGCTGGGCAACCCATGCGGAGCCCGAAAAACAGCAGGTGGCAGTGTTCCGTCCGCACTTCAACGGTGTCCTGGAGGGCAATTTCGGGCTCTCCACCAGCTATAACATCGACGTGCTGGACATGATGCTGTCGAAGATGCCGGTCTCCATCTTCTACGGCCTCATCACCTTCTTCCTCACTTACCTGGTCTGCATTCCGCTTGGCATCCTGAAGGCGATCAAGCACCGCACGGTGATCGACAACCTCAGCTCGCTGGCCATCTTCATCGGCTATGCCATTCCCGGCTTCCTGCTGGGCAGCTTGATGGTGGTGTACCTGGCGGCCCGGCTGGGCTGGTTCCCCACGGAAGGCTTCACCAGCGAGAACTTCTCCACGCTCAGCTTCAGCGGCAAGGTGGGGGACGTGGCGCACCACGCGGTGCTGCCGCTGATCTGCTACATGGTGAACAGCTTCGCCTTCATGACCATGCTCATGAAGAATAACCTCATGGACAACCTGGCCGCCGACTACCTGCGCACGGCCATCGCCAAGGGCTCCAGCTATCCGCATGCGGTGCTGGGTCATGCGTTGCGCAACTCCTTGATCCCCATCGCCACCACGCTGGGCAGCATCACCACGGTGTTCGTCACCGGCTCGCTGCTCATTGAAAGCATCTTCAACATCGACGGCTTCGGCCTGCTCACCTTGCAAAGCGTGAGCGACCGTGACTACCCGCTGGTGATGGGCATCCTCACCTTTGACGTGGTGCTGCTCATGCTGGGCAACATCCTCTCCGACTTCATCGTGGCCCTCACTGATCCGCGCGTCCGCTTCCACTGATCCCATGTCACCTCGCGCCACCGGCATCCTGCTCTCCTGCTTCGCGCTCGCCTCCGCGGTGTTGCAGAAGCTGCACCTGCATGTGCCGTTCATGAAAATTCCCTTCCTCGCGGGGGATCTGGCCGGCTACATTCTCGCGGCGCTCATGCTTTGTACCGGCCTCTGGATGGCGGTCAAAGGCGGTGCGGAGTGGACCTTTTCTCCGCTCACGCTCAAGAAGCTGCGGCGGTTCCAGGCCATCCGGCGCGGTTATGTGTCGTTCCAGATTTTGCTCGCGCTCGCGGTCGTGGCCGGTCTGGACAACGCCCTGGTGGGCAAGCGCGCGCTGATGGTCAGCTACCAGGGCCACTGGTACTTCCCGTTTCTGCATGACGTGATCCCTGGCAAAACCTTCGGTCAGGGCACGGACGGCGAAACGGACTACCGCGATCTCAAGGAAAAGAGCCGCGCGGCAGGCAAAGGTGACTGGGTGCTCATGCCGCCGGTGCCCTATGCTTCGGCACTGGATTCGCCGGCGCTCATTGAGACGATGGACACGCGCGTTGATGGCAAGGTGTACGCGCCGGGCGCCTCGCAGCCCTTCAGCGGCACCGCTTATTCCGTTTTCATCAGCAAGCCGGAGCAGAAACGGCAGGAGTGGCAGTTCCGCAACGGCGTGCGCCATGGCAGCATGCGCGGCTGGAATGAAGCGGGGATGCAGGTGGAGAAGGGCCGCTTCGAAAGCGGGGTGCGCAAGGAGTACACCGACTTCAGCGAAGGCAAGGCGGCGGCGCTTGAATCCCAGGCGGCGCCGTGGTTGAAGCGCTTCGTCTATTCGCCTGGGCCGCCCTCCTGGCAGCAGAAGCACTTCCTGGGCACGAACTCAACCGGCATCGATGTGCTGGCGATGCTGTTCGGCGGCTGGCAGCAGGCGCTCATTGCGGCGGTGCTGTACATCATGGTGGTGTTCGTGCTAGGCGTGCTCATCGGCGGCGCGCTGGGATACTTCGGCGGCATCGTGGACCTGCTGGGCTACCGCCTCATTGAAATCTGGTCGGTGCTGCCCTTCCTGCTGGTGGTCATGATCATCAGCTCGCTAGTCAACCCCACGCTGGTGGTCCTGGTGGGCATCATCGCCGCCTTTGGCTGGATGAGCACCACCAGCTACCTGCGCACCGCCACCTACAAGGAGGCCGCGCGCGACTATGTTTCCGCCGCCAAGCTGCTAGGGGCCAGCACCCCGCGCGTGGTGCTGCATCATGTGCTGCCCAATGTCATCGCCATCCTGGTGACGCTTGCTCCGTTTGAAATCTCCAGTGTCATCGTCTCGCTCTCCGCCCTGGACTTCCTTGGCTTCGGCCTGCCGCCGGACGAGCCGAGCTGGGGCCGCCTGCTGCACGAGGGCGTGGAGAATTTCACCTACCCCTGGATCGTCAGCTCCGCCTTCTTCGCCATGGCCTTTGTCCTGGTGCTCATCACCTTCGTGGGTGAGGCGGTGCGCGAGGCGTTCGATCCGAAGAAGTTTACAACGTATCAATGAGACAGAAGACGGCCAGACAGAAGACAGAAGACCTGACCGGCATCGTGTGTCCGGGGGCATTCCTCATGTCTTTTGTCTTCTGTCTGGCCGTCTTCTGTCTCCCCGCTGCGCGGGGTGATGACCGCTTCCCGCCCTATGACAACACCGCCGAAGTGCAGGCGGCATGGAAGGCGCGGCCGGAGTTCTACCAGTTCAAGACACCGGCGGATGTGCCGGCAGACCTGGTTTGGGAAACGGGCAACGACTACCCTGAGATGGGCGATGCGGCGGCGAAGAAGGGGGGCACGATGCATATCGAGATTCCGGACTTTCCGCCCACCCTGCGGTTTGTGGGGCCGGACGGCTCGAACACCTTCCGTGAATACCACTGGGACAACGTGGAGATGTCGCTGGTGACCAAGCATTTGAACATCGACAAGTGGATTCCCTGCCTGGCCGAATCCTGGGCCGTGGGCAAGGATCATAAGACGGTGTATTTCCGCCTTGATCCCACGGCAACGTATTCCGATGGCGTGAAGGTGCGGGCTGAGGACTACTTCATGTTCTTCTACATCGCCTTCTCGCCGTATGCGAAGGACCCTTTCCTGATCCAGCAGATCCCCAAGGACTTCGCGTCCATCGCCAAGTACGATGACCGCACCATCTCCATCACGTGCAAAGAGCTGACGCCCGATCCCATCCTGAAGGCGGCGGGCGCGCTGCCCATGCCCATGCATTTCTTCCGGGAGTTTTCCGACGACTTTCCCCAGCGCTACCAGTGGCGCAAGATGCCCACCACCGGTGCCTACGACATCACGCCGGAGGACGTGAAATTCGGTCGCTCCATCACCATGCACCGGGTGCTGAACTGGTGGGCGAAGGACAAGAAATACTACCGTTACCGTTACAATGCGGACTTCATCCAGTTCCGCACCATCCCTTCGATGGACACCGCCTTCGAGCTGTTCCGCCAGGGCAAGATCGACTACTTCACCACCCGCGCCGTCGCCCTGCCGCCGGTGTACTGGAACGACAAGTCGGAGATTCCCGAACTGCTCAACGGCTACATCGAGCGCTACTCGTTTTACAACGTCTTCCCGCGCATCCCACGCTGCATTTACATCAACGAAAGCAAGCCGCTGCTGGGCGACCGCAACGTGCGCCTGGGCATCGCCCACGCCTGCAACTTCGACAAGGTGATCCAGGTGGTGCTGCGCGGGGATTCCACGCGCATGCAGAGCGGCTTCTCCGGGTTCGGCCGCTTCACTGACCCCAAGTTGCGCGCCTATCCTTTTGACCTTGGCAAGGCGCAGGAGTACTTCGCCAAGGCGGGCTTCACCCAGCGCAACGGCGCGGGCGTGCTGGTGAATGCGGAGGGCAAACCGCTTTCCTTCACCCTCTCTGTGGGCGCCACCTCGCTGTATTCGCAGATGGCGCTCATCCTCAAGGAGGATGCCCTCAAGGCCGGGCTGGAGTTGAAGATCGAGGTGCTGGACTTCACCCAGCTCTTCAAGAAGGGCGACCAGAAGACGCATGAGCTGATCCTTGCCGGCTTTGGTGCCATTCCGCCCTACCCGCAGTTCTGGGAGTTCTTCCACTCCGAAAACGCCTGGGAGGTGGCGAAGGACGGGACGAAGAAGCCCAAGACCCACACCAACAACTTCACCATGACCGCCGACCCCGAGCTGGACAAGGTCATTGACCAGCAGCGCGTGGCGCCCAACGAGGACGAGATGCAGCGCCTGAGCTGGCAGCTTGAAAACATGGTGCAGGACCGCTGCTGCACCATCCCAACATGGGAGACACCGTATTACAGCAACTTCGTCTGGCGCTGGCTGCGCTGGCCGAAGGACGGCAACCTCAAGATCACCCGCACGGCCCTGGACTCCTTTGTGTACTGGATCGACGAAGATGTGAAGAAGGAGACCAAAAAGGCGATGAGCGAAGGCCGCTCCTTCGGCGAGGTGTCGCGCGTGTATGACGAATATCGTGAACCATGACTGAGACGCCCGCAGCCAGCATCGCCACGCCGCCCCCGCTGCCATCAACGGAGCCGGCCGGTCCGCCCATCCTGGAGGTGCGCGACCTGGTCACCGCCTTTGACACTGACGCCGGACAGGTGACGGCGGTGGACGGCGTGAGCTTCAACGTCGGCCGGGGCAGGACCGTTGGCATCGTGGGCGAGTCCGGCTGCGGCAAGAGCGTCACCGCCTTCTCCATCACCCGCCTGCTGCCCCAGCCCCACGGAAAGATCCCGGGCGGCAGCATCTTGTTTGAAGGCAAGGATCTCGTCACCCTGCCGAACGAGGGGATGCGCTTGCTGCGTGGCAGTGGCATCAGCATGATTTTCCAGGAGCCGATGACGGCGCTCAACCCGGTGCAAACCATCGGCCGGCAGCTAGGCGAGGCCATTCTGCTTCACACCAAATGCGGCAAGGCGGAAGTTCTCTCCCGCAGCATCGACATGCTGGAAAAGGTGCGCATTCCCGCGGCTGAAACGCGGCTGCACGAATATCCGCACCAGCTCAGCGGCGGCATGCGCCAGCGTGTGATGATCGCCATGGCGCTGATCAACAAGCCCCGGCTGCTGATTGCCGACGAGCCCACTACCGCGCTGGATGTGACGGTGCAGGCGCAGATCCTGGCGCTTATTTCCGACCTGCAGCAGGAGATGGGCATGAGTGTCATCCTCATCACGCATGATCTCGGCGTCATCGCGGAAACCTGTGATGAAGTGGTGGTGATGTACGCCGGCCGCGTGGTGGAGCGGGCCCCGGTGCAGGAGCTGTTTGCCCGGCCGCGCCATGCTTACACGCAAGGTTTGCTCGCCTCCATCCCGCGCCTGGATCACGCGCCGAAGACGCACCTGCCGGCCATTCGCGGCAACGTGCCGGCCATCGAAACCCTCAAGCCCGGCTGCCGCTTCGCCGAGCGCTCCGGCCGCGCTCATGATCCCGCGCTGCTCCTCAACCGCCCCCCCTTTGTGGAAATCTCCCCCGGCCACTGGGTGGAGAACTGCCCCGTCTGTGTCGCATGAGCCTCCTCTCCGTCAACAACCTCAAGGTGTATTTCCCTGTCCGCGGGGGCGTGCTCATGCGTTCCGTGGCCTCGTGCAAGGCGGTGGACGGTGTTTCGCTGGAGGTGGCGGTGGGGGAAACCGTCGGCCTGGTGGGCGAATCGGGCTGCGGCAAGACCACGCTGGGCAAGGCCATCGTACGCCTGCTCAAGCCCACCGGCGGCCGCATCAAGTTTGACGGGCGCGACATCACGGACGGAGGCGCCGGCATCCTGCGGCCCACGCGCCGGCATTTGCAGATGATCTTCCAGGACCCCGCGGAATCCCTCAACCCGCGCCACACGGTGCGCGACATCCTGGCCGAGCCTTTCATCGTGCAGGGCATTGGCACCAAGGGGGAGCGGCAGAAGTGGATTGCGGAGCTGCTGGATAAAGTCGGCCTTTCAACAAGTGCAGCCGACCGATTCCCCTTCGAGTTCTCCGGCGGTCAGCGCCAGCGCATCGGCATCGCCCGCGCCATTGCCTTGAAGCCGAAGCTCATCGTGTGCGATGAACCCGTCAGCGCGCTGGATGTGAGCGTGCAAAGCCAGGTGCTCAACCTGATGCTGGACCTGCAGAAGGAGATGGGCCTGAGCTACCTGTTCATCGCCCACGGCCTCAACGTGGTGAAGCACATGAGCGACCGCGTGGCCGTGATGTACCTGGGCAAGATCATGGAGTTCGCGCCTGCCGAGGAACTGTATCGCAATCCAAAGCATGCGTACACCCGGGCGCTGCTCGATGCCATTCCGATCCCGGACCCCGCCCAGCGCCGCCCACGCATGCTTCTGCAAGGCGATGTACCCTCGCCAATCAATCCACCCGAGGGGTGCGCCTTTGGCTTTCGCATGAAGCACCCGCGCTGGGAGGAGAGCGTGGGCATGGACTTGAGCCTGAAGGAAATCACACCCGGGCACTGGGTGCAGCCTTGCCCCTGCTGTACGTGACCATTTCACCTTTTTGCCCTGCCCACGCATTGATGGGAAGTCTGTCCAGTTCCTAAAACACGCGGATCGTGCGCACCAGCATCACCTCGCAGGCGCCGTCGCCGGTGTCGTCGCGGCGCAGGGAGCTGCGCCAGGGCTTCGCCTCACCGGGGTGGGTGGCTTCCACCAGGTAACCTTTTAGGGAGACCAGCGCGCCGGTCCTCAGCCAGGCGATGGCGTGGCGCACCTCGTCGTTGTCGGCGATCAGATGCATGTTGGCCGAATGCGTCTCCACGTCCCTGTGCGAGATGGGCAGGCCGCCCCAGGACTGCCAGTGATACCAGCGCATGCTTTGCGTGATGGTGAGCCGGTCTAGCACGGCGGAATCTGACATGGGGCCCCAGCCCACGGCCACATCGTAAGGCACCAGCGCGGAGGCGGCGTTCCAGTCATAATAGCCGGCGGTATGCAGCACCCGTGCCTCGATGGCATAGGTGGCCAGCGGCTTGAGCGTCCAGCCCTGTTTCTCGAAGGTCGTCACTGGGCCGGAAAGAAGCACCTGCTCCGGCTCACGCCCAATGAGCACGCCTGGAGGACGGGTGATGGGCATATACCAGCCCAGCACATTCCAGCCCGCAACGGCCAGAAGGAGGATGAGGAAAACGCGCCCGCGCATAGGCAAAATGTCCGCGCACGGGGCTGGGATGCAAGTAAGCAGGAAGATGCGCGCCTTCCGAATGCCAGGGGGGAAGCCTGTACAAGCGCGCCTGTTTGAAGGACAAAGCCTCGACAGAGCTGCATCCCGAGGTTGTGAAGCCCGCAGTTGGCGCGAAGGAGGAAGGGCGGCCGGCGCCCTTCCTCCCAAACCGTTGCACAAGGGGTGAGAAGCTAACTACTCCTCGTCATCGTCGCCACCGTCGTCATCGCTGTCGTCGTCGCCCTCGTCTTCGTCGTCACCGCTGTCGTCGTCGCCCTCGTCTTCGTCGGCATCATCTTCCTCCTCTTCCTCAGAGTCGTCGCCCTCGTCTTCGTCGGAGTCGTCGCCCTCATCTTCGTCGGAGTCGTCGTCCTCGTCTTCATCGGAGTCGTCGTCTTCGTCTTCATCCGAGTCGTCGTCCTCGTCTTCATCGGAGTCGTCGTCCTCGTCTTCATCGGAGTCGTCGCCCTCGTCTTCGTCGGCATCATCGTCCTCCTCTTCATCAGAGTCGTCGTCCTCGTCTTCATCGGAGTCGTCATCTTCATCCTCATCGGAGTCGTCCACCTCCTCCACGTCCTCGTAATCGAAGTCTTCGATCTCCTCCCAGTTTTCTTCCTCCACCACTTCGGAGGTCTCCTCGTAGTCTTCCACCACCTCGTCGTTGTATTCCTCCACATGCAGGGCCTGGAAGACGTTGAACTCGACGAATGCGTACGCGGCAATGGAGATGGCGTTGATGACGAAGTCCACGCCGAAGCCGCCGTTGGTCACGGGCTTGTCGTCTTCATGCCAGGCCTCCTGGTACGAAGGCAGCGTCTCCTCCGGGGAGAACACCCAGCAGTCGCCGTCGTTGAACTTGGGGTTCATGAGGTAGTTGTAGGGCATGTAGCAGTAGCCCTTGTCGCCCCAGTCCTCGCCCCAGGAGTTG
>FTCC01000394.1_pt1 | contig 9816 bp, 8 predicted proteins | sample 1639481 | NCBI WGS metagenome assembly FTCC01 (sample SAMEA3914864, study PRJEB12502) | metagenome | biome: forest; material: soil | place: USA | collected 2012-03-12 | depth 0.3 m | reverse complement strand
GGCTACGGTGGTGGCGGCGGCCATGGCGGCGGCGGTCGTCGTGACAACGATGGTGGCGGCCGCTGGTAATACCAGGGCCAGGCCATCGGCCGGTCAGGCTGATTGTTTTACAGGCGGAACCTCGTGGGAGGTTCCGCCTTTTTCATTTTGTTACAAGACCTGGGCGCCCCTGGATAGTGCTTGCCCAGCGCCGGTGAATCTGGTACCCCAGCGATCGCATGAAGGGTTTGTTCACTCAAGGCGTGGCGGTGTTGTTTTCCGAGGCGCCGAGCCTGGCCCAGCTGCGGGAGCTGCTGGGAGATTATGAAATCATCTCGGAGAACCCGCTCGGCACCAGCCAGTGGCAGATGGAGAGCGCCTCCATGCGCATCGCCTGCCTGCCGGAGGTGAACGGCGTGTGCCTGCTGGACATTGTCTCGCGCTCCTGGCCGGATCATCTGGGCAACAGCGAACGCGAGCCCGCCCTGCACGCAGCATGGGCGCTGGGCCACTTTGGGCCCTACGCCGCCACCGGCAGCCTGGCCCGGGCGATCGAGCATGCGCACCGCTGGCAAAACGCGGCGCAAATGGTGCCCCAGCACAGCGCCTTCGTGCGCATGCGCATCAGCTACACCCTGGGCTCCACTGGCGACGGGGCTCCGGCCCTGCCCGCCGGCTATGATGCGCTGCCAGAGCTGGAGTGGTTGATCCAGCTCGCCCACCACGTCACACGCCATTCACGCGCCGTGGCTTACTTCAATCCCAATGGCGAAGTGCTCCTCTCTCCGGCAAACCTGCAGCAGGTGCTCGATGATGCCGCCCACGGCGAGGCGCCGCCGCTGGATGCGATGATCAATGTCCGGCTCGCCCACCTGGAAGGCTGGCAGCTTGTGGACACCATCGGCCTGGCCCAGCTCGATTTCCTGGACCAGGAGATCGTCTGCCCCGACCAGATCTCCTCCAGCGAAGAGCTTTCCGCCTTCCTGTATGATGCGGCCTATCACATGGTGACCACCGAGACACCGATCGTGACAGACAACTCCACGACCGGCCCTGGCGGCACCGAGTGGATCGCGGAGGCACGCGTCACCTCACTGCGCGAGCCCGCGCGCACCATCACTCACTGGACGGAGACCGAAGGCCCCTTTGAGCCGCCGCACTTTGTAATGCCGGCCGTGGAGCCTTTCGATGAGGCTGCCTTTGAGAACACCGGCGCCCCCTACTCCGCGCTGGATGACCCGGCGACATGGGAGCTCCCGGCCCCGGACATCCCGCCGGTGCAGGCACCCCCCATCCTGGTGGGCGGTGTCTCCCGCCCAGCGCGCAGCCACGGCCTGCTCTGGTTTTGCATCATGCTGGTGATCCTGGCCATGGCGGTAGTGTGGATCCACCCAGCCTTCCTGTTCCCGCCGCCACCGCCGCCGCCACGCACCCCATGGGAGGAGCTGATCGCTTCTTCCGCCGCGGAATGGCAGGTCAACACGGACCTGGAAACCAAGGCGCAGCCCGTGCAGCCCGGCAGCTACCACACCTTGTTCGGCGAAGGCAAGGCGGGATCCGGCTTCATCATCCGCTACGGCAGCCTGCCCGTTTTCTGCGGCGTCACCACCTTGCATCAGTTCGACGGGCGAACGCCGGGCAGCCTCGACGGGCTGGTGGGCCTGAAGATCGTGCTCGACAGTTCCACGGCCTTGAAGCTGACGGACGTGCAGGTGCAGCAGGTGGTGGAGGTGAGCCGCCCGTTTGAGTACCTGGAGTATGATCCCGTGTTCACCCTTCGCCCCGGCGATGAACTGCTGATACCCACAGGAGAAGGCGATGCCCTGAAAGGCAAGATGGCCGACAGCCTGCTGGTGGTGAACCAGTTTGTCTCCGCACCCGGCCACTCGCAGGAATTCACCCTGAAGGTGGGCAAGGCAGTGGATCTAAAGGGCCTGGCAGGCAGTCCCGTGATCAAGGCAGCCACAGGCAAGGTGGTGGGTGTGCTGCAGGCCGCCGACGAAAGCCGCAAGGAGCTGGGCTTTGAGACGCTCAGCCTCGGGCCGTTGCCCAAGGCGCCGCCTGCCAGGCAATGATGCCTTTCCCCAAGGGTTGTCCTTGTCATTCCTGCCAAAGGTGGCCAATCTCGCCCAATGAGCCCTCCCGACCTTCTGCACTTCGAGCCCCTCAACCAGCCAAGAGTGTGGGGCGGAAGGCAGCTTGAGACCCGGCTGGGCCGCCAGCTTCCCGATGCCCGGCCCTATGGCGAGGCCTGGGACTTGGTGGACCGCGAAGAACACCAAAGCGCGGTGGCCGCAGGTCCCCTTGCGGGCTTGAGCCTGCATGAACTCTGGATGCACCGGCGCACCGAGATCTTTGGAGCAGCGTACAACGCCCATCCCGCCACCAGGTTTCCGTTGCTCATCAAGGTGCTGGACTGCGCCGATGATCTCTCCCTCCAGGTGCACCCGCCTGCCGAGGTGGCCTGCCTGCTGGATGGCGAACCGAAGACGGAGCTGTGGTACGTGGCCCATGCCAGTCCCGGTGCGCGGATGCATGCCGGGTTGAAGAAGGGAGTCACCCGCGATTCCTTCCACGCCGCCATCGAGCACGGAGCGGTGGCGGATTGCGTGTACTCCATGGAGCCCGTTTCCGGCGACAGCCTGCTGGTGCGCAGCGGCCGCGTGCATGCCCTGGGTGGCGGGCTGCTGGTGTATGAAATCCAGCAGAACAGCGACACCACCTACCGGGTGTTTGACTGGAACCGCGCGGGCCTCGACGGCCAGCCGCGCGAGCTGCACGTGGAGAAGTCCATGCAATGCATTGACTTCGGCGACACCGAGCCGCAGCTCCATCACGCCGGCCCGGGAGAAGAACTTGCCTCCTGCGAGCACTTCATCGTCAGCCGCCGCCAAACGGGCCGGTCAGCGCCACATCATCGAGACCGCTTCCGCCTGATCATGCCCATCACCGCCGTGCAATGGGGCACCGCCAGCCTCATGCCCGGGCAGCTCTCGCTTTTGCCCGCCTGCGCCACCGATGGCTTCCCAGAGCCTGCTGGCGAGTGGCTGGAGATTGAGCTGCCGCCCAATCCCTAATCATGCATCAGCCCGCGGGCGATGATCGCGTCCACCGGGTTCAGGTCATCGGTGAAAACCTGGCCGTCCACCGGGCGGCGGCTGGGCGGTACAAAGGTGGTGGCGATGCGGTTCTCCCAGCTTCCGCTCACGTAGCTGTTATCCGTGAAGATCGGCCGCCAGTTGTCGGTGCTGGCCAGGATCATCACATTTTGCGCCACCTCGAGGCGGCCTGCCACGGCAAAGACCTCCACCTGGGGGAACACTTCCTGCAGGGTTTTCACCATGCCGGCGAGCAGCTCGGAATGCGGCCCCTCCACGGCGCTGATCACGTTCATGAGGAAGATGCCCTTGGGCGTGAGATGATCGTGCACCAGCTGGAAAAACTCCTTCGAAGCCAGATGCACCGGGATCTGGCGCACGCCGTTGTAGGCGTCGCCAAAGATGAAGTCCCACTTCGTGCCGTCCGCCTGGTCCAGGTAGCGCCGCGCGTCGCCAGGGTGGGCCTGCACATGGGGGAATTCATCCAGCTTGAAGAACTTGCGGCCTGTCTCGATCACGTTCGGATCCAGCTCCGCCACATCCACCGTCGCCTGCGGGAACTGCTTTGACACCTGCTCCGGCATGCCGAAAGCCCCTGCCCCGATGAACAAGGCGCGGTCCACCTTGAAGCCGCTTTTCATCAGCGGCAGGCGCCAGAACTGCTGGTAGTCCAGCACCACATCGCCGTCGCTCACGCGCATGCCGCCCTCGGTGGTGGAATCGAGCTCCAGGTAGCGCACTGCCTCCGCGCCGGTCCCCTGCTCCGTCACCCGGATGCGGTGATAAAACGAGTCCTGCTGGTGGATCACATCGAGCTCCCGCTTCTCGCTGGTCGTGGCACCCACTGTCAGCGCGATCAGGCCGCCAATCCAGACCGGGAACTGCAGCCCCACGCTCTGCCTTGCCAAGAAGAAGGCCGCGACCGCCAGCAGCAACAGCAGCGCCCCGGTAGAAACAAAGATGCCTGTGCGGCTGAAGTGCGAAACCAGGTAAAAACCAGAAACGAAGGTGCCGACAAAGCTGCCCAGCGATCCCAGCATGCTGATGGTGCCGGCGGCGAAGCCCACATGCGCATCCTTGCCCAGCAGGCTGTAAAGCCGCAGCGAGGCCGGCGACACCGCGCCCAGAACGATGCCCGGCAGCGCGAACAACGCCAGCGAGATGACCAGCGGTCCCGTGATCAGCCCCATGCCCTTGCCCGAAGGCGCCACCAGGGCAAAGATCGCCGGCACAAACATCGTCAGCACCGCCGCAATGGCCAGCAGCCAGCCCAGCAGGGAAAAATCAGCCCGCCGCTCCGCCAGCCAGCCGCCGAGATAGCCACCCGCGCTGAAGCTCACCAAAATGACCCCGATGAGGGAGGTCCAGGTAAACACGGAATTGCCGTACACGGGCGCCAGCAGGCGGTTTGCGCAGATTTCGATCACCATCACCGCCGCCCCGGCCAGGAAAACAATCAAGGCAAGGATCAGCCGCGCGTACGCAGGCGGCGGCTTCGCGGTCGATGCAGGACTGGCGGCGGGTGCGGGGGTCTTGGAAGGCTGGGACATAGGCGGAGGCGGCTATGCTGCCGCCGAATGGACCGACTACAAGCGGGATCAATCCTGGTCGAAAGCCAGGGCGATGATGCGCCAGCCTCCGTCCGCCTTGACCAGCGTGAAGTAATCCGTGCCAGTGTTGACTTCCGAGCCTTTTGTCAACTTCCAGTTCACCGCCGCCTGGGTGATCAGCCTGCCCAGGCGGATGTTCATTTCCAGCGGCACTTCGTTCATCCGCACCGGCGAAGTCTGGTGCGCCATGCGCTGGCTGTGCAGGAAGTCCGTCAGCGCCATGGAATCCACATGCGCGTCCTTGGTCACAAAGGTGATGCGAGCCTTCTCGTGAAAGCAGGCGCCGTAGCCGTCCATGTCCTGGGCGGACCAGCTTGAGAAGTAGTGCTCCAAGAAGCCGCGCACCTCCTTGTCATCGCCGCCTGCCTGGCCGCTGCAGCACGGCAGCAGAACCAAGCTCATGGTAAGCGCAGCCAGCAGGCGCATGGCCGCAGCCCTACTCATTGAAGGCCTCCTCCTCCACGCCCATCAGCGTCAGCAGGCGGTTCAGGTCGTCCACGCCATAGTAGTCGATCTCAACACGGCCCTTCTTCTCCGCATGGTTTACCGACACATTGGTGGTGAAATGGCGGGTGAGCCGCTGCTCCACCGCCAGCACCGCCTGCCGCACGTCCGGCTTCAGCGGATCAGCAGCCGGCGCCTTGACGGGAGGCGAAAGGAGCTGCGCCGCCAGCTTCTCGGCCGCGCGCACCGTCAGCCCCTTGCGCACAATTTCATCCGCCGCCGCCTCCTGGTCCGCCCCCGTCTTCAGGCTGAGCAGCACCTTTGCATGACCGGTGCTGATGCGCGTCTGGGACACCATCGACTGCACTGAAGCGGGCAGGTCCAGCAGGCGCATCGCATTGGCCACCGTCGCGCGGTTCTTGCCCACGCGCTGGGCAATGTCCTCCTGGCGCAGGGCGAAGTCCTTCGACAGACGCTCGTAGGCGTGCGCCTCTTCGATTGGATTGAGGTTTTCGCGCTGCAGGTTTTCAATCAGCGCCATTTCCAGCACGTCGCGGTCAGAGGCCTCGCGCACGATCACCGGCACCTGCGCCAGTCCCAGTTCGCGGGAGGCACGCCAGCGTCGCTCACCGGCGATCAGCTCCAGCTTGCCATCCACCTGGCGCACGATCAGCGGCTGAATGATGCCATGCTCGCGGATCGATTCCATCAGCTCGCGAAGCTGCTCGGACTGGAATTCCTTGCGCGGCTGCAACGGGCTGGGCACCACCTGGTCCAAGGCCACGCGGCGCACCATGTCTCCCGGCAGCGGCTGTGACAGCGCCGGCGGCTTCACGCCCACCGTGCCTCCCCCGCTCGAAGGTGCGCTGATGAGCGCACCTAAACCTTTTCCAAGCACTTGTTTAGCCATAAGACGTTGAGAATAGAGATTTGCTGGAAGGGTTCAACAAGGTTCAGGAAGCGGCGGCGCAGACTCGGCGCAAGCACGAAAAGGGCCTGCATTGTAATACCGGGAAAGGTTCTGCGCGACACCAGCTTTGTGCGAAAAGCGGTTTTCAGCCCTGGGCGGCGGAGTGCGCCTCATCGGCGTTCTTATATCGTGCCTCGCGCTTGGCCAGCTCCAGGTCCGCCGCGACCATGATGCGCACCAGCTCCTTGAACTTCACCTTCGGCTCCCAGCCGAGCTGGCGCTGCGCCTTCGACGGGTCGCCCACCAGAAGTTCGACCTCTGCCGGCCGCTCATAGCGCTTGTCGTACTCCACGTGCTTCTCCCAGTCCAGGTCCAGCAGGCCAAAGGTCTCCTGCACGAACTCCTTCACGGAGCGTGTCTCACCCGTGGCCACCACGTAGTCGTCCGGCGAATCCTGCTGCAGCATCATCCACATCATCTCCACGTACTCCTTCGCGTAGCCCCAGTCGCGCTTCGCATCCAGGTTGCCCAGGTAAAGGCGGTCCTGCAGGCCCATCTTGATGCGTGTGGCCGCCCGTGTGATCTTGCGGGTGACAAAGGTCTCCCCGCGGCGCGGTGATTCGTGGTTGAACAGGATACCGCTGCTGGAGTGCAGCCCGTAGCTCTCGCGGTAGTTCACCGTCAGCCAGTGCGCATACAGCTTCGCACAAGCATAGGGCGAGCGCGGCCAAAACGGCGTTGTCTCCGTCTGCGGCACGGCCTGCACCTTGCCGAACATCTCGGAAGAGGAGGCCTGATAGAACCGCACCTGGCCCGCCAGCCCCGTCTCGCGCACCGCTTCCAGAATACGCTGCGTGCCCAGGCCCACGATGTCGCCGGTGGATTCCGGGATGTCGAAAGACACGCGCACATGGCTCTGCGCCGCCAGGTTGTAGATCTCGTCCGGCTTCAGCTCATAGAGCAGCTTCACCAGCGCCACCGAGTCCGTCAGGTCGCCGTAGTGCAGGAACAGGCGCTTGCCGTTCACGTGGGGGTCCTGATACAGGTGGTCGATGCGGCTGGTGTTGAACGTCGAGGCGCGCCGGATGATCCCGTGAACCTCATAGCCCTTGTCGAGCAGGAGTTCGGTGAGGTAGGAGCCGTCCTGGCCCGTGATGCCGGTGATAAGTGCGCGCTTCATGAAAAGTGGAGGGATGAGAGTGACAGGGGATGCCCTGCGCGTCAACGCAGGGCGGCTTTCCCAGCAGCGGATTTAAATCTTCCAGAAACCCCTTGCACATCGGCAGCGCTGCGGCACACTCACGCCCCACATCCAATCGCGGGATGGAGCAGCCCGGTAGCTCGTCAGGCTCATAACCTGAAGGTCGTTGGTTCAAATCCAACTCCCGCAACCTCTTTCAATGCCCGTAGAATCAAGGTTCTACGGGCTTTTTTTGTGGGCCCGAGGCATCAACTTTGGGAAGGCTGGCGGAGGGCTGCTGCCAGGCGCTTGATTGTCCTTTCATCGACTCCCCGCCGGCGCATCTGGCGCTCATTCCAGTGCAGGGCCAGGGCACGCCCGTAATCCTTCAACGGGACGAACTCGCGGATGATGAGCTCCTTGGAGGACAGACCCCGAATACCGGCCGAGGGGAGGACGCCGGCGCACTCGCCGCGCTCCACGAGCTGGCGGGCCTGGAGCATGGAGTTGCACTCGATGACTGGTTGAAAATCCACCCCGGCATCGCGGATGGACTGACGCAGTACGAGATCGAACTGCCCGCCATCACGGCCCGCCACAAATGGCAGGGTTTGCCACAGCCTGGGATCATCGACGGCCGCTGGCGGCGTGCCCCGTTTCAGCAGCCGCCGGGGTACGCACAAATAGAAGCTCTGCCGCTGGACCGCCAAGCGCGGCAGCCCTTCGCCAACCACATCGTCACGCACGATGGCAAAGTCGATGCGGCCATCCTTCACCCGTTCCACCAATCCCCTGCTGCGCTGGGTTTCCAGGCGCAGGGTGGCGTGGCCGAGGGCCTCTCGCACCGGGCCAATGGCGGGGATGACGAGCCAGTCCAGGATGCTGGCGCCTGCGCCGATGGTGAAGGCTTTCTTCACCTGGGCCCGCTCCTTGCGGAAGTCGTCAAGGTCTTGCAACTGCTGGCGGATCAGCAACGCCAGTCGCTGGCCTGCGGCAGACAGCACAAGGCTCTTGCCACGCCGCTCCGTGAGCTCAGCGCCAAAGAAGGCCTCTAGCTCTCCCGTCTGCCGGCTGATCTGGCTTTGACGCGTGGCATCTCCAGGCGCGGCTTTCGCGATGGAGCCGGCCTCCGCCAGGGCCAGGAAGCTGCGAAGACGGTCCAGTGAAAGTCCGGAGCGGGAAAAGAGGGCATCAAACATGACTGCGCAGTCAGTGATACTGCATTTTCCATGGTTCACAACCGAACACAAACCGGCGACACTGCCGCCGCAATGAAACACGAACGATATGACTTGATCGGAGACATCCACGGCCAGTACGGCAAGCTCGAAGCGCTGCTGCGCAAGATGGATTACACACCCGCCGAGGCCACATGGAAGCATGCGGGTGGAAGGAAGGTGATCTTCCTGGGCGACTATGTGGACCGCGGCCCGCAAGTGGGCAAAGTGCTGCAAACCGTGCGCGGCATGGTGGAGGCCGGCGATGCCCTGGCGATCATGGGCAACCATGAATACAATGCGGTGTGCTATCACACGCCGGACGGCAAAGGCGGCCATCTGCGCGAGCGGACGGAGCGCAACACCCGCACCCACTCGGCCACGCTGGCGCAATTCGAAGGCCGAGAAGCGGAATGGGCGGAGTGGATCGGCTGGATGCGAGGCCTGCCCTTTGCGCTGGACCTGGGCGCCCTGCGCTGCGTGCATGCATGCTGGGACGCCGGCCACCTGGCAACGCTGCGCGGTGAGAGCCTTGCGGACAGCGCCTTTCTCCATCGCAGTGCGGACAAGCGCACGGCGGAATACGCAGCGATTGAAACCGTGCTGAAGGGGCCGGAACTGCAACTGCCCGCAGGCGCCGCCTTCACCGACAAGGAAGGCCGCACGCACCGGCGGATACGAGTGAAATGGTGGGGACGGCAGGCCGGTGAAAGCCTGGGTGAAGCGGCGCTGCCGGTGCCCATGGTGGAGCTGCTGCACATCCCGCTGGCCGATGACGCATGCCGCCTTGCCAACTATCCGGCGGACGCACCTCCGGTGTTTTTCGGCCACTACTGGATGCCGCCGGAATCGCCCAAGCAGCCTCTCACCAAAAATGTCGCCTGCCTGGATTTCGGGGCTGGACTCACGGGCCCGCTGGTCGGCTACCGCTGGGATGGCGAAGCGGAGGTGAAGGCGGCCAGCTACATCACCCACAACTGATGCATCGCGAGAAAAGTTTTTGTGGTTGGATCCAGTCGGATTGGATCGGATCAGGTGCGATGTAGCTGGCGGCCGGCGGGGTGCCTTCCTGGCCTTTGCCGAAGACGAAGCGGCAGGGACAAGGGCTGGCTTTTTCACTTGGATCCAGTCGGATTGGGTCGGATTCACCTGGAGGCGATGCCACGGAATCCTCGCCGGACTCGTGGTCACTACGGTGGCGGCGGTGAAAGGCAGGCAGGTGTTTGCAAGAGGGTGGGAAGGGCGCATGACAAGAAGCGAAGCCGGGCTGCTGGCTTCTCCTCCCTCGTGGGAATTTCGTTCGCCATTGTCCAGGGGAATTCGTGGACTTCAGCGGGCAGGCGGGGATGCTTTTGTCTCTCCGATGCAGTAGAGAAAG
>FTCC01000805.1_pt1 | contig 9870 bp, 3 predicted proteins | sample 1639481 | NCBI WGS metagenome assembly FTCC01 (sample SAMEA3914864, study PRJEB12502) | metagenome | biome: forest; material: soil | place: USA | collected 2012-03-12 | depth 0.3 m | reverse complement strand
GCCGACGGCCGGATTGCCGCCTGGGGGGACAACGGCAGCGGCCAGCTCGGCAACGGCGGCAGCAACATGGTGGTGGACACAACGGCAGTCGCCGCCATGGGCGGAATGTTTACCGACCTGCGCATCAGCCCTGGCGGCTTTACCACCTTCGCCATTGCGGCGGTGCCGGCCGCGCCCCAGGTGAGCCTCACGCGCAATACCGGCCAGGGTCCGAAGCCCTTTGCCAGCGGTGACACAGCCGCCTTTGCCGATACCGAGACTGGCTTCACCTCCGCCACTCAGACCTTTACTCTCACCAACGCTGGCACCGCTGCGCTGCAGGCCATCGCCATCAGTGTGGCCGGCACCGGTAATCCGGGTGATGTTGTGGTCAATGCTGCCTCCGTCCCCGCCAGCCTGGACCCTGGGGCGTCGGCCTCCTTTACCATTGCTTTCCGGCCCACGGCTGGCGGCTTGCGCACGGCCACGGTGCAGGTGACCAGCAATGACGCCATCACGCCGGTGTTTAACATTCAGGTGCAGGGAACCATCGCCGCCTCCGATTCAAAGCTGTCGCTCCTCAGCCTGGACAACGGGTCGTTCACGTCCAACTTCACCCCGCAGGTGCTGGCCTACCAGGCTCTCATCGCCTCCGGCGTCACCTCGCTCACCGTTACTCCCGTGGCGGTGCAGGCCGGCGCGGTCATCACCATCAGGGGAGCCACCGTTGCCTCGGGCAGCCCCTCCGCGCCTGTGCATTTCGAGGGCGGCAGCCAGGAGATTGACGTGGTGGTCACCTCCGCGGACGGCACCACCACCCACACCTACACCATCAGTTTCACTGCGGACGACGCCGCGATCCGGGTGGAGAACCCTGGTGGCACAGCCTTTGTCTCCGGCACCTCGGTGGTCGATTTCGGCACTGCCCTGCCGGGCTCCGGTGTCAGCCAGGACTTTGTCATCCGCAACACTGGCACGCAGCCGTTGAACATCAGCGGCGCGAGCCTCAGCGGGGCGAATGCGGGGGATTTTAGCATCACCACCCAGCCTGCGGCCAGCGTGGCGGCAGCCGGTTCCACCACCTGCACCGTGCGTTTCAGCCCCGCCCAATCGGGACCAAAGACCGCCTCGCTGCGCATTTCCAGCGATGACGGGCTGGTGCCGCAGTTCGACATCGGTCTCAGCGGCCACACGCACGCCGTCGCCTTTGCCAGCGCAGGGCAGACGGTGGTGGAAGGCGCCGTCACCCTCAGCATTCCGGTGCACCTCACCTCTGCGTTAGGCACGGCCTTCACTGTGCCTGTGACCTTCTCCGAATCTCCGGCCCTGGCGGACTACACGCCGGGAGCCTCGACGCTGAAGTTCACCGCCTCCGGCACGGCGGTCAATGCCACCGTCACGCTGAAGAACAACAGCGTCGCTTCGGGCGACCGCACGCTCACGCTCAGGCTGGGCACGCCATCCGATCCGCGCGTGGCGCTCGGCGCCCAGGCCGCTTATGACATCGTTATCAAGGAGGACGACGTGCTGCCGCAGATCACCCAGCAGCCGGCCAGCGCCATCGTTGCCCTGGGCGCGGGCGTCACCTTCACCTCCGGCGCCAGCGGCAGCCCGCCGCTGGCCCTGCAATGGAAGCACAACAACGCCGCCATCGCCGGGGCCACTACAGCGTCCTACACCATCCCGGCGGCCACGCTGGCCAGCGCCGGCAGCTATGTTTTGACCGCCACCAACCATCACCCCGCCGCCAGCAGCAGCACGGTGCAGCTCGCCGTGGTGGACACCTCGCCGCATGTCCTGCGCTTCAATACCGGCACCACCGCGACCATGACGGCGAGCGCCGCTGGCAACGGCATCACCTATCAGTGGCAGCATGGTGGAGGCAACCTTTCCAGCGGCGGCAGGTACGCGGGCGTGACCTCGAAGACACTGTCTATCAAGGCACTCGTCGGCGGCGATGCCGGGGATTATGTCTGCGTCGTCACCAGCGCCGCCACAGGTCCGTTGAGCAGCGGTGCTTTCACCCTGCAGGTGCCCACGCAGAAGCCTACGCCCATGACTCCGGCCTTTCCGGACAGCGTGATCAACAACGCCTACTCCTACCAGGTTCCCTACGACAGCAACCCGGCAGATGAAAACCAGGTGCCCACGAAGTTTGCCTGCACCGGCCTGCCTGCCGGGCTGGTGTGCAACGCCACCACAGGCCTTGTCACCGGCAAGCCCACGAAGACTGGCAGCTACACGATCACCGTCACGCTCTCCAACGGCCAGGGCCCGGCCATCGGTACCCAGAGCACCATGACCGTCTTTGCCTTCCCCACGGCCTGTGTGGGCGCGTACGTGGGAACGATGGACCGCGATCTTGGACTGAACGCGAACCTGGGCGGCCGCGTGGACGTCACCACCTCGTCGGCGGGGAGTTTTACCGGCAGCTTGAAGTTAGGCGGCACCTCCTACCCGCTCTCGGGCACCATGGTCACCGCTCCGCCGGTGACGGGCAGCCCCGCGCCGCATCCCGGCATCACGTTCACTTTCAAGCGCACCGGCACCACATCCGTAGTGCTGGCCCTGGATCTTGATCCTGGCAACAATGGGCTTGGCGGCAGCCTGCAGGCACAAGGCGGCGGCGTCTCGCTGCCTGTCACCGGCTGGCGCAACATCTGGCACACGACGGCGCCGGCCAGCCCGGTGGTGCAGGAGCTTGGCGTTCACGCCTTCCGGCTCGCGCTTGACAATGCCAGCGTGGGCAATGCCGCCATTCCCCAGGGCTTCGGCTATGGCACGCTGACGGTGGCCAGCGCAGGCGGCACGACGGTGGCGGGCCGCACTGCCGACGGCCAGGCCATTTCATGCCCCGGCATCCTCAGCCCCACAGGGCAGGTGGTGGTGTACCAGATGCTCTATACGAACAAAGGTTCGCTGCTGGGGGAAATCGCCGTGGCCAGCGACGGCACTCATGCCTTGACCGGCACGCTGGACTGGCGCAAGACCACCTTTGGCGTGGCCCGCGACTACGCCGCCTTTGGTTCGGTGCCGCTGAGCGTCAATGGTGGGCCTTATGCCAAGGCCACGCCCGTGCTGGCGCTGACCGTGCCCACCACCGGCGTGGACGCGGAACTGGATTTCGCTCAGGGCGGTGTTTCAGCCAGCGCGGTGAATCCTAACGTCCAGATGCGTGTCAGTGCCAGCAATGCAGTGAGCTTCCTTACAGGCGTCCCCAATTTAGGCAAGGCCACGCTGAGCATTGCCGCCACCACTGGTGCTTTCAGCGGTCACTTCACCCTGAAGGATGGCAGCGTGTCGCGCACGGTGAACTACCAGGGCCAGCTCGTGCCCAGCCTGGGCATGGGTTTCGGCTATTTCCTGCTGCCGCAGCTCGCCAATCCCAGTGCGATACCGCCCACGACAGCATCGAATTCGCCGATCCTGTCAGGTAGCGTCACGTTTGGGCCGCCCTGAGAGGGGGGAGCAAAGTGTGGGTGACTGGACTCGCTGGGTGTTTCAGATGTGAAGATGTCTCATACCATCTCAAAGAACACATGGCTCGAAAAGGCGATGCGCCGCCGTTCATCCCGGAGGGATGAGAGCCAGTAGCGAGGCGGTCGCAGCGAGGCACGAGCGAAGACCCCTCGTCATGCGGGACCACGATCGCATCCCGGAGGGATGCCAGCCGCACGACAGAAAGCCATCTCTGCGTTCCCCGCCCTGACTCGCCGTGTCGTGGTTCGTTACCCTGAGGCTTGCATCCCTCCGGGATGCGGTTCGTTGATCGGCCGTCAAGTCGAGGCGTCGCCGCTCGTGCCTCGCTATGACGCCTCGCTACTGGCTCTCATCCCTCCGGGATGAACCGGAGACATCGCCTTTTCGAGCAGGAGTTTCTTGAAGTCGTATTAAGCCTCATTCCGAGGCGTCACTCACTCCCTATCACTTCTTACTTTCCACTCTCGCCCACCATCCGGCACGCAGCGCTCAGAGGTATTCCAGCAAAGTCCGGCCGGTAGCTGATCTCGTAGCCGATTTCATACAGCGCCTTGTGCAGCACAAAGGCGTCGAGCAGCACCTGGATGTCGGCTTGTGACACGGGCAGGAACGGTGCGCCGGCGGTGGCTTCGAAGTAGGCGTCCAGGAAGTGGCGGCTCATCTCCTTCACCCACAGGCGGGCCCAGGGATCCAGGCGGCGGGCGTCGTCTTCGCGCTCGTGGCGCAGGGCGGCGAGCGCGGCGTAGTCGAAGGAGCGCAGCATGCCGGCCACGTCCACCAGGGCGGAGCGTTTCAGACGGCGGTCGCCGAGAGCGAGACGGGGTTCGCCTTCGAAATCGATGATGATGAAGTCATTGCCGGTGTTGAGGACCTGGCCGAGGTGGAAGTCGCCATGCACGCGAATTTTGAGCGCATCGATGCGGTGGTCCATCAGCTTGAAGTACACGCCGAGCATCGCCTTCTGGCTGTGGATGAGCGTTTCAGCATCGGCGCGGGCAGACTCAGGCAAACCGGGGAGCTGCTGCTGAAGAAGCTGCAGCACGCGCATGGAGGAGCCGCGCATCGTCTGGTAAAGCGAGCGCTGGTACAGGGTGCTGAAGGCCTCGGGCGTGAAATCCTGCAGTTCGCTGTTAGACGTCAGCGCCAAATGCATCTCGCCGGTGATGCGGCCGAGCTGGCGTGCGCGCTCGGGGTATACCGCGCCGATCATGTCCAGCTCCGTGCCGGGCGCGGGGTCCGTCTGCGATTCGAGGATGCGGTCGAAGTAACGGGCCAGCGAGTCGAGCGTGTACGTCCAGCCATCGCCCTGGTGCTGCACGTTGCGCACCAGCATGGCCATGGTGCCCTCGCCGCCGGCCGTGTGCAGGCTTAGCGCGCCGCCGTACTCCGGCACATGCGGGAAGGCGGCCTCGCCGCTGAGGTACTGGATCACCTCGCGGTCCGGATGCTTGCCGGTCTCGAATTTGCGCAGGAACTTGAGGAACCACGCATCGCCGTAGATGATGGAGGTGTTGGACTGCTCGACATTGAGCACGCGGGTGTGCACCAGCGCTTTCGCCAGGGTGTCGGCGTCGAAGTCGATGACGCAGGAGCCGGTGATGCGGCCCGCGCCGGGCAGGTTTTGCCGTCCGGCGATGGCGCGGAAGATATGCGCGCGGAATTCGGTGAGATACAGTGCATCACACAGGATCTGCTCCTCACCAAAGCTCGCAATCACCGCCTGCGGCACCTCCGCCAGCAGGCGGCGCGCCTCCTCGCCCTTGATGAAGGCGAGTGGCAAAAGGTAGGTCTCCGAGGTGCCGTCGGTGAAGGCGGTGTCCACCACCAGCAGGCGCGCGCTTTCCCAGCCAAGGGAGAGGTTTTGCGCCACGTCGATCTCGCGGATGACTCTTCCTTTGCCGCCAAACCAGCGGCGCGAGGGCAGGTAGTGTGGCAGGATGGTGCGCTTGATGGCATGCACCAGCGAGCCGTTCCATTCCGGCGGATTGAGCAGGGCACGCGGCGACCAGGAGGACTCGCCAGGCTGCGCGTTGGTGGTGAGCGACAGCCAGTAGAAGCCGTGCGGGCTGAGGGTGAAGACGGTGAGCGCCTGGTGGATCTCCGGGAACTTGTTGCGGCCAAACATCTCCACCGGCACCATGCCCGCGCAGGCCGCCAGATCGAGCTCGGCGCACTGGGTGAAACGCGAGAGGTTCGCCACCACCAGGATCGTCTCCTCGCCATGCTTGCGCAGAAAGGCGAGCACCTTGGCATTGTTAGGGTGCAGGAACTCGATGCTGCCGCGCGCGAAAGCGCTGGACTGGGCGCGCACGCCTAACAAGCGGCGCATCCACCAGTAGAGCGAGGAGAGGTTCTTCTGCTGGTTCTCCACATTCACCGATTCGTAGTGGTACTCCGGATCGATGATGGTGGGCAGGTAGAGCTGCTGCGGGTTGGCCTTGGAGAACCCTGCGTTGCGGTCCGGGCTCCACTGCATGGGCGTGCGCACGCCGTTGCGGTCGCCCAGGTAGAAGTTGTCGCCCATGCCGATTTCGTCGCCATAGTAGATGATCGGCGTCCCGGGCAGGGAGAAGAGCAGGGAATTGATAAGCTCGATCTTGCGCCGGTTGTTGCCCAGCAGCGGCGCCAGGCGGCGGCGGATGCCGAGATTGATGCGGGCACGCGGATCGGCAGCGTACATGCGGTACATGTAATCGCGCTCTTCATCGGTCACCATCTCAAGCGTCAGCTCATCGTGGTTGCGCAGAAAGATGGCCCACTGGCAGCCTTCCGGCAGCTCCGGCGTTTGCTCCAGGATGTCGATGATGGGAAAGCGGTCCTCCATCTGCAGCGCCATGAACATGCGCGGCATCAGCGGGAAGTGGAACTCCATGTGGCACTCGTCGCCCTTGCCAAAGTAGGCCACCGAATCCTCGGGCCATTGGTTCGCCTCCGCCAGCAGCATGCGGTCCTCGTACTTCGTGTCCATGTGGCTGCGCAGCTTGCGCAAAAACTCGTGGGTCTCCGGGAGGTTCTCGCAGTTGGTGCCCTCGCGTTCATAGAGGTAAGGCACGGCGTCGAGACGCAGGCCGTCCACGCCCATGTCGAGCCAGAAATCGATCACCTGGAACAGCGCGTCGTGCACCGCTGGGTTGTCGAAATTCAGGTCGGGCTGGTGCGAATAGAACCGGTGCCAGAAGTAGGCCTTCGCCACCGGGTCCCAGGTCCAGTTCGAGGTTTCGAAATCCTTGAAGATGATGCGTGCATCCTTGTACTTGCGCGGGTCATCGCTCCACACGTAGAACTCGCGGGCCGGGGAGCCGGCGGGTGCGCGGCGGGCTTTTTGGAACCAGGCATTGAGGTCGGAAGTGTGATTGAGCACCAGCTCCGTGATCACCTTCAGGCCGCGCTGATGCGCCTCGTCGAGGAAGTGCTTGAAATCCTCCAGCGAACCGTAAGTCGGATTGACCGAATAGTAATCCGCGATGTCATAGCCATCATCGCGCAGCGGCGAGGGATAGAACGGCAGCAGCCAGATGGCGGTGATGCCCAGCTCCACAAAATAATCGAGCCGCTGCAGCAGTCCTCGGAAATCGCCCACACCATCACCGTCCCCATCCTGGAAGGTTTTCACATGGACCTCATAAATGACGGCGTCTTTGTACCAGAGAGGATTGGACATGTGTGGATTGGGGATTTTAGGGGTGGACAGGCAGCGGAGCAAACAGCGGGTGCCGGGAAGAAGCGGGACAAGGTCCTTGCCATCTCCGCAGCGCCTCCAGCCAGGATGACCTTGAAGGCATTTCGGGGTTGATGCCCCACTTGGTCCCCTGGGGCCTCAGCCTGAACGTCCTTTCAGGGACTCGCCGGATGGAATCGTCATCCGATACCCTCAAAAAGACCGGCAGCCACGATTCAGGACTGCCTGATCGTGATTTTCCGCAGGATTCCTCGTTTGCCGTCCGTGAGTTTCTCTGCTTCCTCTTCGCTCTTACCGGTTCCTGTTTTTCTGATGAAAACCCCCGATTCCGACTTTGAAACGACCACTGCCGCGCCTCCCCGCCGGCGCGTGCTGCTGGTGGACGACCACCCCGTTTTTCGCCGAGGCATGGCCGCTTTGATTGAGGATCAGGAGGACCTGACGGTGTGCGGCGAAGCGGAAAGCGCGACGACCGCCCTGGATGCCCTGCGCCAGCTCAAGCCCGATGTGGCGCTGATGGACATCAACCTCCCAGGCACCAACGGCATCGAGCTGATCAAGATGGCCCTGGCCGAGGAGCCGCGCCTCATCATCCTGGTGCTCTCCATGCACTCCGAATCGCTCTACGCCCTGCGCGCCCTGCGGGCCGGGGCGAAGGGGTACGTGATGAAGGCGGAGGCGTTGAAGAGTGTTCTTTCGGCCCTGCGCAAGGTGCTCAGCGACGGCATTTACGTCAGCCCCAAGTTCACCGAGCGGCTGGTGTTCAAAGCCATCCGCTCAGAAGATGCCGGCCTCGGCTCCCCCGTGGACCGCCTCTCCGACCGCGAGCTGGAAGTGCTTCAGCTCATGGGCAAAGGCTTCGGCACCCGCGACACTGCCACGGCGTTGAACCTCAGCATCAAGACCATCGAAACTCATCGCGCGCACATCAAGGAAAAGCTGGGGTTCAAGGACCCGGGGGAGATGACACGGTTTGCCATTGACTGGTTCGCGCAGGAGCACTGAGGGAGTGTTGAGTGAGGGGGAGTCCTTCTCTTGCCTTTATACCGAAGTGACTTCGCGACTAAGTCTGAGCATGCCGTTGCCAGGGCCTGTTCCTCCCGCTTTACGATCTCCGTGTACCCGCGCCCGGCATGGTCTTTTTCACCGATTGCAGCACCTCGTCCACCAGCTTGGCGGCCTCGATGCGGCCGGCCTTGGTGAGTTCGGCGGTGTAGAGGACCAGCGCCTTCGCGTAAGCTTCATAGGCGGGAAGTGAAAGCTTGTTGCGCTCGGTTTCCAGCCTGCCCGCCGCCTTCTGGTAGGTGTCGTGCATGGTTTTGACGAGGGCCGCGGGCTCTGCGTCCGGCTCTGTTTTGGCAATGGCCTGGGCTTCGTGCTGATAAACGAGCACCTCCTGCAGGCTGCCTTTTTGCTGCGCCTTCAGCTCTTCCCGCTTCAAGGCGGCGAGGTAGTTTTCGCGCAGTTGCTGGAGGTTCGCGTGGTAGGCCTTGCCGGCGAGCTGTTCATACAAGGTTCTGAACTTGCCATCGATCTCCGCCACCCGTTTTTGCACGTCGGGCTCTCCTTGAATGTTGGGCACTTCCGGCAAGGCCCCTGGCTTCGCATCGGCGGCGACGGGTGGAGCGGCGGCCAGCCCCAGCACCGCCTTGGCGCGGGCATCGGGCAATCCGTCCAGGCTGATCCACTGCAGCTCGGCCACGCTCATCATGGAGGTATAGGAATGCACTTTTCCGGGCACCAGGCTCGCTCCGTTAACTCTGCCCAGCAACTGTCCGTCCACTTTCGCCACCAGCTCGTCGCCGATGGCGGCCAGTTCCAGCAGCACTTCGTCGCCCTCTTTCACCGCGAGCTTCTTTTCCGGCTGCAGCAGGCTCTTGCGCTCGATCTGGTTCTTCGTGCTGATGTTGCTGAACTCGACCAGGCGCATCAGGCCGGTTTCATCGAGCCGGAGCGAGTAGCTGTGCGTCACCCCCTGGGCATCGACGTGCTTGCGCACGGCCACATCCGCCGTTCCACCCACCACATATTTGAATTTGGCGCGCACGCCCTGGTTCACTCCGTTGTTCACCGGCGGATACAGGCCAAAGGCCGCTCCGTTGGCCTTGAACCAGCCTTTTTCGAGGGTGATGGTCGTTTTGCTGCCGCCGTTGAGCGGTACGGGATCGGCCGGTGCCTTGGTCCATGGTCCCGCCATGAGATTCATCGGATTCGCGGGGGTGAGCAGGTCCGGCTCAGCACTTGCCACGGAGACTCCCACGAAAAAAGCCGCCAGCATTGCTGTTGAAGCTGGAGTAAGCAGCCGCGTGTGTCGGGGAAGGGGAGTTTGGTCGATGGGCATAGGAGGAATGATCAGCATGTTCTGAATGGAAATGGAAGCAAATGCAAGCCCGGCCTGGCGCGTGATCCCGGGAAACGCCCATGACCTTGGAGGCCAGCGCGAGCATGTGTCTTCGCCTAAAATAGAAAGGCCAGGCACAGCAGAGCTGCGCCTGGCCTCGTGAAGCGTGCGGATGAGGGACGGCTTATTTGCCCAGCATCTTGATCTTGAGGTCCTTGAACTGGATCACCATGGTGTGGCCGGCGTGCATCTGAATGCCGATGACACCGTCCTTGCAGGCCTTCGGGCTGTTGTCGGTCAGGTCGGTGGTAAGCTGGCCGTTGAGCTTGTAAGTGATATGGTTGCCATCGGCGACGACGACGGCGTCATTCCACTCGCTGATGGGCTTGAT
>FTCC01000345.1_pt1 | contig 9889 bp, 8 predicted proteins | sample 1639481 | NCBI WGS metagenome assembly FTCC01 (sample SAMEA3914864, study PRJEB12502) | metagenome | biome: forest; material: soil | place: USA | collected 2012-03-12 | depth 0.3 m | reverse complement strand
GGCCTTCCACAGCATCATTCCCCTCACCGGCCTGATCGTCACCAAGCTCGATGGCAGCGGCAAAGGCGGCATCCTGGTGCCTATCTACCAGGAGCTGAGGGTGCCCACCCGCTTCATCGGCCTGGGGGAAAAGGCGGAGGACTTCAAGCCCTTTGATCCCAAGCAGTTTGTGGAGGAGCTGCTTTAACAAGTCAGTCGATGTAACAAAACGCACTGGCGTTGATCAGCGCCAGGCAGTAGTCCGTCACAGCTTCCTCGAAGGTGGATGTCAGGCTCGTCTGCCGCTCCATGAAGGCCTTGCCAAGCTCAAGCTCCCTGGCTGAAGGGGCGCGGCTGTAGCAGCGCCAGGTGGCGTTGGTCACCACGCTGGCGGCATCGGTGCCGCCTTCCTTCACCTTGGCGGCAATGGCCTTGGCGATGCCGAGGCTGAACTCGGAATTGAACAGCATCAGCGCCTGCGGGGCGGTGGTGGACTCGTTGCGCCGGCCGCAGCTCATGAGGGCATCGGGGCGGTCGAACAGCTCAAACAACGGATGCCGCAAATTGCGACGGGCAAAGGTGTAGATGCTGCGGCGGTTGAGTTCCAGGGGGTCGGTGGTGGCGCCTTGCTGCTTCTTCAGCAGGGTGCCGCTCACCTCCGGTGGCAGCGGCAGGCGCACGCTCGGACCGCCAGCCTTGAGATGGATCTGGCCGGAGACCGCCAGCATCGCATCACGCAGCTCTTCCCCCGTGAGGCGGCGGCGAGGATAGCGGGCATAAAGGTCGGCATCCGCGCCGCCCACACCAGCCTGCCGATAAGTGGCGCTCATGACAATGAGCTTGTGCATGGCCTTCAGGCTCCACTTTTGTTTGGGCAGCTCTGAGGCCAGCCATTCCAATAGCTCTGGATGCGTAGGTGCTTCGCCCTGATGACCGAGATCGTTTGGGATGCCGGCCAGCGGCCTGCCAAAGTGATGCTGCCACAAGCGGTTGACGGAGGCGCGGAGGAACAGGCCGTTCTCGGGCCGTGTCAGCCATTGCGCCAGGGCAAGACGGCGGCCCGTAGACTTGGCCAAAGGCGTGGCGACCACGGACTTGCCTTCAAGATTGGCGATGCGCGGAAAGGCCGCGCTCACCTCAGGGCCGGGGCGATGGAAGTCGCCGCGGATGTTCACGAAGCTGGCCTGGGCGGTGGCGCTGGGTTCCACAAACGCCGGGTCAAGCTGCCTGCCCAGCTTCATCTCCGGCGCGTTGTCAAAGAAGGCGCGCAGCCGGTAGAAGTCGGCCTGGCTCAGCGGATCATAAGGGTGATCATGGCACTGCGCGCAGCCAATGGTGACTCCCAGGAAGGCCGAGCCCACGGTGGTGGTCATGTCGTTGAGCACCACATGGCGGCGCTCGGCCTGCAGGTTGATGTCCGGCATGTCAGGGCCTGCCACAAGGAAGCCTGTTGCCATGGTGACCGGCGGCGACATTTCATCACCGGCGAGCTGCTCGCGCACAAACTCATCAAACGGCAGGTCCTTGTTCAAGGCACCGATGACCCAGTCGCGATAGGCATAAGCGTGCTTGCGTTCCGCGTCATATTCAAAGCCGTCGGTCTCCGCATAGCGCGCGAGATCAAGCCAGGGCTGGGCCCATTTCTCGCCGTACTGGCTGGTGGCCAGCAGCTTGTCCACGTAGACCTCGTAAGACTTGTCGCTGGGGTCTTGAACAAAGGCATGAACATCGGCATCCAGCGGCGGCAGGCCGATGAGATCGAAGGTCACACGCCGCATCAGAGTGGCAGGATCGGCCTGGCCGCTGAGAGAGAGCCCCGAGGTTTCAAGCTTCGCGAGAATGAAGCGATCGATGTCATTGCGCGCGGCCTCCGGCTTCTTCACTGACGGTGGCGCTGGGTGTTGCAACGGCTTGAAGGCCCAGTGTTCGCGATCTTCCGCCGTGATGGCGGGCTCGTCTTTTACTGGATCGGTAGAAGCGTGGATGGGCTTGGCTTGCACCACCGTGCCAGCCATGAAGCACAGCAGTAAACAAAGCTGGACCTTGATGCTCATCAGCTACGCGAGAACGCCTTTCACGATCACGCCGGCCACGTTGGTCAGGCGCTCATCGCGACCGTTGTGGCGGAAAGTCAGCCTTTCATGGTCGATGCCCAGCAGGGCAAGGATGGTCGCGTGCAGGTCATTGACGTGCACGGGGTCCTCCGCCGCGCGCAGGCCAAAGTCATCAGTGGAGCCATGCACATGGCCCGCCTTTACACCCGCTCCGGCAAGCACGGTGGTAAAGCCATACGGATTGTGGTCACGGCCCTTGCCCTTCTCACTCATGGGCATGCGGCCAAATTCACCGCCCCAGATGACGAGCGTGTCCTCCAGCAGGCCGCGCTGCTTGAGATCGTGCAGCAGCCCGGCCACCGGCAGGTCCGTGCGGGCGCAGTATTCGCCGTGATTTTTGAGCACGTCCTCATGCGCATCCCAGCCATTGGTGTCGCCGGAGTAGAGCTGCACAAAGCGGACGCCGCGTTCAATCAGGCGGCGCGCCAGCAGGCAGCGCGTGCCAAACTCGCGTGTCACCGGATTGTCGATGCCATAGAGCTTCAGCGTGGCCTCGCTTTCACCGGCCAGGTCCATCGCTTCAGGTGCCGATGTCTGCATGCGGAAGGCCAGCTCATAGGCGTTCATCCGTGCCGTCAGCGTCGTGTCCTGGCCGCGCTCCGCGCCATGCTGTTCGTTGAGCGCATGTACCAGATCCAGCGCGCTGCGCTGCCGTGCGACGGACATGCCGCCCGCGGGTTTGAGATCGAGGATGGGCGTATTGCCCGGCCGCATCGTGGTGCCTTGATAGGTCGCTGGAAGAAAGCCGCTGCCCCAGGCCGGAGGACCGCCCTTGAGGCCGCCGCCGGGATCAGGCATCACCACAAAGGCCGGCATGTTCGCATTCTCCGTACCCAGGCCGTAGCTCACCCAGGCGCCCATGCTTGGCTTGCCCATCAGGATCGAGCCGGTGTTCATCTGGTACACCGACTGCGGGTGATTCACGCTGTCGCCGTGGCAGCTCCGGATGACGCAGAAGTCATCGGCATGCTTGGCCATATTAGGCAGGAAGTCGCTGATCTCGATGCCGGACTCGCCATGCTTGCTGAACGGCTTCACCGGTGCCAGCAACGGATTCGTGGCCACCTTGCGCCGCGTTTCAAACTTGCCCACGCTGTCTGGAATCGGCTGCCCGGCGAGACGGCTCAGTTCCGGCTTGGGGTCAAACAGGTCCACGTGACTTGGGCCGCCGTGCATGAACAGCCAGATCACCCGCTTGGCCCTGGCGGGAAAATGACAGCCGCGCGGCACCTCCGGCGAGGCGGCCAGCAGGCCGTCATCACTGAGCAGCTTCGCCAGCGCAATCCCCGCCAGCCCGCTGCCGGAATGGCCCAGCAACTGGCGGCGTGAAAGGGAGGATGAAAGACCCGAAGGCATGGATTCGGTAACGCTGTCCGAGGCGGTTTCTTGCGACGGCTACTTGTGCCGAAACAGCTCGCTTTCGATGCAAAGTACCACGAGGTCACGCAGGGGGAAGTCTTTCTTCGCAGCGGTGTCGACGATCTGGCGGATGGCCGGTCGGTCAGTCACCTCGAGCTCGCGGCCCAGCAGATCGATGAGCAGCTTCTCCACAAGGCAGCGGGCGAACTGCTCGCGGTGTCGGATGAGGGCGGCCTTGAAGCCGGTGACGTCCTTGAATTCCGTGCCGCCGAACTCGCCGCTGGCATCCACAGGCACCGCCGTCTTGTCGTTGACATAGTGACCACGCCAGTGCCCGATGGCGTCGAAGTTCTCCAGGGCGAAGCCTGGCGGATCAATCACATGATGGCAGCTCCGGCAGGTGGCGCTGGCTTGGTGCTTGGTGAGCTGGTCGCGGATGGTGTGGGCACCCCGGATGTCGGGTTCAATGGAGGGCACGTTGGGCGGTGGCGGCGACGGGGTGGTGCCCAGGATGTTTTCCAGCAGCCACACGCCGCGGATCACCGGCGAGGTGTCGACGCCATTGGCCGTGAGCGTGAGCACGCTGGCCTGACCCAGAAGTCCGCCGCGACGGGCATCCGACAGCTTCACCGGCACGAAACTCAGCGAGGGTGCATGACCGTCACCATCCGGCACCAGATCCGAGGAGCGCAGCCCTTCCACCTCTTTGCCTCGCGCCTTGAGGAGCGCTTTGGCGTCGATACCGTAGAGTTTCGCCAGTTCCTTGTTCACAAAAGTGAAGTCCGAATCCAGCAGGCGGGTGATGGGACCATTGGTATTGAGAAGCTGCTGGAAGTAGATCCGCGTCTCCGTCCGCATCGCCGGTTCCAGATGATCGTCATAGTAGTTGGCAAACTTGCGCACGTCTGGCGCCATGGTGCCCAGCTTACGCAGGGCCAGCCAGCCGTTGAGGAACTCCTCCACAAACGCGTCGGAGCGCGGATCGCCAAGGAGCCGCAACGCCTCCTCGCGCAACACGTCAGGCTTCAAAAGCTGGCCGGAGCCTCCGAGGCGCATGAGCCTTTCATCCGGCATGGATCTCCAGAGGAAGTAGGAAAGCCGCGATGCCAGCTCATAGCCATCGAGCTCCGGGCCCCTCTCCTCGCGATAAAGGAAGGCCGGTGAGCAGAGCAGGCCCTTGAGGCCCTCCTGGATGGCCAGCTCAGGCTTCATGCCCGCTTGTTCGGCATCACGCACCAGCTTCAGCAGAGGGTCTGTCTCGCCGCCATTCACCGGCCGGCGCCAGGCCTGGGTGGCAAAGCGGTCCAGCACTTTGGAAGCATCCTCACTGCGATACTCCGCATCCCCAAAGATGGCGCGATGCCCGGCGGGCGGCCACTCGTCCATCAACGGGCCTTCCACTTCGATGCGGGAAACAAGAATGCGCGGCGACTCAAACCAGGTGAAGAGGTTGCCGTCATCCTGCCTGTTAGCCTCGTACTTCGCGCGCTGCTCCGGGTTCAACAAGCGATCCAGGTTAAACTTGAAAAAGTTGCGCAGGCGATAGTTGCTGTCACTGGGCCCATTGGGAAAGCCCATGCGTGGAAACTGCCCTCGGTCCAGCCACACTTTGCATTCCACCCAGGTGGTTTCGTCATTGGGCAGGTCCCACACTGCGAGCTGACGCTGGCCGGGCTGCACGCCGGTGGCCGCCACGTCCAGGGCCTCCTTGTTTTCCGGGTCGATTCCCTCCAGCGAGCCGGTGAAAAGGGCGAGGCGGATGGGATCGGCGGGGTCCCACATGGAGGGAAACTTCTGTTTGCGCAGGTCCAGCTTCGGGTCCTTGGGATCGAGCTCCGCATCATGAAACCTGGCCTGCGCCTGGATGCGGATGCGATACCAGCCACTGGCGGGCACCCCGTCGCGAAGCTCATCCACCGGCACATAGCCGCTCTCCGGCATGCCGCGCATACGCTCGGTGATGGACTGCCACGGCGGCTCCTGATGCAAAGTACGCTGGTAATACAACGCCTCGGAGCGGGCAAAGCCGCGATTGGTGCGGTCGAAAGGCGGCTTCAAGTCCCAATGGCGGACCTCCGGCCTTGGTTCGAAGTGCACGGTACGTGCCACCGCCTGCTCCGCCGCCTCCACGTACTGGCGCAGGAGAAAGCCAGAGGTGACGAGCTTCTCGCCATTGCTGGCAAAGCCGTGCACGCGGTTGTCCTCAGGGAACTCGCGGCTGGGGTCAAAGCTGCTAACATTCAGATGCAGCAAATCACGCAAAGTTAGGCGGTACTCCGTGCGGTTCAGGCGGCGGAGCACCGTGGCGCGGTGAGATGGCTGGCTACGCGCCTGGGCCACCAGCCTCGCCTCCAGTTCGCGCACGGCCGCATCGCGTTCTTCCAGCGAGGGCTGCTGTTTCCGCTCCGGCGGCGGCATGGTGTGGCGCTCCGTCTGCTCCAGCACCTTCAGCCACGCGGCGGCGTTGGCTTGATCGACGGCCGGTGCCAATGATTCCACCGAAAAGCCGCCCTTCTTCGTCGCATCATCATGGCAGTCCATGCACTGCTCCGAGATGAAGGGCTCCAAACCGCCGGCCAGGAGAGAGGTGCAAGTCAACGAAAGCGAGAGCCGGAACAGAAACTGCATGCTCAAATCACCTCGTTCATCGTGCCCTTGCTGAAGCCAAAAGCCCGCGTCTCGATGCCGAAACGCTGGGCCATGGTCAGGTACAAGTTGCTCAGCGGCACCTTCTTCCCCAGCTCCTCCGGCATCCGCACATGCGTCTGATGCCTGTAGCCGCCGCCAGCGACCAGGATGGGCAGCTTGCGGTTCGTGTGAGCGCTGCCATCGCCCATGCCGCTGCCGAAAAGCACCTGTGTGCTGTCGAGCAATGCGTTTTCCGAAAGCTTGGTGATGAACCGGGCCAGATGCTCCATCTGATAGCGCTCCACCCGGCGCATGCCAGCCATTAATGAGGGTTCCTTGCCGTGATGAGAATAGGCGTGATAGCCTTTGGGCTCAATGCCGACCGCACCGGTGTCAAAGGCGCCCGGCACCTCGATGGTGGCCACGCGGGTCGAGTCCGTCTGCAACGCGAGCAGCAGAAGATCATAAAGGATGGGGAGCTGTTGTGACACTGTCCCATTATGCGGTTCCTTCATCGCCACCTTGGGACGCGGCCGGCCGGTCCAGGCGTTCTCCTGCCGCAAGGTTTTCTCCACCTCGCGCACCGAGGTAAAATACTGCTCCATCTTCTGACGGTCACCGGCGCCCAGCCGCTGGTTCATCGCCTTCGCCTGCTCGTTCACCGCATCCAGGATGGAGCCCTGCTGCCGGTAACGGGCGCCGCGCAGGGCAGCCTTGTCCGCCGGGTCGTCCACAAAGAGCATTTGAAACACGCGGCTGACCTTCTGGATGGAAGGCACCAGCACACCCGCACGCGTCCAGCACAGTTCTACCGCGCCGCCGTCGTTGCTGCCGGCGGAGGTGTTCAATACCGGAAAGCGGGTGCGGCCGGCCACATGCTCGGCGCAGTATTGATCCAGTGTGATATTGCCGTCCGGCATGCCCGCCGCCTCGTTCGAGCGCACCCCAGAAAGGAAGGCATGCGTAGCCGCGTGACCACCGCTGAGCCCGTGGTCCAGATTCGACAAAATGGTGAACTGGCCTCGCAGGAGCTCAAAGGCCTTGAAGTTTTCCGGCAGCGCAGCGCCTTTGCCTTCCTCCGAGGGAAAGAACGCGTCAGGAATCATGCCAAACGGGTTGGCCACGGCGACAAAACGCCGAACTTGCTCTCCCTCCCCCATCGTTTCCAACAAGGGCAGCGCCAGGCAGGCGCCGGCGCCGCGAAGAAAATGCCGGCGCGACAAGCGCCAGCGCTGTGTGGAAACGTGGATCATGGAAGGATGGCAGTCACGGAAGCTTCCACAGCTTTACGTCGTCCACCCAGGCGGACTTGCCAGCGTTGAGCACCAGCGTGCGCTTGATGGGATGGGCGAAGCCCTCGCTCTTGAACTCGCCGAGATCGGTGCCGTCGACGGTGGCCTGCATGGTGTCGCCTTTCAACGTCACCTTCAGGGTGTGCCACGCATCCGCCGTCAGCTTCAACGGAAAAGGCTTGGTTTTGCTTCTCAGCAAAGCAGCCAGTTCCGGGGACTTCTCGCCCTTCTGCGTCCGCTCACGAATGTCGTTTCTCATGCCACCTGTCTTCTGGTCCACCATGGCCAGGTTCTTCAAGGTCACGCGCGTGAGGCAGAGATGGCCCGCATGCACGTCCTTCAGTTCGCGGTCGACAAACTCCACGCCCAGGTTGTCGGCCTCGCCGAGCTTGAACTTCAGTTCGATGATGCCGTTTTGAAAACCGGCGTCATGAAACGCCACCACCGCGTGATCGGCTTCGGGATGCGTGGTCAGGCGCAGGGCTCCGTTCTCCAGAAAAGCCTGCTTGTGGCCTTTGGCCCGCGAGGCGCTGTTGGTGGTCCAGCCGTTGCCTACGGCTTCCTTGTCCGGGGCGGCATCCTTGCGTTCAAAGGAGTCTTCGAAGAGGAGGGTTTTGTCCTGTTCCGCATGCACCAGGGAAGCGGTGCCTAATATCAAGGCGAGGGTAAGGAGAGGTAGTTTCATGGCTTCAAATGCTTGTCAAAAAATCCAATCACCAGCGGGCGCAGGTCCTTCTGCTTGGGCTGGAGATGAAAGCTGTGGGGAGCACCTTCGACGACGACATATTGATGCTCCACACCGGCCTTGGTGAGCGCCGCATCGAGCAGCTCGCTTTGCTTGATGTCCACCGTTGTATCAGCGGTGCCGTGCAGGATAAGGAGAGGCGGATCATCCTTGGTGACCTGGAAGACGGGCGAGGCCTTCTTGTACTCATCGACGGCATCCTTGATCGGTTTGCCCATCATCTTGGAATCCTTCATCCAGAGGGTGAGATCGCTGGGGCCGTAGAGGTCCACGCCGCATTGCACCTGGGCGGAAAGGTTGCCATAGGGCTCCGCAGGATCGAGACCCGCATCGGGGCCGGTGAGGGCCACCATCGCCGCAAGGTGGCCGCCCGCGCTGCCGCCGATGACGCCGATGTGCGCGGCATCGATGTGGTACTTCTCCGCATTGGCCCGCAGCCAGCGCACCGCTGTCTTGCAGTCGTGAATGTTCTGCGGCCAAGAAGGCTTTCCTTCCTTGGCCAGCAAGTACTCGATGCTCATGCCGACATAGCCGTTGCGCACGAGGTTGCTGCCGATGTTGATCTCACGCGCCGCATCCTTGAGGCCGCCGACAAATCCGCCGCCGTGAATGATGACCACGGCGGGCAGCCTCCTGCCCTCGGGGAAGGTCTTGGGCAGGTAGAGGTCCGCCTTCTCCGTCCGGCCTTCGGGAAGATAGGCGACGTTGCGCTCGACATTGATGTCATCCGGGAACACCGGCGGCTTGGGCTCGGCAGCAAGCGCGACCGCGGAAGTTAACAGAAAAACGGAGAGAAGTTTCATAAAGTTGAGGTGGGAAAGACGTACTGAATCAACGTCCTCAATCACAAGACTTGGTTTTGACCTCGACGCCGGCGACAGCGGTTCGTTGCCTCATTCACCACACTTAACGCCACTCGGAAGTTGGTGGCTCTCAACTTGGTGATGGCTTGTTCGAAGTCGAGCAGTCCGGCGACGTCCGCGAGTTCCAAAATGTTGATGGTGCCGATTGGAGTGATGAATTTTTGTTCCGCAGCTTCCCTGCCGCGGCGCTCATCGATGAGCAAGGCGGGAATGTTTCGTTCCAGCGCGAGCGCGATGGCCTCGGTTTCACCGGCATCGAGGCCCATGGAAAGGTCCACTTGCATGGGAGCCGCAATGCTGGCAGGGGGGAAGGTTTGCCGCCCAATCATAGGCCGCCTTTGGCGTTTTAGGGTGCTGCAATTCACGCCACACAGCGGGAGGAATCAGAATCTCTCCAAACAAGCGGGGCAAAACATTCAGTTCCCCAATGAGCGCCAGATAGTTGATGGGCGACGTGTCTGAGACGATGGTCGTCATCGTCCGAACAGCCGGTCAATGGCCGCCCTGCCGCGGTTGTATTCTTCCAGGGTCAAGTCGGGACGCGCACCATTGTCCTTTAAGAACTGCTCAATCTCGTTGAACTCCTCCAGGCCCAGCATCGCCCCCACCTGATCGTGCGTCAGCTCCCCGGCGTTATATCCCTGAATCGCCAGCCCCTCAAGCGTGCGCCGAGGCCCCTTCGGGCCATCCAGGCGCATACGCTGAGCAACGATATCCGGGATTTCAATCGTGAGCTGCATGAGGTGACTGTATCAGCGTCCGTGACCCAAAGCAATACGGGCTTGCGGTTTGAAGACTGGTCGGAAGCTTGAATTCATGCCTTATGTCACCGTGAGCCCGAGGAATTCCTTCGCGTTGGCGTAGCAGATGTTGCGCACCATGCCGCCCACCAGGTCGTAGTCGGCGGGC
>FTCC01000190.1_pt1 | contig 9977 bp, 1 predicted proteins | sample 1639481 | NCBI WGS metagenome assembly FTCC01 (sample SAMEA3914864, study PRJEB12502) | metagenome | biome: forest; material: soil | place: USA | collected 2012-03-12 | depth 0.3 m | reverse complement strand
GGACAACGCCGGGACCTCCACGGCAGAGAACGATGCCATCAAGGCCAGCCGTGCGGCGACCCTTGGCGGCACGCTTACGGTCAACACCGCCCTGAGCGCAGCCAACTTTGTCGCCGGCGACACCTGGCAATTGTTCAACTGGAGCAGCGCACCCACCGGCACCTTCGGCACCGTGACGCTGCCGGCGCTGGGCAGCCTGCTGCGCTGGAACACCTCCGACCTCTATGTCGGCGGCACCGTGTACGTCGAGTTCATCAATCAGCCGCCGGTCATCACCAGCAATGGCGGCGGCGCCACGGCTTCGGTGAACGTGCAGGAAAACACCACGGCGGTGACCACCGTGACCGCCACCGATGCGGACATTCCCGCCCAGACGCTGACCTATTCCATCAGCGGCGGTGCGGATGCGGCGAAGTTCACCATTGGCTCCACCACCGGCGTGCTGACCTTTGCGGCCGCGCCGGACTTTGAAACCCCGGCCAGCGCCGCGAGCAGCAACGCTTACTCCGTCACCGTGACGGTGACCGACAACGGCATTCCCAACAAGAGCACCTCGCAGGACCTGACGGTGAACGTCACCGATGTGAACGAAGCGCCCAGCGTATCGGTTACCAGCGGATCGGTCACCGGAAATGAAGGCGTGCAGGCCAACAACGGCGGCCTGTTTGGCGATGTGGATGCGGGCGATTCCGTGACCATCACCGCCAGCGTGGGCACCGTGTCCCAGGTGGGCACGAAGACTGGCACCTGGAGCTGGCATTACACGCCCACGACGGCCAGTGCCACGCCTGTGCTGGTGACCATCACCGCCACCGACAGCCACGGCCTCATGGGAACCACCACCTTCAATCTGACGGTGACCTGCCCCACCATCACGGTGACCAATCCCGCCATTGCCCGCGTGCAAGTCGGTGCGCCGTACAGCCAGAGCTTCACCCAGACTGGCGGCGTCGGCACGGTGGCCTTCACCACCACCAGCTCGCTGCCCACGGGGCTCACGCTTGATTCCACCGGCCTGCTGCATGGCACGCCCACGCAGATTGGCACCTTCCCCATCGTCGTCACCGCCACGGATTCCGGCACCTGCACCGGCACCAGCGCCACCTACAACCTGATCGTCGGCAGCACGGATGCCACCCTCTCCGCCCTGTCCACCGATTCCGGCTTCCTCACGCCAGTCTTTGCCGCGGCCACCACCACCTACAGCGTTCTGGTGCCCGCAGCGGCCAGCACCCTGGCTGTCACTCCCACGGTAAACCAGTTCCAGGCCACCGTGCAGGTGCGCGTCAATGGCGGTGCTTACTCGCCGGTCACCTCCGCCACCGCCAGCACGCCGCTGCCCTTGAACATGGGCGCGAACGTCGTGGAGCTGCTCGTTACCGCCGGCGACGGCACGACCACCAAGACCTATACCTTGAACGTCACCCGCGGCATCCCGATTGTGTACGTCGATCCTTCCTTCACCACGCCTGGCACCGTGCTTGTGGATGCCGATGCCGTCACGCCCGGAGCCCAGGCCGCCGTGGTGGGTGCCAACGCCTTTGCCACCATCGCCGCCGGCGTGGCTGCGGTGGATCCGAACGGCACCGTGGAAATCAGCGCCGCTACCTACGCCGAAAACGTCGATACCACGGCCAAGGCGGTGACGCTCACCTCCGGTGTCGGCACCGGCATTGTGGTCGTCAACGGCAGCTTCAAGATGGATGCGGATGACACGCTCTCCGTCGCCCTCAATGGCACCGTGGCAGGTACCAGCTACGGCCAGTGGCAGGTCAGCGGCGCCATCACCCTCGGTGGTGCGACACTGTCCTACACCGGCTCCTACACACCGGTCTCCGGCGATGTGTTCGACCTGGTGAAGAACACCGGCGCCAGCGCCATCACCGGCACCTTTAACAACCTTGCGGAGGCAACCGTGGTGCAGAACTTCATGGGCTCCACCCTGCCGGCCCAGGTCTCCTACCTCGGCGGCACCGGTCACGATGCCACCATCACCATCCTCGGCACCAGCGTCACTCCTGGCGGTGGCGTGGTGATTGAGAACCCGCCCGGCACCGGCAACACCGATGCGGTCACCGTCAAGCTGCTGCCCGGCGGCACCATGATTCAGATCACCGATCCGAACAACACCCTCTATGCCGGCCCCGGCGCCACCCAGGTGGATGCGCACACCATCAACGTGCCTGTTGCCAGCGTCACTGGCGCGCTCACCTTCAATGGTACTTCCGGCAACGACAACTTCACGGTGGACTTCACCTCCGGCAACCCCATCCCGCCCGGCGGCATGGTGGTCAACGGCGGTGCGGGCACCGACACGCTGCACGTGATCGGCGTCTCCGGCCAGAATGCGGACTACACGCCGGACCCCGGCACCTTTGGCAACGGCACCATCGTGTTCACCGGCGGCAGCAATGCCGGCACGCTCACCTTCACGGGCCTGGAGCCGGTGGACTTCAACATGGCTGGAGGCTCTTTCACCTTCACCGCCCCCAGCGCCACCAATGTGATCAACATCGCCAACGGCTTCCTCACCGACGGCACCACCCCGGCGCTGGACATCACCGGCACCAGCGGCGGCGTGTCCTTTGAAGATGCCCGCGTGTGCAATGCCACGATGCTCATCGACACCTCCGCCCTCGCCGGCAGCGTTGACGTCGTGACCGTCACCAGCGCTGGCAACGCCCATGGCAACACCAGCCTGACGATCAACACCGGCAAGGACGCTGGCGACAGCATCGCCGTGAACGGCGCCGTGGCCTTTGCCGGTCCCGTCTCGCTTTCCTCTGGCGTCGTCACCGTGGCGGGCACCAGCCTGGCCACCACCGGCACCGGCACGCTGACGATTGCTTCCGACGCTCCCGTGATCAATGCCGCGGCCACCCTCACCTCGGCGGTGTCGGTGACCTTGAAGCCTTACACGGCCGGCACGCTGATCAACCTGGGCGGCGCCAACGGCGCAGGCACCCTGGGCCTCAGCGCCGCTGAAATCCTGCGGGTGAGCGCACCGGCGCTGATTATCGGCGACAGCAGCAGCGGCGCCATCACGGTCAGCTCTGCCATCACGCTCGGCACCAGCACGAATGTGACGCTGAACTCCGCCTCCACGGTTACGCTCAATGCGAAGCTCGACTCCGCGGGCGGCAATGTGACGCTGAACGGCACCACGGTGAATCCGTCGGTCAGCGGCACCGATGTCTCGATGAGCACCACCGGCACCCTCGGCTTTGGCGCGGGCAGCAATGTGGCCTTCGCGATCACCGGCAACACGGCGGACACGCTGTACACCCAGCTCAATGTCATGGGCCACGTGAACCTCACTGGGGCGGGCCTCTCGCTCAGCGGCAACTACGTTCCCCAGCCCACCGATGTCATCACCCTGGTGAACAACGACGGCACCACCGATGCTGTCACCGGCACCTTCACCGGCAAGGCGGAAGGCAGCACCTTCGCCTTCAACGGCGTCGCGCTGGCCATCCACTATGCCGGCGGCGACGGCAATGATGTGGTGCTCACCGTTCCGGCGGTGATCAGCAGCGTCACCGGCCCGGCCAACGGCGTGTACAAGCTGGGCAACGTGCTCAGCTTCACAGCCAATTTCAGCCGGAACGTGACCGTGACTGGCACGCCTTCCATGCCCCTCGTCATAGGCATCGCCACCCGCCAGGCCACGTACGCCAGCGGCTCAGGCACCTCCAGCCTGGTGTTCCGCTACGTGGTCACCGCCGCCGACGTGGACACCGACGGCATCACCGTGGTGAGCCCCGTGCAGCTCAACGGCGGCAGCATCAAGGATGCGAACGGCGACAGCTCGGGGCTGGTGTTCAACCCGCCCGTCACCACCGGCGTGCTGGTGGACGGCCGCGTGTTCGACTCTGGCGGCACCCTTGGCGATGCGGCGCCCGATGCCACCGGCAGCACCAGCAACGGTGTGGGCACCTGGGACAGCATCCGCAGCGGCATGGCTCTGGCGAGCAGCGGCGCGGTGGCCTTCCGCGGCTACCTGGAATACGGCACCGGCTCGCCTGCGGTGTCCGCCTCCAACTACCAGGGCATCTGGAAGAGCACCACCGGCCTGCCTGCCAGCACGGTGCTGGTGGCACGCGATGGCGACCCTGCGCCGGGCACCTCGGGGAACTTCACCATCCTCTCGCTCAACCCCTATGTTAACAACCTGGGGCAGACGACCTTCAAGGGCTTCATTGGCGGCGCCACGACCACCGGCGGCCTGTGGACGGAGCTGGGCACCGGCTCCAACGGCCTGCAGCTCATGCTGCTGGAAGGCGAAGCCGTGACCGGCGGCACGGTGACCCTGGTGGACCCCACCGGCTGGGTGGCCTGCTCCAGCCCCGCCACCACCAGCGGCCCTGGCTACGCGGCGTTTAACGTGCAGTTGAATGGCAACAGCAGCGCCCTGCTGCGGGTGAAGGCCTCCTCCGCAGGGGCGACGACCACCTTCGCCCCCGCGACGCTGGCCATCCAGGGCGGTGCGTCACCGGACGGCGGCATCTTTGATTCCTTTATGGGCAACGCCACTGATCCGCGCATCGACTCGGCGGGCGATGTGGCGCTGCTGGCCTACAAGACCGACGGCACCTCCGGCATCTATTATCAGACGGTGGCGGCCAATTCGGTGCTCACCGCCGTGGCGCTGAGCGGCAGCGCGCCGCCGGACAACGCTGGCGACACGTTTGCGGGCTTTGAGCGTCCCTCACTGGCGGCGGGCGGCAGCCACATTGCCTTCCGCGCCTTCCTCACCACCACCGGCCAGAGCGTGTATGCCGGCGATCCGGCGAACCAGGCCGGCCTGGTGGCGATTGCCAAGACGGGTGACACCGGCATTGCCGGCACGCCCGCGGGCAGTAAAATCAACAGCGTGTGGAGCCCGTTCAGCAACGCCAGCGGCAAGGTGGCCTTCCGCGTGACGCTGCTGGATGCGACCTCCAATGAAACGCGCGCCATCGCCACGGACACCAACGGCACGCTGACGATCGTCGCCAAGGTGGGCGATGCGGCCCCGGGCACGGCGGACACGTTTACCAACTTCGACCACCCGGTGATCGGCGACGGCAACCAGGCGGTGTTCCCCGCCTCCACGAGCAGCGGCATCTACGGCCTGTGGCAGCAGGCACCGAACGGCGGCGCCCTGAGCCTGGTGCTGAAGCTGGGCGACGTGATGAATGTGGGTGGCACCAACAAGACCGTGATGGCCTTTGTGATGCCCGGCACCTCGACTGCGGACCGCCTGAGCGAAGTGACCTCGGTGGATGCCAGCGGCCACGTGCTGGTGTGGGTGACCTACGACACCGGCGAGACGGGCATGGTGGAGCTGCCGTAAGGCACAGCAGCCCCGGGTTTTGATACAGCGGGCGGCAAGGCTTTCGAAAGAGCCTGCCGCCCGCTTTGTTTGCTTTTTGGGAGGGGAGCGGCAAGGGCAAACCGGTTAGACCTAAAGGCTCGTGGAGTGCGACCAAGCCTTCGGCGCAGAGAAACAATAGACCTGTTGATTCTGCCGGTAAAAACAAGCCCAACGGGGCTTGCGTTCCAAAGCCCAGAGTTCGCCCGAGTCTCACGAGGGCTACCCTGGGTTTCCACATGGCAGCGATGGCGCAAATCCTCGACATTGCCCCCACCCCCCACTCCATAGCAGCGCTTTCTCAGCGCGCTGCTGGTAAGCCTTGGGCTTCGAAGGGATCCATGCTTGGCGCCTCTTTTCGGCGCGATACAACCCAGGGTAGCCCTCGTAAAACTCGGGCGAACCCTGGGCTTTGAGCCACAAGCCCTTCGGGCTAATTTAGCCGGCAGAACCATGGGACAAACGACCCATTTTCAACTGATATTGGTATGCGATGGCCTTCGATGCTTGGAACGCACAGCCCGTTTTGAACCGGTTGGTTAGACAAGATCTCCCAAAAAAGCCCTCCACGAGCCCACCCTTTCACTGGACAAAACCCGACGAAATTCCCAGGGAATCAGGGTCATGGCACCCGCCCTTGCATCCCCGTACCTCCGCATCAGCCCGCATCGCCAGGCAGGCTCTTCCTCACACGGCCCAATCCAGGTCAATCCGACCCAATCCGACTGGATCGCACCTCACAAAATCTCGCCTCGCCATGAACAGCCTCTCACCTTCCCCAAGGTAGAACGACTTTCCAGGTCGTACACTGGTCGTGCGAGCTTCCAGCTCGCTGCCTGGGCTGTGTGCTTGGCACATGCCCGGGACAACGCCATTTCTTGTCTGGCGTTGCCTCCCCTGAAACGACCTGGAAGGTCGTTCGACCAGTGTACGAGCAAGATGCTCGTTCTACTTTTGAGCACGCTTCGTTGCCTGCTCGTGGATCACCCCCCAATCAATGGGGCCGCGTCGGTCTCAATTATCCGGGTCCACCGGCAGCGCTGGCGCGGGTATAGGCGCCGCCCCGGCCGCTGGAGCTGGAGCCACAGTACCGGGCTGCCCTTCACCTTCCTCAAAGGAGCCGCGGGTTTCCAGGGAGATGGTGGAGCTGCCGGGGGTGAGGGTGGCTTTCACAAACAGCCGGTAGGTGCCCTCCGGCGCGCCAAACAGCAGGCTGTTTTCCACCCCGGGCTGGAGCTTGAGCGGCAGGTTGAAGACCGGATCCTTGTTGCCCACGAAATCCAGGGCGAAAGTCTCGGACTGGACCTGGATTTCCGGGTTGCCCTCGCTGTCGGTGGTGAGCTGGGGGGTGAGCTTGGAAAACACATAGTTGCCGGTCTGGCCTTCATAGCCATCGGTAAGCGCCGATTCCCCGGCCTTGACCTCGGTGCTCCACTGAAAGCCGTGGGGAAAGTTCTGCCCCAGCGTGGAGAGCGGCAGGTCTGGAAGGGCAGGCACTGGTGCCGATGGGGCAGGGGAGGGCAGCTGGGGAAAACGGGGAGCCTGGACGGGAGGCATCGCCTCTGGCAGGGGTTCGTGCTCCTCTGGGCCCGCCGTCTTGTCCACCACGACTATCTGCGGGGCCGAGGTAAGCCTTGCCGCCCACCAGCCGGCGGCAACGAGCAGCACAGCGCCAAGGATTCCGGCGAGAGTCCAGAGGAGCGGGCGGTTCATGCCTGCAAGGTAGCCAGGATAAACGGCGGGCAAAGAAACATTTTGGGCGCGAGGACCTGTGGCATGAAGTTCTCCTGCTTAGCCTTCACCCAGGCAGGCGCACAGATGTTCCCTCAAGGGGCACTGGTGTTGCCACCTAGTGATAAACAATCTTTTATCAATCGTCCCCTCGCAAAGACCTCGAAGCGCGGCTATCGTCAGCGCCCCTCGGGGCCAGCCTGCGGTCTCCCTTCCAGCATGATTTTCCCCCCACGTCATCCGGGCACGAACGCCTGCGCCCTCTAGCGACCCCATGCGAAAGGCCGCGCCCATCTCCTTTTTCGCCGCCGGTGGCAAAGACTTCTGCCACCGGGCCGGAAGCCGTTGCCTGCAGGCAGTGATGGTGATGGCGCTGCTGTGCACGACCGGTGCTGCGAGAGGCGCTGAAAAAGCGCCCAAAGGCCGGTCTTCGCTGGAGGTGCGGGCAGGCCTGCCGGTGGACCAGTATCCGCTGTGCTTTCTGGATGAGCAGGGGCGGCCGGCGGGCTTTGCCGTGGACCTGCTGCGGGCGGCGGCACGCCAGGCGAAGCTGGAGCTGAAGGAGCTGCCCATGACCCTGGCCGAAACGGACCTGCGGTTTGCCACCGGCGAGCTGAACCTGCGTCTGGTGAGCCCGCAGAGCCACACGCTTGCGGGCAAGGGCGTGGCCTCCATCCCCTACATCGAGCTGGAGGGGGCGATCTTTGCCCGGCCTGAAAGCTGCCAGATCCAGTCCGTCGATGCCCCGGCCTTCAAGCAGGCCCAGGTGGCGGTGAGCAACGGCTGGGGCCGCAAGTACGCGCTGCGCAACGGCGTGCCGGACAGCCGCATCACTGTGCTGCCAATGGAGGCGGCGCTGACGGGGCTGGCGGAAGGCCGCTTCGATCTGGCGCTGCTGCCCCGGCTGCCGGGCCTCGCAGCGCTGGCGCATCTACGGCTTTCCTCAGTGAAGGCGGTGGCATCGCTGCCCAGGGATTTCAGCCAGCGCATCGGCTTTTCCGTGCTCAAGGATGAGCAGGAGCTGCGCTCGCGGCTCGACGAAGCCCTGGCGCAATTTCAAGCCACGGGGGCTGTCCTGGCGGTGCGGCGCAAATGGTTTGGCACCTTTGAGATGCGGCACATGGACCGCGAGCAGATCACGGTGGCCGTGGCTTGCGGGCTGGCCGCCTTCCTTCTGCTGACCCTATGGGGCCTGCTGCACCAGCGAAGGCTGCGTCAGGCCCTGGCCCGGCAGGCGGAGGCGCTGGGGCAGAACCAGGTGGTGCTGGCCACGGCGCAGCGCATCGCCTCCATGGGCCACTGGCAGCGGCCGCTGGATGGCTCGGACCGAATGACGTGCTCGCCCGAGCTTTGCCAGATCGCCGGGGTGGAGACTGAGGCGGCGGAAATGACCCTCACCTGGTTCATGAACCTGGTGCATCCCGATGACCGCGCCGCCTTGCGCCAGGCCCTGAAAAGCGCCGAGCACGGCAGCAAGAACGGCAGCCGCCGCCCGGTGAAGCTGGTGCACCGCCTGGTGCGGCCCACCGGCGAGGAGCGCATCGTGGAGCAGCGCGTGCAGTTCTTTGGCGATCCCGCCACCGTCAAGCATCAGAGCCTGGTGGGCACGGTGCAGGACATCACCGAGCGCCAGCACGCGGAGCGCCAGCGCCAGCATCAGGAGCAGGTGCTGCAGGAGGCCGGCCAGATCGCCAAGGTGGGTGGCTGGTCCTTCGATCCAGTCACTGGCGAAGGGCAGTGGACGCCGGAGGTGGCGCGCATTCATGACATGTCGCCCGACCAGCCCACCACGCGCGACCTGGGGCTCTCCTTCTTCCAGGGCGCCCACCGCGCGCGGCTGGAGGCGGCGCTGAAGGAGGCCGTGGCGCATGGCACCCCCTACGATCTGGAGCTGGAAATGATCAGCGCCAAGGGCCAGTTCAAATGGGTGCGCACGATCTGCAATCCGGTGGTGGAAAACGGTGTGGTGATGCGTATCCGCGGCTGCTTCCAGGATATCACCGACCGCAAACGCACGGAGGCGGCCCTGCAGGAAAGCCATGATCTGCTGGCCAAGCTTTCTGCCCGGGTGCCGGGGCTTTTCTACCGCTTCAAGATGACGGCCGAGGGCCACACCAGCATGCCCTTCGCCAGCCAGGGCCTGCAGACCATCGCGGAGATCACCCCGGAACAGGTGCGCGATGATGCCGGGCCAGCCTTCGCCTGCATTCACCCCGACGATGCCGCACGCGTGACGGCGGCCATCGCCGAATCGGCCCAGTTGCTCACCCGCTTCCGCTGCGAGTACCGGGTGGTGCTGCCCACCCTGGGCCAGCGCTGGCACTATGCGGACTCCCAGCCGGAACCGGCGGAAAACGGCAGCATCCTCTGGCACGGCTACATTGCCGATGTGACCGAGCGCCGCCTTACCGAAAACCGGGTGACGGAGCAGGCGGCGCTGCTCGACAAGGCGCGCGACGCCATCCTGGTGATCGGGCCGGACAATGAGGTGCGCTTCTGGAACAACGGCGCCCGGCGTCTCTATGGCTGGAGCCGCGAGGAAGCCCTGCATCAGCCAGTGACCGCGCTGCAGCACGCTTGTGATGTGGACGCCTTCCTTCGCGCAGCCGCCCTGGTGCGGGAGCACGGTGAATGGAGCGGCGAGCTGCGCCAGCATGCCGCCAATGGTCGCGAGCTGGTGGTGGAGGCCCGCTGGTCCCTGGTGGGCGAGGAGCAGGAGCACGGGCAGCCCCAGGCCATCCTGGCGATTAACACGGACGTGACCGACAAAAAACGGCTCGAAGCCCAGTTCCTGCGCACCCAGCGCCAGGAAAGCATCGGCACCCTGGCCGCCGGCGTGGCGCATGATCTCAACAACGTGCTGGCCCCCATCACCCTGGCGGCCAGCCTGCTG
>FTCC01000900.1_pt1 | contig 10014 bp, 9 predicted proteins | sample 1639481 | NCBI WGS metagenome assembly FTCC01 (sample SAMEA3914864, study PRJEB12502) | metagenome | biome: forest; material: soil | place: USA | collected 2012-03-12 | depth 0.3 m | reverse complement strand
GCGTAACAGTCCAGATGGACAGGAAGTATGAGAAGATTCCGGGCGCCGAACGGGTGTATTTTCAATCCAAGGCCGGAGCTTTGCCGCATCACCTGTTCCTTGGCACCGTAGTCGCGAGCATAGCAGCGGCGGACCGCTGGGGAACCATTGGAGCAATGATTGATTGGTTTAAAAACGATGTACAAATCATTGGACCGGACGTGCCATTCGGTGACCTGCCCGGCCTGGTTTGCGATGATTCCGGGTTTTCCGAGTTTGCAGCGTCTTACCTCGCTAGCTCATCCACCGGGGTGGCCGGTCTTAAAGTGGAGCAAGAAGCCATCCCAATTGACATGTCGTCTTTAGCCGACAACAACAGTTTGTCGGGCCATCTGGACAAAAAGCTTCTCGAAAATATTTTGCGGCGGGAGCGCGTTAACCGGCGAATCGCCACAGTCGGCCTGAATTCAGAAGGTCAGCCCGTCAAGCGCACGCTCGTCTCTCAACACGTGGGCGCAGGCGGCCGCTTGGTAGACTTTTCTTTTCTGGATGAATCCGATGGAACACAGCGAATTGCCCATTTGCTGCCTGCTGCGTATCTTGGCGCGATGCACCCAAGGGTTTATCTTGTCGATGAAATCGACCGCAGCCTGCATCCTCTGCTGGCCAGGCAGTTCATCGCCAGCCTTCTTGCCTCCCCCTTCGTTAAGAGGTCCCAAATCATTCTGACTACGCACGATACCAACCTTTTGGACCTCGACATCTTCCGCCGCGATGAAATTTGGTTTGCGGAGAAAAACGAGTCCGGGGCAACTGAAATCTATCCGTTGAGCGACTTCAAGGTGCGCCAGGACCTGCGGGTGGACAAAGGTTACCTTGCAGGGCGCTTTGGCGGAATTCCATTCTTGGGTGATGTGTCCAGGCTTTTTCCAGGAAGCGGTCAGCATTTGGCTACGACTGAGGCGACAAAGGACCCGGTGACATGCCGAGGGCCCTTAAACCTGTGAATCCCATGACGCTCACCTCCCGCAAAAGACGGCCCATCGCACGCCAGGAGCGCGAATATCGCGATGACCGACTGTTCTTCGTGGCCTGTGATGACACATTCGCGCCCCTGCAATACTTTGGCGCGATCAAGTTCCGCGGTTTGCACATCGTTGTCTTGCCTGCGGAGAACAATCGGTCCGCTCCGAAACACGCCTTGGAGAGGCTGGACAAGGCCCGAAAAGAGTTCCAATTGCAGGAAGACGACGAGTTCTGGCTTGTGCTCGACCTCGACCATCAATGCGAGCCCAACCACCTTGCCAGCCTAGTGGATGCGTTGAGCAAGGCCTTGCAGAAGGACATGCGGCTGGCCGTCAGCAACCCGTGTTTCGAACTGTGGCTGTGGCTTCATCATCACGACGACTTTTCCGGGCTGCCAAGCCCATGCACCGCCGGGGACCTGGAAAAGGCGCTGAAAGAGGCGCTTAACGGTTACAACAAGACCCGCCTACGCCTAGAAGATTTTACTCGCGGGCGGGCAGAGCAAGCCGCAGGGCGGGCCAAACTCCTGGACACCAGCACCGCTACAGACCGCTGGCCGAGGGAGACCGGCACCCATGTTTACCGGCTGATCGAAGCGTTGTTGGCAGCGGAGCGCTGACAGCCACGTGAAACTGGGGCCGGGTTCATCTTTTGACAGGAATCCGGGGTCAGGGGTCATCTTTTGACAGAAGATGGCCTCATGTGATCGCCGAGGGGGGTGCATTGTGCCGCGCGTCATTTGGCATTGTCTCGCCCGAAGGTTCCCGGCACAATGGCTGGCCATGGAGACATCACCTGGAGCCGTGGTCCATCGAACCCTGCGGTCGCGGCGAATGGTTGGCGGCGGCTTGTCGGTGCTCGTCCTGGGGCTAGGGATCGCCTGGTGCATCGTTTCGCGGGCTGACATTCGGAGCGAGGAGGCCATGACGGATGGAGCCCGGCATGTGAGCCTTAAAATTGGAGGAAGTGATGGAGCCACGCTGAGCCTGGTGTGTTTCCACGAGGACAAGTTTCGGATGATGGTGGTGGGCAATGCTGGTCCCGGAAAGAACCGTCGCGTGGCTGGGCAGGCGGAGGACCACAAGGCGATTGCGGCCTGCAATGGTGGTTACTTTATTGTAGGCACTCTGGCTCCCTTGGGGCTGGAAATTGCCCAGGGTGTCGCTACCGGGGCCCTGGGCAGCAGTGGTGATTCGGGTGCTCTGTTTGGCGTGCGCAATGACCAGCCTTTCATTGAGCCGGAAAAGGGCTTTCACCTGACCCCGGACATGACGAGCCTGGTGCAATGTGGGCCTCTTTATGTCGATGGCGGCTGGCATTTTCATGTTACCGGCGAGATCAGCAACAACCGCACCTTTGTGATGACCGATGGCCAGGGCCAGTGGGCGATCGGCATGGCGGAGCACATGTCCTTGAACCAGCTTGCCGATCTCCTCGCACGCCCTGGCTTGTTGAAGGGCTTCCACGTGCAACGCGCGATGAACCTGGATGGTGGCCCCTCCACCGGCTTCTGGTGGCGGGACAAAGGGGGAGGGGCGCACGAAAAGCATGAAAGCTGGCGTGTGCGCAACGTAGTGCTGGTGGTGCCGCGGTAGTGTGAGCGCGCCCTGATTCGAAGATTTCACCCGCCCAAATCCAGCCATGAACAAATTTGCAGCCGTGACCATTGGCCTATTGATCTGCGTTCTATCGCCGGCCCGGGCCGAACGACCCGTGGAGGTGGAGATGCTGGAAGGAACGGTGGACCAGGCGGCGGAGGTGATTGAAAAGGCTTATGACATGTTGGAGGCGACGACGGTGTTTGCGTCGGCGTATGTGGGAGACGCGGCCTCGCCGACCCGAGGCTGCTGGGCGCTGACGGTGATTGTTCGTTACGATCCGACAGCGAAGGAGTACCTCACGAAGCTGGCGAAGACGGGGAAGACCCCGGCTTCACGGTTGTATGCCATCGCGGGGCTGATGGCGCTGGACAATGCGAATCGTGAGCGGTTCTCGAAGTTGGGGACCGGGCGAGGGGCCGGTGACACGGCGGTCGAGCACATGATCGGCTGCATTTTCTCCAAGACCACCTTTGCGGAGGCTGTCTCAGAGCTGGTGAAGCATGGCCCGGGTCTGTACCTGTTCGATCAACTTCCGTCGGTGCTCGAGACCTGGGATTTGTAGATGCGGGATCCGGAGTCGGGGTTGATTGACAGATTTCAGGTGTCGTCAGACGACTCCGGTCAGCGGTCGCCTGATCCGAGACGTGGGGGCAGGGGAGAGAAATTCTTTGCGGTTCCGATTTCGGAATCGTTGAGGCGTGCCAGATTGAAACCGCACATGGTGTACCTATTTTTTCGCTTTGCTGGCAGGTTCAGGGTGGTGGCGGGTTTGATCATGGCGCTCTTTTTGAGCGGCTGTTCGCGAGGCAACGGTTCGCACGTGGCGACGGTGAGCTGGCTGCCGAAGTCGGCGAGTGACATCAGCTACCACGATGATGGGAGCCTGCTCTTCTCTGGTATTACCTTTGAGTGCACGATGTCCCCGGAGGATTTTCAGAGCTTCGCGAAGCAAAGACGCTGGAAGCCGGTGGAGCAGAGGGATTTTTACTGCTCGATCAACCGCCATGCACTCGGTTTGCCGCCGTTCAATATGGAGGAGTCCGGGGTTACAAATCACTACGCTGTCGCGCTCGTTTATGAGGACATCGCCGCGAACAATGGAGGCATCAGGGTGATCTACGATCCTGCCAGGCGGCGGCTTCTCGTTGACGATAGCAGCCACTGAATTTTGACGACACCAGACACGAGAACAGGAGGCCGGCACAACGCAACGGAAGCGGGGAACGGAGGTGTTGTGCAAAGCCTTGGCGATGTTCACTGGCAATCCACAAACGCCGAGGCCGTGAATCGCCAAGCGGGGCTTTGGCAAGGCTTGTCGCTATCGCTCTTTTAGCGCTGAGACCTGCCAAGCACGCGGTTCGCTCCGCTAAACCCAGGGCGCAGCGGCGGAGACGCAAACAGGCCGTATCTCAGAGGCGGAAAATCACTTTTTGCCGGGCGGTGAATTCGTGTCGGGCCTGGACTCTGGCGGTTTGGCTGTGCGCAATGCCTCTTGCCAATAGGGTTTCACCTTTGCCTGGATCGAGGCGGGGGTTTTGGCGAGCATCCAAAAGAAGCAGTCCAATGCTGGCTGCACGCGGGAGGCATCAGCGGGATTGAAGCCGAAAGAGACGGAAGTTTCGACGCCGTTGACTGAAAAGATCAGTTGATTTGGCATTGCATTTTCCATGACTTTCTCCAGGTCCTTGGAATCCTCCAACGAGTAAGACTTGAGAACTTTGTCTGCCAGGGAGTGCAGGGCGAGGACGTCTTTCTTGTCGAGCGCTGCCGTGCGCTTTTCGCGCTCCTCTCCCTCCCGGTACTCAATGCGCGGTTCGGTATTGGCGTTGCTGGAGTCGTAGAACGATCCGTAACTGCAAGTTAATGTGACTCCGGACAGGCGGTCGTTGATCTCCACTGTAAGCCGTCGGTATTCGCCCGGGGCGCGGGTCAGCTCGAGTGAGCGTGCGGAGGTGACGGTGAACGCAAGGACAGACAGTGTAAGGAGCGTGCGGAGGATCGTCATGCGGGTGGAAATTGAGCGCGAGAGAGATTGAAGAGTGGTTAGCGGAGCTTCGGCAATGCTTGTTGCCGCCGCTCTGGCAGTGCTGAGACTTCACAAGCAGGCGGTTCGCTCGCTGATTCCGCTCCTTGAACCCAGGGCGTCGCTCGCTGTGCCCTGGGCTATGTTGTACCAGGCCTTTGGCCTGAAGAAGAGCTGCGGGCAGCTTTGGGGCTGGGAGGAGCGAACGGCAGGGGCTGTGGCGGGAAGGCTTGGCTGATTTCTGCCTGCTACTCCGCGACTTCCTTTGCGACCATCAGCGAGGGAAGATCCACCAGTACGTTGCCGCTGCGCATGAGGGTTTCGCCGACGAGGATGGCGTCGGCACCGGCGGCGGCGACGCGCTCGGCGTCCTGGACGGTCTTGATGCCGCTTTCGCTGACGAGGACGATGTCTTCGGGGACTTCTTCGGCGAGCTCTTCGGTGGAGGCGAGATCGACGATGAAGGTCTTCAAATTGCGGTTGTTGACGCCGATGATGCGGGCGTCGGTGTCGAGGGCGCGGTCCATTTCGCGCAGGTCGTGGACTTCCATGAGGACCTCGAGCTGGCAGCTGTGGGCGACCTCGAGCAGGTGGGTGAGGGTGGCCTGGTCGAGGGCGGCGACGATGAGGAGGATGGCGTCGGCACCGGCGACGACGGCTTCATAGATCTGGGCTTCGTGGACGATGAAGTCCTTGCGCAGCACGGGGATGGAGACCTCGTCGCGAATGAGGGTCATGTAGTTGAGGGCGCCCTGGAAGTATTTCTCATCGGTGAGCACGCTGATGGCGCTGGCGCCGGCCTTGTCGTAGGTGCGGGCGATGGTGAGGTAGTCGAACGAAGAATCGATGACGCCGACGGACGGGGAGGCCTTCTTGACCTCGGCGATGAGGCCGAGGCGGGTGGGATCGGCGCGCAGGTGGGCGGACAGGGAGCGGAAGTCATTGCGGGTGGAGGCGGCGGCGCGCAGCTTGTCCATGCGCGGGATGATGCGGGCCACTTCGCTGTGCTTGTGGGCAATGATTTCGTCCAGTTTGTTCATTGTAGATCGTATCGTGAGAGGCGTTGATGCCAGACCTCCTTCATTCCCCCGCAATGCACACTCCGCAATCCGAAATCCAAGCGACCCAGCCGACTGACTGGGATCAATGCTACCGTGAAGGCAATACGCCGTGGAACCGCGGCGGGCCCTCGCCGGTGCTGGTTCGGTACCTGGAGCGGCATCCGCTGAGGGGCAAGGTGCTGGTGCCGGGCTGCGGGCTGGGGCATGACGTGGCGCTGCTGGCGGCCCAGGGGGCGAAGGTGCGGGGGCTTGACATTTCGCCGCTGGCGGTGGAGAAGGCACGCGCGGCCCAGCCGCAACTGCCGGCGGAGACGTTTGTGCTGGGCGACCTGTATGCGCTGCCGGGGGATTTCATCGGAGCCTTTGATGCGGTGGTGGAGCACACTTGTTTAAGCGCGATGCCGCCGGAGATGCGGCCGGCCTATCGTGATGCCTACGCGTCTTTGCTGAAGCCTGGCGGGCTGATCGTGGGGGTGTGGTTCATCAATCCTGACCTGGATCCGGGTGAGACGGGGCCGCCGTTTCCGCTGCCGGTGGCGGAGCTGGATGCGATGTTCGCGGAGGGCTTTGAGATCGTGGAGGACTATGTGCCGGAGGTGGGCTATGAGGGGCGTGTGGGGCGGGAGCGGCTGCGGGTGCTGAGGAAGGTGGGGTGAGGGGCGGTCATCACGGCGCTGCGATCCCTGCCGGGATCGGGACATGGGCGGGAATGAGGTCCGGTGGTGTCGCTCGCAAGCTCGCTCAACCACCGGCTACAGGATTTCATGCCTCCGGCATGGTGGGAGGCGGACTGGCTCACGCGATGAGTTCCTTGATCACCTGGCCGCCGAACTGGCTCAATTGCTTGAAGCGGCCGGCGTGGTAGAAGGTGAGCTTGTTGTCATCCAGGCCCAGCAAGCGCAGCAGGGTGACGTGGACATCGCGGATGTGGTGCACGCAGTCCACGGCCTCGGCGCCGGTTTCATCGGTGGCGCCGATGGCGTGGCCGGCCTTTACGCCGCCGCCGGCGAACCACAGGGTCATGGCCTTGGCGTTGTGATCGCGGCCATAGGCGGTGCCGCCGCGAACGCCGTTGTCGGGGCTGCGGCCGAATTCGCCGCACCAGACGACCAGCGTGTCCTCCAGCAGGCCGCGCTGGCGCAGGTCCTTGATCAGGGCGGCGATGGGCTTGTCCACCGAGCGGATGAGGGTGCCGTGGGCGCGCTGGATGTAGTCGTGGCTGTCCCAGGTGCCGGCGTAGAGCTGCACGAAGCGCACGCCTTTTTCCACCAGCTTGCGGGCTAACAAGCATTTGCGGCCAAAAGCATCGGTGGCGTCTTCGCCGATGCCGTACTGGGCTTTGAGTTCGGCGGGTTCGCGGCCAAGGTCGAGCACACCGGGCACCTGGAGCTGCATGCGCGCGGCCAGCTCGTAGTTCTCCGCGCGTGCAGCCAGTTCTTCGTGCCAGGGGTGGCGCTGCTGCTGGGCGGCGTTGAGCGTTGCCAGCAGGTCGAGGTTAGCCCGTTCGTGCTCGCGGGTGATGCCTTGCGGCGGCATGAGATCGAGGATGGGCGAGCCTTTGGGGCGCAGGGCGGTGCCTTGAAAGGAGGCCGGCAGGTAGCCGTTGCTCCAGTTGGCCGGCCCGCCCTGGGGGTAGCTGATTTCCGGAAGCACGACGAAGCCAGGCAGGTCCTGGTTCTGCGAACCAAGGCCGTAGGTGACCCAGGCACCGACCGCCGGATCGCCGCCGAAGCGGTTGCCGCAGTTCATTTGGTACATGGCGGTGGGGTGGTTCACGCTGTCCACCTGCGCGCCACGGTAGAAGCACAGCTCATCGGCCACGCTGGCGAGGTGCTGCCAGGGCTCGCTCATCCACGCGCCGCTGTCGCCGTGCTGGCGGAAGGCGAAGGGGCTGCGCACGTAGTAGCGCTTGCCGCTTTCCATGGCGGACTTCATCTTGCCTTCGCGCACGAATTCCTTCAGGTGCAGCTTCTCCAGGGCGGGCTTGGGATCAAAGGTGTCGACGTGCGAGGGTCCGCCTTCCATCATGAGGAAGATGCAGCGTTTCGCCTTGGCGGGCTGGTGGCCGGGCTTGGGCTGCAAGGGTGATGCCTTGGCTGCCTGCTCGGCCATGAGCGAGGTGAGGGCCACGCTGCCCAGGCCGGCTCCGAGGCCGTAAAGGACCTCGCGACGGGTGGCGTTCAGGGGAAGGAAGGGGCGTGGGATCATGATGCCTTGAGCTCAATACACATAGCCAAACTCGTTGGAATTGAACAAGACCAGGCACACATCGCCTAACGCGCGGGTGCGGGCATCGACGTCGCAGGGCTGGAGGTCGGGAGTGTAGTCCTGGGTTGCGTGCAATGGCTCGTTAAACCGGAACTTGCCGCCGGTGTTTTCTTCGACGGCTTCGCGGGTGACGCTGGCGGGTGGCTTCACTGGGGCGAAGGTGAGGCCTTGCTGTTTCGTGGTCATGGCCTGCCAGTGGGTGAGCAGGGCGGCGGTTTCGGAAGCGCCGGGCTTGCGGCCCATGGTGAGCTGAAACACGCGGTCAATGATTTGTGCGGGAGTAGTGTTGCCGGACTCGCTCAGCACACGGTGTGCCAGGGCCAGGGCGCGGTCGTAGCTGGCCTGGCCGTTGAACAGGCTGAAGACTTGCGGGGTGACGGTGGAGGCGTCGCGTCGCTCGCAGGAGAAGTCGGGAGCGGGTTCGTTGAAGACTTCCATGAAGGGGTCGCGCAGGCCGCGAATCTTCAGGGAATAGACGCTGCGCCGGTGCCGGTCGGCGGGCTTTGGCGAGGGCTCCCAGGCGGTGGCGAAGGTGCCCATGACCTGGCGCGGCTGCATGGCGGCCTCCAGGTTGATTCCGGGCCGCGCCGGGATGCCGCCGATGACGGGATTGAGCTCGCCGGAAATGGCGAGCATGGAGTCGCGCAACTCTTCAGCGATGAGGCGGCGGGGGCGGAAGAGAGCGTAGAGGGATTCGGAGTCGTCGCGTGACGGAAGGGGTTTGAGTGCGGAGTGCGGAGTGCTTAGTGCGGAGTTTGGCGGATCGTGGGACGTAGAAGCGGAGGCTGCTGACTTTGCACTTCGCACTTCGCACTCCGCACTCCCGCCCCCGTACTCCGTACTTCGCAGATACGCGTCGGACGTCATGATGATGCGATGCATCGCCTTCAAGGACCAATGCTGGCGGATCAGCTCCGCCGCCAGCCAGTCGAGCAGCTCGGGGTGGGTGGGTTTTTTGCCGGTGCTGCCGAAGTTGTTGGGGTTGCCGGCGAGGGGCTGGCCGAAGTGCCAGAGCCACATGCGGTTCATGATCACGCGGGCGGTGAGGGGATTGTCTTCGGAGGTGATCCAGCGGGCGAGGGCGAGGCGGCGGCCGGTGATCTGGTTGGGGATGGCGGGCTGCAGCGGGGAGAAGGCGGAGGCGACGCTGAGGGCCGCGGGCTGCACGGGGCGGGTGGGGCTGAAGGGATCGCCGCCGGCGAGGATGGAGACTTGTTCAAGATCGCCGTTGTGCAGAGGGTCGCCGGGCAGTCGCTGCGGGGCGGTGACAGCCTTCATCTGTGGTGTTACACCGTCGTACACACTGAAGGCGACGGGTTCGTAGCGGTCAAGCTCCCATTGCACGCGTTCCAGGCCTTTGCGGGCCATGCGGTCGAGGCCGAATTCCTCGGTGGTGAAGCCGAGCTGCTTGAGCGGGTACTGGTCTTCGGGAACGCCTTGCGCGGCCAGGATCAGGCGGGCGGCTTCGAAGAGGCTTTCTGTGCTTTTCTTTCTTAGCTTCTTGCCCTGGCCGGCCTGCGGATGGCGGGCACGGTCGAGGGCCTTGTCCCAGGCGGAGCGGTCCAGGTGTTTCTCGGCAAACCAGGCATCGGCGGCTTTGAGCAGCTTGTCGTCAATGGGCTTGAGCGTGGCGAGAAAGTCCGCCTGGCGCTGCTCGGCGTAGCGCTTTTCATCGAAGCCCTGGGTGTTCTCCTCGGGCAGGAAGGCGGCGGGGCGCTCAACGAGCTGGGTGGTGCCGAAGCAGGCCTGCATGGAGTAGTAATCATGCGTGGGGATGGGATCGAACTTATGATCGTGGCAGCGGGCGCATTGAAGGGAGTGGGCGAGAAAGACCTCGCCGACGCTGTTGGTCACGTCATCCAGGAAGCGCTGGCGGGCGATCTTGGGCACCTCCATCGCGGTAAGTTCCCAGGGGCCCATGCGCAGGAAGCCGCAGGCGATGTAGAGCTCGGGATCGGGAGCGGGCTGGGTGGCGGCGAGTTCGTCGCCGGCGAGCTGCTCGGTGACGAACTGGTTGTAGGGCTTGTCGTTGTTAAAACTGCGGATGACGTAATCG
>FTCC01000202.1_pt1 | contig 10019 bp, 6 predicted proteins | sample 1639481 | NCBI WGS metagenome assembly FTCC01 (sample SAMEA3914864, study PRJEB12502) | metagenome | biome: forest; material: soil | place: USA | collected 2012-03-12 | depth 0.3 m | reverse complement strand
CCGGCAGGCTGCTCAACGTGCCTTTCGTCGCCAGCATCGATGACGACACCCGCTGGGAGAGCAAGCTGGTGGCGCAGCTCAAATCCGAAGCCCGTTCCGTGCGCGCTGGCACGGTCACCGCCGCCCTTTCCCCGTCCGCATGAGCCTTCCCCCGCCACCTGCTGTGAAGGGCCGGAAACCGCGCCTGGCCTACCTGTTCAGCCGCTACCCGGTGATCTCCCAGACCTTCGTGGACAACGAAATCCTGGGTCTGGAGGCCGCAGGCTGGGAGGTGGTCATCTGCTCCATCCACCCGCCGCGCGACGGCCTGCGCCATCCGCGCCTGAGCCAGTTGCGCGCGCCCATCTTGTACACGCCGCCGCCGGAGATGCGCAAAGGCATCGAGAGCGATCTTTCGGCCCGGGGCAAGTGGCCGAAAAAATTCATCGACGACCACGCACGCATCTTTGGCGAGGACACACGGCCGGAGCTTTCCTGCCGCAACGCCGCGCATTTTGCGGAGCTGCTGCCGCGCCTGGGCGTGGACCACGTACACATCCACTTCGCCAACCGCGCCACCCATGCCGCGCTGCTGCTGAAGGAGATGAAGGGCATTCCCTTCTCCTTCACCCCCCAGGCGCAGGACTTCCTTATCGACATCTCCTCGCCCGAGCTTCTGGGTGAAATGTGCCGCCAGGCGGAGTTCGTGGTGGTGGCCTGTGACTGGGCACGCGATGAGCTGCTCAAAATCGTGCCCGCCGTGGGGGGCAAGGTGCGGCGCATCTACAACGGCATTGATCCCACGCCCTACCCCAAGGCCCAGCCCGCCCCGGATGGCAAGACGCTCAAGATCGCCAGCGTGGGCCGCTTAATCGAGTTCAAGGGCTTCCATCATCTCATTGCCGCCATCGCCAAGGTGCGCGACCGGGGCGTGACGGTGAAGCTTGATCTCATGGGCGACGGCCCCTGGCGCGAGCGGCTGGAAACGCAGGTGAAGGCGCTGGGTTTGGAGTCGCAAATCGTCTTCCACGGCTCCGTCAAGATCGACCAGATGCGCGAATGCTATGCGCGTGTGGATGCCTTTGTGCTCGCCTGCATCGAGGATTCCAAGGGCGCGATGGATGTCTTCCCCACCGTCATCACCGAGGCCATGCTGTCGTGGCTGCCGGTGGTAAGCTGCCGCATCGCCGGCGTGCCCGAGCAGGTGATCGATGGCGAGACCGGTTTTGTCACCGAGCCCACTGACGAGGAGGGCCTTGCCACCGCCCTTTATCGCCTGGCCACCGAGCCTGGCCTGGCTGCCCGCATGGGCGAGGCGGGGCGAGGCCGCGCCATGGAGCTCTTCGCCATTGAAAAGACCCTGCCCATGCTGGAGGCGGAATTCGAACGGCTGCCGGCCAAAGGCAAGCCGTTGCCGCCTGCGGAACTCGGCGCGCTCTATGATCTGGCAAACCCTGGCGGCGGCGCCCTGCTGGAGCTCGAGAAGCCCGTTCTGCGCGAATGGAAGGCGCAGATGTGGTTTGCCGGGGGCACGCTGACCCGCCGTGAGGCCGAGCGTTTTGCCCCCGCCTCTGCCGGTGGTTTTTGGCTGCCCGATGGGATGGCCTTGGAAGCCGAATGGTTTGCCCGGCCCGAAGAGCGCGCCCGCCTGGGGGGCCTGTATAACGACCTGAAGGAACTGGTGAGCGCCGAGGATTTCTTTGATGCCGCCCGCCGCGCTCTCTGGATCGCCTCGCAATCCCAGCGCCTGGGCCTGCCCGGCATGTGGTATGCGCCCACTGAGAGTGAAGCCTTGACCGTCTGGCTGCTGCACAAGCTTACCGACCGTCCCTTTGCCATGGCTGCGGATGATGCCACCGGCCTCATCGCCTTCCTTGCGGGCGAGGCCGCGGCCCATGCCATTGCCTCCTGCGCCAGCAATCCTCTGCGCCGCCCCCGTCCCTTGACCAACGATCCGCCCAAAGGCCTCTTCCGCAAAGTCGCGGCCGTTCAGAACTGGCGGCGCAAAAAAAGGGAGACGGCCCTCCGCAACTGGCTGCGCTGGGGGCTGGAGCGCCGGTTCACATCCTAGCCATCGCAGTTCAAGAGAGGTCATCGTCACTTGCAGGCGCCGCCCTTGCCCTTCGTTCCTCTACCCCTTGCCCATCACCAAACGCGGCTGGTGGTCGGCGAGGAGCTTGGCGGAGTCGATTTCGAACACCGTTTCGCGGCCCAGGAACTCGAGCAGGATGCGCACGCGGTCTTCGCCGTTGATCAGGCGGTCGATGATGCCCTTGAAGCCGCGCATCGGGCCTTCGGTGAGTTCCACGGCGTCGCCCACCTTCAACGGTGAGTGAATTTCGCGCACGTCCACGCCATCCATCTCCTGGCGCAGCTCTTCAATGCGGGCGTCCGCGATGGGCACGTACTTGCCGCCGAACTCGATCACACGGATCACGTTCTGCGCGTGCTTCACGGCCCGGATGCTCTCGTCCAGGTCGAACCGCGCAAACAGGTAGCTGGGAAACAACGCCTCGATGAACCACACCTTGCCGCGCGGCGTGCTGCGCTGGAACCGGATGCGCGGGCAGTACGTCTCCACCCCTTCAAGCTGCCGCAGGCTTGCCGCCGCGATGTGCTCGCACTTGGGTTTGGTATGGACGCAGTACCAGGCCGGTTCGCTCATGGTTGAGCTGTGTTTTCGTCGAAATGAAGCGCCGCGCAACTGCGCAGGGCCCATCCGCCCTATTTAATACGCTCCAGCTTGAGCAACGGCGCGGCGGGCGAAGAGAACTGCGCCACGTACACGTTGCCCGCCGCATCCACCGTGAGGCCGTGCGGATGAATGAAGGCCTTGGTGGTGGTGTGCATGGGCTGAAGCTGGCCGGCGGCATCGTATTCCGGCGCGCTGCCGCCGATGTTGGAGACCACGCGGTTCCGCTTGTCCAGCACCGAGACAAAGCCCGGCGCGTTCTTGTCCTTCGGCCACTGGTCGCCGAGGTGCGGCATGAAGATGTGATCGCCCCAGATCACCGCGTCGCGCGGGTTGCCGCCGGGCATGGCGAACTTGTCGATGAACTTGCCGTCCAGGGTGAAGCGCTTCACCTCCTGCTTGTCGCTCATGCACACAAGCATCACCGGCCGCTCCGCATCGCGCGTGTCCACCACGCCGCCGTGCGGACCAAAATGCGCGAGCTGGTTTTCGCCCTCGCCAAGGGTGCCGCCCCAGGACTGCAGCAGCCTGCCTCCGGCATCGTAGTGATGGACGAAATCCTTGCCATAGCCGTCGAAGACAAAAAACGAGCCGTCAGGCGCCATCAGCGTTTTGGAGGGCTTGTACTCCGCCGCCGCCTTGTACAGGCCCGTGGCTTCCGGCCAGGGAAGCTGCATCAGTTCCTCGCCCTTCAGCGTCAGCTTGCGCACTTCATGCAGTGCCGTGTCGGTGATGAACAGCACCTCCTTATCGCCGTCCCTTGTCAACGTCAGCCCATGTGCGCCCGGCATCCGCGCCGTCCACGTTTCCAGCAGTGCCCCGGCAGGGCTCAATATGACCAGGTTGTTCTTCGGGTCGTCCGTCAGGAACAGGATGCGTCCCGCGCTGTCGATCGCCATGCCGTGGCCGTTCTTCACGCTCACCTGCGCCAGCGCCTCCTTTCCCCAGTCTGGCACCACCCGGTAGCGGAACCCGCCCTGGCCGAGGATTTCTTCGGCGGAGAGGACGGCGGGCGGGACCGCAAGGAGCAGGAGGGCGAAGGCAAGGTCTTTCATGAAAGCAGTCATCCCGCCGACAACCTTTCCGAAGTGATTGAAAGCCCTTCCTCCGGCGGTTGCGAGCAACTTTGGAAAGGGTATCAGCGGGCTGGTCCAGCGCACGCGCTTTTTAAACCTCGCGCTCCTTCCAGCGGCGCTCGTGGTCCACGAGCCTCTGGAAGAAGGAGTCCGCATCCGGCACCGGGTCGGCGCAGTCCACCGGCAGCACCATTTGAATCCTGAGGCCGCCGCCATTGCGCATGGTGGCATCGATGGTGCCGCCGTGCAGGTGCACGATGACGTAGGCGGCGGTGAAGTTCACGCCCAGCTCCGTGGGCTGGTGGGTGCGCACGAAGAAGGGGTCAAACAGGTTGGCCACATTTTCGTCCGTGGCCCAGGCGCCGGTGTCCTCGATGGTGAAGCTGACCGCGGCGCGGCCATGGGCATCCAGGGCGGGCTCGGCAAGGATGTGCACGCGGTCGCCGGCCACGAGGTGGGTGAGCTGGTCGCTGAGCACAAGGCGCCACAACTGGCGGAAGCGGTCCGCGTTCACCCGCATGGACGGCACGGAGGGGTGCACGTAATGGGTGAGGAAGACGCCCTTGCGCTCGAATGACTGGGAGTAAAGCACCGCCGTCTCGTCCAGCAGATCGAGCGGGTCCAGCAAATCCTGGCGGGGCAGGTCACGTGCCATCGAGGCCTCGGCGAGACGGCCGAGCACGGTCTGGATGCGGTGGATCTGGTCCTGCGCCTGGCGGTGCAGGTCTGTCCAGAAGCCGTTGTCCTGGGGCAGGTTGCCGCGCAGCTCCTCCTGCAGCTTGAAGGGCGTGAGATCGACGAAGGCGCGGATCACCGTCAAGGCATTGCGCAGGTGGTGGTTGAGGCCCTCAGCAAGGATGCCGAGGCCGGCGACCTTGTCCGCCATGATGACGTGGCGCACGGTGTCAAACTTCTCACCCAGCAGGCGGTCGCGCTCCGCCAGGGCCTCATACAAATCAATCGCCCGCAGCAGCACCGCCTGGATCTCCTCGGGATCCCAGGGCTTGTGCACGTAGCGGAAGATGCGGCCTTCATTGACCGCATCCACAGCGGTCTGGTAGTCCGTGTAAGCCGTCACCAGGATGCGCACCAGGTTGGGATGCAGGCGGCGCGCCTTTTCCAAAAGGTCCACGCCGGATTCTCCCGGCATGCGCTGGTCGGACATCACCACGCCGATCTCCGCGCCTTTCTCCATGAGGAGGGAGTAGCCCTCGGCGGCGTTGTTGGCCGTGTAGATGGTGAACTCGTCCTCAAAGGCCTCGCGGAAATACTGCAGCGCCTTCACCTCGTCATCGACGTAAAGGACCGCGCAGCGTGGCTGGGAACCGTTGACTTTCATGGCGGGGTTTCCTCCGCTTGAACCACGCTCGGGGCAGGGAACCAGAGGGTGAATTCGGTCCCCTGGCCGACTTCACTGGTGACATCAATGCCGCCTTTCATCTGGTTCATCATGCGAAAACTGACACTTAACCCCATTCCCATGCCTTCGCCCACCTCTTTCGTAGTAAAGAAAGGATCAAAAACTTTTGCGAGATTTTCGGGGGGGATGCCGCAGCCGTTGTCGCGCACGTGCAGGCACACCCGGCCGCCGCCGGTCGTGGAATGCACCGTGATGAGCGGTTCGGGCCGGCCCTTCGAGGCGTCGATGGCGTTTTGAATCAGGTTGATGAGCACCTGGATGAGCTGGTTGCGGTCGCCGGTAACGTTCAGGTTTTCGGGCACCTCGGCGTCGAAGTCCACATTGTGCTCCTTGAGCTCGTTGCTCATCAGGCGCGCGGCGTTCTGCACGGCATCGGCGACGCTCACGATGGAGGCGCTGCCGCCATCCGGATGCGAGAAGCCGCGCAGGTCGGAAACAATGGAGGACACGCGGCCGATGCCTTCCTTCACATCCGTGAGGATGCGTTCGAACGACTCCCGCTCCGCCTCCGGCAGGTGCCTGCTCTTCTTTTTGAGCACGAAGAGGGCCTGGTTGGTGAAGTTCAGCGGGTTGTTGATTTCATGGATGATGCCCGCGCTCATGCGGCCGAGGGAGGCAAGCTTCTCGCTCTGGAAGAGCTGGCTTTCCGTCTCACGGAGCTGGGTGAGGGTGATGACCAGCTCGTCGTTCCGCTCTTCCAGCACCTCCCGCTGCTGCTCGACTTCCGTGCGCACCAGGAACTCCCGGATGCGGATGCGGTGGTGGTAAAAGCTGCCGCTGAGGATCACCACGCTGTTCATGATGATGAACACGCAGTTGTTGAAGAAGATGCCCATCATGTCCTTGGGTATGCCGCGCCAGAGGGTGCCGGCGGTGGCGCTGAGGTAGAAGATGACGACGAGGCCGATGGCCACGGCGCTCTCCTTGAAGGTCCAGTGGAACATGAGGCCGATGGCCACCAGGCAAAGCGTGAGGCCGGCATAGTAGTTGGACCAGGGCTGGCCCGAGGCATGGATCATCATGCTGATGAAGAAGGCCGGGATCATCGGCACGATCACCGTGTAGGCCCGGTAGTAGCGCCACCCCAGCCAGGTCCGGGTGGTGAGCAGCACGGGGATCAGGATGAGGCTGGAAAGGAGGCGCAGGGTGAAGAACTCCTTGATGAGGTCATAGTACTGGAAGTAGTCCAGCAGGCCGGCAAAGGGCATCAGGATCATGGCGATCCAGCACAGGATGCGCACGTTGCGCAGGGTGACCTCGCGGTCCTCCGCCACGAAGCGCTCGGCCAGCACCGGGTCATCAAGCGTCATCACCTGTCCCCGGCCGGAACGCGTTCGAACCCTGTCGTGAACGTCGGCAGGGGCCTCGGCGGCCATGGCGAAGGAGGGGGCGGCGGTGGCGGGCATCATGGCACTTGTCGCGGGGAGAAAACTAATAAGCGGCGGGCACGGCACGGCGCACTTCCGGCCGTTCGGTGGAAAAGCGGAGGCCTTCATCGAGCACCTTGGAACGGCCGGCCTCGATGGTGTTGGGCATGTCGAGCGGGTCGGTGCTCTTGATGATGCTCGGCTGGATGAAGATGAGCGTCTCCTCGCGGTCCTTCTGCTTTTCGGTGGTGTTGAACAGGTGCTTGATGATGGGGATGCGGCGCAGGAACACCACGCCGTTCTCGGTGTTGCTGACCTTCTCCGTGATCAGGCCGCCGAGCACCACGGTGGTGCCGTTCTTCACGGTGACAGTGGTCTGCAGTTCCTCGGTGCCGATGGTGGGCACGCTGTTGCCGCCCACCTGCTGCTGGCCCACGACGTTGTCATTCACCTGGGCGATCTGAAGGGTGACTTCATCGTTGGAGTTGATCAACGGGATCACCTCCATCTTCAGCACCACATCGCGGTACTCGATGCTGCTGCTGACCGAGGCGGTGTTGCCGATGCCGGCGCCCACGTTGGACAGGGTGCTGACCGGCACGGCGATGCGCTGGCCGGAGGAGATGGTGGCCTTCTCGTTGTTGCGCAGGTAGAAGGAGGGGCGGGACAGCAGCTTGAAGTTCTTGTCGCCTTCCAGCAGGTGCACATAGTTGCTGAGCGCGCCAAGCTGGCCGTACAGGTTGAGCTTGTTCAAGTTGTAGCCTTTGAACCTTATCGGGATGTCCAGGACGCCTGTGGGTGTGGTGGTGCCGGTGCCGGTGGTGGATCCTGGCGTCGTCACCGTGGTCGTCCCGGTACCGGTGCCCGTAGCGCTGGTGGCCAGGCTGGAGCCCTGGCGCACGCTGAAGTCATCCAGCAGCTTGAGGGCGTCAAAGCCAACGTCGTACTGCTTGCCGAGGTTCACCTGGGCGATGATGGTGGAGATGTAGATCTGCTGCGGACGCAGGTCCATGCGCTCGATCAGCTTGTCGATGATCATCACATGCTCAGGCGAGCCGTTGACGATCAGGGTGTTGGAGCGGGAGTCGGCAATCAGCAGTGTCTTGCCAACAACCACGGACTCAGGAGCCCCGCTGGCCTCGGGATCGCCGAGGGAGGTGTGCGAGGTGCTGTTGCCCATGCTCGAGCCGTTCTGGCCGTTGACGCCGTTGTAACCGTTGCTGCGCTGGGCCTGGAAGTTGTCGGTGGAGGGCGTGTTGGTGGTGGCGCCGGTGCGGCGGGAACGGTTGCTGCGACCCGCCTTGGTGTTGCCGCCTGCCGCGCCTCCGGAAGTGCCGCTGTCGTTGGAAATGTCGGTGTCGCGGGACAACGCGTCCTTCGCGACGCTGAGGAACTCAGACACGGGCATGTAACGAAGCTTGCGCTCCAGGAAATTGTTGTCGCTGGCCTCGCGGTCGAGTTTTTCCACCACGCTCTTGATGTAGGCGATGTCGACCGGCCGCGCTGTCACAAGCAGGGCATTGGTACGGCGGTCGGGAATGATGCGCACCCTGGCGGCGCTGGGATTGGTGGCGTTGTTCGTGCCGGCGGCGGCGGCGGCCACAGCCGCGTTGGGAATCGGCGAACCGGGGATGGCCGGGGCGGCCGCACCACCCTGCACGCCGCGGTACTTCGGGGTCGCATCCGCCTTCTCCTTCTCTTCGAAGATTTCCTTGAGGATGTCGGCGATCTTCTCGGCGTCGGAGCGCTTGAGGTCGATCAGCTCGGTGGCGCTTTCCGCGGGCGGAACATCGATCACCTGGGCCAGCTCATAGATGCTGCGGATGGTGGCGCTGTTCTCGGTGATGATGATGTTGGAGGTGTTGTTGACCGGCGTGATGGCGCCATACGCATGCAGCTTGATCACGGTCGTGAAGGCCTTGGTGGCTTCGTCCGGCGAGATGTTCTGCAGGGGCAGGACAAAGTGCACCACCTTCTCCGACTCCGGCAGGTCGCGAATGGAGCTGAACACGGGCAGCCCGGCGGAGGTGGGGCTCTTGCCGCCGTTGGTGTTGATCAGCATCACCGTCTCCGGGTCCTTGTCGATGATCGAGTAACCATTGAGCAGCAGGGAGGCCTCGATGAAGGCCACGGCCTCCTGCTTGGCCATCGGATGCAGGCCGATGATCTTGAGCGTTTCCCCCTGTAGCTGCGCATCCAGGATCATCTTCTTGCCGGTGATCTGCTGATACACCGGGATGATCGCCATGATGGGCGTGTTGGGGAAGTTCACCTTAATGGTGGCGCCATCACCACCGGCGGATGCTGCATCACCCGCCGCGGGAGACACAGGGGCGGGGGAAGGCGGAGGCGAACCCGCGGGTGCCTGCGCCTGCAGGGAGCCGACGAGCGCCAGCCCGGCGGCGAAGGTCCGCAGCAGGGAAGGCGAAAAGTTCAGGTGCCTGAGAAGTGGCATTTGCATACGTACGTTATAATTACCGTAATTATAACGTTGGCAACACCTGTGGCAAGTAAACTATTTGGTCTTCTAAAATAAAATTCCTCCGAGCGGGGCATCGAAGGGGCAGGGCTGCCCCTTCCACTTTACTCCGCCGCCTCCTCCACGCTCGGGCAGGTGCAGACGAGGTGGCGGTCACCAAAAACGTTGTCGATGCGGCCTACGGGCGGCCAGTACTTGTTCTCGCGCACCCAGGCGAGCGGGAAGGCGGCCTCCTCACGGGAATAGCCCCGCTGCCACTCCGTGGTCACCACCGCCTCTGCCGTGTGCGGAGCCATCTTCAGGGGGTTCACCTGGGCGTCGAGCTCCCCGGATTCAATGCGCAGAATCTCGGCGTGGATCGCCTCCATCGCCTCGCAGAAGCGGTCCAGCTCGGCCTTGCTCTCGCTTTCGGTGGGCTCGATCATGAGCGTGCCGCCCACCGGCCAGCTCATGGTGGGGGCGTGGTAGCCGAAGTCCATCAGGCGCTTGGCCACATCCTCGACCGTCACCTTGGAGAACTGGCGGAAGTCCAGGATGCACTCGTGGGCCACCTGGCCATGGATGCCGGAGAACAGCAGCGGAAAGCATTTGCCCAGGCGGCGGGCGATGTAGTTGGCGCTGAGAATGGCCACCTCCGTGGCCTGCTTCAGCCCTTCCGCGCCCATCATCATCACATACATCCAGCTTATGACGTTGATCGAGGAGCTGCCCCACGGTGCGCTGCACACGGCGCCCGGGCGGTGCTCTTCATCAAACACCAGATGGCCCGGCAGGAAGGGCACGAGATGCGCGGCCACCCCGATGGGGCCCACGCCCGGGCCGCCGCCGCCGTGCGGGATGCAGAAGGTCTTGTGCAGGTTGAGGTGGCAGACGTCGGCACCAATGCGGCCGGGCGAGGTGAGCCCCACCTGGGCGTTCATGTTGGCGCCGTCCATGTACACCTGGCCGCCGTGCCGGTGCACGATGTCGCACACGTCGCGGATGGCCTCCTCGAACACTCCGTGGG
>FTCC01000270.1_pt1 | contig 10045 bp, 7 predicted proteins | sample 1639481 | NCBI WGS metagenome assembly FTCC01 (sample SAMEA3914864, study PRJEB12502) | metagenome | biome: forest; material: soil | place: USA | collected 2012-03-12 | depth 0.3 m | reverse complement strand
GCTCATGGTGGTGGGTTGTCGGGCGGGGGTGGGGCAGGGATGCTCAACGAAGTGTGACGAAAATCAAGCAGGTTGCAACCTATTTTCCTAATTGTTGATGGGAAAAATAGACAATTCGCTGATGACCTCAAAAAACGGACTCAACTTCGCTCCGTGCGCCACGTAATCCATTTAACTCAAGGTCGAGCGTTCTGGCTTGCCTCCTGCGTTGCTTCCGTGCGACAGTATCTTCACCCTCAAAATCGTTTTCAATGGCGCGCTCTTCGAATCTCACCATCTGCTCCTTCTGCGGCAAGAGCCATGCCGAAGTCAAGAAGCTCATCGCCGGTCCAGGTGTTTACATCTGCGACAACTGCATCGGCGTGTGCAAGGGCATCCTGGACAAGGAAGCGCAGCAGGAGGCAGAGCACTACCCGCCGCTGATTGTGCCCCGCCCGGCGGACATCATGGCGCAGCTCGACACCCATGTGATCGGCCAGCAGCAGGCCAAGAAGATTCTGAGCGTGGCGGTGCACAACCACTACAAGCGCATCCTGCATTCGCAGGCACAGGCCGCACGCGCCAATGCTCCGAAGCGGGTGACGGCGCAGTTCCCCACCGGCGACGACGTGGAGCTGGAGAAGAGCAACGTGCTGCTGCTGGGCCCCACCGGCTGCGGTAAAACACTGCTGGCCAAGACCCTGGCGAAAATCTTGAACGTGCCCTTCAGCATCGCCGACGCGACCACGCTGACTGAGGCCGGGTATGTGGGCGAGGACGTGGAAAACATCATCCTGCGCCTGCTGCAGTCGGCGGACTTTGACATCAGCCGCGCGGAGATCGGCATTGTGTACATTGATGAGATCGACAAGATCGGTCGCAAGACGGAGAACGTCAGCATCACCCGCGATGTGTCCGGCGAGGGCGTGCAGCAGGCGCTGCTGAAAATTTTGGAGGGCACCATCTGCAACGTGCCGCCGCAGGGCGGGCGCAAGCATCCGCAGCAGGAGTACATCCAGGTGAATACGGAGAACATCCTGTTCATTTGTGGCGGCGCCTTTGTGGGCATCGAGCAGATCATGGCCCGGCGGCGCAACCGCAAGGTCATGGGCTTCGGCTCCACACACGAACTGCATCTCGAGGCCGCCCAGCCCGAGTCTTCCAAGAAACGCCCAGAACTGGAGCCCGAAGACCTGCTCGCCTTTGGCCTGATCCCCGAGTTCGTGGGCCGTCTCGCCATCGAGTGCCAGCTCGAGGCCCTGACGGAGCCCGAGCTGATCCGGGTGCTGACGGAGCCAAAGAACGCTCTGATCAAGCAGTACGCCAAGCTGCTGGCCATGGAAGGCGTGGAGCTGATCATCAACAAAGACGCGCTGGGCGCCTTCGCCCGCGAATCGATTAAACGTGGCACCGGTGCGCGTGGCCTGAGGAGCATCTTTGAGCGCATCATGCTGGATGTGATGTTCGACATTCCCAGCCGGTCCGATGTGCGCAGCGTGACCATCACGGAAGCAGTGGTGCGCGGCGAGCGTCCACCACTGGTGAAAAAGCGAGTGGAGCGGGCCGCCGCGGCATAAGGGAGGTCCCCAACCTCCCATGAGGTGGTGCTTTGGCCAAGAATTGCCAGTTTACGACCGTTAGGACAGAATCAGCTCCTCCTCCATCATGAAAACATTGCATGTGATTGTGTGCCTTCTTTCCCTGGTTGTTCTGCTGCCTGCTCCGGCGTCCAGAGCCGCCGATGCCACCGTGACGTCTTCCTCTACGACCACTTCCACCACCGTCAAAAAGAGCGCTCGGAGCCGGCATCTCGCCTCAATTCGGGCGGCCCGTCATCGTCGCTGGATGCGCATTCATCACAGGCATCACCATCATCCCCGCCGCAACTTCATGCGGACGTTCTGAGATCCGCTCCGAGGCTCGTGCGCTGACACCGGGCGCCTGCGGAGAGTTGTTTTGGTGATTGCGTTTAAACGGCTTCATTCTAGACTCGGCCGACCATGAGAACTTTTTGCCTGATCGTCTGTTTGGGGCTTCTAGGCGGGATGCTGCCTGCTGCTCCCGCAACGTTGTCGCCAGCGGCAACCACGAGCACCCGCGTTGCCACCAAGTCGCATTCGCGTTCCCATTCTCACTCTCGTCGTCACTCCCGGCATCGGCATCGTCGCCATCATCACGTCAAGACTTTCTAGAAGATGAAGGCCTGGCTTTATCTCGTTTTTGCCTTCAGCCTGCCAGCGCTGGCTGAGCCCGCAGTCGTTCAGCCCGCGCAGGTGCCTGCGCCGGTATGGAAGACGTTCCAGTCTGCCACGGGCGGAGCGCAGGCAGGCACCATCGAGCGCAGCGATGAGGATGGCGATGTCGTTTACGATGTGACATTCACTGCCAAGACGGGCGGCGAACGTCACGTCTCCATCGCCCAGGATGGCAAGCTGCTGAGCCTGGAAATGCAGATGGAGGATGTTCCGCCACCGGTTAAAAAGACGATCACCGAGCAGATTGCCGATGGCACTCTGCAGGGAATCGAAAAAACCACGGATGGGGATGCCCCTGCTTACGATGTGGATTTTACCCTGAAGGCAGGCGGGGACCGCAGCCTTTCCATTGCTGAAGACGGCACCCTGTTGAGCAGGGAAGTATCCCTCGAAGAAGCGCCTGCCGAGGTGCAGAAAACCATCAAGACCCAGATCGCGGGAGGCGAGCTGGGGCGCATTGACCAGACTTTTGATGCCGGTGAGGTCACGTTCGACGTGGAGTATGCGGACAAAAGCGGCAAGGGCACCGCTTTCAGCGTGGCTCCCAGCGGCAAGCTTCTAAGCGTGGACGTGGATCTGAAAGACACGCCGGCAGAGGTGCAGCAGACCATCAAGGACAAGGTTGGGGCCGGCAAAGTAACCGGAGTTTCCAAAGTCTTTGGGGCCAAGAAAGGAGCGGTCCATTATGAGGTGCAGTCCGAGGTGGACGGCAAGCCGCTGGATTTTCGTGTGGGTGCAAAGGGCAAGTTCCTTGGTACAGACCCGTAGAAAGCGGGGTTTGCGGCTGGCAAAAAGATTTCCTGAATTCGCTTCACTCGTTTTTGGGCTGCTTCTATGGTGGCTCCAGCAATGCAGGACCTTATCCACCATCTTTCCTCAGGCAGACACCTTACGCCCCGGCATGTCGCCGATGCGACCACGTTTCTGACCGATCCCGCGCCGACGCCGGAACGAAAGGCCGCCTTCCTCAAGGCTTTGGCGAAGAAGGGCGAGTCACCCGAAGAGATCGCTGGCTTTGTCACCGAGTTTCTCAAGCTGGCCGTCGATCCTGGGATCAACAGCGCCACGTTGCCAGGGCCCATGCTGGACGTGGTGGGCACCGGCGGCGACAAGCTGAACCTGTTCAACATTTCCACCACGGCGGTCTTCATTCTTGCTGGCGGCGGCGTGTGCATGGTCAAGCATGGCAACCGCGGCATCACCTCCAAATCCGGCGGTGCGGATGTGCTGGAAGCCATGGGCGTGAAGATCGAAATGGCCCCAGAAAAACTGGAGCGCTGTGCCCGCGAGGTCGGCGTGGCCTTTGTCTTCGCGCCGCTTTATCACCCGGCCTTTGCGGCGGTGAAGGAAGCGCGGGCGCTGCTGGCCAAGGAAGGCCAGCGCAGCATCTTCAACATTCTGGGTCCCCTGCTCAACCCGGCGCGGCCCGAACATCAGCTCGTGGGTGTATTTGACCCGAAGCTGACTTCTGGTTTTGGGGAAATCCTGCGCATGCTGGGCCGCAAGAGCGCCTGGGTGGTGCACGGCATGGCGAACGAGGGCCAGGGCATGGACGAGCTGTCCACCATGGGCAAAAACGAGGTGGTGCAGGTGAGCGGCGACAAGCTCACCGCCCTCACGCTCGATCCCGCCGAACTGGGCTATGACAAGCCGTCGCTGGCGGATCTGGCAGGCGGCGATGCCACGGTGAATGCGGACATCCTGGAGGGCATCCTCGCGGGCCGCATCAAGGGGCCGAAGCGCGACATTGCGGTGTTCAACGCGGCAGCCGGGTTTGTCATCACCGGCCTGGCCCCCGACATCGGCGAAGGCCGGCGCATGGCGGAGGATGTGCTCGACCGCGGCGCGGCCCATGCACGCCTGCGGGCGCTGCAGGATTTCTGCTGAGGCAGTCCGCATGGAGCTCTCCCGTTCTCTCCGCACACTGCTGGTGGCAGCCTTGCTACTGGGCTGCTGGGGCCTGGTGGAGGACCTGCGCAACATGGACAAGGACGGCGCCATCGACTTGCGCAACCGGGTGACGGGCGCGCGCCTCATGGTCCGGCACACGGACCCTTATTTCTACAAGTGGAAGATCGATGACGGGGATCTGTTTTGCGATCCCTTCAATGCCTCCACGGTGCCGGTGAGCAAGACCACGGTCTCGCCGCTGGCACTGGCTTTGAATGTGCCCTTCCAGGGCTTGAACTATCGCACGATCCAGTGGGGCTGGCTGCTGGTGCAATACCTTTGCCTGGCGGGCGGTTTTTGGGTCTGGTCGAGCGGTCAGCGGCGCATCGATCTGGCCTGGGGTGCTGTCTTCACGCTGCTATACTGCTTCACCCCCAGCTGGCGGCTGCATGTGGACCGGGGGCAAACCTACGTCCTGTATGCTTCGTTAATGTTAGGCATGGCGGCGCTGACGCTGATGAAAACCAGGGCCAGGGAATGGCTGGAAGGGTTGGGCAGCGCGCTGCTCTGCGGTCTGCGGCCGGTGTATCTCGGCTGTGGCGGACGGTTCCTGGCAAAGCGCCAGCTTCCCCTCTGGGCAGGGCTCGTGATGGGGGCTGTGCTGGTCCTTGGCGCGCCCTCATTGATTGGTGGCAGCGGTATCTGGGGAAACTATGCGCGGGCGATGAATGTGCACAGCCAGCTCTATCTAACCCAAACGGTGCCGGCGCGCGCGCCAATGGAGTTTTCGTCGGAGGTGGAGGGCATGCCGCTGGACATGCTGGCGGGCTTTGCGCCTAACATTCCGTTTGGCGATACCTCCATCTACAAACTGGTGTCCTTCGCCCTGCCTTCCCAGCTCCTGCTGATCGTGTGGGCGGCGCTGGCGGTGTTTTCGGGCTTCCGCCGAAGCTCAAGCGATGCAGCCCTACGCTGGTGGTCGGTGGCCGCCTGGGCGGTGGTGGGCGACTTTTTGCTGCCCGCATTCCGCAATCCGTACAACGATGTGCTGATCTGGCCGGTGCTGCTGCTCGGGCTGCAAGTGCTGCGGGGCGGGGCACGGAAGACGTGGATCGCCATGGCCTTGCTGCTGCTTCTGGCCCAGACCGTGGTGTGGCGGCTGCCGCCTGGCTTCATTCCTGTGCCGAGCGCCGTGGCCTTGTTGCTGGCCCTTGTGGTGGTGGTGTGGACGGCGTTCTTTGCTGACAAACTGGGATCGGACGTCCCAACGCCGATGAAGCCAGGGAGGCACACCCGCCGCCGTTCATGACAGAGCGCGTGGCACCTGGCGCAGGCCTGAAGTTGACGCCTCATGCAGACCGGCCTCGTGATACTCGGCATCTTCGTTGACTTGCCACAGGTCATAAAGCTCGCGGCCGGCCAGGATGTTTTTCACGCATAGCATGGCGGTCATCATGGAATGATCCTGGTTGTTGTACTTGTGCATGCCATTGCGGCCAATGAGATGCAGGCCGGGATAATGGCGTGAAAGCTCGGCGCGGATCACGTCCACATGTTTTGCGTAGTCGTCATCATAGACCGGGTAGGCCTTCTTTTGGCGCACCACGCAGGCGTCAGTGAGGTCCTCTAGACGAGCGAGACCAAGCTGCACAAGCTCGTTGCGGGCGAGCAACTTCAGAGCTTCGTCGCTCATCGACCACAGCCCGTCGCGATGGGCAAAACAGAAGTACTCCAGGCCGTAGCAGACGAAGGCGGGATCAGGCACCATCCCGGGCGACCAGGACTTGAAGTTCTGGATGCGGCCCACCTGGACAGAAGGATCGTGCACGTAGATCCAGTTGTCATCGAACTGATGCCGCTCCTTGAGGATGACGGCCACGGTGATGAAGTCGCGGTACTTGAGCTGGCTGGCGGCTTCAAGAACGGCAGTGGAGGGCGGTGGCCGCAGCATCGAAGCCAGGCTGCGCATGGGGGCGCTGGAAATGATGTGCTCCGTGGTAAAGCTTTCCTCGCGGCCCTCGGCGTCAACGGCGGTGAGGGTCCATGACGAGCCATTGAATTCGCAAGCGGTCACGCGCCGGCCTAGTTCCACCCGGCCTCCCATGCCCTTGATGCGCTCGGCACATTTCTCCCACAGCATGCCCGGGCCGCGCCGCGGGTAGCGGAAGGTGTCGATGAGCGTCTTGACCACCTCGCCTCCGGCTTTTCGCCCTCGTTGTGGACGCAGGGCCGAGAGGATGGCACGGCCCAGGGTCAGGCCCTTGATGCGCTGGGCTGCCCAGTCGGCGGAGATTTCCGAGCAGGGCGTGCCCCAGACCTTCTCCGTGTAGGTCTTGAAGAAGATGTTGAAGAGCCGGCGGCCAAACTGATTGCTCACCCAGTCCTCGAAGTTGCGCGGGTCATGCACGGGCCACAGCCTCGACCTAACATACGAAAGCACGCAAAGGAACGATTCCCAAAGGCCGAGCTTCGACAGCGCCTCCAGGGCCCTCAACGGGTAGGAAAAGAAACGCCCCCGATAGAAGATGCGCGAAGAACGGGGGCGCACCAGCAGGTCCTCGGGCGGCAGGAGCTCAGACCAGAAGTCCTCCACCTCGCGTGACTTGGAAAAGAAGCGATGACCGCCGATGTCGAAGTGGAAGCCCTTGTAGTGAACGGTGCGCGAGAGGCCTCCCACGCTTTCAGGGTCCGATTCCAGCACCACCACCTCCCGGCCCTGCTTGGCAAGAAGGTAGGCGGCGGTAAGCCCGGCAGGCCCTGCGCCAATGATGGCGATGGGGCCGCCAGGCATGGGGCGACGATGCTAGCGGGGAAAATGAAAAGGGATAAGTAAAAAGTGAAAAGGGATGAGTGGTAAGGGCTGGGAGACAATCGCGAAAGGTCGTGCGCCCTGGCAGAGTTAAGGGGCGCATGAAGTCCGCCCGTTTCCTCCTCCTGTGTGTCTCGTTGCTGATGTGCCTGAACGGCCACGCCGCTGAAACGAAGCGGCCGAACATCCTGTTCATCATCTTCGACGACCTCGGCTGGCAGCATGTAGGGGCTTACGGTTGCAACTGGGTGAAGACACCGAGCTTTGATCGGGTGGCGAAGGAAGGCGTGCGGTTTACCAGCGCCTTCACCTCCAATCCCAAATGCAGCCCCTGCCGCGCTACAGCATTGTGTGGTCGCAACACTTGGCAGCTTGAGCAGGCGGTAAGCCACAACGGCTACTTCCCGGCGCACTTCGAAACCTATCCAGACCTGCTGGAGAAGGCTGGATATACTGTGGGTCTCACCGGCAAGGGATGGGGGCCCGGTGATTTCAAGACTGTGGCAAAGCGTACTCGCAACCCCGCCGGGCCAGCCTTTGATGAAGCGAAATCAAAGCCGCCAACGACCAGCATCAGCAAGATCGACTATGCGGCCAACTTCAAGGCCTTCCTCGCCCAGCGAAAGAAGGACGCGCCGTTCTGCTTTTGGATGGGCTTCCACGAGCCGCACCGCCCCTATGAGCTGCATTCGGGCCTCCGCCAGGGCAAGAAGCTGGAGGATGTGACCGTGCCCTCCTACCTGCCGGATGTGACAGCGGTGCGTAGCGATCTCGCCGATTACTCGGTCGAAGTGGAGTGGGGCGATTCCCAGATCGGCCTTGCGCTGGATGCCTTGCAGGAAGCCGGCGAACTGGACAACACGCTGGTGGTTGTCACCTCCGATCACGGCATGCCCTTTCCGTATGTGAAGGGCCAGATCCATGAAGACGGGTTCCATATCCCAGTGGCGATGCGCTGGGGCAATGTGATCAAACCTGGCCGGGTGGTGGAGGACATTATCAACATGCGCGACATGGCGCCGACATTCATGGAGGCTGCGGGCCTGGCGCCGCATCAGCAGATGACCGGTAAAAGCCTGCTCAGCCTGCTGCGCTCGGAGAAATCCGGCTGGGTGGAGAACCGCGACGTCATGCTCATCGGCAAGGAGCGCCATGACATCGGCCGCCCGAATGACATGGGCTATCCCGTGCGCGCGATCCGCACCAAGGACTTCCTCTACGTGCACAATTTCCATCCCGAGCGCTGGCCGGCCTGCGATCCGGATACGAACTTCGGCAACTGCGACGACGGCCCCACCAAGGAAGTGGTGAAGCTGCTGGGACCGGGAAACTACTTCTATGAGCTGTGCTTCGGCAAGCGCCCGCCGGATGAGCTGTACCGCCTCGCGGATGATCCCGAAGGTGTGCGCAACCTGGCCAATGACTTCGCCTTCCTGCCCAAGCTCAATGAACTGCGCGACCGGATGATGACGATGCTCAAGGAGGAGCAGGACCCCCGCGCCCTGGGCCACCCGGAAATCTTGGAAAGCTACCCGTATACTGGCGGCCGTGGCAAAGGCTACGAAACCTGGCTGAAGAAGATGGACAAGAAGCTCAGCGAGGAGGCGGATGCGCGCTCCACCGGCAAGAAAGGGGCGAAGGAAGACCCCGTGCCTTGATCCGTGAACTGCATGGTGCACTGATCTCGCCATTCCACGCCTGGCTGAAAGGTTCTTGCCAGATTTGCTTCAGCGTGCCTATTAAGAGGACATATGCAGGCAACCGACGAAATTTCGGCATCCATCCTCGCCAAACTTGAAGCAGCCGGAGCAGCGGGGTTGCCGAAGTCCAAGCTGCCGGGTTCAAAGAAGGCGAAGGAGGCGCTGCAGCAGCTTCTACAAAGCGGTGAGATCAACAATCTAGGAGCGAAGACAAAGCCGCTTTACGTCTCGAGACATTTCAAGCCGTTCGAGGAAGCCTATGTGGCGGTGGAGGCCAAGGCAACTCCAGGGATTGTGACGATCTATTCCCTCAAGCAGTTGAAGGGGAAATGTGCCGGTGCGGTGGCGATCAAGATGGGGGAGGCCATCAAATGGCTGCTGGGGGAGAAAAAGCTCATCCGCATTCCGCAAGGGAAAAAGCCGCCTGCCTACCTGCACTCCGCATCGATCAGGCCGCTCGTGGATTTTGGTTCGCCTTTATCACCATCGGAGGCAGAGCTGTCCGTGGAAAGCATCCGCACAGCCTATGATGAGCTGGTGCGTGAAACGGGATTTACCGATGTCCCCATTGCCAGCCTGCAAAAGCGGACCGGGGTGCCGCTGGCCGAGTTGAAACCATGGCTTGTGGCCCAAAGCCAGGCGAGAACTCTGGTTCCGACGCGCGCCGACTGGTCGCTGGCGACCATGGAGGAGCGTGCCGCGGCCATCGACATTGCGGGCGAACCTCATCTCCGGGTGCAAATGCTTTGAACCGGTACCGCAACGGCCATGCCTCTCACCTTGCCACAGCTGCCAGCCAATCCGTTCGATGACAACATCGTTTCTGAGCCACGCAAGGCGGAGTCTTCCATTGCGGGCCTCAATGATCATTCATTGAGTGTGCTGGCGGTTCAGTTTGAGAGCCTGGAGAAAGAGCCGCTGCCCCGCCGCAGCCGCCATGATCTCAAGGCGCAATTAGTGCTCTCGCCCGAGCCGGGCTATGGCAAGTCGCATCTCATAGGCCGTTTGTTCCGCACCCTTAGCAGGCGGGCCACGCGCATCTATCTGCGCCCTTTCCATGACGCCGCTTCCTCGTGGCTTTCCATTCTGTTGAAGCTGGTGCAGGAGCTTCACCGGCCTGATGATCCAGGCCTTCTCGGAAACGTGCCTGGCGAAGTGACCTTGACCCAGCTTGACGCCTTCGCGCATGGCGTGCTTGCGCACCTGCTGGCCAGCCTGATAGAAAAGAAGCGCGCGGTTTGCGATGATCCTGCCCAGTGGACAAAAGCGCTGCGCCAAGATCCGGTAACCGCCTTTGGCCATGGGCAGTCGGATCACTACCTGGCCGCATGGGTAAGGGCCCAGTTTGCCACCGAGCTGCTGGTTCCCTTGCAGCGGGAATTGCAGGAGTCTGGAGTGGAGCTGTCGGCTCG
>FTCC01000155.1_pt1 | contig 10054 bp, 8 predicted proteins | sample 1639481 | NCBI WGS metagenome assembly FTCC01 (sample SAMEA3914864, study PRJEB12502) | metagenome | biome: forest; material: soil | place: USA | collected 2012-03-12 | depth 0.3 m | reverse complement strand
GGCTTTGTTTCCGAGGACCGCGTGCTGGGCCTCTATGTGCTCGATGAAGTCAGCGGCGAGGTGGAGACTTTCCGGTCCGACCGTGTGATCCTCGCCACCGGCGGCTGCGGCCGCGTGTACATGTACACCACCAACCCGCGCGTGGCCACGGGCGACGGCGTGGCCATGGCCTGGCGGGCCGGCGCCGCCATTGCGGACATGGAGTTCATCCAGTTCCATCCCACCTGCCTGTACCATCCGCAAAAGCGGTCCTTCCTCATCACCGAGGCCATGCGCGGCGAAGGCGCCCGGCTCATCGGCAAGGATGGCAAGGACTTCATGGAGAAGTACGACAAGCGTGGCACCCTGGCCCCGCGTGACATCGTGGCGCGCGCCATTGACTCCGAGATCAAGCGCACCGGCGGTCCCTGCGTGTATCTCGACATCAGCCACAAGCCCGCCGAATTCATCCTTCACCACTTTCCTAACATCCACGAAGCATGTCTGGGCGTGGGCATCGACATCACCAAGGAGCCCATTCCCGTGGTGCCTGCCGCCCACTATCAATGCGGCGGCGTGCAGACCGACATCAACGGCGCCACCAGCATCCGCGGCCTGTGCGCCGTGGGCGAGGTGGGCAGCACCGGGCTCCATGGAGCCAACCGCCTTGCGAGCAACTCGCTGCTGGAATGCCTCGTCATCAGCAACCGCGCCGTGAACCACATGGTGCAAAAGCTGCCGGTGGGCAAAGGCCAGCTTCAATCTTACCAGATCCCGCTGTGGAAAAGCGGGGCCGCCGTGGACGTGGATGAACTCGTGGTGATCTACCACAACTGGGATGAAATCCGCCGCCTGATGTGGGACTACGTCTCCATCGTCCGCACCAGCAAGCGCCTGCAGCGAGCCGCCGCCCGCCTGCGCAACCTCAAGCGCGAGGTGCAGGAGTTTTACTGGAACTTCAAGGTCACCAGCGAGCTGCTGGAGCTGCGCAACCTCGTTGAAACCGCCTCCCTCATCGTGGAATGCGCCATCCGCCGGCACGAGAGCCGCGGCCTGCATTACACGCTGGACTATCCGGAGATGGACAGCTCACGGCCGCCCGCCAGCACGGTGATCCGAAGGTATTGAGCCGGAGCTGAAAAGAGCACCTCGTAGCGGACGTATTTTCCAGGTGTTTCGCCCCGGCTTTCATCCTTTTGTAACCTCCTGTACGGCAGTGCTTCTGGCTGCCGCCGGTGGTGCGTTCGGAGCAGAGAAGCCGGCGGCCATAGACTGGGCGAAAGCGCGGCAGCATTGGTCCTTCCAAGCGCCGAAGGCTCAGCCATTGCCCGTTGTGAAGGATACCGCCTGGCCTCGGCAACGCGTGGACCGATTCGTCCTTGCACAGATGGAGGCGCGCGGCTTGACGCCGACGCACGAGGCGGACCGGCATACGCTGATCCGCCGCCTTGCCTTTGCGCTCACCGGGCTGCCGCCATCGCCGGAAGAAGTCAGCCGCTTCGTAGACTCGAAGCGCCCGGACGCCTATGAGGAGCTTGTGGATGACTTGCTTTCCCGCCGCGCATTCGGCGAACGCCTGGCCAGCCTGTGGCTGAACCTGGCGCGCTACGCGGAGGACCAGGCCCACCAGGTGGGTGACAACACGTCGCTGAATTTTCCCAACGCCTGGCGCTACCGCGAGTGGGTGATCGGCGCCTTCAATGCCGACATGCCGTATGACGCCTTCATCAAGAAGCAGCTCGCGGCCGACCTGATCGAACCGACAGGAAAGCCCGACCTCGCCGCCCTGGGCTTCCTCGGCCTGGGCCACAAGCTCTACAACCGCAACCGCATCGACGTGCAGGCGGAGGAGTGGGCCGAGAAGGTTGATACGGTGTCTCAGACCTTCCTTGGACTCACCGTGGCCTGCGCGCGCTGCCACGACCACAAGTTTGATCCCGTGACCACGCGGGACTACTATGCGATGGCCGGTGTGTTCGCCAGCATCCGCATGGTGAACCTCAAGCCTGACGGCACCGAGGAGAAGAAGGGTGAGAAGGCCGACAAGATTGACAACGGGACCGTACACGTGGTGGTGGATGACAATCCCCACGACCTGCCCATCTACGACCGCGGCGACGTGGAATCGCCCGGACCCAACGCGCCGCGTGGCTTCCTGCAGGTGCTCAGCAAAAGCGAGCCGGTGACCTTTCAGCACGGCAGCGGCCGCGCAGAGCTCGCGGACGAGATCGCCTCCAGTTCCAATCCGCTCACCGCCCGCGTGATGGTCAACCGCGTGTGGGACCTGATGTTTGGCAAGCCCCTGGCCCGCACCACCAGCAACTTCGGTGCGATGGGTGACAAGCCCACCCATCCGGAACTTCTGGACGATCTGGCCGTTCGGTTCACCCAAGGCGGATGGACTGTGAAAAAGCTCGTCCGCGAACTGGCGCTCTCAGCCACCTATCGCCAGGACAGCCGTGGCAGCGCGGCCAACGACCAGCTTGATCCCGCCAACACCGGCCTCTGGCGCATGGAGCGTCAGCGGCTCAGCATCGAACAGTTCCGCGACGCCGTGCTTTCGGCGGCGGGAAAGCTGGATGCCGCCGGCGGCAAGTCCGCCGACCTTGATGACCCGGACGACGGCCGCCGCACCCTCTACAGCAAGGTGAGCCGGAAGGAACTGAACCGCACGCTGATGCTCTTTGATTATCCCGACGCCAATGTGCATGCCGCCCGGCGCTCGCCAAGCGTGATGCCTACCCAGAAGCTCTTCATCCTCAACAGCCCCTTTATGATCACGCAGTCCAAGGCGCTGGCGGAACGTCTTCAAAAGCTGAAGGGTGATGATCAGGCACGCGTGCGCACCGCCTACGAGCTGCTGTTTTCGCGCGAGCCGCAGGCGCAAGAGACCGGGATGGCGCTCGACTTCCTGCGCCAGGACAATGTGGAGGCCGGGATGACCGGCTGGCAACAATTTGCCCAGGCGCTCCTGGCAACGAACGAAATGCTCTATGTGGACTGACCGCTCCATCAATCCCCTGACCCGCCGCGACATGCTGCGCCAGCTCTCCGGGGGCTTCGGCTACCTCGGCCTCGCCGGTTTGCTGCACTCGCAGGCAGGCGCGGCTTCCATGCAGCAGATGGTGCCGCGCGCCAAGCGGGTGATCTTCCTCTTCATGAACGGTGGGCCGTCGCATGTGGACACCTTTGATCCCAAGCCCGCGCTGAAAAAATACGAGGGGCAGCAGCCTTCCGGCAAGCTCTACAAGTCGCCCAATACAAGCGGCTTCATGCCTTCGCCATTTAGCTTTCACCGCTGCGGGCAGAGCGGCATCGAGGTAAGCGAGAGCCTCCCTAACATCGGCCGCATCATCGACGACTGCTGCGTGATCCGCTCCATGCACACCAATGTGCCCAACCATGAGCCCGCGTTGCTCATGATGAACACCGGCAACATCCAGCCCATCCGCCCCTCGCTGGGATCCTGGGTGCAGTACGGCCTGGGCACGGAAAACCAGAACCTGCCCGGCTTCGTGGTGCTGCGGCCCAATGCCGGCATCGTGGTGGGCCCGGCCCTGTGGAGCAACAGCTTCCTGCCCTCCGAATGCCAGGCCACCAGCGTGATCACCGCCGACATGGCCGTGGACAAGCTGGTGGCCAACGTGCGCAACCCCGCCCTGGGCGCCCCCATTCAGCGACGGCAGATCGACTTCGTCCAGCGCCTCAACCATCTCCACGCCGACCAGCGGGGCAATGACGCCGTGCTCGAATCGCAGATCCGCACCATGGAGACGGCGTTCCGCATGCAGTCCGCCGCTTCGGAGGTGTTCGACATCTCCCGCGAGTCCGCCGCGACCCGCGCCATGTACGGCGAGACGCCGTTCGGCCGCTCCTGCCTGCTCGCCCGCCGCCTGGCCGAGGCCGGGGTACGCTTTACCAGCGTGTACTACACCAGCGGCGGCAACCAGCCGTGGGACACGCACGCCAGCCACAACGAAAACCATCCCAGGCTCTGCGCCGACAGCGACCGTGCCACCGCCGCGCTGATCTCCGACCTCAAGCAGCGCGGCCTGCTGGAGGACACCCTCGTGGTATGGACCGGCGAATTCGGCCGCACGCCGTACTCGCAGGACGACAAGAACAAGAGCGCCATGAAAAAAGGCCGCGATCATCACCACACCGCCTTCTCCACGCTGCTGGCCGGCGGCGGCGTGAAAAGCGGGCTGGCCTACGGTTCCTCCGATGAGCTGGGCATGAACGCGGTGGAAAACAAGGTCCACGTGCACGATCTCCACGCCACCATCCTGCACCTTCTTGGCATCGACCACGAGCAGCTCACCTTCCGCTACGCCGGCCGCGATTTCCGGCTCACGGATGTGTACGGCAAGGTGGTGCGGGGCATCCTGGCCTGATGCGATTTACGAGATGGCGCCGCTGCTCAGTGTCATGCACCACCGGCTTTTTCATGCTGAGAAGTTCTTCCGCCTACTTCAGCATCGTCTGCAGCAGCGGCAGCATCTCGAAGTAGAGCGTGGTGCCGCCCAGGCGTCCCATCTGGTCGGCGATGAGGTCGCCGTCATCGCTGTGGCCGGCGGGCTGCACGTCGTCGCTCTGGTGATGCTCGTGATCCATCTTGGAGCGGATGAAGCAGGACTCCGGATCGCGTGAGATGTTAATGGATACGCCGGGGCCGCTGAACTCCAGCGCCTGCAGGGGGCAGGGATGGGCCGACTCCGTGAGGGTGACCTCGATGGTGGCGCCGCCGTAACGCTCGAAGCGGATGCCGGGGCCCTTGGCCAGCCGGCACTGGAGCTGCGTCCCCACCCAGGCCGCCAGCATGAGGGCGCACATGCGGTGGCCTTTGCCAAAGGTGATCTTGAGGGTGGTCACCTTGGGCAGCTCGGCCAGAACGATGGCATCGTTGAAGCGCCCGGCCAGGGCCAGGCGCATGAAGCGCGAGCGCATCCAGCTTAGATCACTCAAGGTGAAGCGGGCCGTGCGGCTGCCGCGCGCGGCCAGCACCTTCTTCAGGGAGGCGCCGGGACTCGCCCATTGGCTGCTGTCCACGATCAGTGAGTCGATGACGCTGTAGAAGCGCTCGTCGAGGCGCTCCGTCAGCTCGCCCTGCCACCACACGGTGAGCGGAAGGTCGGAGTCCAGATGGGCGAAGACAAAGTTGCGGATGGAGTCCGCCGATCCGCCTTCCATGAGGAAGGAGAGCTGTTCGCAGCACACGGAGCGCTTGCCGTCATAGAGCTGGCAGTGCGCGGTGACCCAGGCGCGGGCGGAGTGCCGGGGGGCATCCGGCATGTTCGCGATCAGCAGCGAGCGGCAGGCGTGCTGCTCGGTGATTTCGCCCAGAAGCTGGGTGTTGCGCTCCAGGGAGGCGGCGTCCTCGCTGTAGATCGCGAAGTTCATCAACGAAGCCCGGGTCTTGCTGGTGTTCTCGTCGGACCAAAGCTCACGCAGAGCCTTGTCGATGCGGTTGAGGGGCACTTCCTGACCAAGGACCGTGGTGTCCAGATTGAGCTCGGCGGTGGTGGGCATGGTGGAATGTATCTGGAATCTAAGATCAGCCAAACCCTCGTTGCAATTCGCACCCGTTTGTCTTTTGATGAGCTTCATGCGCTTGAAACTTCTGTTTTTTCTGTGCCTGGGCGCCGCGCTGCCGGTTCTTGGGGAAAACCGCACCTTCTCCGGCCCTGAATACATTGCGGGCGTGAAGGCGGCCCGGCCCAAGGGCGGCGTCTACATCCGGGCCCGGCTGGTGCAGGGCAGTTCCGTTCTTCAAATCCAGATCAAAGGCCGCAACCTGCCGGATGGCGGCAGCGAGAAGCTCGTGCAGGTGATCTTTCCCAAGGAGCGCAAAGGCGAGTCGCTGCTGCTGCGCTCCGGCCGCGGCGGCTTCAGCGGCAGCCTCTTCAAACCCGGCCAAGGCGTGAAGGCGCTCACCGCCGGCGACCGCAGGCTGGCGGTGTTTGGCACGGATCTGACCGTCGAGGACCTGCTCGCTGATTTCCTGGACTGGAAGCAGCAGAACATCACCGGCCACGAAAAGATGGGCGCCGTGCCCTGCGTGGTCATCGAGTCCGTGCCTGACAAGGGCGGCAAGAGCCCAAGCAAGGCGGTGAGCTGGATCGACGAGAAGCGCTACGTGCCCATGCGCGTGCAGATCTTCGACGGCGGCGACAAACCCGCTCGCATCGTGGACAGCGAGAAGGTGATGGCGGTTTCCTCCGGCTACTACATGCCCACCACGTTCGCCGTCACCACCGTGGCCTCGGGTTCGAAGACGACGGTCGACGGCTCCAGCAGCCGCGCCGACGTGAATTACACCGACGCGGACTTCTCCGACAAAGCCTTGCAACAGGTGACGCCTCCGCCCAGCGGGCCTTGAGCGTTCAGTGCTTGCGGTGACCGCGGTTGAAGAATGCCTGGGGCTTCGTCCAGTCCCAGTATTCCGGGCTTGCGAGCGCCTTGTAGTTTTCCGCATCCGCCTCCAGCATCGACCGGGTGTCCTCCTTCACCTTTTTGACGGTGCCCTTGAGCCGCCCGCTCTTGATGGCTTTCGCAATCGCTTCATGATTGGGATGCCAGAGGTTGAACAGGTTGTCTCCGTCCCTGGAAAGGAGATTGACGGAACCGGCGGGATCGCCCGGCTTGTCAAACGTGGTGAGGAAAAACAGGCGCGAATCCTTGCTGCCTGACTGATGGCTCACCATGACCTCGACAGGCGGTTCCGGCTTTTTGCCTTCTTTCGCTGGCTCCACGACCTCGAAGGTTCCTTGTCTGGCGTCCCGGATGGCGAAGCGCATCGTCTCATCCGGTTCGTCCGCGCTGGCCCATTCGCCCTCCCAGGCCGCAGGCTTGAGGATCACCGGCTTGACGCCGAAATGGCGGGGCACCTTGGTTTCCGGACAGGACGTGAGCAACGCCACGGCCGCGAGGACCCCGATGAAAACGAGCTTGGCCTTCATTTCCGCATCATCATTCAGCGGAGGCCGGTGGGCAACGGCCAAAAAAAGAGTCCGGTGGGATCCAACCAAATCCCACCGGACCAATTTTGCCGGGCTGCCTCCCAACCATGAAACGACAGCCTAGCGGTTGTGATTCCTAGTCCAGGACTAGAAATTGACGGTCAGCGCGGCGCCGCCGATGAAGTAGTTGTCCACACCCAGGTCATGCAGGCTGTCGATGGCGATGGAGCCGGCGATGTAGGGGGTGAAGGTGGCGTTCTTGCACAGGGCGATGGGGGCGCCCAGCTTGAGCAGGACGTTGTTGAAGCCCTTCACACCGTAGTAGTCTTCGCCATAGCTGATCTTGGCCTCGGGGACCAGGGAGAGCTTGTCGCAGATCTTGATGGTGTAAGCGGCGCCGGTTTCGAAGTACCAGCCCGGATCACCACCGCGGTTGGCGAACAGGTCGCCGCCCTTGGCGTTCACGTCCAGATAGGCACCACCATAGATGGTGAGGTTGCCGATGGTCTTGGAGAAGGTGACGTTCGGCTCGCTGGTGTCGAAGCCGGAGAAGGGATAGCGGTACCAGGTGTAGCCCACGCCCAGGACGGCGAAGCCAAAGTCATGAGTGAGGGACACGGGAAGGTCCAGTTCATCATAATCCTTGCCGGCGATGTGGCCATACCAGGGGGTAAAGGTCAGCGTGGTCTTGTCGTCCAGCTTGATCGGGGCGGTGAGGCCGGCGGAGATCAGGCTGTCGCCGTACTTGACGCCGCGGAAGATGTACGCGGAGTCATAACCGGCGGTGAGGCTGAAGCCGAGGGAGTCATCGGGAGCAGGCTGGACCGGGGCGATGGGGGTCTTGGCGGAGGGCGTGCCGGCGTGCAGGGTGCCCGCGGCCACGACAATGCTGAGTAACGAGGCGATCGTTGTCTTCATCTATGATGTGTTGTGTTGATGACGTTGTGTTTGTTGTATGAGAGGACGCCAGCGCTCAGCAAAAAGCTGAAAGCCAGCGCATCGGGGCTGGACTTTCAGGCATGAAGCTGTCACGGGCAATCATTAACTATTCCAGCAACTTACGGGCCAACTTTGCGGGAATTGCCGCCACAAAGCTCTCAAAAGCCCCTTATTTGGAATAAAGGGCGAAACACACCATAAATGGCATAACTTCTGCTCAGTGCGTCCACGCCCCTTGTGCAGTGTCTTTCCAGGCCATTCAATCCGCAAAAACCTTGGCTCCGATGGTAGGGATCGAACCTACGACCTAGTGGTTAACAGCCACCCGCTCTACCGCTGAGCTACATCGGATTTCCGTGAAGGGCTCGCAAGATGCTTGATTTGAGCTGCGGCGCAAGCTGTTTGTGAAGGGTCTCGCCCCAATTTTGTTTTCAAACAGCGGGAGCGAAGGGGTTGCCACCGATGGTAGTTGCTCCAAAACCGCCGGGCCTCAGGGCGCTGGTGGATAGAGGTTGCTTAGCAGGCGCTCTACATCGGCGAGCAAACGTCGACACTCGGCTTCATCGGGCTCAGGGTCAGGCGAGTCATCCACATACCGGTCGGAAAAATAGAGCTGCCGCAGACGTACGGCGGCGCATGAAAACCATGAAACATCCATTCCGCGCAAGCCCATTTCCAACGCCAGACGCTCCAGGTCGTGAGTCTTGATCAAGGTCCAGCCTTGTCCTATCAACCAGCCTTTTGCGGCTTTTTCCGCCGCCTGCTCCAGCCACAGGGTAGCTGCGGGAAGGTCATTTTCCGCCACGCACTTGCGAGCACGAACGAGATCCGCGTGCGCCACCTTGTGCCAGTCCGCCGGGTTGCCAGGATCACCTTTCATAGACCGTAAGGCCATGATTGAGCACTTCATCCATGAGGCCAATCGGATGATGTCTGGCGGCCGCGATCTGTCCCGGTGTCCGCACCAGTATGTCCTTCGACACCAGCGCATGAGCGCGGCTGGCGGCGAGGCCCGCATCAAGGGCCGGATGTGTGCATCCGGGCGGATGCTCCCGGATCACGCAAAGATCGATGTCACTGTGCTCCGTGACGCCGCCGCGCACGGTTGAACCAAAGGCGATGATCTTTTCCGCACCATAATCTTCCACCAGTGCGTGCAGAATCTTTTCCACCTCCGCCCGAGCGTTTTCAGGGCCCGGCGGGTAGTGCAGAAACTCAAGGTTTTGAAACACAGTCGACTCTACGTGACAAGGGCTGGAATGTCAAAAAGGCGGCAAAGCGACCATCAACGCGAGCCCAGGGAATATTTTAACCGCCGCCCGCCAGCAAGCTCTTCGCATGCTCCCGGGCGCTGACGGCGCTGCCGCCAAGCATGCGGGCCAGCTCCTCCACCCGCTCCTCGCCTTCGATCTGGCGGATGGTGGAACGGGTGCGGTTGGCGGCGACTTCCTTGCTGACCACGAAGTGGTGCTGCGCGAGGCTGGCCACCTGGGGGAAATGGGTGATGGCGATGACCTGGCGGCTGGCGCCGATGGCGGCCATCTTGCGGCCCACAGCCTCGGCGATATTGCCGCCTACGTTGGCGTCGATTTCATCGAACACGAGCAGGCCCACGGCGTCCTGTTTCGCCAGGGCGCTTTTCACGGCGAGCAGCACGCGGCTCATTTCACCGCTGGAGGCGGTGAGGCGCAGGGGCTTCACGGGTTCGCCGGGGTTGGGGGCAAACTGGAAGTCCACTTCTTCCAGACCGTCGCGCTGGGGTTCTGCATGGGGGCTGAGATGGACCTCGAACACGCTTTGCTTGAAGCCCAGGTCCTTCAAATGACCGGCGATGTCCTTAGCCAGCTTGGGCGCGGCGTCATCGCGCTTCTTGCCCAGGGCCTTGCCCAGTTTTTCCGTGGCGGCCTTCTGCTCCGCGGCGAGCTTGGTGAGACGTTCGATCTCTTCACTCCGGCCTTCCATTTTGGCCAGGCGCGCCTCGCACTCGGCCTGGTGGGCGAGGATCTCGGCGACGGTGGGGGCGTATTTGCGCTTGAGCGTCTGGATCAGGCTCATGCGCGCCTCCAGGCTGGCAAACTCCTTGGGGTCCACGTCCAGCTCCTCGGCGTAATCACGAATGCTGGACTCGATCTCGCGCAGGGAAACCTGGGCGCTCTCGAACTCTTCAAACAGCTTGG
>FTCC01000357.1_pt1 | contig 10059 bp, 7 predicted proteins | sample 1639481 | NCBI WGS metagenome assembly FTCC01 (sample SAMEA3914864, study PRJEB12502) | metagenome | biome: forest; material: soil | place: USA | collected 2012-03-12 | depth 0.3 m | reverse complement strand
GTGGGCCTGGGCTTCGCCCTGGATGAGAACCGCAATTACTACCTGTACGAAGGCGTGGCCAATGTGGCCGTGGGCCGCCTGCTCACGGCGAATTTCTTCCATGCCGCCCTCACCGGCCTTGCCGGCGATGCTCTTTATGAGCTCCTGCGCACCCGCTTCGGCACGGCCGAGCGTTTTCTCCTCTGCTTTGGCGGCGTGGTGCTGGCCCATGGCTTGTATGACTGGCTGCAGACTGCCGGCGCCCGGACGACGGACAGTGCCGGCATGCTCTGCATCCTGGTGCTGCTCATGGTCGCCCAGCAGTTCTTTGCGCGGCTGGGCGGCGAGGTGGTGCGGCGGCAGCGTTCCACCGTATCATTGCTCGCCCTGTTCCTGGTGGGGCTGGCGGTGATCTTGAGCAGCAGCTTCATGTCCGCCGCCTGGGAGACAGGCACGTTGGCCGCCCTTGGCCAGGTGGGGGCCGATGCCTTGGGCCTGGTGCCGATCACCGTGTTTTATGTGCGGCAGTTTAACGATGTTTAAGGACAAGCCTTGTCGTCGCCGGGCGCTTCATCCATGATGAACACCCCCGGTCACGTTTTTCCGTTCGTATGTTTCTGTTTCCCTGATGAAGCCAGCCGAATCTGCCCCCCCATCCGCCTCTGCCCCCGCCCCCGCTCCTCAATGCCAGGTCCTGCTCCAGCTCGTTAGTGCGGATGCGATGCAAAACCTGCTTCCGGTGATGGCCTTGCGTCCTGGCCGCATCATTCAGGTGCGCAATGGCGATGCATCGAAAAATCCCCACATGGAAACGGCCGCCGGCCATTTTCGCCTGGCCCTGCAGGCCCTTTCCCAAGATCCGGCCTACAAGGGGTATCTGCCCAAGATCACCGAGGTGCATGTGCCTCACCTCGCGCCAGACATCGGCTCCGTGCGCGACCTGGTGGCCAGCACTCTTGCCACCAACCATGGCGTGACGGTGAACTTCACCGGTGGCACCCGCCTCATGAGCATCGGAGCTTTTCAGGCCGCCGCCGCCCTCGGCCGCCCCTCCTTGTACTGCGACAATGCGGAACAACGCTTCTCCGATGGACGCACCGGCCGCGAAGGCCGCCTGCCGGATTACCGCAGCATCGCGGCGAAGCTTTCCGCCCGCCTGCTCATGGCAGTGGAAGGCCGCAATCTTTCGGACTGGCGCAACGAACCAGCCACCGATCCGCTGCGCGCCTTTGGCCTGAAGGCCTTTGAGCTGCGCAACCAGCACTGGACCGTTCTGGAGGGCCTGAACAAGACCCTGCGCTCCTTCTTTTATACCCACGGCGACAAGCTTCCCACCCATCCCGATGAGTTGCGCGACCTTGTCGTGAAGGCCCTGCCTCCTCAGGCCACCACCAGCGAACCTGCCCGCGCCCTGCTTTCCGCCGCCGCCACCGCCGGCCTGGTGCGCGGCGATCCGCACAGCTACAAGCTCAATGTGCAGACCACACGCCGCTCCATCGAGCGCGTCCTGTCGCTGATCAATCACGCCTGGCTGGAACTGGCGGTGATGGACTGCCTTCTGCGCAACCCACGCTATCAGGATCCAGCCTGGAGCGTGGAGCCGGTGAAAAACGAAACCTCCGACTATAGCGACACCGACCTCGTGTGCGTGGACAAGGTCACTGCTTCCTTGCGCGTCATTTCCTGCAAGGCGGTGATGACGCGTCCGCCGCAGGAGCATCTGGACAACGTCAAAGAACGCGCCATGCGCATGGGCGGCCCCCATGCCGCCGCCACCCTCGTGGTGTTCAAGCCCGCGCATGGTCAGGAAAACGCCATCCGCAGCTATGCCCGCCGCCTGGGCGTGGATGTCGCGCTGGAGGCTGATGAGATCGTGAAGATGTTCTCCCCGCACATGGCCGCGAAGTAGCCGCTGCGAGAATCAGAACCCGTAGGTCCTGTGTGTCTCCTAGGTCCCGTGTCACACGCGACCAGCGGGACCTACGCACATGCGGGCACGCAAGGCTGGCGCTTCACCCGAATCCTGAACAATGGGAGCTTCGGCTGCGTTTTAACCTCTCCTCCTAGGGCTTTCATCCGCCACTTTTCCATCTATGAACTTCGTTCCATCCTTCCTCAAGACTGCCGGCCTGGCGGTGCTGCTCCTCGGCCCATCCCTCACCCATGCGGCGGACTGGCCGCGCTGGCGCGGGGCGAACTTTGATGACCAGTCGCGGGACACTGGCCTGCTGAAAGAATGGCCGGCGGAGGGGCCGAAGAAAGTGTGGCGCTTTGATGACACGGGCCTGGGCTACTCCGGCTTCGCCGTGGTGGGCGATACGCTTTACACCCTGGGCGCCCGGGATGCCGTGGAATATGCCATTGCGCTGGACGTGAAGACTGGCAAGGAAAAGTGGTCGGCGCAGGCCGGTCCGCTGCTCATCAACGGCTTTGGCAACGGCCCGCGGAGCACGCCCACCGTGGATGGCGACAAGGTGTACGTGATGAGCGGCAAGGGTCATCTGTCCTGCCTGAACGCCGCCGATGGCAAGCTGGTGTGGAAGGTCACCATGGAGGAGCTCGGCGGCAAAGTGCCCGGTTGGGGATACACGGAGTCCCCCCTGGTGGATGGCAACCTCGTCGTTTGCACGCCGGGCGGGGCGAAGGGATCGATTGCCGCCTTTGACAAAACCACGGGCAAGAAAGTGTGGCAGACCGCCGACTGGACGGATGGCGCGCAGTACTCCTCGATCATTCCTGTGAACTGGAATGGCGCGCATCAGTTCATCCAGCTCACGGGGCCTAACTTTGGTGCCGTCGAAGCCTCCACGGGCAAGGTGCTGTGGAAGACCGCCTTCCCGGGCAAGGTCGCGGTGATTCCTTCACCGATCTTCAACGAAGGCCATGCCTACGTGGCCGCGGGCTATGGTGTCGGCTGCGAACGCGTGACCATTGGCGCTGACAACGCGGTGACCATCGACTACTCAGAAAACAAGGACATGGTGAACCATCACGGCGGCGTGCTGCTCTACCAGGGCAACCTCTACGGCTACTGCGAAGGCAAGGGCTGGACCTGCATGGACTTTGCCACCGGCAAACCCAAATGGCAGGAAAAGAAAGCCCTGGGCAAAGGGGCGATCCATTTCGCCGATGGTCACCTGTATCTTCTGGAAGAGGCCACTGGGAACGTGGTGCTCGCCGATGCCTCGCCCAATGGTTGGAAGGAGTTCAGCCGCTTTAAACTCGCCCCCCAGACAACTCAACGCTCCCCGAAGGGCATGATCTGGACCCACCCCGTGGTCGCCAACGGCCATCTCTACCTGCGCGATCAGGAGTACCTGTTCTGCTTCGATGTCAGGGGCACCAGCAACGCGCTGCCTTGAGGCGGCGGGTTGAGGGTCCTCATGCCGGAGGCATGAAAGGTTGTAGCCGGTGGTTGAGCGAGCTTGCGAGCGACACCACCGGGCCCGGTGCCCTGAATGGTACGATCCCGGCAGGGATCGCAGCGTCGTGATCATTGCCCGATGGCTGGCATCCCTCCGGGATGCTGGCGCGTGGTGCATCAAACCGGTGGTGTCGCTCGCAAGCTCGCTCAACCACCGGCTACAGGCTGCCATCCCTCCGGGATGAACCCCAGCTTCAATATCGCTTCGGGCCACAAGGGCATCAGCCCCGTTCAAACGCGGGATTCGGGTTCAAAAGCGGTGCCCAGGTGGCTGGTCAGGAAAGAGCAAACGCAAAACGGGCGGCCGTTTCCGGCCGCCCGCAAGCTTGGAGGTCAATGGGCTGCAACGAAGGGCTTACGCCACCTTGTAGTCACCACGATACTCGCGGGTGAGCCACTTCGGATCGCCGCCGCCGATGAAGTCGCGCTTCACCGGATCCCACTTCACGTGGGCGCCGTGCCAGTAGGCCATGTTCATGAGGTGGCAGGAGATCGCTGACGTGGCGCCCACGGCCACGTCGCAGATAGGGCGGCCGCGGCTGGCCACGGCGTCGAGGAAGTCCTGGTGGTGTTCCTTGCTGTCGTAGAGCTTGATCTTCGCATCCTTGAGGAACTCGTTTTCCGCGAAGGTGACTTCGCGCAGCAGCGTGGTCTTTTTGCAGGCCTCGTCCGCCTTGTCGTAGTAGAACTTGGTTTCGCCTTTCAGCACCAGTTTGAACTTGCCGCGGTTCACGTGCACCTCGCCGTCCGTGCCGTAGAAGGACACGCCGAAGCCTTCGCCGTGGGTGAGCACCACGCCGTTGGCGTACACCAGCTTGGCGCCGCGCTTGGCGGTTTCCCAGCCTTCAGGAGCGATCACTTCCACTGGGCCCGTGTCATCCACGCCCAGGCCCCACTGGGCGATGTCGATGTGGTGAGCGCCCCAGTCGGTGATCATGCCGCCGCCGAATTCGCGCGTCTTGCGCCAGTTCGGGAAGGTCTGGCAAGGGCCGCGCGGGCTCAGCTCATGGTTGTAGGGCACCACCGGGCCCGGGCCGCACCAGCGGTCCCAGTCCAGGCCGGGCTCCATCGGCTCTTCAGGATAGGCATCCGGATAGGCCGGGTCGCCAAACTGGGTGGTGATGGTCTTCACGGTGCCGATCACGCCGTTCTGCACCAGCTCGCAGGCCACGCGGAATTCCTTCATCGAGCGCTGCATCGAGCCGGTCTGGAACACGCGGTTGTTGTCGCGCACCGCCTTCGTCAGGGCCAGCGCTTCGTGCACGTTGTGGGTCAGCGGCTTTTCGCCAAAGATGTCCTTGCCCGCCTTGGCGGCGGCGATGCCGGCGATGGCGTGCCAGTGGTCAGGCGTGGCGATGCACACCACGTCGATGTCCTTGCGGGCGAGCAGTTCGTTGAAGTCGTTGTAGGCCGCGCAGTCGCTGTTGCCGTACTTCTTGTCCGCGCGCGCCTTGGCGTCGTCGCGGCGGTTCTTGTCCACATCGCAAACCGCCACCACGTGCGTGTCCGCGCGGCCCAGGAAGTGGCCCAGGTGGCCGCCGTTCTGCCGGCCCATGCCGATGAGGCCCACGCCCAGCTGGCTGTTCGGCTTGGTTTCGGCCGACCATACGCGGGAGGGCAGGATGAACGGTGCGCCGGCAGCTGCGGCTGCGGCGCTAAGGAATTGACGACGGTTTGAGGTGTTCATGATGATGTGCAAAAAAACGTGGCGGGTAGATGGCTACGCGAGATCAGACCCGCATTTGTCTCAGGAAGCGGACAAAAAATCACTCCTTATTTCCACTCCAGTTCATGCGAGAGCATGGTGTCGTTGTCGAAGGCGAAGCGGCCGGTGAAGTGCTTCTTTTGCGCCAGCACCTCGTGCAACCAGAAGCGGTCATCCTCCCACATCTCGTCTAGCGGCAGCGCATTCAGCGGTGTCCAGACCGGCAGGGCTTCTTCCGTTTCCGTGGGCTCGCCTTCCCAGCGGGTGCCGCGGAACACGGCCACCTTCATCGCCAGGCCGTCCACAAACTGGAACCACAATTCGCCATGCTTCACTGGATCCAGGGGGGTGACGTGCAGTTCTTCCTGGGTCTCACGCACGGCGCATTCGGCTTCCGTTTCGCCGGGGTCGAGCTTGCCCCCGGGGCCGTTGATCTTGCCCGCGCCCAGGCCACGCTTCTTGCGGATCAGCAGCGCGGCATTCTTCTCCTCGTCCACGATGAACATGAGGGTGGCGCGCTGGTTGGGCTGCCAGGTGGTCCAGTCGATTTGCATGCGGCGTTCTTGTTGGAGCGGGTGCGTGGAATGAGGGAAAAGAGCGATTTATTTCAAATCATTCCCAGGTCGAAATGAGTGGTCTCCGAGGTTCGCAGCGGGAGGTTGAGACGAACTGGCTTGAGAGCTTGGAAACGCGTTGGGCAAGTGCGAGGATGGACTCCAGCCTTGAGGAAGCAACGAGGCAAAAGAAAGCCGGTTGAGGCCGTCAAACTCAAAGTGGATTTCGCAGTTTCCCAGATCGTATTTTAGCCAGGCTGGGGTGTTTTTTTGGAGAAGATCGGAGTATCCTCCGCCGCCCCGTTTTTTGGGTTCGCCCATCTTTTTCAGCACCGACTTCATTTTGTCACGGAACGCAACACCACCGGGAAGCGCCCCATCGTATTCCTCGTAACCATCCTTGCCTTGGGGATACAAATGAATGCAGCTGACCCAAAAACTTGGCGTGACGGTTTCTTCATACTGGCCGCCGGTCTCGTCCAAGACGACAGATATGCCCCGCTGTTTTAGTGCGGCATAGGCCGCTCCCGCGTCTTTGGAATAGTCCAGTGGTACGGCATCCAGAAATCGCGCAACTTCAGGCGCCCCATAGGGCTGCTCCAGCAAGGCTTGCAGATCGGAAATCGTTGGCGTTCCAGGAGACACCTGTGGTGACGGTGTTTTGGCGGGCTTGGTGAGGATGAACAGCAGCCCGCCAAACAGCCCCCAGCAGACATTGAACAGCCAGCCTGCCAGCGAGGCCGCCACGCCGGTGGCTTCTGGCAGGCCGCACAGCGCCGCCATCAGCGTTTCGAAGGTCTTTTCCCGCACGCCCAGGCCGGAGACGCTGATGGGCAGCGCCGCCGCCATGTCCACCACCGGCATGGCCAGCAGCACCGGCAGCAGGGGAGCGCTGCCGCCCACCGCGCGCACGCCGCAGTAGAAGGTGAAGAAGGTGAAGAAAAAGATGCCCACCGAGATGCCCGAGGCCAGCAGCGAGGAGCGCCAGGTGGACCACAGCGGGCTGAAGCTTGCCTCCATCTTGATCATGAACGGATGGTTCAGCAGCCATGGCATCCGCTTGCGGCCCCAGTTCATCATGCCTGGTGAAAGCGAAACCACCGAGAGGCCGATGCCCACCGAGGCCACCAGCAGGAAGACCGTGAAGGCATGCAGCAGCGACTTTACCTCCCCGGCCTGGGCCGGCCACTGCTTCAGCGCCGCCAGGCCGAAGCCGAGAAACACCACCGCCATGGAAACCAGGCCCGCCAGATGATCAATGACCACGCTGGCGCCAATGGCCATGCCCTGGCGCGGGTAGTGGCTGCGAATGGCCAGTACCCGGTACGCATCGGCCCCGATCGGCCCCAGCGAGGTGATGGTGAAGAAACCGCTCACCACCGTCGCCTTCAGCGCCAGGGCAAACGAAACGCCCGGCACCTGGGCCCGCAGCACCACCCACCAGCGCCAGGCGCTGATCAGCACGCTGGCCCCGGCGCTGGCGATGCCCAGCAGTGTCCATGGCCACTCCCGCAGCAGCGACTGAAGATGCGGCAGCACCTGCCCGGAGAGCGAGTGCTCGTGAAAAAGCACCACCAGAAGCGTGGCACTGATGAGGAGGCGCAGGGCGATGGAGAGGAAGCGCCTCACTCCTTCGCCTCAATGGCCGCCGCGATGGTGTTTACCGTGCGCAGGATGTCCTTCGCCTTGTTCTGGTCCGCGATTTTGAGGCCGAAACTCTTCTCCAGCGCCACCACCAGTTGCAGGGCATCCACGGAATCCAGGCCGATGCCGTCCGGGCCAAAGAGCGGGCTGTCGTCGCCGATTTCGTCGGCGCTCACCTCGAGCATCAGGTTGCTGGCCATCACTTCTTTGATGCGCTGTTGGAGTGTCATGCGGAATGGAAAAGGGGCAGGGTGAACAGGCGCGGCTCCTGGGTTCAGACAAGGCCGCCGTCCATTTTTAACGTAGTTCCAGTGATATAGCTCGCGTCCGCACTGGCAAGGAAGAAAACCGTGGCGGCGATCTCCTCCGGTCGCGCGAACCGTCGCATGGGGATCTGTTTTTGCACTGCCTTGCGCTGTTCGTCCGTCCACTCCGGTGGCAGCGCCCCCTCAATGTGGGCCGGGGCAATGGCATTCACCGTGATGCCCAGGCGCGCTGTTTCCTTGGATAGGCTCTGTGTCAGCCCCACCACGCCTGCCTTGGCCGCCGCGTAATTCGTCTGGCCGGCGGGCGAGTGCAGGGCGCTGAGCGAGGCGATGTTCACGATTCGTCCTCCTCGGTTCTGCATCATGGGCGTGAGCACCGCCTGGCAGCCGAGAAACACGGAGTGCAGGTTTGCCGCCACCACGCTGTGCCATTGTTCGGCGGTCATCGTCGCCAGCAGGGCATCATCGTGGAAGCCGGCATTGTTCACCAGAACGCCCAGGGGCAGTTCATGCGCGGCAACCTGCTTGACCGCCGCCGCCCAGGCCTCGGCGCTGGTCACCTCCAGATCGAGCACCACTGCCTGGCCTGGATGGCGGGCTGCAAGTTCATCGGCCTGCTCCCGGTTCCGGCGCACGCCCAGGAACACACGGCTTTCAGGTTCCCGGGCGAGGAAACAGGTCGCGATGGCCTGGCCGAGCACGCCATTGGCGCCGGTGATGAGAATGCTGCGGGGAATGGAGGGCTCCATGAAGCCCGCATTCAACCCCGGAAATGCCACGGGCACAACGACCGGAAGTGGCGCAAACCGGCCTTTACGACAGGCCCCTTTTCTGCTCTCTACACACGTCACTTTTCATTCGTCTCTTTGCCCCCTCCATGCCTTCGGAACCCGCGGCCCACCTCAAGGACATCACCTTTCTCGGCCAGGAGCACCTGCCTGCCGGAACGGGCTGCATGATCCTGCCCAGCCAGCTCAGCTACCCTGATTTGCTGCGCTTGGAAACCCTGCTCGCCGGTCGCAGCCTGGTGTATATCATTGAAGACGGGGCCGGCCTGCATCCTTTGATGCGCAGCCATCTTGACCGCGAACACGCCACGACGCTGGTGATCGTACCGGCAACCACCGATGCGGCCGCTTACGCCGCCGCCATGAAAGAGGCCGCGGGCGCTGGCTCCATTGTCATCTACCTGCCTGCGGAGGCTGCCACCATCAATGCGCCGCTGACTACCGTGCCCGGTGCCAAGCTCGAGTTCCTGCTCAAGGCCGGCATTCCCGTGGTGCCCGCCTACGTCCATCACGTGCGCGACACCGCCACCACCATCGAGAAGCATCATGCCGAGGCCGAAACGCTGGTAGCCTTTGGTCCGGCCCTTGAAGGTGCAAACGTCACCCTGCCTGCCTATCAGCAGAGCTTGCTCATCCTGGCCGAGCAATGCTTCTCCCGCAACCCGGTGCTGGAGCGCAACCTTGGTTATGCCCTGCTCCAAGGCCTGAAGAAGCATGGCACTAGCAATGCCGTGATCGACGGCAAGGAAGGCGGCGAACTGCGCTTCGACAAGGTGCTGGCCGCCGCGATTGTGCTGGGCCTTCACATCAAGGCCCAGACCAAGAAAAGCCGCGTCGGCATCATCCTGCCCCCCAGCCCCATTGCGCTGATTGCCAATGTCGCCGTCCTGCTCGTGGGCAAGACGCCGGTGAACCTCAACTTCACCGCCGCCCGCGCCTCCATTGAAAGCGCCATCAAGCAGGCCGACATCGACTGCTACCTCACGGCCGACACCTTTGTGCGCAAGATGCAGGGCTTTCCCTGGCCGCCGCTGAAGAGCCTCACCATGCTGGAGCGGCTGATGCCTTCGCTGCAGAACAAGATCAAGCTCTGGTACGTGCTCAGCAAGCTGCTGCCCGTGCCTCTTCTGGCCTCCAAGCTCGGCCTTTCCAGCAAGGGCGGCAACCGTGAGGCCACGCTGCTCTTCACCAGCGGCACCGCCGGCGAGCCCAAGGGCGTGGTGCTCACCCATCGCAACCTGGTCGCCAACGTGGTGCAGTTCGGCAGCCGGCTGAACCTCAAAAATTCCGATGGCATCCTCGCCTGCCTTCCCCTGTTCCATAGCTTTGGCTGCACCGTCACCCTTTGGTACCCCATCATCCAGGGGCTGAATGTGATCACCTATCCCTCGCCGGTGGAGACGCGCAAGATTGCCGACCTGGTGCAAAAGCACCGCATCTCGCTCATGATCAGCACGCCCACTTTCCTGCGCGGCTACCTCAAGGGTGTGAACCGCGAGCAGCTTGCCAGCGTGAAGATGGTCGTCACCGGTGCCGAGAAACTGCCGCGCTCCGTGGCCGAGGCCTTTGAAGCCCGCTTTGGCAAGACGGTGTACGAAGGCTACGGCCTTACCGAAACCTCGCCCGCCTCCAACGTCAACCTGCCCGAGCCGCCGCCGATTGGCGATGAAGATTCGCATCCGGTGCTGCCCTCCAACCG
>FTCC01000007.1_pt1 | contig 10090 bp, 1 predicted proteins | sample 1639481 | NCBI WGS metagenome assembly FTCC01 (sample SAMEA3914864, study PRJEB12502) | metagenome | biome: forest; material: soil | place: USA | collected 2012-03-12 | depth 0.3 m | reverse complement strand
CTAAGGACATGAGATTTTCCCCAGAAAGCGGGATTACGGCGGCGGCCTCCGCACAGTTGCTTTGGGATGTGGTGACTTGTCCTTATCTGAAACTCTCCACTGGCATCGCCGCTGTCCGATGGGACTCGAAATGGGAGAGCAGTGACCAGTGGAGATTCGGCATCGAGTTGTGGCCTCAATCAGATCCAAATATGGGACAGGTGCTACGGCCACGCACCCAAGCACTGATGGCCTGGATCGGTTACGAATCTATGAGCCGGATCAAACATGCGAGGCGTGCCGCATGGTTCTTTTGCGACGAGGTGGAGATTGCCAACTACGTAGCAACAAAGCTGAAGCCAGATAAACATAGCGAGTCCAAAGTGCTGAAGCGCGCCAACGATCCGACTTGCGTGGGCATTCAGCTCGAAAACGACTACCACACCCGCGACCAGTCGAACTTCATTGGCGTTTTGGCTAGAGTGCAGGACTTCGCTAAATCCTATGTTCAGTGGCGACAGGACAAGGAAGAGCCACCCGTCAAGCGTCGCAGCCGAGGAAAGGCGAGAGCCATTCACAGAAGATAAGCTCAGCAGCCCTGCTTACTGATGATGCCGCAAACCATGGGTTCAGCCATTTCATATCGTTTTCTTGTCAGCCATGTATAATCTCTTCGTTTCTGGAGACCCCGACGCCTGGGACGGGAAGCCTTGGCTGATCGAATTGGATCGTTGTGTCAGGGAGTATACCGAGGAAGCAATTACCAGTTGCTTCGGGCGACTCGACTCACAAGCAATCGCGGAACTGAAGCGACTGCCCTGCATTTTTGCCTATGAGAAGCCCAACAACAAGCCGCCACACTTTGGTTCTATCTGTGAGATCACCAAACGAGACGGACAGGTTAGGGTGGTTTACGAGATTGAGGAAGTACGTCCATTTCTGTCGGCTGAAAAGCTTGCATCGTTGGTTTTCGAGTTGGACCTTCGCAAGCAGGATTTGCATCGCACTCACTGGGCGGTCAAAAGCGTAGACCTTGCCAGAGAGCTCCGTGCTCATGGAATTGAACTGCCTGACTGGGCGTGCAGCGCCGCGAGGGCGGTAGACATTACGAAACACCACTTTGACATCGCCCTCTCCTTTCCAGGGAAGAGCCGCCCCTTGGTTGAGCAGATTGCATCGGAACTTGAACGGCGTCTTGGTCCGAATACATATTTTTACGACAACAACTACATTCCTCAACTGGCTCGGCCGTCGCTCGATGTGCTTCTTCAGGACATTTACCGCCACCGTTCAAAACTCGTCGTGGTGTTCCTTGGCGCTGACTATCAGAACAAAGACTGGTGCGGCGTTGAGTTTCGAGCCATCAGCGAAATCATCTTCGAAAGGGACAAACAGGACAGAGTGATGTTGATACGCGTAGACGATGGCGACGTGAAAGGTGTCTTTAAGACTGATGGGTGTATTGACGCCAACAGATTTGCTCCAAGTCAATTGGCCGAGTTCATTTGCGAGAGAGCGCGCTTGACGACCTAAAAGGCAAAGGTCGAACACACGGACATGGAAAACCTGCTATCCTCAGGTGCACTTATACAGTTCGATGGACTGGGGTGTTCTTAAAAAAGGGTGCGCCGCGTTTTTAACGGAAATCAAGCCTTGGCAAGGGTTTTTCTTTCATTCCAAGCGTTCCGACAAAACGAGCACCACCCCCATTGACGAAAACTAAGCCCAATCTGGAATCAGCCGAGTTTCCTGGCGGTGTTTGACCGGTGGGGCTGGCTTCGGCAGCCTGCTGGCTGCCGAAGCGAGGATGCCGGTCATGGCACCGTCAGCAGGATGCCCGTCTCGCCGGTGGTGTAAGTCACATACACCAGCATCCGGCCCGTGGCATCCATCGAGGTCACTTCGGTGAGGCGGTCGGCGGTGGTGGTGCCGGGCACCACGAAGGCCGCGATGGTCTTGGTCGTGCCATTGCTGACGATGGGGTCGCCGATCTTGAGCACGGGGCTGAGGGCTCCGCCGTTGGCGGCCTGCTTCCAGATGCCTGCCACACCGCCGGCGGTGCTGGCGCTGAAGGCAACCTGGTTGCCATCTCCGATCACCGGGTGGTCGAAGTTCACAAACGTGTCCGCTCCCAGGCCGGGTGCGGCATCACCTGCCTTGGCGATGATGCGCAGGGTGCCGCTGGTGTCAGTGACGATGGCGCGGGTTTCGCTGCCGCCGGCATCCAGGAGGCTGACACGGAAGGCGATCCTGCCGTTGCCATTGCTGAAGGGGCTCCAGAGGCTCCACAGCTTGCTGCCCGCGGGCGTGCCGGGCAGGGTGGTCTGGGCCTGGCGTGCGACGATCGCCAGGTTCAACGGATTGGCGGGATCACCCTGCCAGATCGTCTGGCCGGTGACGGGCATAAAGGCGCGGAAGGCGATGCTGCTGGTGGTAGGCGTGGGCCGCGACAGGCTGGGCCGCTCGAACGCCACGGGCTTCTCATTGCCCAGGCCGACGGCAGGATCATCGGTGCGCATCTGCGCGATCATGGAGCCGCCGGCGCTCTGATACCAGATGCCGGTGTCATTGCCGGCGGGGCTCTGCATGGAGCCGAGGAAGGCTACGCCGCCTGCGCTGTCCATGCGCGGATCGGCGCTGTTGCCGGTGAACGGACCAAAGGTGAACCAGGTAGTGCCGCCCACCGCCGGAGCTGGATCGCCCTCCTTGGCCAGGGTCGTGGGCGCAACGGTGGTGACCCCCGCAGCCGTGGAAATCATGGTGCGCATCAGCGCCGTGCGGGTTCCATCCAACTGAACGATAAAGGCGGCATAGGCAGGCCCGCTCGCGGTGGCGGCACCCGAGACAGCCACCCAGCCATCGGCAGGCACCTGGGTCACCGTGCCACCGGTCACAGCCTCGCCTTTACGAAGCAGCAGGCGCAGGCCGTTAGCGCCTGTCCCTTGCTCGGTCCAGATGCCGCTGTCGTTGGAGGAGGTCACGTCGCCGGTGTTCATGCGCAGGTAGCCCACGAAGGTGGTCTGGCCCAGGTTGTTGACGAAAGGATTGAGCGGCAGCATGTCGAACTGGCTGGTGCCCGCGTCGGGTGCGGCGCTGCCCGTCTGCGCCAGCAGGTAGGTGTGGGCGTTGGTGCTGTCCGGGCTCTTCCAGATACCCTGGTAGTTCAGGCAGGTGACGCCGCCGGTGGTGTTCAGATGGCCGCGGAAGGCGATGGCACCGGTGCCAGACAGGGCCATGCCGCTGCGCACGCTGTCAAAGCTGCCCGCGCTGGTTCCCGCACCGCCGGTGTTAGGCGCGGCGTCGGAGCCTGTGCCGGTGCCGGCCGAGGCGGTGAACACGACCTCATTGCTGGTGGCGAAGCCGGTGCTGGCGGCAACGGTGGCCACCTGCACAGGAGTGCCGCTGCTGCGCCCTCCGCTGGTGACCACGGCATACAGATTGCCCGCCACAATGCCGGTGACGCTCGTCACGCTCAAGCTGGTGGCGGTGGCGGCGGTGACGATGCCCGAGCCGCCGGGAGTGAAGGCCACGAGGTTGTTGGCAGCCACAGGATCGAACCGTGTGCCGGTGATGGTCAGGCTGGTGGCGATGAAGGGGATGCTGGTGGTCGTCAGCGTCACGGTCGGTGGCAAGGCAGTCACCTGCACATGGTCCAGCACGCCATCCTCGCTGGAGTAATCGCCGGTGGTGACATCGGTGAAGACCAGGGTGCTCGCGACGGATTGCGCGGTGAAGGTGAAGGTCATCGTGCTGAATTCCACATTGCCGTTGAACTGGGCGCTGCTGTCGCCCGCCACGATCGTGCTGGTATTGCCCACCAGCACGCCGCCCGAGGCGGCGTTGGTTTGTCCGCTGCCGCTGTTGATCGTCTCCGCGCCGCTGGTCGCCGAGGTGCCGTCGCGCACTTCCACCTGGAGCTTCTGGAAGGAGTTTCTGACGTAACCGTAGGCGCCAAAGTCGAACTGCACGGTGTACACCTGCCCGGCCACGGTGGCAAAGGTCTGCGAGAGCACACCGCCGACAGCCTGGACAGCTCCGTTGAAAATGGCGGCCCAGCCGCCATCCGAGGCGCCTTCGTTATTACGGATCTTCACCCCGTTGGCCGTGCCGCCAAAGGTCCAGCCTGCCGCGACTCCGGTGTTGTCGCCGCCGTTGGTTTCAAAGCTGCCATTCTGGAAGGCAGACACCACGGTGCCCACCTGCACGGCGCTGCCGCTGGCCTGGCCGTTGGTGGTGACAATGGCGGTAATCGGACCACTGCCCGCGGGCAGGGTGCCGAGGGTCACGGTCAAGGTGGTGCTGGTGGCCGCTGTGACGGTGCCCACGGCCCCATCGGAGAGCACCACGGTGTTGTTGCCCGCGGTGGGATCAAAGCCACAGCCGCTGATCGTCAAGGTGGTGCCGGTGCTGGCAATGCCGACGGTGGAGGAGGTCACCACAGGGATCACTGTCGCCACCTGCACGGCGCTGCCGTTGCTGCCGGAAGGGGTGGTGACGATGGCGGTCAGCGGGCCTGCGGTGACGGGTGTGGTGCTAAAGGTCACCGTCAGTTGCGTGAGGGTGGCGGCAGTCACCGTGCCTGCGGCGCCATCACTGAAGACAACGGTGTTGTTGCCAGGCGCGGCGCTGTTAAAGTTCGTGCCTGCAATCGTGACGGAGACGGCATTGGCCGGAAGGTTGGCGGAACTGGCGGCAATCGTGGGAGGGGGCAGCACGGCGGCGCTGCCGTAGATCATCATGCGGTCCATCGCACTGCCCGAGACCAGGAGGCGGCCGTCGGCAGCGAATGTCACGCCGGCCGGACTGGCCATGGAATGGGCTGAAATGCCGCCGTTAAACGACGTGCCGGAAACGAAATTGGGCTGGCCGAGCACCATGTCCGCCACCGCACCATTGCTGGCCGGAAGGCTGTTGTAAACCAGCACGCGATTGTTACCAGTATCAGCGATGGCCAGGCAGCCCACGGAGGAAACCGCCACGCCCCTGGGAGCAGAAAGGGCCGAAGCGGTGGTGCCGGAGGTTGCCACACCGAAACCCGTCTGGCCGATGACAACATCAGCGGAGGCACCGTTGCCAGCCGGGACCGTGTTGAACATCAGCACCCGATGGTTAAGGGAGTCCACTACCAGCAGTCTGCCGTCCGGGGTCTGGGCAACAGACTGGGGACCGGACATCTGGTTCGCGGCACTGCCGGCCAGCTTGCTGATGAAGTCAGCCTGGCCGATCACCCCATCAGCAGCGGCGCCGTTGGTGGTGGGAATGCTGTTGTAAACCATCACACGGTTGTTGAGGTAGTCCGCGATGAACAGCTTGCCCGCCGGGGTGACCAGCAAACCCGCAGTCGCGCTGAAGGTCGTGGATGAGGTGCCCGAGGTGTTTGTGATGAAGCCAGTCTGGCCGATGACTACATCGGCAGGAACGCCATTGGCAGCGGGCACGGTGTTCCAGATGAGCACACGATTGTTGGCATAGTCGCTGATCAGGAGCTTGCCGCCATCTGGCGAGAAAGCAACGCCGGCGGTGCTGGCGCCCAGAAGGCTGGCGGTAGTGCCGGTGGTGGTGGAGGCAAAATCAGGCCGTCCCACGACCACATCCGCAGGCACGCCGTTGGAAGTGGGGATGGTGTTCCACAGGAGCACCCGGCCCGAATTATCGGCCACGGCAAGCTTCCCGGTCGCGCTGATGGCACTGACGGTGAGAGGGCTGGTGCCAACCTGCGAGGGAGTCGCGACATTCGCGGTGAAGCTGGCCTGGCCCACCACCGAAGTGGCATCCATGTTGTTGGTGAAAACGGGGAGCACCGCAAAGATGAAGAGGCCGTTGGCCGTGCTGGTGCCGCCGGGGCCGGTGACGGTCACGCTGGCACTGCCGACGGTGCCCGCCGAGGCGATGGCAGTGATGGTGGTGTCATTGACCACCACCACACTGGTAGCGGCAGCGCCGCCGATGGTCACGCTGGTGGCGGCGGTAAAGCCTGTGCCGGTGAGGGTCACGCTGGTACCGCCCAGCGTGCTGCCGAAAGCGGGCGAGATGCTGGTCAGAACGGGGGCTGGCAGGGCGCCGGGAATGCCGAAGATCATCAATCGGTCCATCGTGCTGCCAGCGACCAGGAGGCGGCCGTCAGCAGCGAAAGTCACGCCGCCCGGGCCGGCCATGGAATGGGCTGAAACACCGCCGTTGGACAGCGTGCCGGAAACGAAATTTGGCTGGCCGAGCACGATGTCTGCCGCCGCGCCATTGCTGGCCGGAAGGTTGTTGTAAACCAGCACACGATGGTTGCCAGCATCAGCAATGGCGAGCTTGCCTGAAGTTGAAACTGCCACGCCATAGGGAGCATTCAAGGTGGCGGCCGTTGTGCCGGAAGTTCCCGTGCCAAAGCCTGCCTGGCCGATGACGAGATTCGCGGCGGTTCCGTTGCTGGTCGGAACGGTGTTGAACACGAGCACCCGCCGGTTGCCGGTGTCTGCCACCAGGAGGCTGCCCGCAGGACTCAGGGCAAGCCCCTGCGGTGAGGACATGGCGCTGGCGGCGGTGCCGGCGAGGAGGCTGGTAAAGTCGGGCTGACCGGTGACAAGATCCGCGGCGGCATTGTTGGCGGAAGGGATGCTGTTGTACACCAGCACACGGTTGCTGCCGGAGTCGGCAATGAACAGCTTGCCGGCGGGTGTCACCAGCAAGCCCGAGGGGCTGCCCATCGCTGCTGACGACGTGCCAGCCGTACGTGTGGTGAAACTGGACTGGCCAATGACCACGCTGGCAGGCGCACCATTGGTGGCCGGTACCGTGTTCCAGATGAGCACGCGATTGTTGTTCGTGTCGCTGACCAGAAGCTTGCCGCCGTCTGGCGAAAACGCCACGCCATAGCTGGCGGAACCCAGAAGGCTAGCGGTCACACCCGTGGCGGTGGAGGTGAAGTCCGGCCTGCCGACGACGACATCGGCAGGCACGCCGTTGGCGGTGGGGATGGTGTTCCAGATGAGCACCCGGCCCGTGCCATCGGCCACGGCGAGCTTGCCAGTGGCGCTGATGGCGCTGGCGTTGAAGGGGCTGGTGCCAACCTGGGAGGCGGTCGAAATATTGGACGTGAAATCCGCCTGCCCCACCACGGTGGTGGCATCCATGAAATTGCTCAACCCCACGGGGGCGCCGGAGGCGGTGGTAAACGTGGCGATGGCGCTGTAGCTGGTGCCATAGGCATTGATGGCGTACGCGGCGAAGGAGTACCCGGAGCTGACCTTGAGGCCGCTGATCGGCGTGGAGTAACTGCCCACGGCGGTGCCACCATTCACAAGGGTGGTGACCCCGACGCTGCCGATGTGCGGGCTGGCGTTGTCACTGGTGAGGGCGTAAACCATGCCGCGCTCGGTGACGGGGCTGCCGCCATCGGAGGTGATGGTCCCGCCAATGGTGGCGGAGATGGAGCCCACCGCCGGAGTGGTGGTGACCAGGGAAGGCGAGGTAGGCAGCCGGTTGACGGTGATCGTGTAAGTCTTCGTGGTGGTGCCATCCTGCGCGGTCACGACGGTGGTGACCGTGTTGCTGCTGCCCACGGTGAGGGCGATGCCGCCGCTGGCCGTGCCAGAAGCCACGGCGACCGTGTTCACTTTGATGGTGGCATGGGACTCCGCCGCGCTGGGGGTGACGGTGAGGCTGCTGGTCGCATTCGGCACGGTGAGGGTGTAGGCATTGGTGGCCGGGTCGAAGACAGGGGCGAGGGTGCCGGCGCTGGTGGCGAGGCCTGCCAGGCTCGCATTCGTGGAGGCCACACAGGTGGCGTTCAAGGTGATGACGAAGGGGTTCTCCGTGGAGTCATCATTGACAATGCTCAGGGTGGTGGTGCGGGTGCCCAGCGCCAGGGGTGAGCAGGTAACGGTGAAAGTGGTGGACCCGCTGACAGCGGGAACCACGCTCAGCATGCCAAAGGTGCTGACAACAAAGGTGCTGGCATCGCCGCCGCTGACCGTGACGCTGCCCAGGCCCAGGGGGCCGAAGCCGGAGTTCTTGATGGTGAAGGTCCGCGTCACGCTGGCGCTGAGCTCCACGGACCCAAAGTTGACGCTGGCAGTGCCGGAGGTGAGGTCCGTTCCGACCGGCTGCTCCACCGCGATTTCCGGTGCGAGCGAGGGGAAGGCCGTCACGGCGGCGGTGATGCCGGAGGAATTGCCGAAGTAGCCGCCGGAGCTGACGGCCTTTGCCCTGAGCAGGCCGTTGCTGGGCAGGGAGCCCGGAGGGGGAGTGTAGGACCAGCCGCCGGCAATGCGTGACCCGCTGCCCACAACCGTGTAGTTCGTGCCGCCATCAATGGAGACTTCAAAGGCCACGGAGGAGGCTTCCGGCAAAGCCCCGCCGCGCAGCCACTGCACCTGGTTGGCATTCGCCACGGACAGAAGCTGCGTGGCCGTGTCATTTTGCAGCCTGGCAAAGTAACTACGGGTCGTGGCACCCATGGTGGTGAAATTGCCGCCCAGGAGCACCTGGCCGTCCGCCTGCAGGGCAAGGCTCAAGACATTGCCGCCGGCATTCGGATTGAAGCCGGTGTCCAGCGTGCCGTCGGCATTGATGCGGGCCACGTAATTGCGCGTGGTGGCGGTGGCCGCGCCATTTGGCTGCAGGGTGGTGAAGACGCCGCCCAGAAGGATCTTTCCATCCGCCTGCTGGGCAAGGGTGTAGATCGCGTTGTTGGCGTTCGGATTAAAAGTGGTGTCCGGCACGCCGGTGGCGGAAACGCGGGCGATGCAATTGCGGGCGCTGCCGTTCACGCTGGCAAACGACCCGCCGATCAGGAGCTGGCCGTCCGGCTGGTAGGCCATGGCATAAACACTGCCGTTAAGGCTGGCATTGAAGGTGGCATCCAGGGTGCCGTCGGCATTCAAGCGGGCCAGGCCCTGGCGGAAGACACCGGCGATCCCATTGAAACTGCCACCCACCAGAATCTTGCCATCCGGCTGGAGCAGGAGGGTGTAAACGATGCTGTTCGGAGCGGGATTGAAACTGGTGTCCAGGGTGCCATCCGCATTCACGCGCGCCAGGTAGTTGCGCGTGGCTCCGGCCACGGTGGAAAAATAACCGCAGATGAGGACCTTGCCATCGGGCTGGGGGGCGGTGCCCAGCACGGTGCTGTTGACCTGGGGATCAGCAAAGGTGGCATCCGCCGTGCCATCGGTGTTCAGGCGCGCCACACGACTGCGGGTGGCGCCGCCAATGGAGGAGAAGTCGCCGCCGGCGACGTTTTTGCCATTGTTCTGCACGCTGACGGAATAGACGCCACCAGTGGCGGCCGTACTGAAGGTCGTGTCCACGGTGCCAGCCGCATTCAACCGGGCGAGGTACTGCTGGCCGTACAGGGTGCCCCCATTGGGCTGCAGGTAGTAAGATCCGCCCACGAGGATTTTGGCGTCGGGCTGCACGGCCAGGGCAGAGATCGAAGAACCGGCCCGCGGATCAAACGCCAGGTCCACATCACCTGCGACGGCCGCGGCACGGGTGATGGTGAGCGCATAGGTGCGGGTGGTGACTCCATCCACGGCGGTGACCACGGTATTGATCACATTGGCGCCCACCGCCAGGGCGATGGCGCCGCTGGCAGCGCCGGAGGCCACCGTGGTGCCATTCACCTTGATCGTGGCGCCAGCCTGCACTTTCACGGGGGACAGGGTCACGCTGGTGACGCCATAGGCCACGCTGTCGGTGTAGCTGGTGGTGCCCGTGGCAAAAGCCGGTGTGAGCGTGCCGGCGCTCACCACCAGGCTGGACAGCCGGGCGTTGGCGGAGGCGGCCGCGGTGTCCGTCAGCGTGATATTGAAGGGCGTGTGGATGAAATCATTGCTCGTGAGGTGCAGCGCAGCCGTATGGCCGCCGCCATTGGTGGGGGCAAAGCGGACCGTAAAGCTGGTGCTGCTGCCTGCCGTGACGGGCGCCACCGGCGCGCTGAGCACGGAGAACATGTCGGAATCCGGGCCATCGATGGTGATGCCCAGGCCGGTGAGGTCCACGGTGCCGGTGTTGCGCACGGTGAACAGAAGGTCCGCCGTGGAGCCTGCAGCCACGCTGCCGAAGGCCCGGCTTGCGTTGTTTGCCATGGCGGTGCCGGCGGGGTGTTTCCCCACCCGGG
>FTCC01000217.1_pt1 | contig 10157 bp, 3 predicted proteins | sample 1639481 | NCBI WGS metagenome assembly FTCC01 (sample SAMEA3914864, study PRJEB12502) | metagenome | biome: forest; material: soil | place: USA | collected 2012-03-12 | depth 0.3 m | reverse complement strand
GCCCGGCCGTCCGCACCGCCGCCACCCCGCTGCCACCCCCCGCCGAGGACATGGACAGCCCCAGCGGCCACGAACCGCTCACCGTCGCCCACGTGTAAGGCGATGTGCCGCCGCTCGCGCTCAAGGTGGTGCTGTAGGATGTGCCCACCGAACCCTGTGGCAGCGCGGTGGGCGTAATGCTGATCGTGGGGCAGACCGGCGTGATCGTGTAGCTGCGCGATCCCGTGTTCGAATACGCATCGGTGGCAGTGACGGTGATGGACGATGACGCCGTGCTCGTCGGCGTTCCGCTCAGCACGCCCGTGCTGCTGTTAATCGTTAGCCAGGAAGGCAGCCCCGTGGCACTCCAGGTGATGGGCGTGAACGTGCTGCCGCTCTGCGTGATCGTCTGGCTGTAGGCCGTGCCCACCGTCGGCGTGGGCAGCGTGGTCGGGCTGATCGTGATGACCGGCGACACCTTGAAATTGAGCGTCGTGTTCGCACTCGCGCAGCCATAGGCATCCGTCGCCTTCACCACCATAGCAACGCCGGTCGTGCCCGTGGTCGCCGCGGTGGGGATGCCGCTCACCACCCCGGCCGTCGAAAGCGTGATGCCTGCGGGCCAGGTGCCGCTCACCGTGCTCCAGGTGTACGAGGCCTTGCCGCCGCTGGCGGTGAGCGTGGTGCTGTAGGCCGAGCCCACCGTGCCGTTGGCCAGCGTGGTGGGCGTAAACGTGATCGTGGGGCACACCGGCGCCAGCGTGTAGCTCTTGGAGGCCGTGCACAGATAGGCATCCGTGGCCGTGACCGTGAAGGTCACGCTTGTCGAATTCGTCGGCGTGCCGCCCAGCACGCCCGTGCTGCTGTTAAGTGTTAGGCCAGCAGGCAGCGTGGTCGAACTCCACACAATGGGCGTGGCCGTGCTGCCGCTTTGCGAAAACGTCTGGCTGTAGGCCGTGCCCACCGTTGCCGTGGTCAGCGCCGTGGGGCTCAGTGTGATCACCGGGCACAGCGTCACCAGATAATCCTCCACCTCTCCGTTGCCGCTGTTGCCCGTCGCTCCAGGATTGGAGGTCGAGCTCAGCCTGAAGCGCGCCCCTACCGGGCCGCTGGTGGAAGTTGTGGGCGGCGTGACCGTAAAGCTCAGCGTGCTGCTGTTCGTGCCGGTGTTCACCGTCTGGTTGCTGATCACCTGCGCGCTGGAGTCCAGAGTGCCGTCGCCGTTGAAGTCGATCCAGCCGTTGAGGTAGGCCGCCGCGCCGCTGGTGTTCGTCACGTTCACCGTGAAGGTGGAGGCCACCCCCTTGGTCATGAAGGCCGGCAGTGTCACGCCATCCTCATCATCCAGGCCGTTGGTATCATCGCCCTTCGCCGTGCTGTTGGGCAGCGAGGGCACGTCCGCATCGATCAACGAGCCCATGCGCAGGGTGCTTACCACGTTGCTGCCGGCAGAGGCAAAGCCCGAGTAGTCGCCAAAGTCCATGTACACCTGCGCCGCCTCATAGCGCATCGCTCCGCCATGCACGCCATTGGTGAAAACCGAGCCCACAAGGGTGGACACGCCGGTGGCCGTGTTCACCGTGTACTGGTTGGTGTCGGCCTCCATGAACAGCGTGCCGTAGCCGTCTGTCCCAATGCCATACACGTTGGCAATCGCCGCCCCGGAAGTCGTCTTGAACTGCCCCACCAGCTGCGCCGCGGTGGATCCAAAGGGCACCTTGTAAAGATAGAAGGTGGCATATGAGCTGTCCGCCGCCGCATAATACAGGTCCTGGTTGATCCAGGCAAGGTCGCCCGCACTCGACAAGGCCTGGCCGTTGGGCACCGTCGCCGGCGCGGTGTAAACCTTGGTCACCGAGGTCGTGGTGCCGGGGCTGAGCGAGGAAAGGGTGAACGTGTAGATGTCCCCGTCCGCCTCGCTGCTGACATAAACCTTGCCCGTGTTGTCGAACGTCATGCCGTTGAGCGAGTTGTTCAGCGACCCCAGCAGCGTCACCGCCCCGGTGGTATAGTTCACGCTGTAAACATTGCTGGCTCCCGAGCTGCCGAACTCAATGCCGTAGAGAACTCCCGCCGGCGACCAGGCCACATCGGTAAGCTGGTGGTTCGTGCCGCTGGAATCCGTCGCCGCCCCCACCATCGCATGCGCGCCGGTGGCGGTGTTGTAGGTCTCGATATACCCCGTGCCGCCCGAACTCGTCGTGCAGCACCACAGCACCGGCGAGTAAGTGTAGGCCGGCGTGACGGTGGCCAGGTAATCCTCCACCTCCCCAATGCCCGACGACAAGCCCGTGGGCCCTGGCGAGGCTGTGCTGGTGATGCGGAAACGTGCGCCGCAATTCCCCAGCGTGGCCGTGATCGGAACCGCAAAGTTCACCGTCAGGTTGCTGCCGCTTGTGCCCGTGGCAATGGCCTGGTCCGTGATGATCTGCTCGCCCGCATCAAAGGTGCCGTTCTGGTTGTAATCGATCCAACCGTTAAGGTAAGCCGTCGCGCCTGTGGTGTTGGTCACGTTCACCGTCGCCGAAACCGTCTGGCCCTGGGTCAGGTACGGCAGGGTGACACCGTCCTCATCATTCAGGCCCGTGTTGTCATCGCCCGTGGCCGTCGCGTCGTCAGTCTCGGTCAGCTCCGCATCCACAGTAGCCCCGAGCCGTAGCGTGGAGTTCGCCGTGCTGGAGGCCGAGGCAAAGCCGGAGTAGTCACCATAGTCCGTGTTGCTCAGGCCGTTGCAGACAAGCTTGATGTTGTCGAGGTTGAGGGTGTTCGTGTTGCTGGAAACGGTGTAAAACTGCAGCTCCAGCAGGAAGGTGTTGCCCGCGATCACCGTCGGCGCCGCGGAGCCCGTGTTCAGCGGCAGGCTCAGCCCCGTCACCCAGCTAAGGGTGCTGGAAGACAAGGTGGTGGCCGCTGAATAGCGCACCTTGTACGAGCCGTTCTCCACCCAGGTCAGATAGGCCTGCACCTTCGTGGGTGAGGTGGAGGCCGTACGCAGGTAATCCAGCTTCACCGCCAGCGAGCTCCAGTCCGCCGCCACCGTATTGCCCATCGTAAAGGTGGTGTACACCACCCGCGCCCCCCCTGGCGGAGTCATGCTGCTGGCCGTGGTCAAGTTCGAAGCCGTTCCCTGCCAGGAACCGGTGGTGGCGTACTGCGACAAAATAGTGCCGCCGCTCGCGATCGACAGCCCAGAGCCGCTCACGCCCAGAGACACGGAAGAGGTGCTCACCGCCGCGTGCTTCACGCTCGCTGCGGCCGAGTACGTCAGGCTGCCAAAATTCCACTCCAGCACGCTAACCGACTGCGCCTGTGCCCGGCCGGCCACGCCCAAGGCCAAAACCACCATCAGCACCCACCAAGGCCACACGCGAACGCCCCCCACTTCCGCAGCAGCGGAGAGGGAATTTCGAGCGTCGGCAAGGGAGCTTGCGGGGAGAACGGTCATGTGTCGTGGCAAATATCACACAATTCAGTGTCGATGGAAATTATAGTGAATAAACTTTTGTTCAAGTATTTATAGCGTACGTAAATACGGAAAATTGAACTCAAAAACCGTGGAGCCCACGTCTTTGCGGGGATTTCACGGCTTTCCGTAGCTTCAGTCAAAGCACTCCCCTACCCGTCCCAGGCAGCCGCCTTTCCGCTTTGAACTCCTGTGCCGTCGGCTTTCTCTGGTTTTCAGGAAGGCCTGATGTTTTACCCCGGACGCGCTAGGGGCAAAGGCAGCCATGAGTGGCTTCTCCAGCGAACCAGGGGCGCATGTCCCTTTTTCAGCAATTGGCCCTCCTTGTGGCCTTCATCGGCTCCTGCCCCTCCCTCATCGCCGCCCCTGCCCATCCCGGTAGCAAGGGGCCAGTGCAAGAAAAGACCGTTTCCTACCAAAGCGCCGGCCGCCGCATCATCGTGGAAAGCTTTCTGCCAGCCACCACCCAGCCCGTGCCTGCGGTGCTCGTGCTTTATGGCTCCGGAGGTGTCGTGTTCGGCAAAAAGGACATCACCGCCCTGGCGCGGCAACTGGCCGAAAAAGGCTACGCCGCCTACCTCGTCCATTACCTCAACCGCACCGGCTCCATCGTTGAATGGGGCGACAGCGGCATCCTCAAGCACTGGCCGGAATGGACAGAGACCGTGAGGGACGGAGTGGACTTCGTCTGCACCCAGCCCGGGGTGAACCGCCACCGCATTGGTCTTTTTGGCTACTCCCTCGGGGCGTTTCTCGCGATTGCCGAATCAACGGATGATCCACGGATTGGCGCCGTGGCAGAGCTTTCCGGCGGCCTCTTTGAAAAGGAGAAAGGTCACACCCGTCGCTTCCCCCCTATGCTGATCATGCACGGCACGGCTGACGAGCGGGTGCCGGAAGCCAGAGTGCCTGAACTGCGCGCGGAGGCACGCCGGTTCGGCAAGGCACCCGAGGTGAAGATTTACCAAGGCGAAGCCCATCAGCTTTCACCTGCCGCCTATGCCGATGCGACGACCAGGACGCTGGCTTTCTTCGACCGTCACCTGCGGCATTGACAGGACAAGGGGGAAACGGGCTTTCTCCCCCCGCCTTCGCAGGCTCCGCGTCCAAGGAGTGACGGCGTCCCGCCGTCACCAAGGAACCCAGGGCTTCGAAAACGCAACCGGGTTGCAAGAGGGGTGAACCACACGTGCCGGCTGCGCCGGACGATGGCGGGACGCCCTCGCTCCTTGGACGCGGCCTCCTTCAAAGGTCACGGAAAAAGACCCGTTTTCAATTCATCCCGGGATTGGAATGCCGCTGCCGCAACACCCCTTACCCTGGTAAATCCACCCCGCAGCCCAGCCTCTAAATCGTCATCGACGAATACCCGCCGTCCACCACCATCTCGTGGCCGGTGATGAACGAGCTCGCGTTGTTGCTCGCCAGCAGCAGCGCGGCGCCGATGAGCTCATTGGAGGTGCCAAAACGAGCGGCCGGGGTATGGCCCATGATCTTCGCCACGCGGTCCGGCGTGAGCACCTTCTTGTTCTGCTCCGCCGGGAAGAAGCCCGGCACCAGCGTGTTCACCCGGATGCCCAGCGGCGCCCATTCGCGCGCCAGGTTTTTGGAAAGGTTGTGCACCGCCGCCTTGCTCATCGAGTAGGTGAACACACGGCTCAGCGGCAGCAGGCCCGACATGCTGCCCAGGTTAATGATCGAAGCCGGCACCTTGTTCTCCACAAAGTAGCGGCCAAACACCTGGCAGGCGAGCACCACGGCCTTGGTGTTGATGTTCATGATCCGGTCGTACTCGTCTTCCTTGATGTCCAGGAAGGGCGTGGCGGAATTCACCCCCGCGCCGTTCACCAGGATGTCGCAGGTCTTGGAGCGCTCCAGCACGGCATCCAGCACGAGCTGCAGATCGCCGCGCTTCGAGGCGTCCGCGGCGACGAAATACCCACGCCCGCCCATCGCGCCGATCGCTTCGAGGCGTTTTTCGGCCTTCGCCGCATCGCGGCCCACCAACACAACTTCAGCGTTGGCTGCGGCAAAGCCCTCGGCAATCGCTCCGCAGAGCTCACCAGTGCCGCCGATCACCACGGCCACTTTGTCAGACAGATCAAAAAGTTCGACGGGAGACATAGTTCGAGTGCGCCGAGTTTCGACGGAAAAGCCGCTGAGGCAAGGTGTTCATGCACTTCCAGGCCCGTCTTTGAGCCGCCAAATGCAATAAACGGCACAAATCATCTCTCACAGAATTAATTATGATAATCATATTTGACAGTGTTCTCCATTATGATAAATTCCACTTGCTATGATCTCCACAAAATCACTCCTCCTGGCGATTCTCGCCGGTTCCTCCTCCGTGGCAGCCCTCGCTGCCGGCCCCAGCAACGACACCTTCGCCGCCGCATCGGCTCTCACGCTGGATGCCAACAACAGCGCCTCCGCCTCGGCAGACAACACCACCGCCACCGCCCAGGTGGGCGAGCCCGACCACTTCACCTATGGCGGCTCCGCTGGCGCAACCCACTCCCTGTGGTGGAAATTCGTCGCCCCATACAGCGGCACCGTCCAAATCGATACCAAGACCAGCGCCATCAATACCGCCCTGGCCATCTACACCGGCGCCACCGTCAACCACCTTTTCCGCGTGGCCCAGGATGCCGGCAATGGGAATACCAGCTCCAGCGGCCCGAAGACCAGCCTCATCACCCTCCCTGTGGTCAAGGGCATCGCCTACCAGATCGCCGTGGACGGCTACGCCAGCACGGACACGGGCTCCATTGCACTGAAGCTGCAGTACCTGCGCATCAACGCCGCCCACACCTACCAGACCGCGATCATCGGCGGCCAGGTCAAGGAAGACAACGGCCTGCTCACCATCACCACCTCCACCTCCAGCCTGGTCACGGGCAAGTTCACCCTCGGCGCCCACAGCTACCCCTTCACCGGAGCCGTCGCCACCGATGGCCACCTGCTGGTGAGCATTAACCGCCCCGGCCAGTCACCCGTGCTGATGGACCTCACCGTCGGCCAGGACCTCAATGGAACCGTGTTTGGCGCGGTGACCGGCAACGTCGAAATCAGTGATGCGATCACCACCATCCACGCCTATCCAGCCATCGCCTACACCGCCGCCAAGCCCTGCCCGCGCTACCAGCTCAACCGCCATTACAACGTGGCCGTCGATACCACCGGCGCCGTGGGCTATGGCATCAGCATCGTCACCGTCAGCCCCACCGGCACCTGCACCGGCACCGGCACCCTGGCCGACGGCGCCACCTTCACTTACTCGGCACCGATCCTTGATGACTCCGGCTCCCCCAATGGCGACATCGGCAACGGCGGCACCTTCTGCTACCATGTGCCCCTGTACTCCAGCCTGGGCCAGATCACCGGCCACGCCGCGTTCGATGCCTCCTCCGCCCCCACCACGCTGAATGGCGAGCTGCAGTGGTTCCGCCCCTCCACCGGCGCCACCTTCCTGCCCGCAGGCATTGGCGGCATCGAAGTCTTCACCTTCGGCAACATGTACACCCCGCCCGATTCTACCCATCGCGTGGACCCCGCCTTTGACTCCAACAACGGCGCGGCCACCCTGGACATCAGCTCCGTGGACTACGCAGCCCTGGCGATGAACACCTCTCTCACCAATGCCAACCTCTTCCCCGCCGCCACCGCGCCGAACTTTGCAACGCTGAAGGTCACCACCGCCACCGGTGTCCTCACCGGCACGGTCAAGCTGCTGTCCTCAGGCGGGAATGGTCCCTCCAAGGTGGCCAATGTGTACGGCATCATCCTCGGCACCACTTCGCCGCATCAGTTCTATGGCTTTGCCACCGGAACGACCGGCACCAGCGCCCTGCTGCTGGCCCCCAATCCCTAGCGCTCCCGGTTGACGCCAGGGAATCATAGCAGACCCGGCCATCCTGTAGGGGATGGCCGGGTTTTTGCGTTTGATGCCAACTGTGGTTGAAAATGAGACTATTTCGTTGAGGCATGCGTCATAGACTGACGAAACATCAGCGCAGCACGGGAGCTGCTGTAGCTGGGCTCCGTTGACCCGGACCTGAAGAGCCACGCCTATCTCCACCGCACAGTTTGAAACCGCTTGGAATGGGCTCATGGGCTCCGAACCCCCGCCACGCCTCCGGGCTCAAAGAGCCCAGCTACAGCAGACCCCTGACCACCCCGCAGCTCCGCCAACCTGTCATGCAAATCTCGGCAAGCCTTTGCAACGCAGTGGAAATAGTCACATGTAAATCCGAAATGGGTATGATACCTCCACACGCCCGTCTTCCGGATCGCCCCAAAACACATGCGTGCCTTCCGTGGCCCCCAGCCGCGTAGCGGCACCGACGTGAATAGCCGTGGTCGAGCGAAGCGAGGCCACGGTTCCCTGCGGCATGGCAGTTGAGCCGCGTAGCGGCGACACCTCACCGCATTGCCCCGCACCTGAGACAGGCCACCAAGGTGCCGCCGCTCCGCGGCTAATGCTTCAAAACACGCACCTCTTCCGTGGCCTCGCTTCGCTCGACCACGGCTATTCACGTTGCCGCCGCTCCGCGGCTGACACCTATTTCAGGTATACACGGGCCATTCTCAAGCGCTGCAGCGGCTTTGAATCGTCTCATTTCCAGCTGGCTCTGGCACTATCCCGCCACGCCCCCCACAATTCCCCTCGACAATCCCTCCGGTAATTCCCACGACCAGGGAATGAAAAATCCGGACGCATCGGCCCCTCCAGCCAGCCAAGACTGCCGCACCCACCGCACCTCAGGGAAATCCACCCCAATCCGACCGAATCGCACCGGATCCAGGCAAAAAACAACCCCGTCCTCTTCGAAACACGCCTCTCCACACCCTGCACCAGGGCATCTCCCCGCCGTCCGGCGCAGCCGGCCGCCTGGGAGCCCTGAAGTGCCGCCTAATCCTGTTTGTTTAGCACTTTTTACAACACCCCTCGCTACGTCCTTGCCGAGTGCCGCCCTGGGAGCGCTGGCGTCCCGCCGGCGTGCGCTTTGCCTCAGCCCCATACCTTCGGGCTCACGGGAGACTGCTAAGTGCACACGCATGGCCATGCACAGCGGCCGGCGGGACGCCAGCGCTCCCAGAGCGGCCAGTCGCAGCCCCAGCCTTCGAATCCCCTCCAGGCTGCCTGGCCTAAAAGCACCGCATTCTCACCGGCCCGACCAAACCACCACTCAGCCTTGCCGAAAAAAAAGCCGGCGGTCATCCGACCGCCGGCCCTTCAGCACAAAAAACCACCTCAGCGCATCACGCCGTCGGCGCGTCAGCCTTGGCAGCCTCCGCCTTTGGCGCTTCCTTCTCCTTCGGCTTGAACGTGCTCTGGATGTACAGCTCGCGCAGTTGCTTGAAGTCCACCGTTGTCGGGCTGTCCGTCATCAGGTCAGCCGCCTTGTTGTTCTTCGGGAAGGCGATCACTTCGCGGATGCTGTTCTCGCCGCTCACCAGCATGGCAATGCGGTCCAGGCCCAGCGCCAGGCCGCCATGGGGCGGAGCGCCAAACTTGAAGGCTTCCAGGATGTGGCTGAACTTGATCTGCTGCTCCTCGGGCGTCACGCCCAGCACGCCGAACATCTTCGCCTGCAGGTCGCTTTCGTGGATTCGGATGCTGCCGCCGCCCAGTTCGTAGCCATTGAGCACCACGTCATAAGCCTCGGCGCGCACCTTGCCATAATCACCGGCGTCCAGCAGCGCCACGTCCTCCGCCTTTGGGCGGGTGAAGGGATGGTGCACGGCCACCCAGCTCTGCTCCTCGGGACTAAAGGCAAGCAGCGGGAAATCCACCACCCACAGGAAGTTCAGCGCGGTGCTGCCCTTCAAAAGATCCATCATCGAAGCCACTTCCAGGCGCGTGCGGCCCAGCACGGTGCTCACCATGTCCACGCCGCCGGCCACGAAGAAGACCACGTCGCCTTCCTGCAGGTCCATGCGCTCGCTCACCGCCTTCTTTTCTTCATCGCTGAAGACCTTCCACAAGGGGCTCTTGTACTCACCGTTTTCCAGCTTGATGAAAGCCAGCGCCTTCACCGGCAGGCCGGCCTGCACGGCCAGCTCGTTGAGGCGGTTCATCTGCCCCGTGGTCACAGTAGCGAAGCCCTTGCAGTTGATGCCACGCACGGTGCCACCGCCATCCAGCACGCCCTTGAAGATTTTGAAGCCCGTGTTCGCAAACAGGTCGTCGAGCTTGATGATCTCGTTGCCGAAACGCGTGTCCGGCTTGTCGGAACCAAAGCGGTCCATCGCTTCCTGATAGGTCATGCGCGGCATCGGCAGCGGGATGTCCACGCCCTGGCCAGCCTTGAACATGGCGGCCAGCAGGCCCTCCACCAGCGGGATGATGTCATCCTGCTTCACGAAGCTGGCCTCGATGTCGATCTGCGTGAACTCCGGCTGACGGTCAGCGCGCAGGTCTTCATCGCGGAAGCAGCGGGCAATTTGAAAGTAACGCTCCAGGCCAGCCACCATCAGCAGCTGCTTGTACTGCTGCGGTGCCTGCGGCAGCGCGTAGAAGTGCGCGGGGTGCAGGCGCGCCGACACCAGGAAGTCGCGCGCGCCTTCCGGCGTGGGGTTGGAAAGGATCGGCGTCTCCACCTCGATGAAGCCGCTCTGGTCCAGGTAGTTGCGCGCCGCCGTGGTGATCTTGTGGCGGGTGCGGATGTTGCGGTTCATGCGCTCCCGGCGCAGGTCCAGGTAGCGGTACTTC
>FTCC01000056.1_pt1 | contig 10195 bp, 10 predicted proteins | sample 1639481 | NCBI WGS metagenome assembly FTCC01 (sample SAMEA3914864, study PRJEB12502) | metagenome | biome: forest; material: soil | place: USA | collected 2012-03-12 | depth 0.3 m | reverse complement strand
TCGCCGCCCCCGGCCGGGTCGAGATCGTTTGCGCGGTGCAGCGCCCGCCACAAGGACCGCGCATGATGCCGGGCCAGACCGTCCTCCACAAGCCTTTGGGCAAGCTCGTCGAAGCCGAGGTCGTGAAGCGAAAGCATGGCCGTGGCATCCATCTATATCACACAGGATCAGGCACCTTTGTCGCCTTCAATGAACACATCCATCTGCTGACCCACGTACAGCGGCGGGTCCGACGGGCGCTCCAGGCTGTAGATCACCTGCAGCACACGGGTGTCCACACGTTCCGTGCTGCTGCCTGTTAGGCTGACCTTCGGGATCACATAAGGCTCGATGCGCACAAAGGTCAGCGGGATGGCGCGGCCGGTGTCGCCCTTCACATAGGCCTTCGCATGCTGGCCGGGGCGGATGCGCACGGCGCTCTGTTCATCAATGTCCGTGCGCACCTGGAGCTGCCCGAGATCGCCCAGGATGATCGGCGCCGCCTTCGGCTGTGTGGAGGCATACTCGCCGGCGCGGATGTTGACCTGAAGAATGGTGCCATCGCGCGGGGCCAGGATGGTCAGGCGCTCCAGAAGTGTTTCCGTGCTTTTCACCGCCGCCTGGGCGGCCAGGAGCTGGGCCTTGGCGGCGCTCACATCCGCCTGCGCCACCAGCATGTCGTTGTTGCGGTTTTTGAGGTCGTCCATGCTGATCGCGCGCTTGTCCTGCACCGCGTTCATACGGTCCAGCATGTCCTTGGTCTTGGCCAGCGTGGCCAGCTTCAGCTCAATGGTGGCCTGGGAGACGGCGACATTGGCGCGCTGGGTGAGAAGCTGTGCCTGAAGTTCACGATCATCGATCTTCATCAGCTCGTCGCCCTTCTTCACCCGGTCGGAGACCTTGACCTTCACTTCGGTGACCAGTCCTGCCTGCGGCACGCCGAGGGCGACGTTCTCACTGAGCGCCTCCAGGATGCCGGTGCCGGCAATGCTGGTGCTGTAGGGCTTCTGCGGCGGAGCCACAGGCGGCGGCGAAATGGTGGGCGACTCGCTGGCGTGAATCACCTGCAGCACCTGAAACATCATGAAGACACCGGCGGCGGCCGCAATGATGGTGATGTAGCGGAGAAGCTGGTTGAGGAAGCGCATGGTTATTTAACAAATAAGAGAGTGGAACAAAAGACCGGCCCCTTTTTAATGCGTGGCGATGACCGGCGGCCTGCTCTTGTCCACCTCGTGGATTTCGATGATACGACCGTCATCCATCGAGGCGATGCGGTCGGCGTGCGGAAAGATGCGGTTGTCGTGGGTCACGATGACCACGCAGCGGCCCGGCACGCGCGCCACGCTTTCGAACAGCTCCATCACCACCTGGCCGTTCTTCGCATCCAACGCCGCGGTGGGCTCGTCGCAGATGATCAGGCGCGGCTCATGCACCAGCGCACGGGCGATGGCCACGCGCTGCTGCTGGCCGCCGGAGAGCTCCGTGGGCCGGTGGTTCAGCCGGTCGCCCAGCCCCACCTTGGCCAAAGCCTCGCGCGCCTTCGCTTCGGCATAGCGGGTGGACTTGCCCTGGATGAGCAGCGGCACGCTGGCGTTCTGCACAATGTTCAGCGTGGGGATGAGATGAAACTGCTGGAAGATGAAGCCGATGTTCTGCGCGCGAAAGCGTGTCACGACTGAGGCCGGCATCCGGTGGAGCGGTGAGCCAAACACTTCGATCTCCCCCTGGTCGGCCCTCAGCGTGCCGGCCATGATGCTGATCAGCGTGGTCTTACCGCAGCCCGACGGGCCCACCAGCATAAGAATCTCGCCGTCCTTCGCCTCCAGCGAGATGTCCTTCAAGACAGTCAGCTTCGAACCACCGTCACCGAAGGATTTGACGACGTGGCGCAAGGCGATGGACGGGGCGGCAGGCATGGCAGGAAGCAAACTTTCTAGCCGCGGAACACCATGGCCGGCTCCAAAAAGCTCACCCGCAGGATGCCCATGAGGGAGGCCAGGGTGCAGATGAAGAAAATCACCCCCAGGACAACAGGGGGCACGATGTCGGGCATGTAGAAGGGCGGCTCCGTTTTCTGCAGCGCCATCCTGGCGAAAAGAGAGGTGCCCAGCAGGCCGATGCCATAGCCGATGAAACCTACGGTGAAGGCTTGCGCCAGCAGCATGCGGCATAGGGTAAAATTGCTCGCTCCCATGGCCTTCAGCGCGCCCAGGTGCTTCATGTGATCGAGCACGAAGGAGTAGAACGTCTGGCAGGAGATGGCCACTCCCACGATGAATCCCACGATCACCGTGATGCCAAAAGAAACCGGGATGCCTGTGTTGCGCGCGTACCACATCACTGTGGCCTGGTTGAAATCGTTCTCCGAGCCGTAGGGGCCGTTGACATAAGCCCTCAGGCCGGTGGCACTCTGAATGTCGGCAGAGGCCTGGGCATTGCTCACACCCGGCTTGGGTGCGGCGATGACCGCGCACAGCATCTTGCGTTGCGGTGGTGTGTATTGCAGTGCGCGTGTGTAGGTGGTCCACACGTAGGGACCGCCGGTGAAGGACTTCATCGCATCGCAGATGCCCACCACGCGCGCCTCCTGGTCATTGATCTCAAACTGGTCGCCCACCGTGAGCGGGTGTTTTGGATCGCGCGCCAGGCGGGTGGTGGCCAGCGTGTCGATGATCACCGCATGCGGCAGCCGCACATCCTCGAGGTTGCCGGAAAGCATCTTCACAGGCGCGCCCGCCAGCGTGCTGGAATCGATGCCGATGAGCTGGATGATCTTGAATTTGCCGTCCACCAGCCGCACGCGCTGCACGCCTGAGTAGATGGGCGAGGCCCACGCCACGCTGTCCACGGAGGCCACCAGCGTCACATCCGTGTCGCGCATCGGGTTGGTCTCGTTCACCTGCTCCACCTTCTCCTCCACCACCCACAGCGGTGCCGGCACGTTCTTCAGTGTGGCGGTGGTCCAAAGCATCAGCCCGCAGAAAACCCCTGCCTGCTGCGCCATCAGGAAGGTGGCAAAAAACAGCCCCACGATCAGCATGAGATACTTGGCGGAATCGCCAAACAGCATTCGGAGGGCAAGCAGAACCATTGGAAAAAGAGAGCGCCTTGCGTTACGCCCGGCAGGTGCGAAACGCAAAGCAAAGATGCTCGGGCATCAGCCGCTTGCAGGCCAATACGAACCGGCTTTTTACAGGGCGTGATGCCCTGCCCTGTCTTGTTCAGGCTTTCCCAGCCTTTTCCATGATGAATGCCTTCACCGCCTCGGTGCTCGCCTCCATGGGATAGGTCTGCAAAGGCAGGTTCTTCAGCGCTTCCAAAGTGGGATGCACCGGCTCCGTGCCGGTGGCCTGGGTCACCACATCGGGGAACTTCGCCGGGCTGGCGGTGGAGAGCACCACGCTCACGCGGTCCTTGGCCATGTCGGTGAAGGCGCAGGCGGTGTGCGGATCGATGACGTACTGCCAGTCCTTCCACATCTGCGCGATGACCTTGGGGATGATCTCGTCATCCATGCGGCTGGCACGGAAGCTGGAGGGCTTTTGCGGCAGCGTCACCGCTTTGCCGGCCTTCATGCGCGCCATCACATCACGCACCTGCGCGGGGTCCTGGTCGAGCACGAAATAAAGATAGCGCTCGAAGTTCGACGCCGCCTGGATGTCCATGCTCGGCGCGTGGCTCGCCTTCACTTCCCCCTGGCGATATTCGCCGGTGGTGAAAAAGCGGTAGAGGATGTCGTTGTGGTTAGTGGCCACACGGAAGCCGCCGCACTTCATGCCCATCTGCTGGGCCAGCCAGCCGGCCATGACATTGCCAAAGTTGCCGGTGGGCACCACAAACTCCGCCGTCTCGCGCACCGCCTCCGGCAGCTTCATCCACGCCCAGAAGTAGTACACGCACTGCGCCAGCACGCGGGCGATGTTGATGGAATTGACCGCCGAAAGGTTGATGCCCTGGGCAAAGGCGGTGTCGCCAAACGTTTCCTTCACCACGCGCTGGGCGTCATCGAACGTGCCTGGCACCGGGATGGCAAAGACGTTGTCCGCGCCCGTGCAGGCCATCTGCCGCTCCTGCAAGGGCGCCACCCGGCCGTTGGGATACAGGATGAAAATGGTGATGCCGTCCTGGCCCATGCAGCCATTGATCGCCGCCGAGCCGGTGTCGCCCGAGGTGGCACCCAGCACCGCCAGGCGCTTGCCGCTCAGCTTCGTCTGCCGCTTGTAGAGCAGGCCTAACAATTGCAAGGCGAAATCCTTGAACGCCAGCGTAGGTCCGTGGAACAGCTCCAGCACATAAGTCTTCTCCGTGATCTTGCGCAGCGGTGCGACCTCCGGCGAATCAAAGCGCGTGTAAGACTGCGACGTCATTTCCCGCCACTCATCGGCCGGAATCTCGGGGGCGAAGACCTGAAAAAACGCCGCCGCCAGTTCGGCATACGACAGCGAAGCCCAGGCCGCGAGACGACCGGAAAGGTCCGGCAGCCGCTCCGGCAGGAACAAGCCGCCATCGGGGGCGAGACCGGCTTCGACGGCTTCGGAAAAGCTGTGCGGACGCGTCTGGCCGCGGGTGGAGATGTATTGCATGGCGATGGGCCTGTGTGCTTACTCGCCGCCGCCGCCTTCGTGACCCAGGCCCACCAGGGCTTCCTTGGCGGAAGCACCGGCGAAATCGCGGTTCATCTTGCCGATCCAGGTGCGCTTGATTTCCTTCGGGCAGGAGGCTTCGCACTCATAGTGGTTCGTGCAGTTGCCAAAGCCGGCGGCATCCATCGCGCGCACCATGCCCAGCACACGGCGGGACTTCTCCGGCTGGCCCTGAGGCAGCACATTGAGCTGGCCGGCCTTGGCACCGACAAACAGCATGGCGCTGGCATTCGGGCAGGCAGCGACGCAAGCGCCACAGCCGATGCAACCCGCCGCATCCATGGCCGCATCCGCGACATCCTTGCCGATGGGCAGGGCATTGGCATCCTGCGGCGCGCCAGTACGCACGCTGATGAAGCCGCCCGCCTGCATGATCTTGTCAAATGCACCGCGGTCCACCATCAGGTCCTTCAGCACGGGGAAGGCACGGGCGCGGAAGGGCTCGATCCAGATCGTGTCGCCTGTGCGGAACTTGCGCATGTGAAGCTGGCAGGTCGTCGTCGCCTTCTCCGGGCCGTGCGGAATGCCGTTGATCACCATCGAGCACATGCCGCAGATGCCTTCACGGCAGTCATGATCAAACGCCACCGGCTCCTGGCCTTTGGCGATGAGGCGCTCGTTGACGATGTCCATCATCTCCAGGAACGAAGCATGGTCGGGAATGTCCCGCGCTTCGATGTCTTGGAAATGGCCCTTGGCATTGGGGCTGGCCTGGCGCCAGACTTTGAGATGGAGGTTGAGGTCGGACATGGCGGAGTGAAGGGAAAAAGGGAATGACTTACTTGTAACTGCGCACGGCAAGGTGGACGGCCTCGAAGGTGAGGTCCTCCTTGTTCAGCTTGGGCTTGCCGAAGTCGCCGGTGTATTCCCAGGCCGCGACATAGGCAAACTGCTCGTCGTTGCGCTTGGCCTCGCCGTCCGGGTACTGGTACTCGGAGCGGAAGTGGCCGCCGCAGCTTTCTTCACGCTGCTGGGCGTCGATGCACAGCAACTCGCCAAATTCTAGGAAGTCCGCCACGCGGCCCGCCTTCTCCAGTTCCTGGTTCACATCGGCGCCGGAGCCCGGCACGTACACGTTGTTCCAGAACTCCTCGCGCAGCGCGGGAATGCGGTCGATGGCTTCTTGCAGGCCTTCGCGGGTACGGGCCATGCCGCACTTGTCCCACACCAGCAGGCCCAGTTCGCGGTGGAAACTGTCCACCGTGCGCTTGCCCTTGATGTTGAGGAAGCGGTTGGTCTGTGCGTTCACCGTTTCCAGTGCCTTGGTGAATTCAGGGTTGGAGGTGGTGACGCTGCCGGGCTTCTGCCCGACCAGGTAATTGGCAATCGTGGTGGGGATGACGAAATAACCATCCGCCAGACCCTGCATCAGCGCGCTGGCGCCGAGGCGGTTCGCGCCGTGGTCACTGAAGTTCGCCTCGCCCAGCACATGCAGGCCGGGCACGCTGCTCATCAAATTGTAATCCACCCACAGGCCGCCCATCGTGTAGTGCACGGCCGGGTAGATGCGCATCGGCATTTCGTAGGCGCTGTCGCCTGTGATGCGGTTGTACATGTCGAAAAGATTGCCGTAGCGCTCGCGAATGGTCGGCTCGCCAAACTCCTTGATCGCTTGGGCGAAATCGAGGTACACGCCGCGACCGCCGGGGCCCACGCCACGACCGTCATCGCAGGCTTCCTTGGCCGCGCGGCTGGAGATGTCGCGCGGAGCCAGGTTGCCAAAGCTTGGGTACTTGCGCTCCAGGTAATAGTCGCGCGCGTCTTCCGGGATCTGTGAAACGGGCTTGCCGCAGTCTTCCTTGTTCTTGGGCACCCACACGCGGCCGTCGTTGCGCAGCGACTCGGACATGAGCGTGAGCTTGCTCTGGTAATCGCCGCTCACCGGAATGCACGTCGGATGAATCTGCGTGTAGCAAGGATTGGCAAAGTAAGCGCCCTTTTTGTGCGCGCGCCAGGTGGCCGTCACGTTGCAGCCCTTGGCATTGGTGCTGAGGTAGAAGACATTGCCGTAGCCGCCGGTGCACAGCAGCACGCAGTCGCCCGCATGGGCTTCAACTTTGCCAGTAACGAGATCGCGGGTGATGATGCCCTTCGCGTGACCATCCACGGTCACCACTTCAAGCATTTCGGAGCGCGAGTGCATCTCCACACCGCCCGAGGCGATCTCCTTGCTCAAGGCCGAGTAGGCGCCGAGCAGGAGCTGCTGGCCCGTCTGGCCGCGGGCATAGAAGGTGCGGCTCACCTGCGCACCGCCAAAGGAGCGGTTCGCCAGCATGCCGCCGTACTCGCGGGCAAAAGGGACACCCTGCGCCACGCATTGGTCGATGATGTTCACGCTCACCTCGGCGAGGCGATGCACGTTCGCTTCGCGCGAGCGGAAGTCGCCGCCCTTCACGGTGTCGTAGAACAGGCGATGCACCGAGTCGCCGTCGTTCTGGTAGTTCTTCGCCGCATTGATGCCACCCTGGGCCGCGATGGAGTGCGCGCGCCGCGGGCTGTCCTGGAAGCAGAAGCACTTCACCTTGTAGCCCAGCTCAGCCAGCGAAGCGGCAGCCGAAGCCCCAGCCAAGCCGCTGCCCACCACGATCACGGTGTACTTCCGCTTGTTCTTCGGGTTGATCAGCTTGGAGTCGCGCTTGTGGTTGGTCCACTTGTCGGCCATCGGGCCGGCGGGAACATTGGAGTTGAAGACAGAAGACATGGCGACAGGGAATTAACGACCGTAGTGGAAGAAGTAGATGGCGACGGGGATGGAGCAGTTCCCCACCAGGATGAGCAAGGCGTAAGCCCGGGCCAGGCCCTTGTAGAAGCCGGCAGTCTTTTCCGTGTTCAGGCCCAGGGTTTGGAACATGCTGGCGACGCCGTGGCTCAGGTGCGTGCACAGCAGGATCATGGCAATGATGTAGAATGCCACCGCCGGCAGCCAGGAGAAGCCCGCAAGCACCATGCGGTAAACGTCATGCACCTGCTCGCCGTCCAGATCCCGCATGTAGCTGCCGTAGTCATTGCCGGCATGCACGGTGAAGTGCAGGATGTGGTAGATGAAGAAGGCCAGGACGGTGAGGCCGCTGAGGATCATCGTGCGCGAGGCAACGGTGGAGTTTTGCGGCTTCAACCGCGCATAGGGCACCGTGCGGGCCGCGCGATTGGCCTTGGTCAGCGCGATGGTCGCCCAGGCGTGCAGGGCAATGGAGCCGAACACAAAGGCCCGCGCTATCCAGATCAGCATGCCGTGGCCCATGGTCTGCAGCATGTGGCCGTACTCGTTGATCGCATCCGGTCCCATGAAGACCAGCAGGTTGCCGATCATGTGGCCGAGCACGAAAATGACCAGGAAGGCACCGGTGAGCGCCACCACGATCTTCTTGCCGATGGAGGACTGGTAAAACGTGGGGTGGGCGGCGGACGGGGAACTACTCATAGCGGAAAAAACTCAAACAGGGGTACGTCGGTAATCACTGGGGCGTCATGTCGTAGATCACCACCTTGTCCCAGAAGGTCTTGCAGGCATCGACAAAGCGTTGGTGATCCTTGCAGTCGCCCTGGTAGAAGTTGTGATCCTCGATGGTCTTAAACTGCACCACCAGGCTCCAGTCAAACGACTGGTCGCACACTGGACGCGCCTCGACAGCCGCCGGGCGGCCCTTCCAGGCCGCGCCCAGGTAGCCGATCTTGGTGACCAGCTCCAGTTCGCTCTCAAACGTCGCCCGGTCCGCATCGGACAGGTCCTTCTTCAGCCAGAAATACACGCAGTGAAACATCGCGGAAACGATTTTGGCGAGACGCAGCCCCGGGGCAAGCGCGTTTCGTGTACGAATTCGGGGATAGTGGCGGCGGATCTTGCGATGCACTGGACCGCCGAGCGCAGCAGGCAGGCTACTGCGGCGGGGATTTGGGCTTCTTCGCTTCCGCCCGTTCTTCCCCGGCCTTTTTAGCCCCTTTGTCCAGCCACGGCGGGGCCGGAGACGGCGCTGGATCGGGCACATGGTGGGCAAGTTTGCCACGCCGCCTCAGCTTCGCCTCAAACAGCGAGGTTGCCACCGGCCCTCCAGTCCAAGCCATGCCATACAGGTCATCCGGGTTTTCGGACCGGATCAGCTTTGGGATCCAACTCGGGCTCCACACCACCGCCGCCACCCCTGATCCCGCCACATCCACCCCTTGCAGAACCTGCTTCGCCACCGGCGGCGCTTGATTGTCCATCAAGGTGCCGCAGCCGCACAACAGCCCCATCCCCACAAAGGGCACGCTGGCCACCGCCCAGAGCGCCAGCCCTCGACGCTGCTTGGAACTGAGAGGTTTCGCCACGGGCAATGCCATAGAGTGCGGCGATTTTAGCTCATCCTTCACGAGGTGACCATTGAAACGTTGGTCAACGGGCTGCGGAACCTCAACACCCTGGATTGCATTCACGCGCTTCGCGTACATTGTACTCCAGTCCAACCCGTGCCGTTCAATGAAGCCCAAACCACCCGAACAGTTTGCAAATGATCCGCTGTTCCTTCAAGTGATGGCGGATGCGCTGTCGATTCAGGACCCGGTTTGTGGCAGAGCCGATGTATGCAAAAACAGGCTAAGGCGTGTTAAAGAGCACAGGCGTCGATGAATTGAAGCAGATCAAGGCCGCTTGCAGCACTACCCTGGCCAGACAAGCGCTCTCCCCTTCTCCCCTATCGCATGGATTTCCAACTGCTTTCCGCCGCAGAGCGTGACACGATCACGGCCTCACACCTGCGGGAGCATTTGCCGCCGCTCGGTTTGATCGAACGCACGACGAGGACTTGGGTGGATGGTTTGGAACCTCCATGCAGGCGTCTCTTTGAGATTCAGCTTCTCAAGGGGGCAGGCTTGAAGGCGTGTTACGGCTTTTCGCTGGATTTTGTTCCTCACATTTCCGGGGGCCGGGTGCGATGGCATCGCTCAGACAAATCAGCGATGCTGGATGTCGTGCTGGATCCGCGAGACTTGCCCCAACCATCATTCATTCATGGTGCGGCGGGATTGGAGAACGGTTTGCTCAGGCTGCTGCCGGAGGCCGTGGCCAGAGCCAAGGAGACATGGCGTCGAGGCGCAACGCTTCAGGGAATGCTGGACATCGTTCGTGAGCTCCGCGACATGCCTGTTGGCAGGCGCATCAATTGTTTCGGTTTTTACAACTACACACAGTTGCCTCTCGCTTTCGCATTCTTATCCGCCAAGGCGGGTGATTTGCGGGCTGCGGACGAAGAGCTTGGAAAATACGCGGCTGCGCACCGGCTCGACGAGGAGGAAGCCGCAAAGCTTCACAGCCTGGCCAGAAATCATGCCGGGCCTGACCAGGATGTGACGAGGCAGCCGGTCTAGGTGGAAGCGCTTCCAGGCACTCCCTCCAAGCTCCTCCTTCCCCCGCCCCTGCGTTGACAACCCTTCGCCCCTGCCTACGCTCCGCGCCCCATCAATTATGAGCACCGCGACCGAGCACCGTGAATTCCAGGCTGAAGTCAAGCAGCTGCTGGACATCGTCATCCACAGCCTTTACACCGACCGTGAAATCTTCGTGCGCGAGCTGGTCTCCAACGCCGCCGACGCCT
>FTCC01000235.1_pt1 | contig 10208 bp, 9 predicted proteins | sample 1639481 | NCBI WGS metagenome assembly FTCC01 (sample SAMEA3914864, study PRJEB12502) | metagenome | biome: forest; material: soil | place: USA | collected 2012-03-12 | depth 0.3 m | reverse complement strand
TGGCTGGAGCTGAGTGGTGTGGAGCTGCTCAGCCACCGCCTCGGCGAGACGATGGTGTCGCGCCGCTACGGCCAGCTTGAGCCGGCGCCCACGTTGGAGGTCGTCGCGCGTGGGGCGCTGATGAGCGAGTGGCGGAGGGCTTGAGCGCGCATGTGCCGGCTTTTGTTCCCCATTTTCCTGCCTCTCACATTGTGGATGTGGGGTGCGATTTTTTTGGCCAGTTCATTGACGGATTGGGATCATGTGAACGGAACAGGTCCCTCGAACTCAGGCCTGGTTTATCTCATGGGTGCGGGCGTCATTCTGCCAATCAATCTGGTCTTTCAGCTCACTATCGGCTGGTTTCTCCTCTGGGTGATGAGGAAGGTGAAGAATACTTGGAGTTTTGCGGCTCTGGGCGGGGTCTCTGGATTGGTGTTGGCACTATCCTCCATGTGGCTGCTCCGAATGCCGGGAGAAAAATGCCCCGACAAAGGGGTGCTCATGTTTTTACTGGTCTTTATCCCGCCGCTTGCTGCTGGCTGTGCCCTGACTTTTCGGTTGTTGAAGCCGCGTGATGACGCGTGTCCGCTGAATGCCGCTGGGGCGAAACGGTGGTCGATGCGATCCCGGAGGGATCCAAGCCAGTAGCGAGGTGGTCGAAGCGAGGAACGAGCGAAGACCCCTCGTCACGTGCCCCTGATGACCCCGCATCCCGGAGGGATGCGGACGTCGCGTGTGTCGTTCGAGGCGCCGGCGCTCGTTCCTCGCTTTGACCTAAACCCGGGAATGGCTGGTGGCCGATCTGCCTCCGTCATTGATTCCACAAGGCTTCCCGCTTCTCGAGCGGTATCACCTTCTGGATACAGCCGCTTCGAACCGGGAAACCTTGTGAAACCAAGCACGAAGGCACCTCGACCACCTTCCATTCCCGGATTTAGGTTTGACGCCTCGCTACTGGCTGGGATGCCTCCGGCATCGGGGAAGCACCGTGTGGGAGATGGTTGGTTCCGCAGGCAAGCATCTGCCTCACAGAAATTTGCCCTGCACAAAGGACACAAAAGTCTGGGTGCAAGCCTCGTCATCCGTGGTTAATAGGCTTTCTTCTCGAGCATGAACGTCAGCATTTTTGGACTTGGATATGTCGGAGCCGTCACCGCCGGTTGCCTTACCGAGCGTGGTCATCGCGTGATTGGCGCGGATGTGCAGCAGGGCAAGGTGGATGCCTTCAACTCCGGCATTTCGCCCATCGTCGAGCCGTTGCTGAACGAGCTGCTGGCCGATGCCCGCGCCAAAGGCCTGCTTTCCGCCACCACCGACTCCGCTGCTGCGGTGCGGGACAGCGAGGTGTCCATCGTCTGCGTCGGCACGCCTTCGCTGGAATCGGGCCGGCTGAACCTGGATTATGTGCGCAAGGTTTCGGAGCAGATCAGCGCCGCCATCGTGGCCAAGGGCGCGCCGCACGTGGTGATCTTCCGCAGCACCATGCTGCCCGGCAGCACCCGTTCACTGGTGCGCGACTTCTTTGCCACCCAGCTCGAGCAAGGGCAGGTGAAGGTGTATTACTGCCCCGAGTTCCTTCGGGAGGGCACCGCGGTGAAGGACTTCCGCGATCCCTCGCTGTGCGTGGTGGGTACGCATGACGGCCAGGCCCCACAGACCAGCGAAGCCCTGGAGCTGCTCGGTGAAAAGGCTGAAATCCTCGCCTGGGAGGGCGCCGAACTCATCAAGTACTCCTGCAATTACTTCCACGCTTTGAAGGTGGGCTTTGCCAATGAGATCGGCCGCATGGCCAAGTTTCTTGAGGTGGATGGTGCGCGTGTCATGGACGTCGTTTGCCGCGACGAGAAGCTGAACATCAGCCGCTACTACATGAAGCCCGGCAACCCCTTTGGCGGCTCCTGCCTGCCCAAGGATGTGAGCGCGCTCAGCAGCCTCGCTCGCATGGAAGGGGTCAATCTGCCGCTGCTCGACAACGTGCTGGACACCAACAGCGCCCATCTCGACCTGCTGATCAAGCTCATCACCAGCAAGAACACGCGCAAGGTGGGCCTGCTGGGCCTGGCCTTCAAAGCCGACACGGACGATCTGCGCGGCAGCCCCATGGTCGCCGTCGCCGAGACACTTCTGGGCCGGGGCTACCAGCTCAGCGTCTATGATCCCAGCCTGAACCTTTCCCGGCTCATTGGTGCCAACGAGGCCGAAATTCAGCGCCGCATGCCGCACCTGGCCTCATTGCTGCGTGAGCAGGCGGAGGAAGTCGTGCGCGGCTGCGACTTGATCATTGCGTCCCAAAAATGTGTGGATATCGAGGCTCTGCGGCCCCTGGTGCGTGCGGATCAGCATGTCATCGATGTCAACGGCTGGCGCGAACTGGAAAGCCTGCGCTGGGCTTATGAGGGTCTGTGCTGGTAAGAGCACCCGGGCTTGCCCCGAGGAGGCTAAGCATTTGCTTCAGAATTGATGCTGTTGTTTGAGCAGGCGCTGATTTTGTGGTAAATTATGGCAATTCGAAGCGTGCCTGCCGTCGCAGCTTCAGACTTTTGATTCCAAACCTCTTCGCATGAGCCTGAAGCGCTATCATGAATTCGACGGCCTGCGCGGGCTTCTGGCCCTTTGGGTTGCCTTGGCTCATCTCGTCTGCTGGTGCGGATATGGTCACTTGGCGAACGGCGGGCATGTGTCGAAGCTTTGGCTGTATTTCACCGAGGCTGACCCGGCAGCCCAGGCATTCATCATTCTGAGCGGCTTTGCGATCGCCACCTTGCTGCAGCGCGAGCAAGTGGGCTATGGGCGCTACATGCTGCGCCGGGCATTCCGTATTTTTCCCGTGTACCTGGTGGCTTTGGGGCTGTCCATCTGGCTGGCACCGCTGACAGGGCAGCTCATCAACAGCCTGCCGTGGTCGAATGACTTCTACATGGGCTGGCAGCGCACGGCTCAGGTCAACCAGGATGCAAACTGGTCGGGCAATGTGTGGGCCCATGTGTTCATGGTGCACGGCGTGTTACCGAAGTCAGTGGTCGCCGGCGTGTCCGCCACCTTTCTGATGCCGGCGTGGAGCATCGGGCTGGAAGAGCAGTTCTACCTTGTCGCGCCGCTGCTGCTGTGGCTGCTGCGCCGCTCCTGGGGCTTGATGTCCTTGTTTGTCGTGGCCCTCGCCGGCCAGGTTTTCCAAGCTTGGTTCAGCAATCCCATCAACTGCTCGCTGCCCTACTGGCTGCCGTTTTTCCTGGTGGGCATTGGCTCCAGTTACGTGGCCACCTGGCTGGAAAAGAATGAGCTGGCGCAGGTGAAGGGCGGGGGAGCGATCCTCTTTGCCGGGCTGATCGCCGCACTTTTTCTGGCTCGTGAACCGCTGCCGTTTCTGATCTGGGCAGGTGCCTGCGCGGCTGCACTGGGGCTGTGGAAGGGGTTCGCCCCGCGCATCGGTGCCGTCATCGGCTGGGTGCTGGGCAACCGGGCTTCACGCTGGGTGGGGGAGATGTCCTACTCGCTCTATCTCATCCACTGGCCGCTCACCATCTTGCTGCTGTCGCTGCTGCGGCAATATCGCCCGGGCATTCCGCAGCGCGAGGTGCTGATCTGGATGCTCGCGACTGGACTGCCGGTGATCCTGGTCCTTTCCTGGGCCTTGCATCAGGCGCTTGAGAAGCCGTTCATGCGCCTGGGCCGGTATCTCGCCCGCGTGCCAGGCTCTGCTCCTGCTTCCGCGGTGCCGGTTGCCATGGCCGCGCCTGAGTCCACCCCGGAGCCCATGCCCGTGCTGCCGCAGATCTTCTGAGCAGCCCCGTCTCTACATGCGCGTCCTGATTATCGTTGAAAACCTGCCCGTGCCGCTGGACCGGCGTGTGTGGCAGGAGGCCTGCGCACTGCGGGATGCCGGACATGAAGTCACCGTCATCTGCCCGCAGATGCGCGGCTATGTGCAGGCGGAGGAAGTGCTGGAGGGCATCACCATTTACCGCCATTGGATCAGTGGCGAGGCCCGGGGGCTGAAGGGGTTCATCTTCGAATATGCCTCGGCCCTGTGGGGGGAAATGGCCTGTGCGTTGAAGGCCTGGCGGCGCACCGGCTTTGATGTCATTCACCTGTGCAATCCGCCAGACCTGCTCTTCCTCGTGGCCCTGCCGTTCAAGCTGCTTGCGGGCGTGAAGGTGGTTTACGATGTGCACGACCTGTGGCCGGAAATGTTCGAAGCCAAGTTTGGCCGCCGCGGCTTGCTCTACTGGGCCGTGCGCCTGGCGGAACGCTGCACACTGGCGCTTGCCGATGCCGTCATGGCCACCAATCAAAGCGTGCTCAGCGCCGTGAAGCAGCGTGGCACCCTGCCGGATGACCGTGTGTTCGTGGTGCGCACCGCGCCGCACAAGGTCACTGGCTCGGCGCAGGAAGACCCTGCCATGAAAAAAGGTCGCGCGCATCTGGTGGGCTATATTGGAGTGATGGGCAATGCTGATGGGGTGGACTACCTCGTGAAAGCCGCCCACCACATTGTTCACACCTGCCGCCGTGAAGATGTGCAGTTCCTGCTCATGGGCAGCGGGCCCGAGCACGAAGAGCTCATCAAACAGCGCGACTCCCTCGGCCTGCAGGCTCATGTGGACATGCCCGGGCGGGTGACGAACGAGTTCCTCTTTACCGCCCTGAAGACGATGGACCTGGGCGTGGCCAGCGACCCCATCAACGACTACAACGACCATTGCACCATGAACAAGACGCTGGAGTACATGGCCTTTGGCAAGGCCCAGGTCATGTTCGGCACCCGTGAAGGCCGCTTCAGTGCTGGTGATTCTGCCCGCTACGTGATGGAAAATTCCGCTGAAAAACTCGGCGATGCGATCCTGGAGATGCTCGATCATCCGGCCGAACGCGAGTGCATGGGCCGCATTGGCTACGAACGGTTGAGCACTGAGCTGTGCTGGGAGAAGTCTGTGGAGCAGCTCTTGGCCACGTATGAGCGCTGTGCCGTCAAAGCGGTCGTCACATGAGTGAAGGGCCGCAGCGGCCCTCCTGGGCCAGGGGCCTGCTGGAGGTCGTTGGCATCCAGTTGGTAACCGCGGTTGTGAGCGGGCTGGCGAACAGCGACAAAGAAAGCGCAGCGTGCTGGGTGATTGCGTTTATCGTCAACTGGCTCTGCATCGGCTGGGTATTGCTCAGGCGCCGCTCAAAACCAACCAAAGGTGATCTGATGGTCGCCAAGTGGTCGTGTCCCTTTATCTGGCTGGTTTTGCTGCTGGACTACTGGTTTCTTTACCTCCCGGCACACTCTCGTATTTGACTTCATTACTCCGTCTTCTTCTTTGTCATGCGCCTCTTTGTCCTGATCATCTTCCTGCTGGGGCTCCTGGCCACCGGCGTGCTGGGAACCGAAACCGGCCTGCTGTTCTTCTGGCCTGGCTGCCTGCTCATAGGGCTGGCTGGCCTGCTGGTGGGAGGCCGCTGGCAGATGCGGGTGCATTTTGCCCCCAATGACGTGTGCCTGCTCTCCGTGCTGCTGCTCACCCTGTATATGGTGGCGCGGGCCTGGTTTTCGCCAGTGGTGCTGTATGCGCGCGAGGACATCTTTATCATCCTGGGCTGTTTCGTCACCTACTTGGTTACTGCCACGGTGGCCAGTCACCCGCGCTGGCGGCTGGCCATCATGTCCGCGCTGGTGCTGCTCACCGCCGGCAATCTCGTGGTGGGTTTCATCCACTTCTCCGGCAACTGGAGCTTTCACGTGGTGCCGCACTTTGCCCGCACTTTTGGCACCGGGCGCATCGGTGGTTTCTTCAACAATGCCAACCACCTGGCCGCCTTTCTTTCCCTTGTCATGTTTCTCAGTGCCGGCCTCACTTTCTTTGGCCGTGGCGGCGCCTCGATGAAGCTGCTGCTGGGTTTTTTTGGGGTTGCCTCCGCCATCGGCATTGCCCTCACCAGCAGCCGCGGCGCCACCACAGGCATGGTCGCGGGGGCGGCGATGTTTGGCGCTCTATCGCTGTGGATCCTGGCCCGAACCCAGCGTCACATTTTCGGCCGACTCCTCGTGGGCATTGGTGTGCTGGCGGTGCTTGGCGGCGCTGTGCTCTACATCGTGAATGAGGAAAGCATCAAGCGCCGCCTGGCCAGCAGCCCTGTGGACAATGACGTGCGCTTGCAGGTGTGGAAGGCAGCCCTTCAGCAGCACGAGCTTCAACCGGTGCTCGGAGCCGGTGCCCGCATGTTTTATGATTATGGCATCATGTTCCGGCCTGCCACCATGCGGGTGTACGACGCCGATCCTTTGTTTGCCCACAACGAATATCTGCAGATGCTCGCCGACTACGGCTGGATAGGCCTTGCCTTGGGAGGCGCAGCGTTGGGCCTGCATTTCTGGCATGGGCTGCGGTATGTCCGCTGGTTCATCGAGCGCCGTTTTGTCAATACCGGCCTGCTTTCCAGCAACACCCTGGGTTTTGCCGTGGGCTCCCTCAGCGCCCTTGTTGCCTGCCTGCTGCATGCCGCGTTTGAGTTTCACTTTCATGTGGCTGCCACCGCCGTTACCGCCGCCTTTGCCCTGGGTTTGCTGGCCAATCCGGGATTTGATGCCGAGGACCGGCCCTCCATCCGCCTGCCCAAGGTGCGGCTTTTCAGCAAGCTCGTCCTCATCGGCGCCTCGCTATGGATGATTGGCGGTGCCATCATGCTCGGCCCGGCGGATTATGATGACGCCCGCGCCCAGATCGCCGCCTCCCAGGACGACATGCAGGCCCGCCTCAAGTGGCTGGACAAGGCCGTCGCGATCGATCCTGCCAATCCCGAGCATTGGTACCATCGCGGCCTTGCTTTTGTGGACCAGTACAAGCCCGCCCTGCCCGCCGCCGTCGGCCGCCGTGTGCTCGAAAAAGCAGCGGCTGATTTCGAGCACGCCACGGCCCTAAATCCCCTGCATTTCCTCTATTCTCTGGCCCTCACCGATGTGTATGACGGCCTGCGGCGGCAAGAGGATGCGCTTCACTCGGCGCAGCTCGCGGTCAAGGCCGCTCCGTGGCATGAAGAAAGCCGCTTGGGCCTGGCCATCCACTACCACCGCTGGGGCCAGTTTGCCGAGGCGGAAAAAGCTTACCTCTGGGCCTCCAACGGCCGGCGCCGGAATCCTGACGGGCAGTTCGGCTGGGGTGATGGCTACCAGCAGCTGCTTCTCGATGCGGCTGCGGCGAAAAAGTAAACCCCGGGACTTGTTGCTTACCTCGTTGAAAAGGCGGCTTCCGGGCCGCCTTTTTGCATTCCAGCCAAGGGGTGGCGCTGTCACGGCCCTGTTTACAAACTTTCCGCCAATTTCTCAAGGCGCTCCGCGTCTTTGCCATGTAGTCCGTTTCTCGCCGCGGCATCACCACCGCGTCCTTCCACCGCTAGAATCCAATCCCTATGAAAGCTCTCCTCGTCACCCTTCTCATCCTCGGTGCCGCCTTCCTTGCGTACGATTACTATGCCGCCGCTCCCGGTGAAAAGATCGTTTTCAAATCGCTGAACACACCGTTGCCCGCCCCAAAACCCGAAGCGCCGCCGGCCCAGGCTCCCGCCGAGGCGGCGAAACCGGTGCCGCCCCCGGTCATCACGGCCCACCCGGACGCTCCTGCTGTGCCGGTGAAACCGGCCACCGAAGCCAAGCCCCCGGCTGGCAATCCCACCGCTTCCCCGGCTGCCATCACCGTCGATCCTTCTGGCTTCGTTCCGCCGCGGTTCGACACCCTGGAGGTGCTTTCCAAGCATTGGACCAAGATTCCCTCCATCGCTTTCCCTCGTCAGGTGAAGCTCATGAAAAACGTCCAGTTCCAAATGGGCGCTGGCGTGGCGTCGAAGAGTGCCGGCACCGAAGTGACCGCGCTAAGCTTTGACAACAGTGTGCTCACGCTTGCCCCCAGTGAAACCTCCACCGCCCGTGCCACCGCTGCCATTGATGACACGAACCTCAAGGAGGTGCTGCAGCCCGGCTATGAGGCTTGGAAAATCGCCCGCACCGCCGAGGCCAAGAAGGCGTTCCTGGCCAGGCTGGCTCGTGGAAGCGCCCCCGCCGGCCCCGTTGATCCCAACTCCGTGGATGCTGGCGGCAAGCCCGTGCGCGGCAACGATGGCACCTTCCCCATCCTCGTCGCCAGCTTGAAGAATGGCGACGTCACCGAGATCAAACTCGCCAACATCCACCACTGGGACGATCCCCAGCCCACGATGGTGGAAGGCAAGCCCGCCTGGAGCATCAAGGTGCAGTGTGATGTGGATACCATCTTCGGTGCCCAGCCGGCCGAGGCCCAGGCCTTGGTGCGAGACGGCCGTGTGAAGGGCTGGTTCTACACAGGATCGGGCGAGGCGGTGCCGTAGGAAAGTGCGAGTGAAGGGCGGCGGCTTGCATCGCCGACCCTTCCGTACTTGCAAGGGAGACCTATGGTCCTACTTTTGGAGGATGAGCACTGTTCAGGAAATTGAAACGGCAGTCAGCCGCCTGTCGCGAGAGGAGCTGTCCAATTTCAGGGGCTGGTTCTCTGCTTTTGACGCCGAAGCCTGGGACAAGCAGCTAGCTGAAGATGTCGGCACTGGTCTCCTGGATGACTTGGCAGAGGAAGCCCTCCGAGATTTTCGGGAGGCGCGCTGCACGGAGCTGTGAAGCATCATGCAACCCCCAAGTTTTGGGAGTTTTATGAACGGTTGCCAGAAGACATCCAGCGCTTGGCCGATGGGAATTATGAGCTGCTCAAAAAGGATCCGAGGCATCCTTCCCTGCATTTCAAGAAAGTCGGAACCGTTTGGTCAGTGCGTGTAGGGATTCACTACCGAGCCCTGGCGGCACAAAGTGGAGATGATGTTGTGTGGTTTTGGATTGGCCACCACGACGAGTATGACCGGATCATCGCTGGTCGTCGTGGATGAGGGCATGCGCTACCATCCCCGCTTCCACTCCAGCCCTGGCTTGTCCACCCGGAAGCTCACCAGCCGTCCGCCATCCGCTTCCGTTACATAGACGGTGCGGCCATCCGGGCCGCCAAAGCAGAGATTGGTCGGGCTTTTGCCCAGCACGTCCACTTCCTGCAAGATGTCGCCCTTGGGCGTCATCTTGATCACGGTGCCCTTGGCGTTGCGGGTGATGTAGAGGTTGCCATCCACATCACAGCGCATGCCGTCGAAGCTGAAGTCCGGAAACTGCCGGATCAGCCGCCGGTTCTTCAGGCTGCCGTCCGGCTGGATGTCAAAGGCCCACACGCCTTGCTGCACGGATTCGTCCTCGTAGAGCGTGCGGCCGTCGGGGCTGACCTCGATGCCGTTGGCGGTGCCGAGCTTTTCGGCTGCAAGCGTGACCTCGCCCTTGGGGCTCACGCGCCAGATGCGGCCGGTCTTTGCCGGCCAGTCAGGATCGCTGGCGTAGAGTGAGCCATCGGGGGCGATGGCGATGTCGTTGGGCTGGCTCATCTTCGGCTCATGCGCGAAGACGGTCACCGCCTTCGTTTTGGGATCGACCTTCAGCACGTTGTGTTCCTGATAGTCGGCCACGAACATCATGCCCTCGGCATTGAAGCGGATGCCGTTGCCCACGCTCTTGCCCGGCAGGGTCACGAACACCTCGCCCTGGCCCTGGGGCGACACTTTGCCCACGGTGTGCTGGCTGGCGAAGTTGACCGCGTACACGTTGCCCTGCTTGTCGCAGGCCGGGCCTTCCACTCCGTGGGTAAAGCTGTGTGCCGCCGTGAAGGGCCTGGCCACCCAGAGCTGTTCATCCTGGGCGCAGAGGGGAAGAGTGGCAAAGGCGAGCAGGCAAAAAACGGGCTTCATCCCCTGCCATACGTCCCGGCCGCGGGGAGACTTGCGTCTTCCGGTTTTCGAGCTTGCGGCGGGGGGGATCGCCAGGAATAATCCCGCCCCCATTTTTTCCGACGATGGGATCATTTTACCATGCCAGGCGCGCCCCCAAAGCAGGACTCTGTGTCCTTTGAGGAAGCCATGGACCGGCTCGAAGAAATCGTGTCGTCCATGGAAGGCGAGCGCCTGCCCCTGGAAGAAATGGTGCAAAGCTACGAGGAGGGCGCCAAGCTGCTGCGCGTCTGCCGCGAGCGCATTGATGCGGCCCGCCAGCGCGTGGAGCTCATCACCGCCAATCTCGATGGCACCGCCAAGGCGGCCCTGACACCCTTTGATGCCGCCACGGCCGCCGCCGCCGCCGATTCTGCTCCAGTTCCGACGACTGAACCTTCCCCTCCGCAGCGTAGTACCACCCCCTC
>FTCC01000823.1_pt1 | contig 10226 bp, 5 predicted proteins | sample 1639481 | NCBI WGS metagenome assembly FTCC01 (sample SAMEA3914864, study PRJEB12502) | metagenome | biome: forest; material: soil | place: USA | collected 2012-03-12 | depth 0.3 m | reverse complement strand
TCTCTGATGCCCTCCCGCATCTCATTGACCGAAAGGGGCACGTTGCCCGAATGCCCATGGTCATCAAAACCCGCGTCGCCAAGCATCAGGGCAAACAGGTAAAGTGCCGTGACCCTGAAGCGTACATAGCGTTCATCGTTGTAGTCGTACCCGGCCTCCCCCCCCTTGTCGAGATCGCTGCCGTCCCCGGCAACAGCAAGCCCTTGCTTCCATAGCTTTTTGAGATACGCCGCCGTATCCCTCCTGCTGCGGCAAAGGAGCATGCGAAAGCGTTCCTGACGGGACCCTGTTTCGCTTTCAGGACCGCCACAGGAACGAATGGCATCACCCGCCTCGCCAAACACACGCAACTCCAGCGAGTACAGGCGCCCCCACCACCGTTGCGAATGAGTCCGGCCGGAGAAGCTCCGCCGCGCTTCTTCCAAGCAACGCCAGGCATCACCAATTTTCGCCTGTCTGATGCGGCTGATGCGCTCACGTATGCCTTCCACTGGATCGCCGCCATCTTTTGCCGCAGGCAGTTCGAGCAACAGCTCCTCATCGGACGCTGCGACCGTGCGGATATCGCGGCGGTGCAAAACGTTTTTTGCCCTTTCCATATATTCCTGCCGCAAGCCAGGATCTTCGAGCCTCTTTTCCTTGCGCTCCTTTTCGGCCTCTTCGCGGGAAAAACTCAGGCCATAGACACTTCTATCCAAAGTGTCCTCTGAAAGGCGCAAAATGAACGACACACCATTGATTTTGCGTTCCTCGGGAGTCTTGCATCCTGTCGGCAGCAGTTCAAGAATGGCACTGCACTCCGCCGCTTCCAAACAAAGCACCTCGGCACGGCGCAGTTCCGCGATGCCAAGCAGGACATGACGTGATTCGCGTCGCATGGCACGAATGATGGCTCGGGCCTCGCCAATCCGGCGATGCGCCTCATGAAACCTGCCAAGATACCCCAGGGACAGTCCATAAAGGGAGAGTGCTTTGGCGCGCTCCTTCGCCGAAAAATCTTCCATGCCCGCTGGCAGGAGCCTGCAAAGATCGAGGGCCACGCTGCAGAGAATGGAAGTCGTCAGCCAGCATTGCCTTGCGCTAAGATTGTCCTTTGCCAGCTTCCTTACGCGGGACAGGCGCTTCGCCCGCCTGACGAAGACAAAGCCCCATTCAACCAAGTACTGCACGGCATCATGGACAACTCCGGGATTGAGCAACGCTGACCTGCCCTTGCCATTCTCTCCCAGAAATTCTATCTCCAGTTTTCCCACTTCGGCCCAAATGCCTGTCGTGTCTACGCTGCTGGCTTTGGAGACAATGCCAATGATTTTCCGAACCACCAAGGGAATAGCTTTGTTCTTGGAGCCGCTGCTCTTCCAGTCCATTCCCAAGGAATTCACGTTAGGTGTTGGTGCGTCTGTTGATTTCTTGGAACTTGCAAAAACGGGATACCGGTGAATTCTGTAGTCCTTGCCAATGCGGCCTTTGATTTGTGACAATTCCGCCTCGATGCTGTCAATCAACGCCTCACCCCGTTTAAGGAACTCCCGTTTGTCAGCGGCAAAGCCTTCACAAGCCTGGTTCATGGAATCCTTCAAAGCCTTCCTTTCATCGTCGCCAAACCCATCGCACAAAAAGTGAATGGCGGGAGCTGAAGCCCAGTACCTCATGCTCTTGGCGCCTCTGCGCAGTGTTTGATGCAACGCCAGCAGCGCACTATAAAACCACCGGACGCGATAAATGCTCAGTTCGCGCGAGACCTTGTCTGGAAGCCCGTGCTGTCCCGTGGCGCTCCCGGCATGCTTTGCCGCCTGATAAAAGTGGTGCAAGGCTTCCATCATGGGCATGGGGTGGCCGGTCACTTGATGGGCCTGTGCGTACCATTCCGCGATGTGGAAGTGGTTGCGTGCGCGGAAAGCGGCAACGTCCATGAGCGGGCGACCGCCCTTGGATGAATCGCTGGATCCAGAGGTATTCAAGGAATGAAGATGCAGCCACTCGATCACTTGGCGAAGGCCCAGCCTGGTGTCCCGGTAAGCCCACGCAAAGCCGCCCGGCTTCATGTAAAACATTCCTTTTTCGGCCAGCAAGTCCAGCCACTTCCGGACCGCGGCCACACGGTCTTCATCGTTGTCAAAACTGATCAGGTTGAAACGTTGGGGGCACCTGAACAACCCATCATTCAAAAAAGCGGAAAAATGGCGGGACTGGCGGAAAAGCGTCGCGGAATACAGCGCCGTCACACTTCTACGCCACTCGTTGTCGGCCTCTGCCGGAGGGTGGCGCAGCGCGGGACAAAGCACGTCATTCCACACCTCTTTGAGGATGGCGTCAAAATGCCTTTCCGGGGGCTGCTTGTAGGTGCTAGTAAACTTGCGGAAAAAGTCCCCGGCTTCCTCCGGCTTTCCAGGATCGGCCGCAGGAGCAAGTTCCTTGTAGGCCTCGTCGACGCGGATAGCAAAATGGCGTTTTAGATTGGCGACGGCCTCGGCCTGCTTTGACGTGGGAATGTAGGTTAAGATGGTTTTCTGACGGTGTTCATCACGCATTCGCCGCCTTTCAGTGTAGGGGGCGTAAAGGAGACAGAATCCGGCGAGCGAGAGACCTTCGAGAAGACAGCGAAAATCTTCATAGTGCTCGTTCGTCCAGTACTTCGCTTCTTCCCAGCCTGAACACCCGCCAGGGCCGTTGCGGGCATAAAACCCGATCACCCACATGCGCGAACTGATGCCCAGTTCTTTGCAGGACTCCTCAAAGAACTGCTGCCAGGCGATGGTCTCCTGCATGCGGGCTTTTTTGTCCATTTTCCCAGCCCTGTTCTGCGACTTCATTCGAATGGCTGCGGGCAGCGGTTTCATATGGCCCAAAGGCAGGGCGCCAGTCCGAACCGAAAGAGCGGTCCTGATCTCTGCTCCGGCAACGGCGGGGTTGGGGAAATCCTCAAGTTCCAGCCAGATGCGCTGCCGGCCCTGCTTGCCCAGCACCTCAAAGCTTTGGTGAATCACCGTCAGGATGCCGGAGTCTCCCTCCGCAATGACGACCGGCCCCCTGGGCTGTCCCTTCGCATCCTTGGCAGGTCGCATCAATTCTTCGGCCAGCAGGTTTGCGTCGCGGATCGCATCGTCAAACCCCTTGTCCCGGGGGAGCGGTGACCGGGCCGGAATCACACGGTCAGGAAACTGGTAAGTGGGCCCGGCGCTGGGCAGCGTGAGATTCAGCTTTTGATAGAAATCGTACAGCAGCAGGTCTGGCCGTTCGGTGACCGTTGCCACAATCCGCCCGCGCGCATAGTCTGTTTCGCTGAAACGTCGCTGGAGGTTGTCGAAGTCACGCTGGCTGTGACAGATCCAGAACAGCTTCGCTTTTGTATCCGAATCGAGCACGTACTTCAACATCTCGTTGCAACGCCGGTCAGAACCGGAATAACCTACCACCAGCAATTGTGAGGGAATGAAACGCCGGTCGTCCGAGCGGTCGAGCTCAAAGTCCGGGAAGTTGCCCCGCACGTAATTGAAAAACCGGAGCTTGTCCTCCGGCGAAGCGGGATCGTCGAGGGTGTAGTCAGCACGCGTGTCATGGCAGTCTCCGTGCAGCTTCACTAAGGAATCTCTTTCATGCACAAGATCAGGATGCGGGAGAACATCATGAACACCCACGGGAATAACCGCTAGCTGGCGGCCAAAAGCCTCAAAGGCCGCCTCAAGCAGCGAGTCAAAGTTCGTGGTCAGGGTCACCCTTATCCTGGCGCTCATCGCCAGCTGGGCCAGCATCACGTGAGTAAGGTTGGGCTTCTTGTTTTTGGTGATATGGACGTTAAATCTGTCGATGATCGAAGTGTCCGGCTCCTCCGTGCTGAGCAGGTTGGTCTTGGGTGAATAGCGGAGCGTGGCTAAAAATTGCAGGGTGGCCCGCCAGTCAATCAGGGACCTCACCGCCTTTTCGCAGATGGCCGCATAGGAGGTGGGCGACTTGCTGGAACGCAGAATCTTTTCATTGCTCGCATATCTGCTGCCGAGGGCTTCGTGAATGGCTCTTATGGCGTCATTTTCATCTTTGAAGTCCGGCCCTCTGAGAAACGCAGGGACTGTCGGAGCTATCAAAAGTTTTGCCAGAACGGAAGGCGAGGAAGTGGGATTTTCCTGCATGAGCGTCTGTACACGATCATTGATGTCAAAAATGGGCCTCAGTCCATGCTCCCTGCTCAGGCTGTTGAAGACCTCCCGACACCATCTTCTTGCCAGAACAATCTGATCCTCATTGGGTCGGTCAGGCCATCCTTTGCGTGAAATATCCCAGCGCGATTCCTCCTGATAAGCGAAATTGCCCTTTGCCGTGCTGCCTGTCTGACAAACACACCGGTAAACCACATAGCCCAGATAATCGGTAAACTCCTGCCCCATCAGTATTCCGGAGGCGGATGAACATCCGCTGCCGAGAAAGGGGACAATGCCGAAACCTTCTCCTACAAGCTGTTGAAGCTGGCCTACAAAATCGTCGTGAGACTTGGGTTCGATAGTAGTTTCAGGCTGGGGAAGCGGCATACATCCCCGAAAGCAAAAACTAAGCCACCAAATGTTGTATAACCAAAAGTTTAATACTATCACTTACCCACTCACGGGATAACTTCATCTCCAAGCCGCCGGTCCTTCATGAGGTAGTTCTGCACGTAGTCGCGCACGGCTTCGGCCAGGGGGGTGATTTCGTCCTTGAAGCCTGACTGGCGCAGCTTGGCGATGTCGGCGCAGGTGTAGTACTGGTACTTGGGCTGGAGGGCGGCCGGCATGTCGATAAACTCGATGTTCGGCGGCAGGCCCATGGCGGCGAAGATGGCGTGCGTGAGTTGCAGCCAGGACTGGGCCAGGCCGCTGCCCAGGTTGTACAGGCCGCTGGCAAGCGGTGCTTGCGCCAGGTGCAGGGTCATGCGCACCGCATCTTTTACATAGAGGAAGTCACGGAGCTGCTCGCCGTCGCGAAAGTCCGGCCTGTGGGAGCGGAAGAGCTGCACCTTGCCCGTGGCCAGGATCTGGTTGAAGGACTTGTGCACCACGCTGCGCATGTCCGCCTTGTGGTCCTCGTTGGGGCCGAACACGTTGAAATACTTCAGGCCGATGATCCGGCGCATAAGGCCGGTGCGCTGGGCGTACTGGTCGAACAAATGCTTGCTGTAGCCGTACATGTTCAGCGGCCGCAGCTTGTGCAGCTCCGCCATCCGGTCATCCATGCCGTGGGTTCCGTCGCCATAGGTGGCGGCGCTGGAGGCGTAGACGAAGCGCGCGCTGCGGGCGGCGCACCAGTGGGCCAGCAGCTTGGTGTATTCGAAGTTGTTGCGCATCAGGTAGTGCGAATCCCGCTCCGTGGTGGCCGAGCAGGCGCCCAGGTGCAGCACCAGCTCCACCTTGTCGAGCGCGCCGTTGCCGCCTGCCACGGCGGCCAGCACGTCCTCCGCGTCCATGTAGTCGGCAAACTTCAGCGGCACCAGGTTGCGCCATTTCTCGTCCGTGCCGAGCCGGTCGGCGATGATGATGTTTTCGAAGCCCCGGCGGTTGAGCTCCCAAACGATGGCGCTGCCGATAAGTCCGGCGCCTCCGGTGACCAGGATGCGGCTTTCAGGTGATTTGAGCATGGTGAAGCAATGCCGCCGCGCGGGCGGAGCTCCCTAGTTAGGCGTGCTCCATCCCCTGTGCAAAAGGTGTTTGCAGGGGATGTGCTCAGGCCTTCTTCACCGCCTCGTTCCACAAGGCGGCGTTGGAAAACAGCTCCAGCCCTTCAGCATGGGCCGCGCTGCAGCCGGCCACCGCCACGAACTCGATGGCCTCCAGGCTGCGCACCGCCGGGTACAGCCATTCTTCGCCGCCCACCTGCAGCTTCGGCAGCAGGGCGGAGCCCATGCGCTCGATCTCCAGGCTCAGCAGGATCGGCTCGCTGGTAGCGGCGGAAAGGTAGTTCTGCGGCTCGTCAATCCAGCCGATGAGCCCGCTGTTGTTGGCAATGTCCCAGATCTCCCCACGGTCCAGGTCCAGACGCACCGCAAAACCCAGCCGGGTGCCGTCGCCGCCTTTTTGCATCAGGCCGAAAGCGACCTGGGAGAGCAGGACGGACGGGGTGAGGTCGATCTGAAAACCAAAACGGACCGGCTCGGCCTTTACTTCAAGACTGCCGAAGTTCAGCAGCTCGAAAGAGTCGAATTCAACGCCTGGCAGGTTGATGGAGTGGGCTTGGGAAGGCATGGGGAGCGGCAGGTGAAGGGTGGAAAGCTGCGGAATTTCAAAAAGCTAAACTATATATTCACCATTATCAAACAAATTTCCATAATTAAACAAATATTCGAGAAAACGCTGCTCACGGGTCTACTTATTCACAACTGTGGATAACTCGCGGAAGTTCAAAAATTTTTACAACCAGTGCAATCAAGTCTTGCGATTGCCAACGCCCTCATTTAATTAACTAGTGTCAACTATTTGGAATAGTCGAATTCTAATTTAATGGCGCAACTACTGCTCAAGTTCGTCACCTGATTTTCGCACCTCCCCAATGACCTCCCCGGCCGCCATCGCATTGCCCTTTGCCACCGCCTCTCTTAAGAGCGGCTGGGCGCGGCCGCAGTGGAGCCCACGGCTGCCCGTGCGCTGGCTCATGTCCCTTGGCTGGTCGCAGATGGCCCTGTGGCCCTGGGTGGGCGCGGAGGAAAACGCCACTGGCAAATCCATCAATCAGCGCTGTACCGACAGCTCCCCGCGCGGCAGTTTGCTCCCCCCCGATATGAACCCTTCACCAGACGACGGCCTGCCGTTCTACCATGAGCCCGTGCTGCTGAACCAGGTCGTGAGCTATCTCAACCCAGGCCCCGGGCAGTGGTTTTTGGACGCCACCCTTGGCGGCGGCGGGCACAGTGAAGCGCTTTTGCGGGCCGGTGCCAGCGTCGTGGCGCTGGACCAGGACCCCGTGGCCATCGCCCATGCCACCTCGCGCCTGCGTGCCTTTGCCGACCGTTTCAGCGCCCTGCGCGGCAATTTCCGCGACTTCGAGGAGATGCTCCGTGAAATCGGCATCCGCCAGTTCAACGGCATCCTGGCCGACATCGGCGTGTCCTCCAAGCAGCTCGACGACGTTTCCAAAGGCTTCTCCTTCATGCACGACGGGCCGCTGGACCTGCGCATGAACCCGGATGGCCCGCAGACGGCGGCCGACCTCATCAACACGCTTTCGGAAGAGGACCTTGTGCGCATCTTCTTTGAGTATGGTGAGGAGCCCAAGGCACGGCGCATCGCCCGCGCCATCGTCCACGCCCGTGCCGGCAAGTCCATCCGCACCACGCTGGAGCTGGCCCAGATCGTGGAAAAGGCCAGCCCCCGCACTGGCAAACGCCACCCGGCCACCCTGGTGTTCCAGGCGCTGCGCATCGCGGTGAACGATGAACTCGGCGCGCTGGAAGATTTTCTGAAGGCTGCCCCCGCCTGGCTCAAGCCTGGCGGCCGCCTGGCGATCATTTCCTTTCACAGCCTGGAGGACCGCCTCGTGAAGCGCTCCTTCCAGCACTATGCCCAGGAGTTCCTGGACCGCCCCGAATGGCCGGCCCCCCGCCCCAACCCCGCTTTCTGCCTCCACCTGCTCACGCGCAAGCCTGTGGAGGCTGCTCCCGAAGAACTGCAAGCCAACCCTCGCGCCCGCAGTGCCCGTCTGCGGGTGGCGGAACGCATCTCCCGTCCGTCATGAGACTCCGCAACCGCAATCGTTACCGCAATTCCGTCCGCCTCCCGGTGATCCTGTTTTTTGTGATCGTCGGCGGCCTTGTTGGCACCCGCTGGGTGAAGGAAGTCCGTGCCCGGCACGTGGCTCTTCACCTGAGCACGGAAGTGCGTGAGCTGGACCACTCCCTCACCACGTTGCGGCGCGACATCCAGGACCTCAAGAGCCGCTACTCCGCCCTGATCACCGAGGACGCCCTCACCGAGCGCCTGAAGACCCGCAACCTGCGGATGAGTGACATAGCCGCCAACAGCATCATTTCGCTGGATGCCGTCGCCCCTGCCAACCTTGCCGCCAACCTCAGCCCCTAGTCCGCCATGTCCGCACATCCCCAGATCGAGCTTCAGCGGCACGGTCGTGCCGTATGCCACCGCATGGCCTGGATGGCCATGGGATTGATCGTGGGGTTCACCGCCATCTCCGTGCGCCTCTACTACTTGCAGGTGCGCATGCACCCCAAGCTGGCCGCCGAGGCCGCCAGGCTGCGCCAGGACCGCCTCACCCTGCCCTCCCTGCGCGGCTCCATCTGGGATGCCAACGGCCAGCTCCTGGCCCAGGACCGCACCCTCACCCGCGTTTACGCCGACAGGAAGCACCTGGAAGACCCGCGCGTGGTGCTGCCCTGCCTCGCCCAGTTGCAGAAGACCACCAAGTCCGCCCTGCGCCTGAAGATGACGGATGCGCAGATCGTCGAGGCCTACCGTGAACATGTGGTCAAGTGCCTGGCCCCCAAGGCCTCCCTCACCGAGGCCGAGCTCACGAAAATGCTCCAGTCCGGCGAAGCCGTGGCGCCGGTGCTGGTCAAAGCCCTGGAGAAGGAGGAGACCGACTCCTGGCGCGACCTGCTGCGCGACAACCTCATCACCGGCGTCTACCTGCAGCCGTATGTGCGCCGTTTCAATCCCGCCGGCGACCGCCTCTCGCCGGTGCTGGGCATGGTCAATCGTGTGCAGGATGCCATCACCGGAATGGAGAAGCAGAACGGCGTGGATGGCGTGGAAAAGCTCATGAACACCACCCTCAAGGGGGTGGACGGCTTCGAATACGTGGAGCGCGATTCGCGCAAGAAGCGCGAGCTGCCCGGCTTCGCGGGCACCGTGCAGGAGCCGCGCCATGGCAGGGGCGTGGTGCTCACCATCGACATGCATTTGCAGCAGCAGCTTGAGGAAGTCCTTCTGCAGGCCTACCGCCAGTACCATCCCGAAAAGATCCAGGCCGTGCTCGTCGACCCCATGAGCGGCTCCATCCTCGCGATGGCCAGCCAGCCTGCGGAAGTGCCAAACGTCGACGGCCAGATGGAGCGTCGCAACCTTGCCGTGACCGACGCCTACGAACCCGGCTCCACGATGAAGATTGTCACCCTCACCGCCGGGCTCGACCTGGGCAAGGTGACGCTCGATTCCTCCATCGACTGCAGCCCCAACGCCCGGGACGGCCGCTACGAGGAGATGAACGGCAAGATCTGGCTCAAGGATGATGAGGTGAACGGCCGTCTCACGGTCAAGGGAGTGCTTGCCCATTCCAGCAACATTGGCGCTTACAAGGTCGCCAAGCTGGTGTCGGAAGAAAACTTCTACGACTACATCAAGCGCTTCGGCTTTGGCGTCCGCACCGCCCTGAAGATGCCGCGTGAATCCGCCGGCATCGTGCACCCTTTGAAGGACTGGAGCGGCACCTCCCTTTCCCGCGTGGCCATGGGTTATGAGATCAGCGTCACGCCCCTGCAAATGGCCATGGCGGTGAGCACCATCGCCAACAAGGGCACGCTCATGCAGCCCCGCCTCATCGACCGTATCGTCTCCGCCGACGGCACCCAGGTGGAAGTGCAGCCGCCCGTGGCCGTGCGCCAGGTGTGCAGCGCACGCACCGCGACACACTTCACCGAAGCGATGGAGGCCGTGGTCAAGGAAGGCACCGGCAAGCAGGCCGCCATCGAGGGCATCCGCGTGGCGGGCAAGACCGGCACCGCCCAGCGCATGGACCCGAAGACGCACAGGTACCCGCCGGGACACTTCGTCGTCTCCTTTGTCGGCTTCGCCCCCGCCGACGATCCCAAGGTCTCCTGCGTGATCGTGATGGACGATCCCAAGGCCGAGGACCGCAAGCAGCTCTATGGCGGCAAGCTGGCCGCCCCCGTCTTTGCCGAGGTGGTGAAACGCACGCTCAACCACCTTTCCGTCGCGCCTGACCGCTCGATGAAAATCAGCTTTGTGCCCTCAGGAGAATCCAAGTGAATCTGCGCGAACTTACAGCCCCTCTTTCAAGTCCCATGATCCATGGTGATCTCAACGCGGAGATCACCGGCATCGCCTACGATTCGCGCAAGGTACAGCCAGGCTTCATCTTCGTGGCGCTGCGCGGCCAGACCGTCGACGGCCACGACTTCATTGACAAGGCCGTCGCGGCGGGCGCCGCCGCCATCATCGCGGAAACCGCCGGCAGCCACACCCCGGAGGTGGCCTGGATTCATGTGCCTGACACGCGCATCGCCCTGGCCC
>FTCC01000355.1_pt1 | contig 10348 bp, 12 predicted proteins | sample 1639481 | NCBI WGS metagenome assembly FTCC01 (sample SAMEA3914864, study PRJEB12502) | metagenome | biome: forest; material: soil | place: USA | collected 2012-03-12 | depth 0.3 m | reverse complement strand
CGGCGACAAACTCCAAAAGCCACTCCTCCCCCACTCGCGGCACCCGGGCTTCGAACTTCGCCAGATCGACGCTGCCGCCGGGCGCTTTGGCATCATTCCGCCGCACAATCATCGCATTGGATGAGCAAACGATATTGTAGCCCGCCCCGCCCGGGTCGCGCAACATCAGTTGAGGCGGGGGGCTAGCCTTATCGGAGCGGAAACGGGCGCGCAGGCCGCCATTCCACAGGCGGATTCCGGGCACACGGGCCGCGCGCACTTTGCTGAGCGCCCAGCCGTCGGTGACCGACTCAAGATTGGGAATCTCCTTGGGATCGGGCCACACCGCTGTCCATTTGCCGACGGGGTAGGACAGGGAGGCTTGAGGAACATGGGAAGCGGAAATGCCGTCAAGGGATGTCAATAGTCGCTGGGCGGACGAGGATGGCGCTGCGGGCAGACCTTCCGCCACTCCGTTCGCCGTTTCGGCACCGGATGACGGCTGCTTCCCTTTCCACATGAAGAATGCCACGACCGCGATGAGGAGGAGGAAGGCGGCGGCAAGCAGGCTTTTGTTGGGCCGGTGTCTTGCGGGTGTCGCATGTGGAAGTGCCGGCGTCCGTCCCACTTCTTCCAGCGCCGCCTTCATTTCCTCCGCCGTGGCATAGCGCTTTTCGCGGTCGGTCTTCATCGCATTGAGCACGATGGCATCCAGGCGCGGATCGAGCTGCGGCACCTCGCCGCTGGGCGGATCGAAGCTGCCGCGCGGAACCTTGCCCGTGAGCATCTGGTAGAGCATCACGCCCACCGCGTACACGTCCGCGCGACCATCCACTTTCATGCCCGGAATCATGGCCTCGGGCGCGATGAAATCCGCCGTGCCCAGGGCCAGATCGCTGCGGGTGAAGCCCGCGCTGTCCTGCGTGATGACTTTGGCCAGGCCAAAGTCCGCCACCTTCACCCGGCCACGCGTGTCGAACATGACGTTGGAGGGCTTGATGTCGCGATGGATCACGCCGCATTCATGGGCGAAGGCCAGCGCCTCCAGCACGCTGCCCGCAATCTTCAGGGCCCGCGCGGCGTCGAGCTTTCCCTCGCGCACCAGCAGTTCCGCCACGTCGGAGCCTTCAATGAACTCCATGACAAAGTAGAGCAGCCCGCCGCTGGTTTCGCCCGCATCGAAGACATTGACAATGGTGGGGTGCGAGAAACGGGCCATGGCCTGCGCCTCACGACGGAAGCGCTCCGCGAAGTCCGGATCACTGTGCTCCACCTCCGGCGGCAGCACCTTGATGGCCACGGTGCGTTTCAGGGCTTTCTGTGTGCCTTCGTATACGGCCCCCATGCCGCCGCGAGCCACAAAGGCCAGCACCTCATATCCCGGCAAGGCAGCCTGGAGTTCCTCCACAGCGGGCGGCTGCCAGTGCATCCCATGTCGTGAACCTTTCTCGCTGGCCTCCAGGCCCAACTTGAACAGCCCACCGTCGAGGACGTGGGGCAGCTTTTCCGGTCCAGGTGATGGTGAAGCCATCGGATTTTCTTGCACGCCCGTCAGGGTGGACAAATATCGCGTTTCCCGCAAGCGGATTGGCTGGCCGATGAATTCTGGGTCTGCGGTCAGTTAGCACCACGGCAGGCTGCAAGCTTCATCGCAAACAAACTAACGCCGCCACTCCTCAATCAACTGGCCGTTGCGCAGGCGGCGGAGGCGGATTTCCAAGTTCTGCGTGCCGGACCTGGGAACGCTGTATTCGACGGAGAGGGTGATCATCTGGGCCATCACCTCCAGCTTGAGGATGCGGAAAACGGGGCTGGCGCGGGTGCGGAAGAAACAATGCAGGGGGATGTGGAAGTGCAGGGCGTTCCACAGGTGCGCGGCGGGAGGGAAGTCGTCCAGCTCCGCGAGGGCGTCGAGAACCTCGCGGACGGTGCGCTCGCCATGCCGGCGCACCAAGCTGAAGGCGGCGGCGCGGTTGCACATCTCGTCGATGAAGGCGGCGACGGGATTGCGGTGGGCCTCCTCCATCTCTTCGATCAGCTCCTGCTGATGCTCCTTCATGGCGGCCTGGAACTCGGCCCGGCTGAGCTGGCCGGTCTCGAACTGGCGGAAAAGCTGGCGGGGGGTGGGCACGGGGGTGGCGGCGTTCAATGGCCAAAACTAAGGACCTGGCACGAAGTACCGGTGCTTATTGATGCTTGCACAATGGTCTCACAAGAGACTGGGCAGTATCGAGGGCGACCCGCCCTCGCCAAGGCAGTACTGAGGGCGACCCGCCCTCGCGAGGCGGTTCTGAGGGCGGGTCGCCCTCAGTACGATGAAGGCAAACGAAGAGGGGAGCGGTTGCCCGCTCCCCTCTGGATTGAATGTTATGAGGTTGGATTCGCCAAGCTCAGCTTAGAACGGGAAGCGCAGGCCCATGCGGACGCCGGTGTAGTCGCCGCCGGAGGTAGCCCAATGATAGGAACCTTCAGCGAAGAGGCCGATGCAGCTCGTGGGGCTGAAGCGGATGTCGATACCGCCGCCGGCATCGTACTGGCCGCCGCTGGTGCCGTTCGTGTCATAGCCACCACCCGCGAGGATGTAGGGGGCGATGCAGAGCGAGTCGATGGGGAAGCGCAGAACGAGGTTGCCGTCGAACGCGTGGGTCTGGCTGTGCGTATCATACACGCCGTAGCTCACGTCGAGGCCCAGGTTGCGGGTGAAGAAGTAGTTCAGACCCACGCCACCACCGCCGGCGGTGTCTTTGCCTTCGCGGTTGAAGAGGACGCCACCGAAGGCATCAACCGACCAGCCAGGACCAAAGCAGCCGCAGGTGGGAGCAGGAGGGGGAAGCACCGGGCCCTTCGCGTTCTTGGAAGAGTAGGTGCCAGCGAATGCGGCGCTCGTGGAGAGCACCAACGTCATCAGGAGGGTAGTGAGTTTCATGGGTTGGTCAGGGAATGAGATTTCTATGATAATTCAACAGTCAGGGGCGACAAGCAATATTTTGCTCTTATGGCACAGAGTTTTCTCTTTGTGGTAGGGTTTAGCAGAAGTGGGCGCCCTGCGTCTCCACATAAACGGAGTAAAGGGAGGTGCTGGCGGCAATGAACAGGCGGTTCCGCTTCTCCCCGCCGAAGCAGAGGTTGGCGCAAATTTCGGGCAGCTTGATCTGGCCGATGAGCCGGCCTTCGGGATTGAAGACATGCACGCCGTCGTAGCCATCTCCCAGCCAGCCCGCGGCGGACCAGACGTTGCCGTCCACGTCGCAGCGGATGCCGTCGGAGCCGCCGCCGGTCACGGGTTTGGCATCGGTGGTCTGGCCTTTCAGGACGGGAAGGCTTTCAGGGGCGAAACGGGCGCCGTTGTTGAAGGAGCGCCAGCCCTTGTTCATGTCCACGTAGGGCCTGCCGCCGGAGAGCTTTTTTTCTCCTTGAACGTCGTACACCGTGATATTCTTGGGGTCGCCGGTGTCGACGATGTAGAGCTTCTTGTAGTCAGGGGAGAAGCACAGGCCGTTGGGCTTCTGCTGGTCCTCGGTCACCTTGGTGATGGAGCCGTCGCCGGGATCGATGCGGTAGACGGCCTCCTTCAACTGAAGGGGGCCCTTGTGGCCTTCGAAGTTGCCCATGCTGCCGTAGCCGGGATCGGTGAACCAGATGCTGCCGTTGGGATGAACGACGATGTCGTTGGGGGCGTTGAAGGGCTTGCCCTCGAACTTTTCGGCCACGACGGTGAGGCTGCCGTCATGCTCATAACGGACCACCCGGCGGTTGCCATGCTCGCAAGAGAGCTGGCGGCCCTGGTAGTCGAAGGTGTTGCCGTTGCTGTTGCCGGCGGGGCTGCGCAGGATGCTGGTGTGGCCGTCCTCCTCGGCGTAGCGGCGCTGGAGGTTGTTGGGAATGTCGCTCCACAGCAGGTAGCGGCCCACGGAGTTCCAGGCGGTGCCCTCGGCCCACTGGCTGCCGGTGTGCAGGCGCTGGATGCTGGTGTTGCCGATCTTGTACTTCTTGAACGTATCATCCAGTATCACAATGTCCTCATCGGGATAGCGGACGGGGTTCTTGCCCGACCAGTCGCGCGCGGCGGCGCCGGCAACGGAGGGCAGGGCAAAGGCGGAGCCTGCGGCGGCAAGCTGGGAGAAAAACGTGCGGCGGGAAGAAGAGTGGTCCATGGCGGCCCTTGTTTTAGGCAAGGGCGGCGCGCTGGCACAAGCACGAAGTGCGGGATGCCACCTTGAAAAGGCGGAGACCCTGCCGCATGATATGGCCGTCCTCGAAAATGCCGTGGGCATCATGAGCGAGCCAGACATCAAATCCTACCAAAGAGACATCGAGGCGTATTGGCGCACGAGACGGCGGGAGGAACTCAAACTGAGGGTGATTTACCGGATCGTGGCGGCCTGTCTGGCGGGCTTGGTCATCGGAGCGGTCCTCTACAAAACGGGTGTTCAGATTTCAGGAGCATGGGTGGCGCTGCCGGTCCTTCTGATGTTTCTGGCCATGGCAATGGCCGCGGTCATTGCCCGGCCCCGATGCTCCACGTGCGCAAAGACAATGCGGCGGACCCTGGTGCAATCCTGGTCGGGCAAGGACAGAGAGGTTTGGTTTGTGTGCCACCGCTGCCGGAGGATGGTGGATACCGGGGCAATGGTGGAGTAGATGAAGACATCGCTACTCCTTCGCTTTCACCCCTGAACCCACCCTGGCGTCATTGTCGGCCTTGGAAACCTCGGCCATCACGGCCTTAAGGGCCTGGACCTTTTCCGGATACTGGGCGGCGAGGTCGGTGGCTTCGTTGGGATCGCTGGCGAGGTTGTAGAGCTCGACGCGCGGGGTCTTGCTTTTCTCGAAGGAAATGAGCTTCCAGTCCCCCTCACGAACGGCGCGGTCGCGGAAGTTGGGGCCCGTCCAGTAGAGGGTGCGGGGCTGGGGCTGCTTTTCGCCGGTGATGAGGGGCCACACGTCCTGGCCGTCCCATTTCAAGCCCTTGCCGGGATTGGTGCCGGTGAGGGCGCAGAGGGTGGGCATCCAGTCGGCGATGTGGATGGGCGCATCGAGCTTGCCGGGCCTGAGTTTGGCGGGCCAGTTGACGAAGGCCGGCACGCGGATGCCGCCTTCATAGACATCAGCCTTGTTGCCATGCAGGGGCTTGTTGTTGCCGTTCACCTTGCCGTTGGGATAATTGTCCGGGGGGTACTGGCGGTCGGCGTTGTTGGTCTGCACGCCCCCATTGTCGCTGCTGAAAAGGATGAGGGTGTTGTCGCGCCGGCCAGTCTTCTCAATGGCTTCTACCAGGCGGCCCACGGCTTCATCCATGTGCATGATGCAGGCGGCGTAGTGGCGCTCTGTTTCATCCGTGATGGCGGCGGGAACGGCCTTCACATAGGCCTCCGGCTCGCGGATGGGAATGTGCACAGCCGTGAAGGGCACATAGAGGAAGAAGGGCTTGTCCTTGCGGCCGGCGATCCATTCGCAGGCTTCGTGGGTGATGAGGTCGGTGGCGTGGCCTTCCTCTTCAATGAGCACGTCGTCACGATGCCAGGTGTGGGTGTAGGGGCCCTCCTTGTAACGATGGTTCCACGGGCCCACGCCGCCGCCGAGGGAGCCATACGCATGATCAAAGCCAAACTTCAGCGGCCCCCATTCCGGCAGGGAGCCGAGATGCCACTTGCCGGTGAGGGCGGTGTCGTAGCCGGAGGTTTTGAGCGCTCGCGGGAGGGTGACGGTGTCCCATGGAAAGGCGCGCTCTGCTTGCGGCGTGGTGACGCCGAAACGGCTCCAGTAGCGCCCGCTGAGCAGGGACGAGCGGGTGGGGCTGCAGACGGGGGCGACGTAGTGATGGGTGAGCTCCACGCCCTCACGGGCCAGCTTGTCCACGTTCGGCGTGGGCACCCGGCCGCCGTGAAAACCGACATCCGCCCAGCCGAGGTCATCGATGAGGATGAAGACGATGTTGGGCTTGGGGTCAGCGGCTTTCGCTGCCGTGGAAGCCAGGAGGGCGCAGACGAAGAGAGGGAAGAGCCGTCGCATGGGCCCTTCAACGACGGACGGGGGCGGTTGCTCGCAAAGAAAAAGGAGGGCTTTTGGCCCTCCCCGGTTTTAGAACGGAATCTCGTCGTCATCCATCCCCTCGGTGATGGGGCCGTCGCCGAAGTCGTCGGCATGATGCGGGGCCGGGCGCTGTGCCGCGGGAGGCGCCTGACGCTGGGGATAACCGCCGCCACCGCCACTGTTGCCGCCGCCACCACCGCCCACGGGGCGGACATTGGGACGAAACGCGGGGCGCGGTGCCTGGGCCTGGGCGGGAGCGCCGCCGGCTTCAGGATGGAAACCACCGCCGCCTTCATCGCCGCCTTCACGGCGGCCAAGGAACTGAAGATTGTCCGCCACCACGCGCAGCTTGGTGCGCTTCTGCATCGTGGCCTTGTCCTCCCATGTGTCCATCTGCAAACGGCCTTCGATGAACACCGGGCTGCCCTTGTGCAGGTACTGGGCGGCGATCTCCGCCAGACGGGACCAGACGACCACGTCGACATAAGTGGTCTCCTGCATTTTCTCGCCTGAATCCGTGACGTACGTGCGGTTCACGGCGATGCCCAGGTCGCAGACGGCGCTGCCTTTGGGAGTGTAACGAACTTCCGGCTCCCGGGTGAGGTTGCCGATCAACATAACTTTGTTTAATGAGGCCATAACAATTTCACCTTAGCTGCGGCGGAAGGACTTGGCGAACTGAAAACAGCCACCGCGGGCCGGAACCCGGGGTGGCTGAAAAAAACGAAGCTGCGGCCGCCGGTTTAGGCGCGCACCTGGTAGTACTGCTGATAGATGTTCTCGTTGAGCTTGAGCTTGTCGCGCAGGCCTTCGATGGCGGCGGGAGCGGCCTGGAAGAAGTAGTTCACGAAGTAGCCGGACTCCACGTGGCGGGGGCTGTAGGGGAACTTGCGCTTGCCGATCTGGTCGATCTGATCAAGCTTGCCGCCGACCTTTTCGATCTCGGAGGTGACGGTCTTGACGAGGGATTCGATGGACTCGTCCTTGCCCTTGGTATCAAGGACGATCATGGCTTCATACTTCTTCATGGCGGTGGGATGGCGGGGGTGAGGTTGTGGTGTTTTACTTTCGGTTGAAAAGGTTCATGGCCGCTTCGAGGCCTGAGCGCACGGCAAGCAGGACGGCATCGGCGGCGCGGTCAACGGACTGGAGCACGCCGGCGCGCTCGTCTTCCGTGAAACGGCCCAGCACATGGCCGGAGAGCTTGTGGCCGGCCGGGCGGCCGCCCTCGGCGGCGATGCCGAGCTTGAGCCGGGGAAAGGCGTCCGTGCCCAGCAGGGAAATGATCGAGCGCATGCCGTTGTGACCGCCGGCGGAACCGGAAGGGCGCAGGCGCAGGGCGCCCACGGGCATGTCCACGTCATCAAAGACCACCAGGGTTTCGGCGGGCTTGATCTTGTAGAAGTGGCCGACGGTGGAAACGGCCTCGCCGCTGGCGTTCATGAACGTCAGCGGCTTGAGCAGCCAGGTGGCCCCCGAGCGTGCCAGCAGGCAGTTCCAGCGCTTTTCGTGCTGGAACGCCGTGCTCATCCGCCGCGCGACTTCGTCGAGAACCATATAGCCAACGTTGTGCCGGGTGTCGCGGTAGGTTTCTCCCGGGTTGCCAAGGCCCACGATCAAACGTGGAGCAGGGAGGCCGTCGCCGGAAGGTTCCACGTCATCAAATCGGGGCGGTCAGGAAAACCAACAGCCGGTTACTTCTTCGCGGCGGGCTTGGCGGCAGCGGCAGGAGCAGCGGCCTTCGCATCACCAGCCTTGGCGGCGGGGGCCTTCGCATCAGCGGCGGGGGCAGCCGGGGCGGCTTCCGCTTCCTTGGGCTCTTCCAGGATCACCACGACCACGTCGCCGTCCAGCTTGACGCGCACGCCTTCGGGAAGGTTGAGCTCGCGGACGTGAACGGCGTCTTCGATGTTGAGGTGGGAGACGTCGATGGTGATCTTTTCCGGAAGGTCCTTGGGCAGGCAGCGCACTTCCAGGGTGTGAAGGAGGATTTCAAGCTGGCCGCCCATCTTGGCGCCAGCGGCTTCGCCCACGGTTTCCACCGGCACGGCGGCGTGAATTTCCTCGTCCATGGCGATGGCATGGAAGTCGACGTGAAGGATGCCGCCCTTGATGTGGTCGTGCTGCACTTCCTGCACCAGCGCGAGCTGCTCGCCGCCGTCCAGCTTCAGGTTCACCAGGATGTTGTCCGAGGCGCTGCTGTTGATGACCTTGGTGAAGGTCTTGGTATCGACAACCAGGTTGGTGTTCTGCACCTTCTTGCCATACAGCACGGCCGGAATGTTGCCTGATCTGCGGACGCGGCCCACGCGGCCGGTGCTGGTTTCGCTGCGATTGGATGCTGGGATGTCGATGATGTTAGCCATGGCCGTTTCGGGGGTAGATTTCCGGAAAAAAGGGTGGCCAGACTAGCAGCCTAACTGCGGATGTCAAACAGGGAAGTCACAGACTCATCGTTGTGGATGCGTTTGATGGCCTCGCTGAGCAGCGGGGAGATGTCCAGGGTGGTGACTTTTTCACCGCGGGCCTGGGGCACGCTGTTGGTGGCGAAGAGCTCGATGATGGGCGAGTTTTTCAGCCTTTCGCGGCCCTTGTCCCCCAGCACGCCGTGGGAGACGGCGGCGTAAATGTTTTTGGCGCCATGCTTCTGCAGCAGCCCGGCGGCGGCGGTGAGCGTGCCGGCCGTCTCGGTAAGGTCGTCCACCAGCAGCACGTTGCGGCCCTCCACATCACCGATGACGCTGAGGGCCTGCACTTCCTCCGCGCTGACGCGGTTTTTGGCGACGATGGCCATGGGGGCGTTGAGCACCTTGGCAAAGGCATGCGTCATCTTGATGCCGCCCACGTCGGGCGAAACAACGACGAGGTCATCCCCCACCCTCTCCTTGATCGCCTTCACCAGCACGGGCGCGGCGTAAAGGTGGTCCACGGGAATGTCAAAGAACCCCTGGATCTGGCCCGCGTGGAGGTCCATCGTCAGCACGCGGTTGATGCCGGCGGCAACCATGAGGTTGGCCACCAGCTTGGCGGTGATGGGCACGCGCGGGCGGTCCTTGCGGTCCTGGCGGGCATAGCCAAAAAACGGCAGCACGGCGGTGATGCGGCTGGCGCTGGCGCGGCGCACGGCATCCACCATGATGAGCAGCTCCATCAGGTTGTTGTTCGTGGGCGGGCAGGTCGGCTGAACGATGTAGACATCGCGCCCGCGGATGTTCTCCTGGATCTGCACGAAGGTCTCGCCATCCGGGAAGGTCTCGAGTTTTTGCGCGCAAGGAGGCAGCCCCAGGTGGTTGCAGATGGCGTTGGCCAGCGTGGGATGCGCGTTGCCGCTGAGAACCTTGAGCGAATCATTCATGGGAAAGGCAAGTCAAACGCCGGAACGTGACGAAATCAACCACGGGATGAGAAGTTCTGAAAGGCGGCAGGCTGCCATTCAGTCGAGCCAGTTTTCCGTCCGCAGGCCAGGGATTTGCTCGAAGTCGGCAAGATTGCGGCTGAGCAAGAGCGCGTCGTGCGTGATACAAATGGCGGCAATCTTAAGATCCATCCGGCCGATTCGGGGATGTGTCTGTGCGAGAGCCTGAAAAATCACTGCGGATTCCTGATCAAAGGGCAGGACACTGAGCTTGCCCAGAGCCTCGATGCAGGCTTGAAGGCGCTGGTAGCCTTGGAGCTGGGCCGGCCCGGCTTTGTTCTTGCGAATGAGAGCGATCCAGCCGCTGAGCGATTCTTCCGCTGCAACAATGCAAGTGAAGAGGTCTGGCTGTGCGGCAATGATCCTTGCTCGAAGCGTGGCTCCCAGCGCAGTGCCATGCGTGTATTCCCGGAAGTGATTGGTATCAAGGACTGCGAACATGGTAGTCTCACCCGACCTGCCCTTCGCTCCGCCGCCATTCTTCACCAAGACGTGCAGCCTCCCGCGAAAGCTCGTCGTCCGGCATGATGTCGAACGCATCCCGCCACGTTGGCTTCGCGACCGGAGGATTCAACTTCCGTTTCGCCTGCATTTCACGAATCAGGGCCAGAAGCTTTTCGTCGGCCACCATACTGTTCATGACTGATTCATACCATAACGCCGAGCTGTTGCAATCATCGGGAAGGCCGCGTGATCCTACAACCCCAGCCGCCGCGCCAGGTCCACCGGGTCCACATTGACCAGGTCATGCAGCGCCAGATCGGCCTGGGTGAGCTTTTCGATGGGGTGGGTACTGGCCATGCCGACGACCTTCATGCCGCCTGCCTTGCCGGCTTCGATGCCGACAAAGGCATCTTCAAAAACCACACAGCGGCCGGGCGGCAGGCCCAGCTTTTGCGCGCCCTTGAGAAAGACCTCGGG
>FTCC01000826.1_pt1 | contig 10468 bp, 9 predicted proteins | sample 1639481 | NCBI WGS metagenome assembly FTCC01 (sample SAMEA3914864, study PRJEB12502) | metagenome | biome: forest; material: soil | place: USA | collected 2012-03-12 | depth 0.3 m | reverse complement strand
GAGGTGCCCTTGCCGCGCCGGGGGATGTAGGCACGGCGTTCGTCCGCATACGGTGTGGTGCCGCCCGCGATGAGGATGGCTTCATAAGCCATGATCGGCTGGGTGCCCACCTGGGCAATCATGTGCTGGCCCGGCCGTGCCACGCTGCCGGTCACATAAACCAGCATCTTGGCTTTTTCCTCAAAGCTCTGCTGGCTGGTGGTGCCGGTGCGGTCCACAATCACGGTGGGATGAGCAAGCTGCGAGCCTTCCAGCGCCTTCTTCACCACATCCTGGGCGCCGCCGGCGGTAAGGCCGCCCACGTTCACCCGGCCGATCCTGGGCATGATGATGTCGCCGTTTTCACGCACCTTGTAAGTCCCGTTGAACTTTTCATCCTCCATCACGAAGACCTCAATGGTGTCTCCGGGGGCGAGCGTCGTGCGGGGACCGGCGGAAACCGGGGCCGAAATGCGCGGCATCGGCATGTCGGGCGTGTTGGATTCGGGATTGTGACAGGACTCAAGCGCCAGGGACAGGCCCAGCAGCGACAGTGAAACACAAGCAGACCGGCGGAGGTTCATTGCAAAAAAGGGGAGTTTGAAGGGGAAACGAGCGGAGACTCTATACGCAAGCGCCAACGGGAATCAACCGGACGTTCAAAAGCTTGCGGGCGCGGACAGCAGCGGCACGACACAAAAAGTGCCCGCCTTGGCCACAGACCAGGGTCGGGCACCAAATGTGGCCGCAGCCAGAGAGCTGCAAGGCTTAGTGCTTCACCGTGAAGAGGATGTGATCCTCAGACACGCGGAAGTTGTAGGCCTTTTCGCCGGGAGCCGGGGGAAGAGGAGCCATCGTGCCCATCAGACGGATGTCACCCATGAACTGGCCCGAGGGGCTGAGGGCCTCCACGTACACATTGGTCGGCACGCCGCTGTGCTCAGGAAGCTGATAGCCGGGATGGACGATCCACTCGACCACGCGCTTGGCGGGATCGGCGGAGTCCAGCAGCTTGTGGGTCTTGCCAGCATCGGCCCAAACAATGACATGGGCGGTGCTATGGATTTCCTCGTCCAGGGAGGCGAATTCACCAGTGGGGTTGCCACGGTTGATGCCAGCCACCGAAAGACGGGCCACGGCGCTGCCGGGATAGAAAGGATACCGGCAGCTCAGGGTCACATGAACCTGGGCGGTGGTGCCCACCTTCATGACCATGCCGGGAGGAGTGTATTCCATCCAGCCACTGTCGTTTTCATTGATGAAACCGTCGTGGTTGATGTCGGTGTCCAGGTCGAACTTCCACACCTTGGCATTGGCGTTCGGGTCGGACAGGATGCGCATCACCTCATCGTGCGCGCGCTCGAAACCGGCGCCCATGTCGCGCTGGGTTTCTGAAGGCAGCACGAAGGGCTTGCCGTCAAGGCCGCCGGAACCTTCGCCTGCATAGGAGACGCCCGAAAGCAAGGCGAGCACTGCGGCGACGCGTACAGAAGTGATGGTCAAAGGCAAAGCATTCATAGCTTGTTTCGGTGGTATTGGGAGGTGGGTGGGTCTGAGATGGGAAGGGTTGGCAGCAATGCCTGGGTGCGGCGGGAGTTGTCAGAGGGCCTTGGTGAGCTGGAACATGATCATGTTGTCCTCATAGGAACCGCCAGCCTGCGTGGTATGGTAGTCCGTGAATTGATAGATTAGTTTCGCAGTCAAGGTGGGCGTCAGCATGTGGTCAAGTTCGGCGCGATAATACCAGATCTCACGTGTTCCTGTGCCAAAGTCCGCCGGGTCATAGATGAAGGTGCCGCGGATGGACGTGCGGTCTGTCAGGTTGCCACCCGCGAACAAGGTGTAGAGGGTATCATAGTCACCCCTGGGCTCAATGTGAGCGTAAGTGAAGCTTCCCGAAGCGTAAAAGCTGCTGTAGGAGGATTTGAAGGTGATGCCATAGGTGCCGTACATTCCATGAGTCGTCTCCAGCAGCGGGTCAATGCGGTAGGAATTGCCAAACACCGCGGACTGCGTCCACTGGCAGTCAATCTGGTGGGTAAAGCCCACATCCCAAACGAAGGTGCCGTCGTTGTCAAAGCCACCGTCGGAGCGCTCACCTTCATTCCACGCCCAGCCAGCGCGGGCATAGCCCGTGAAGTTGCGGGCGACAGGCAGCGTGGCACCAACGTACCACTGATGCAGCGCTGCACGGAAGTTGTCGTACACGTAAGCGTCGTAGGTGGTCCAGGGAAGCACCCAGGAATAACGGGGCTCGTAGAACAGGCCGGCGTTGAAATGATCCAGGCTGCGACCGTAGTTGAAATGGTTGGTGAGCCAGATGTCCTCATGCTCGTAACCACCGGTGAAACGCAGGTCGTTCTTGATGAAGGTGGAGGCACGCATGCCGATGGAGTTGCGCAGGTAAAACCGGTCGCCGTCCCAGGCCTGGTCGAAGCCATTGGAGAAGAATCCCACCATGTACAAGCCCGAGCGGTCGAACACCGCGCCGCTGGAACCGAGTTGCAGCAAATAGGACAGCGGGGTGATGACATCGAGATAGTCATAGAAGGTGATATCCCAGCGGTCGATCTCGATGCTATGCTCAAGATGAGCATAAGTCGCGGTACCGCTGCCTGCGTAAAAGCCGAAGGCGTTCTTGGTGGGAAGATAATAGACGGTGCCGACCGCGTCGAAGAAGGTTCGGGGGGAGAGGCGCAGCGCGACTTCAAACTCGAGTGCGATCGAGGAAATGAAGCGGTCTGTGTGGGTCAGCGTTTGCGCGTACGGACCGCTGATGTCGGAATACAGCCCGATGACGTCGAGCTGGGTGAAATGAATGTACAGCGGCCCCGCCTTGATCTGGGAAGACTCCAAGTCCAGGTCGCGCTGAAGGAAGAGGCCCAGATTGGTATCCAGGCGGGTGGATGAGCGGCCATCTTCGCCGTACCAGACGGCGGACTGCGGAACGAAAGGAGAAAGAAAGTCATCCACACGATGGCCAAAGGTGGGCGTGCCATCGGGATTTGTCTCATTGCGAAGCAGATAGGGATTGATCAGTTGAGCCGTCTCTGTCGGCAGATCCGGGCGGTACTGCATCGTCACGCCACCGGTTTCCCAGCCGGTGCCGTTGTAGCCGGCAACTTCACCAGCAGGCATGGGCTCACCGTAAGGGGCATGAGCGGTCCGTGAGTCTTTCCAGGTGGGATAGTAGCCTGGCGTCGAGTCCGCACCCACGCCCACTGCTCCATTGGGAACCGGAGATGCGGCGGGGTCTGCGGCGTGGAGACCGGTACCGGAAGCTGCCAATACAAGCAGCGCTGCGATGGGAGGAATTCGCATGATTTGCGGGAGGAGAATGGGTTAAATCAAGTTGTCAAATCACTTTGACCCGTGGGAGGCACCCATGGCAGCGCTTTTGCGTGCACCGAGGCCCAAAGGTTTGAGAAACGCGAAGTCAGACATAAACACGCAACGAAGCGAATACAAAAACATGCCGAGCCACGGAAGCACGATGAGTGCCGCTGACCATAAGATTTTCCACACCAGACCACGAGCCTGTGACTGGACGCTCCAGAGTCCGGCGGCCAGCAGCATCAACCAAATACCACCCAGTGCAATGTGCACGGGCAAGGTGGCATTGTGGACGTTGAGGCGTAGGAAGTTGAGTACGAACTCAGTCATCGAGGCGGCGGCTGTTAAAGCATTATAAAGGGGGAATCAAGCGATTAAGAGTCACTTAAAGTGAAATTTGGTCTGAAACTATCGACGCTCTTGCTAAGTCATCAAGTTCTTCTGACATTTCTTTTTTCTATTTCTTTCCCACTTGCTACAGAATTGTGGGTGCGCACACGGCGTCCTGTGCCATTAAACGTTCTCAGAAATGATCGTTTCATCAAATTTGGAGATTTTTCGCTTCACCGTGCTGCATGTGGTGGACTCGCTTAATCCAGGCGGAATGGAAAACGGCGTGGTCAATGTGGCCTCCCAGCTCGCCCCGCGCGGAGTGCGCACTCATGTGGCGTGCCTGCGAGACCGTGGCAGCTTTGCGGACCGCCTGCCGGACCCCGCCGCTGTTACCCTCCTTGACAAGCGGGAGGGCTTTTCCCTCCGCAGTGTGCGCGCACTTTCCAGGCTGATCGGCAAACAGCGCCCCGCTGTGATTCACACCCACAACCTGGGCCCGTTGATCTACGCCTCCCTGGCCACTTTCGGCGGCCTGCGCGTGCCCATTCTGCACGGCGAGCACGGCCAGATTCAACCCCAGGACCTGACTCCGCGCCGCCTCGCCACGCGACGGCTGCTGTACCGCTGCTGCCACACAGTGCATACGGTTTCCGGCAGCCTGCTGGAAGCCTTGCGGAACTTGCGCCTTACCTCCCGGCGCATGACCGCCATTACCAACGGGGTGGACTGCGAACGCTTCTCCCCCGCCCCGGTCAAGGCCGCGGCCAAATCCGCGCTGGGCGTGCCCGGCGAAGGCAGCATTGTGCTAGGGATTGTTGGCAGGTTCGTAGCCCTGAAGCGCCACCTGATGCTATTGGAATCCCTGATCCCGGTAATGGAACACCACCGCGAAGTGCATTTGATGGTGGTGGGCGACCAGGGATCCGAACGCGAAAAGATCATCCAGGCGATGAACACGCATCCCTTCGCCAGCCGCATCCACTGGCTGGGCATGCGCTCGGACATGGCGGCATGCTACCAGGCGATGGACCTGCTGGTTTCTTCGTCCGAGGTGGAGGGCCTTTCGAACGCTGTGCTGGAGGCGATGGCCTGCGCAGTGCCGGTGCTGGCCCACATGGCCTGCGGCAACAACGAGGCGGTGATCAACGGCCAGGGCGGATTTCTGCATGCGCTGACGGATGCACCCGCGCTCACCCACGCGCTGCTTGAGATTCTCGGCCATCCTTCCGCGCTGGCCGAACAGGGCCACGTGGCCCGCGGGCGTGTGGTAGAGCAGTTCTCCATCGCCGCAATGGCGGGCGGCTACGACCGCGTTTACAGCGCGCTGGCGGGCCGCGGATAGCGGAAGTCGAGCATCGACGGGACAAACCCTGTGGCGCCAGCCTCCACGGCATGGATCACGTTGGCCATCTCACGAGCTGTAACGTAGTGTAGTACATGATCCCGCTCTTTCGCCCATTCGTCGCACAGATAGCTGTGGAAATCCCGCATGGGGGGGCCTAGGAAGACGCCGCTGTTGGCCGGCGTGGCACCGTGGCTGTGCAATTTCACAAACGCCCAGTCTTCCCGACCCCGCACTCGTGGCGCGCGCCGCAGCCAAAGTTGGAAGCGGTCCGCAGTCGGCGGGTTGCGCTGTGTCACGTCACTGTTTTCCAGGCGGGGCAGCAGGCCAAACTTGCGCCGCCGCCAGTTCAGGGCCAGCACGCCCTGGATCATGAGCAGATGACCGGCCGGGCCCGGCCTTCCCGCACTCACCGCCGGACCAGTGTCGAGCGCCGCAGGGCTGCCGGTGTTCTTTATATAGTAAAGGGAGTTAATACGGCGCGGCTGGGAAGGGTCGGGCGCGGACGGGAAGGTAAGGTCGGCGTAGCAGCCTTCTTCCAGCAGGATCCTGATCTCGTCCGGCACCCCGCAGCAGCGTCCGCCGTGGCCGCTGTTGGCCAGAGCCCAGTCGCCATGCACAAAGGCAAAAGCCGGGCGGCCGTCGGAGTGGCGGGAGAGCAGGCCGTGCTCCATCAGCCGCCGGGCACCCTCGGAGAGCTTCGGTCGCAGCGTTGCTTCGGTGTCGTTCTCATGGTGCAGATGCACCTCGGCCTCGCCGCCGGTTTCCCGGCACAGGGCAGCCACGTGCTCCACCACTTGCTCGTCGTACTGCTCCACCGGATAAAAGAAGGAGTGGCGCGGGCCGCGCCCGGCGCTGTCGCGAAAATCCGCCACCGCCTTGGGGTATTCGTCGCGCCAGCGGCGCATGCGCTCGAGGGCGCCGTTGCGGTCCGTCTGGTGGAAAGGCTCAAAATGGTCCGCTATGGCCAGGAAAACGTGCTTCATTGGAGTTCCACTCTTCACCGCTGTCTGGCGGAGGTAGGGCAGCAACCATCGGTCTAAGGCACGCATGAGGGAGGAGGGGGAAGAGAAGCGCAAAATGAGCCAGCCCGTGGTTCGGTTCAACGGGCGAGTTGACTTGATTTGCCGGTCATATCCCGCCTCGCCGGCACTAATTCAGGGCCGCGCAGAGGATGCCCGTCGATTCAGAAATGAAGGATCTTAACTCAAGCCCTGAAACGCCATGAAATACAAAATTCTCCTGTTGCTCCCCGTGCTGGCCGCTGGCTGCGCCACTCAGCCACCGAACCACACGCTTGGCCGCGAGATGATTCGTCCGGGCGTGGAGCCTGAACGGTTCCACATCAAGGAGGGGGATGCCGAGATGGCCCGCGCCGTGAAGCAGGCCCGCAAGACAGTGCCCACCTTCATCGCGGCGCTCCGGCATCCAGAACCCACGCAGCGGGATTTCCAGGTGAAGAAACCCTTCGTCCACGACGGCGAAATCGAGCATGTGTGGCTTTCCAACGTCACTTTCAAGGGAGGCCGATTCCACGGCACCGTGGACAACCACCCAAAGAGCATCCCCCACTTGAAGATGGGCGACCGTGCATCGGTAAATCCCAACGAAATCACCGACTGGGCCTTTGTGAACAAAGGCGTGCTGGTGGGCGGATACACCATCCGGGTGCTGTATCGCGATCTGTCCGAGGACCGAAAACAGGACTTCAACAAGGAAGCCGACTTCCGCATCACGCCCCCTTAACCCGTGCCGCCAGATGGCGGCCCCATTCCGAAACACCTTATGAACATCTCTCAAAAACTCATTCGCGTCGGCGCTGTCATGGCGGCGATGCTCCTCAGCAACTGCGGGGGAACCTACGACCAGGGGGGCTACGTCGGCGAGTACTCCGGCGACTACTATGGCGGCTACGGCCCCTACTACGGGGGCTACGAAGGTGACATCATCGTGGAAGGCCGTCACTTCCGCGGTCATTCGGGCGAACACCATCTGGTGGGACGTGGATTCAGCCACGGCGACAGTGGAAGGCATTCCTTCGCCGGCGGCTCAGCCCACGTGGCCTCCGCTCATGCGGCTGCCTCGGCACATGCCTCGGTCTCGGCGCATTCGTCAGGCTCCTCGCACGGCGGGTCCTCCGGGCATAGCCGTTAGGGGCTCATTTCCAGCCTGTCCGCGCCGGTTTCATGCCCAGCCACCAGAAAAAGCCGCGGACGATGCATACTTGCAGGAACAGGAAGCCCGCCGCCATGCTCAGGAGGCGCAGCTTCAATCCTGGCATGCGCCAGGCGACCGCCGCGCCAGCATACAGGCAGGCCTGGCTGGTGAAGGCAAGCAGATAGAAAAGGTGGCCGCGCAGGAGCCAGGAAGTGATGAGCAACACCATCAGCATCAGCGGCCCGGCCAGCCTCAGGTACTTATGGGCGATGAGCTTCCACCACAGCCGGTGGCCCCAGGGCAGCAGCCAGGCGGGGTGGCGGAACAGCATTTGGAAATTCCCGCCCAGCGTGCGCACCTTGCGCCGGTGCTCGGCCGGGCCCTCGAGCGTCTGGGGGTCATAGGCCAGCGCCTGCGGACAGAAGCGCACCCGCAGCCCCCGCGCAGCGAGTTGCATGGGAATCACGACGTCGTCCAGCAACGTGTCATTCGCGACCGGTTCAAAGGCGGTGCGCCGCACCGCGTACACGGCGCCGGTGCAGCCTACGGATGAGTCCAGGTCGGACTCCAGGCGGCGGATCAGCTTTTCCAGCCTCCAATACGCATCCACCCCCTGCCCCGTACCGCCCGCCGATGGTTCGATCTCCAACGATCCGCTCACCGCGCCGGTGGAGGGTTCGGCAAACCAGGCCAGCAGCCGCGGGATGGTGTCGGGCAAGAAGCGTTGACGCGCATCGCACAACACCACCACCTCACTCCTTGCCGCCGCCACACCCGCGTTCACGCCGGCGGGCTTGCCACGCCCGGGCTCCACCCTCAGCACGCGCACCCGCTCGTCGGGAAACGCTTCCGCCACCGCCGCGGTACCGTCCGTACAGCCATCGCACACCACGATGACCTCACGCAGCCCCGCGGCATCCGTGGCCAGAAGGTTTTCCAGGCGCGCCTTGATCCGCGCTTCTTCATTGCGGGCCACAAGCACCACCGCTGCTTCCATTCCACCCACCACCTGCGTGCCCGGATCCTGCGGGTGGGCGCCGTAAGCCCGCGCCAGCAGGGCCAGCAGCACGGGATAACCCGCATAAGTGAAGACCAGCAGCAGTGCTGTCGCCCAGAAAATGAATGCCGCAGCCATCGTGCTCATCACCGCGCCACCCAAGGCTCAAGGTTTGATCGTGGCCATCACGTAATCCCAGAACTGGAAGGCGAGCAACATGCCCACCACCGCGATGACCACGTCCATCAGACCCAGCCGGGTCCACAGGCCAGGCACCTTAAGTGTCTCCGCCTCGACTGCATTCGGATCGATTTCAGAGGCCAGGAACTCCTCATCATCCGCCTCCTTCGAAACCGGCCCCGGGCTTGCCTTGGCACGTTCCAATGGCAGCCCATAAGGCTGGACCTGCCCCTCATGCTCCTTCATTTCTTCCCTTTTTGCCGTCAGTTCCGCCAGCGCCTCCTCGCGCCTGGCGCGCACCGAGAGCTGATGATAGGCCGCCACCGCGCCGATGAGACAGAACACCTCCGTGTAATAGGCACGGTCCAGCATCCAGCCTGAGATGAGCAGGCCCATGAGCAGAGCGAAGAGTGAGCGCCGGCATCGCTCCATTGTCTCGGTAAGCCCCTTGTACTGGACCAGCGAGCGGGCACACACCAACAGCATGCCCAGGTAAATCGCGAGCCCTATGGGACCGAGATCGCCGCCTACCATCACAAAGGCGCTGTGTGTCGACTTGTCATCCATCACGCCATCCACCCGGATCCAGGCGTGGAACTGCTTGAAGCCCATGCCTGTGGGCTTCGTCATCGTGACCGCCCGCGCCATTGCCCAGGCCAGCATGCGCCCCTGCACCCCTTCCTCGCTGCCGATGCTCTTCATCTGTTCCATGCGCGGCAGCATGGCCAGGATCGTGCCGCCCATGGCGAGCGCTGCCAGCCCCACCACAAGCTGCACCACCAGCTTGCGCCCGAACAGCACCGAAATCATGAAGGCCACGCCGCCGGAGATGAACGCCCCCTTGGACTTGGTGGGAATGATCGCCCACAGGCCCAGCAGCATCAGCATGGCGGCCCAGACACGGCTGATCGCGGCACTGTTCCAGAAAAAGAGATAGTAAGCCAGCGGCAGCAGCGCCACCAGCGTGTGGCCTAGAGCATTCGGGTTGTTCAGCGTGTAAGTGTTCAGGCAAAGCCGCCCTTCCATGATATCGATCAACTGCCGCGCGTTGGTGAAGTCCCAGCCAATGCGCGTGATGATGATCATGACAAGGATGCCGACCATCGCCGTCAGCCACCAGCGCAGGTAGCGCAAAAGGAGCTCCTCGGAGGTGAGCGTGTGCAGCGCCATCAGCGCGTACACCACCAGCACCCCCAGGTCCGAAACGACCTGCCCCGGATCCGGCGAAGTAAAGATCACATAGCCGAAAAAGATCGCCAGGCTCCATTCCTGCGGCGAACTCATGAACCGCCAGCGCGGCTCCGAACGCGGCCGCTGCAACAATCCCACCATGCAGGCGGCCACCGCCAGCTTCACCACGTTGAAACCCGACATGCCGGGCACCCAGTCCTGCGGCCGGATGTAGTAGAATAACAGGAGGGTGACAATCGATGCAAAAGCCATGGGCGGGAGAAGCGCCCGATCCTTAACCCGATTGCCGCCAAAGACAAATGCGGACTCGACGCGTGGCGAATTGGTCGGCGAAGGGTGCTCCTCCTCCTATTTTTTCAGCCTCAGGTGCAGGCGGTACCACTTGGCACCCACTTCAGGATCAGAAATCTTCACCGCGAATTCGCCGCCGCCGCGCAGGGCCTCGGGAGCCGCCCGGTGATCCTTGCGCGCCGCGCCACGATGGTCCGCGATGGCTTGCACCTCCAGTTCATACGAAACGTTCGGGCACGGCAGGGCAAAGACATCGCTTTTGTCATCGCCCCGGTCATCACCGTCCTTGTCCCATTTGGGCGTCCACGCCTTGCCATTGATGTGGGTGGGGTAATGATGCCCGTCGTGCCGGCCGGGCTTGGCGTTGCCGCCGTTCGTCCAGTAAATCCCCTGCGCACAAACGTGCAGCGTCGAGGGGCCGTCAACATAGGCCTCCACCAGGATGTCCTTCGGGCTTTCCACCTTCAGTTCCGCCGCCTGTCCTGCCACCATCACGGCAAAACAAACCAGCGCCCCTGCGCCGGTTTTCATGGACAGAAAGCTGCGCATTTTCATAAGAAACGTCCATGTACCAATCCGTCTCCGATTGATCAAGCCTGATCTCTCGCCTTCACTCTCCGGCTTCCCCCCTTTCCCGTGCCTACTCCCCTCACCCTCGGCTGGTC
>FTCC01000358.1_pt1 | contig 10709 bp, 6 predicted proteins | sample 1639481 | NCBI WGS metagenome assembly FTCC01 (sample SAMEA3914864, study PRJEB12502) | metagenome | biome: forest; material: soil | place: USA | collected 2012-03-12 | depth 0.3 m | reverse complement strand
GAACAACACCTCCACCATGCAGAGGTTCAAGGACAACCAATGGTACAAGGTGAAGCTGCGCGTGACGGCCAAGGAACTGCGCGCCTGGATTGATGACAAGGAGGTGGTCAACGCCGAGCTCGAAGGCCACAAGCTGGGCCTGCGCCCGGGGCCCATCGAAAGCTATGCCCCCCTGTCCTTCACCACCTACCAGACCACGGCTTCCATCAAGAACGTGAAGCTGGTGAGCATCGCCGGAGCGAAGTGATGGGCTCGGTTGCCGAAAACCTTGCCGCCACCCAGCACCGGCTGGCCGGTGCCATCGAACGCGCGGGCCGCAAGCCCGGCGAGGTGGAACTGCTGGCGGTGTCCAAGACCTTCCCGGTCGAGGTCATTCAGGAAGCGCTCGATGCCGGACAGACGTTGTTTGGAGAGAACAAGGTGCAGGAACTGCTGGCGAAGCAGCCCGCGCTGCCCTCACGGTTGCGCTGGCATGTGATCGGCCATTTGCAGTCCAACAAGGTGCGCAAGGTCTTGCCGCTGGTGGAGGCCATTCACAGCGTGGATTCACTGGAAATCGCCAAGGACATCAACCGCATCAGCGGCGAGCTGGGACTCTTTCCGAAAGTGTATCTGGAGGTGAATGTCGCCATCGAATCCACCAAGTTTGGCTTCACAACCCAAGCTTTGCGCGAGCAGCTCGAAGCCTTGTATGCCCTGGACCGGCTGGAGATTCAGGGCCTCATGTGCATCCCTCCCTTCAGCGCCAACGCGGAGGACAGCCGCAAGTATTTCGTGGCCCTGCGGCAGTTGCGCGATGAACTGGAGAAGCTGGGCGGCGCTCCCTTGCCCAAGCTGAGCATGGGCATGAGCCATGATTTCGAGATCGCCGTGGAGGAAGGGTCGACGATCGTGCGGGTGGGCAGCGCGATTTTTGGTGTGCGATAAACGTGCCGGCGCAGAGCACCAATGGGATTAGACAGGATGAATGGGACGAATGATTGAGGGCCAGGAAGAAACAGCTCCCGCATTCATCCTATTGATCCTATCTCTTCCCATCCGCTGACAACGCTCCTTCAGGCAATCTTCACCACGCCTACCGTCACGTTGTCCTGCCGCTCGGCATTCACCCGGCGGATGGCAAAGATGATGGCGTCGGCAATCTTGTCCGCGGTGGTGTGCTTGCCGAAGCTGAGCAGGTCCTCCAGTTGCCTGTCGCTCAAGGTTAGAATGCCGTCAGAGGCGCCGATGATGATGTCGCCTTTTTCCAGGTTCAACGGCTCGGGCACACAGTCGACAAGCGTCAACGGATGGCCAAGCAGGGCGGATTGCAGGACGTGGCGCTCGGGATGGTTGGCACCTTCTTCCTCCGTGAGGTCGCCCTTGCGCACGCGCTCCTCAATGATGGGCGTGAGCGAATGATCGGCGTTCAGGCGCTGGAGTTTGCCTTCCCGGAACAGGAAGAGCGGCGAATCGCCCACGCTGATCCAGCTCAACGCGCCGTGGCTGACCAGCACGGCCAGCAGCGTGGTGCCCATGGTGTACTCCATGGCCGGAAGCCGGCTGGACATGATGCCCAGCGTTTCGTTCGCCGCCTCCAGCGCCACGCGCAGCCGCCAGGAGATGGACAGCTCGTTGTCATGGAAGCTCTTGATGAAGGAGCCCACCGCCAGGTAGCTGGCCACGTTGCCGCCGGAGTGGGCGCCCAGCCCGTCGCCCACCACAAGGAGGAGCCGGCTAAGCGGCTGCTCGTGCGGCTCGGAGGCATCGGCGAAGGCGTGATAGTCCTCCTGGTTGTCGCGCCGTCCGCGGTACTGCCGGGCGGCGAAATCCTGCTCCTGTACAAAGGGGACGGGGGGAAGCGTCAGGGAAGGGCCGGGAGGAGGCAGGGTGACGGGCTGCGACTTAGCTTTGGATGCCATGATTAAGGATGAACTGAGAATCTGAAGGTCGTATGCGATTCGAAGGTTTCTCCGGGGCGCAGCGTCACGCCAGGGAAGGAATCATGATTGGGGCTGTCCGGATAATGCTGGGTTTCCAGGCAGAGGCCGTCCCGTTTTTGATAAACGTGGCCGTGCTTGCCCTTCACGCCGTTGAGATGGTTGCCGGTGTAGAGCTGCACCGCCGGCTGGTCGGTGGAGACCTCCATGACGCGGCCGGACCTGGCATCGCGGACCACGGCGGCGGGCTTCATGCCCGTGCCGTTAAGCACGTAGTTGTGGTCGTAGCCAATGCCTTGTTTCAGGGGCTTGTAGTTGGCCTCGATGCGCTCGCCTACGACATGCGGGCTGGCGAAGTCCAACGGAGTGCCTTTCACACTGGCGATCTCGCCGGTGGGAATGAGGTCATCGTCCGTGGCGGTGATGCTGTCGGCAAAGATGGTCAGTTCCTGATCCAGCGCAGTGCCACTGCCTTCGCCCGCCAGATTGAAATAGCTGTGGTTGGTCAGGTTCAGGATCGTCGGCTTGTCCGTGGTGGCGTGGTAAGTGATCCGAAGCTCATTGTCTGCAGTGAGAAGGTAAGTCACTGTCGTGTCCAGCGTGCCTGGGTAGCCTTCCTCACCATCCGGGCTCACATAATGCAGGGCTACGCCCACTGAACCGGCGTTCTCCACCTTGCTGGCGCTCCACACCTTCTTGTCAAAACCCACCTTGCCGCCGTGCAGGTGGTGGGCGGATCCTTTCTGCGTGGCGAGCTGGTACTCCTTGCCGTCGAGGCTAAACTTGGCGTGATTGATTCGGTTGGCGAAGCGGCCGGCGAGAGCGCCGAAGAAAGGGTGCCCCGCTTCATAATCGGCCAGCGACTCCATGCCCAGCACCACGTCGGCAAACTGGCCGTTGCGGTCGGGCGCCGTCAAAGAAACGATGATGCCACCATACGTGGTCACCTTTACCTCCATCCCGGCGGGATTGCGCAATGTGTATAGCTCCACTGACTGACCCTCCCGGGTGTGCCCCCAGGGTTCTGACGTTACGCTCAAGGATGGTGCGGACATGACGTGGGAAGAGCAGGCAAGGGCAAAACAGCCGGCGAGGAGACCAAGGAATGGGTACGGAGGTTTCATGGCGCGGCGGAGGTGGACTGCCAAACACGCAAGCTACGGGCGGCAGCAGGGGCTATCAATGCTGAAGTTTGCCGTCTTGATTTTGGCTGCCCTTTCATCGAAATGGACAAGGCCCGCAACCTCGCTAGCCTGAACAGCCTCATGCCCCCTCCGAAAGCCGCCTCCTCCCCCGTCAACCGTCTCTGGTCTGCCGTGGTCACGGTTGTGGGTCTGATCATCGGAACCGTCCTGGCACGGTACTTGGTGCCCGCGACGACGCTGGTGCCTCCAGACGGGGAGGCGCCCCTCAATCCCGCCGTTTACCCCTGGGCGGTCGCGGCGGTCACCGTCCTGGTGCTGTTCACCGGCGTGCGCCTGGTCCAGTACTTCATCCGGCGGCTGCGCATCTTTGACCGCTATCTCTGGGGCCAGGTGTGGGGCGGCATGTTCACCGGTGTGATGGTGCTCAGCGGGGTGATGGTGCTGGGGAACGTGTACAAGAAGATGGACCAGCTTCTGGGCGATACCAAGCTGCCGTTCTGGTTCGTGCTCAAGTTCATCGGCCTGGTGATCCCCTACTCCCTGGTGTTCACGATTCCGTGGGCCTTTCTCACCGCCATCCTGCTGGTGTACGGCCGCATGTCTGCGGACAATGAAATGGTCTCCATCCGCATGACCGGCACGCCCATGTGGCGCATCTGCCTGCCCATCTTCATCATGGCCACCATGCTCTGCGGGGTCTGCTTCTACGTGAACGTGGACCTCTCGCCGAGCTCCAAAAACCAGATGAAGCACCTGTTCTACGACGTGGCGACGGACAACCCCATCGCTCTCTTCCAGGAAGGCCGCGTGGTGGACAAGATGCCCGGCTACCGCATCTACACCGGCCACCACAAGAAGGACACCAACGAGCTGGAAAACCTCCAGATCATTGAGGTGGAAGGCAACGCCGCCAAAAAATACACCCGTGCCAAGACCGCCAACCTGGTGCGCATCCCCGGCAAGCTCGATTTCAACCTGGAGCTGCACGATGCCAACATCGAGGAACTGGTGCCCGGCGCCGACGGCAACATTGGCGGCATCAATGCGCCGCACATCGGCGAAACGGCCATCACCTTCCCGCTTTCCGAGCTCAAAGGCAAGACCGAGCGCGTGAACGCCAGCATGAAGAGCACCCCCATGCTGTGGAACGAGATCAAAAGCAACGTCGACGGAGTACCCGGCGAGCCGATGAACAAGAAGCAGCACTCCGTTTCCCTGACGGAGCTGAACAAGCGCTACAGCTTCTCCCTGGCATGCCTCACCTTTGCGCTCGTGGGCATTCCGCTTGGCATCACCGCCCAGCGCCGCGAGACGACGATCGGCTTCGTGCTCAGCCTCGTCACGGCCATCGTGTACCTGGTCTTCATCTTCTTCGCCGACGGCCAGAACGACAAGCCACGCGTGTTCCCGCACCTGCTCATGTGGCTGCCGAACATCATCTTCCTCGCCATCGGCGGAACGTTGTTCTACCGGCTGAGCAAGAAGTAACCGGGCCATTCCTGGCCCGTTTTCTTCCGCCATCGGCCCAGCAATGGCTTGGTTTACTGGACTCCAACCACTGCCTTCACCACACCCGAGCCGGGCTTCACCCATCCGGCCATGGCGGTGGGAAGATCGTCGAACGGAGCGCGGTGGCTGATCCAGGCATCGGTGTTGATCTTGCCGGCCTCGATGAGATCCAGGATGCGATGGAAGTCAGAGGCCACGGCGTTGCGGGAGGCCAGCAGGGTCAGTTCCCGGCGATGGAACAGCGGGTCATCGAGCGGCACGGGTTCCTTGGTGATGCCCACATAAACCACGCGGCCGGTGAACTTGGCGCTGCGGAGGGCTTCGGACATGGAACCCGGATGACCGGTGGCATCGAAGACAATCTGCGCGCACTGTTCCGCGGGAGGCTCGCGCAAGACGGTTACACCGGGGTAGGTCTGCTCAACAAAAGCGCGCCGGGCCTCGCCCAGCTCCCACATGCTCACCTGCGCCCCGGCCAGCCGGGCGAATTCCAGCACGGTGAGGCCAATAGGGCCAGCGCCCACAATCAGAACGGTATCGTCGGAGCAGACGCCAGCGCGGTTCACCGCATGGCAGCCAATGCCCAGCATTTCCACCAGCGCGAGCTGCTCATAGGTTAGGGTGTTGCGCGGGTGCAGCTTCCCCGCGGGCAGCACGATGCGCTCCCGCATGCCGCCATCGCAATGCACGCCCAGCACTTGCAGCGATTCGCAGCAATTGGTCCTGCCCTGGACGCAGGAATGGCAGGTGCCGCAGTTCAGATAGGGCTCCACGCTGCAACGATCGCCAGGCTTCACATTCGTCACCCCCTCGCCCACGGCCAGCACCTCCACGCCGAGTTCGTGGCCGAGAATGAGGGGGTACTCCATGAAGGGCATCTTGCCCAGGTAGCCGCTCACATCCGTGCCGCAGATGCCAATGGCATGGACGGCCACGAGGGCCTCGCCGGGGCCAGGTGGCGCGGCCTCCGGCAGGGTGGTGAACTCAAACTGTTGCGGGGTGGTGAGCTGAAGGGCTTTCATTAACAAAAAGATGCAGTCAACGACGAAGTTATTTCGGCTGGCGGATCCAGGCGATCACATCCGCCACATCCTGCGGCTTGAGCAGGTTTTCAAGCCCGTCCGGCATCAATGATCTGCCTGTGCTCACGCGCTTGCCAATGTCCTTGAGAAGCAGCAGCTCGGTGCCGGTGCCGGTGCGGAGGGTGATGTTGTTGCCGTTCTCTTCGATGATCAGGCCCACATGCTCCTTGTTGTCCTTGGTGGTCACCGTCTGCACAGCATAGCGCTGTTCCACCGCGCGGTTGGGATCCAGGATGGACTCGATCACCTGGTCCAGGGGTTTGCCCGCCACGGTGCCGAGGTCCGGGCCGATCTCATTCCCCTCGCCTTTCAGCTTGTGGCAGACGGAGCAGATCGTGTTGTAAAGCAAGTGCCCGCGCTGAGCGTCGCCCTTGAGCGTGGCGGCTGCCGCATACTGCTTCACCACCTTCTGGCGGTCGGGGTTGTTGTTGGTGATGACCGGCAGCGCGGCAGCCTTTTCCACCTGCCGGGCCAGCGTGCCGCCGACGCTGGTTTTCAGGGCGACCGCGATGAGGGGCTCCTTGTCGGCAGAAGGCTTGAGCCTGACCTCCAATTTCGCACGCAGGTTCTTGGGCAGATCGCCCAGGGTCAGCGCCAGTTGATACCGTACGCGCGGCGAAGCATCCTCCGCCAGCGCCGTCATTTTGGCTTCCAGTGCACCCGTCCAGTTGCAGACGTCGGCCAGGCGCACGGCATTGACACGCACGTCCACGTCCTCGCTCTCCAGCGCCTTGACGAGCACGTCGGTCTTCAGCGCCCCCAAGAGCGCCAGGGTGCTGATCGCCTGCACCTGGCTTTTGGGCATGGGTGAGTTTAAGGCCAGCTTTTGCAACGCGGGCACGGCTGACCTGTCCTGCTTTTCAACCAGAAGCCGCATGGCGGCATCACGCACCCATCCGTTAGGCGACTGCAAGGCGGCGACCGGATCAGAAAAGTCCGCCTTTGCACGCTGATCACCGGCCTTGGCAACCCGATAGATGCGGCCCTTGTCCTCGCCGGCGCGAATGTCCAGCCCCTTGGTGATCGCCGCTGGAATCCACTCCGGGTGCTCAAGCACCATGCGGTACATGTCCGCCACATACACGGCCCCGTCCGGGCCGGTGCGGGCCATGGTGGGGCGGAACCAGTTGTCTTCGCTGGCGATGAATTCGCTGGCCGTATCAGCCGGGTGGCGGTGGCTCACGATGGCGACGTTGTCGTAATTGAGCACTTCGCGATGCACCAGGTTGTTGGCCGGTTCGCAGACGAACATGACGTTTCTGCCGTCGTCGCCAAAAAGCTCGTCGCGATAAGGCATGGGGCAGCAGCCGCTGGTGAGCGTGTTCGTGGCATCGGCCCAGTTGAAACGGCGCACGGGCGGGCTCACGGGATAAACCTGCTTGTCCGCATTCATCACTTCGCGGATGGACTTCACCGCCAGCGACGGATTGCGCGCGAGATAGTGCAGGGGCAGGTAGTAGTGCCAGCCCATCACGCTGTTGTTGTTGCCAAACCAGTTCCCCCAGTCATCGCGCCACTTGCCGTACTGGCTGCGGCCCGCTTCGATTTCAAATTCCAACGTCCGCGGGTTGAAGCGGAAGTCATTGGCACCGAGGGCCACCTTCTTGCCAGTCTTTGGGCAAAGGATGTCACCACCGCTGTCGCCGTTGGCACCGTAGAACCAGCCGTCCAGGCCCCAGGCGAAGCCGTTGACCAAGTGTTGTGGATTGCCTGCGGTAAAGCCGGTGAACCACACCTCCCTCTTGTCGCACTTGCCATCGCCATCGGTGTCCTCGGCATAAAAGATGTCGGGAATGCTGGCCACGATCACGCCGTTCTTCCACATCGCCAGGCTGGTGGGGTGCGTGAGACCGTCGAGGAACAGCGTGGCCTTGTCGTACACTCCATCACCATTGGTGTCTTCCAGGATCTTGATGCGGCCGGCCTGCAGGTTGCTCACCTTGCCCTGCCCCACCTTGCCGTCCTTGGTGGTCTCGCCCGGGGCAAACGGATAATCCCCCATCTCCACCACCCACATGCGACCCTTGGTGTCCCAATCGACAAACACCGGGTCCTGCACCAGCGGCTCGTTCGCCACCAGCGTGGCGGTGAAGCCGGGCTTCAAATGCAATGCCGCAAGAGAGTCTTGCGGCGACTTGGGCGCCGGGCCGGGGACCTTGAGCAGCTCAGCATACGGAATACGCCGCACTTTGTCCGGCAGGGCGTTGGTGTCCTCGTTCTGCACCCACATGGCGCCGTCCTTGAACCACACTCCGTTGTTGGTGCCGTCGGCACGGACAATCATCGGCAGGCTGTTGGCGTCGCCCGCAACACCTTCGCGCAGCACGTTGGTCCAGCCCAGGCTCCACTGCACGTTCTTCTTTTCCACCGGGTTGTAGAGGTAGATGCCGTATTCCCTGGCGTTTGAGACAACGAGGTCATCATAGCCGTCGCCATTGAGATCGACAAACCAGGCGCCGGGCCCCTGCGCCTTGTCCGGCAGCGGCACTCCCTGCTGCTTCGGGCCCGGAGCGCGATGGCCGTCCTTGCTCACGTGGTCGAGCTTCGCCTTGGCCTCGGCAAAGTTCATGAAGGCCACCCGCTTGCCGTACTTGGATTCGGCGTAGTCGACGAGGCTGACGAGCTGCTCCGAGGAACTCCAGCCGTGCGGATGAAAGATGAGGGTGAAAGCGCCCTTCTTGAGCACGCAGGCATCAAGCGCGGCCTTCCAGTCCTCCAGCAGCCTGGGGTTTACCTTGTCCTGCACATTGTAAGATTCCCAGTCGCTGGGCACCACGCACGGAAACTCCCAGCATGCATCATTGATGGCATATGGGTAAGGATGGTTCTCGATGAAGGTGCCGAAGCCGGCGAGCGACTTCTGCTTCCATTCCTTTCCGCCGCGCCTGCCGGGGAGGTACTTGGCAAAGCGGTCCCTGCCCTCGGCATCCTTGACGATTTCAGCCGGCAGCTCCTTGTCCTCGGGCGTGATAAGGTTCATCACACTGCTGTCGATGAACAGGTGCTTTTCACCTTGGGAGGCCTGGGGGAAGATCTCGGCGTAGAACCGCGGGCTGGGGCTGCTGAGCGAGTCACAGCAGGGCATGCGAAAAGCCACGGGTTGATTGCCCGGGATCATGTGCAGAAGATCCAGGCATTCAAAGACTGTTTGCCTGGCCGCGTCAAAGCCCGCCTCGCCAAGCAAAGGACAAGGATGTTTGGTCGTGTGCACGTCGAAGTTCAGCCCCTCCTTGAGCCAGGTTTGAAGCTGCGGATCGGTGGGATCCACCGTACACGTCATGATGCTGATGGGCGCCCTGCCCCGGGACTTCTTCAGGCGGTCGATCAGCGGGCGGAGAAAGGTCTCGTACTTGGGCACCGTGTTGATGCGCATGTCATCGACCGCCAGGATCACCGCGGCATCCACGCCTGGCGTCCCCACCCAGTCCGGCGTTGCAAGCCTCGGGCTGTCGAGGCCCGGCCAGAAAGGGTTGAGGGCGGGCTTTGGTTCGGCGGCCAGAATGGCCAGGGGGAAAAGAACGAGGCAAAGAGGCTTCATGGAAGAAGCAAAGGGTACGTGAGACCGGCCGGCATTCTTCGATGTCGTGCGGCCGAACCTAAATGCACGGCGGCGTTCAGCCTGCGCGCATGCAACCCCCGTGTGCCCCTCATCAGGCCCGCCGTGTGACCAGCTCCCAGAGCCCCACCAGGTGCTCCCAGCGGCGCACGGCGAGGTCGAGCAGGAAAACCAGCAGCAGGGTGACAACCAGCGGCGGCCACAGCTCCTTGTACTGGGTGGCCTGCGCTGCCTTGAGATCCGGCACCTGCCCGGCGGCGAGCATCTGTCCGCCGGTGACCCCGGTGGCGTCTTTGAGCAGCGTGGTATTGACGGTGCCCAGGCTGGCTTCGGCGCCAGGGTTGTGCACGATGCCTGCGCTTACCGTCTCCGCACCGGACTGCGCGCGTATGAGGTAAATGCCCGGCTGGTCGGGCAGGAACTTGCCTTCATACAGGCCCGGCGCGGTCTGGTGCAACGGCAGTTGGGTGACCGTTTTCAATGGAGCACCCAGGGCATCGGCGGCGACAAAGAACACCTCGGCCGAAACGCTGGCCGCGTTCACGCGCGTGCCGGCGTCCTCCAGCAGGTCCACGGCGAGCCGGGCTTCATCGCCCTGCATGGTGGCGCGCAGGTCCATGTGCTGGCCCTGGGGCGGGCGGGCGGTTTCGCGCAGCACCTGGCTCCAAAAACGGCTGTAGCCCGGCCAGCGGCCCAGCCACAGCCCGGCCCAGCGGCTCTTCGCATCGCTGGTGAAGGCGGTGACCTTGCCCAGGCCGTAGCGCCAGTGGGCCAGCAGCGGGTCCCCGCTGTCCGTGATGAGCGGCATTTGGGCGGAAGTCTTGCGCAGGGTCTTCACGTAGCCGAGCAGAGCGGGTGCCTTGAAGGGCGTGAGGCCGGCGAGCATGGGGTGGTTCTCCACGTCCTTCGCTTCAAAGGGCTCCTCGCGGATCATGCGGCCGGTGTGTAACAAGGTGTCCTGGGTAAAGATGCGGGTGATGCTGCGGGTGTCGGTGGTGTTGTAGGCCTGGCCGCCCCCGGCGGAGGCGATGGCCTGGAGCAGGCCGATGAACGAGCCTTCGCCGATGGCCACGGTGGAGATGGTGATGCCCTCGGCGCGGCATTGCGCGGCGGTCCCCTCGTAGCCGGTGCCGGAGGTCTGGCCGTCGGTGAGGATGATCATGTGCTTGATGCGGGCCTTCACGCGCTGGAGGGATTCGCGGGCGATCTTGATGGCGGGCTCCATGTTGGTGCCGCCCCCGGCGGAGAGGGCGGCGATCTGGCCGGCAATGGCGGAGATGGAGGTGACACGCGTCATGGGCGCGACCACGTGGGCCTCGCTGTCGAACGCGGTGACGCCGATGCTGTCGTTGCGGCCTAACACCTCTGCGGCGGCAACAGCGGCGCTCTTGGCGGTTTCCAGCTTTTCTCCCGCCATCGAACCGGAGCGGTCCAGCACCAGCGCCAGCGCGGCGGACTGCTTTTCCTCGTCATCCGGGCTCTTGAGCTTCACCGGCAG
>FTCC01000996.1_pt1 | contig 10914 bp, 4 predicted proteins | sample 1639481 | NCBI WGS metagenome assembly FTCC01 (sample SAMEA3914864, study PRJEB12502) | metagenome | biome: forest; material: soil | place: USA | collected 2012-03-12 | depth 0.3 m | reverse complement strand
CTGCAGGAGATCATGGGCGTAGCTGTCTCCAGCAACGAGGAGCTGGCTGGGGTGGAGGTAGCAGAATTGCAGTGCCGCTTTCAGGCGCTTCAGCGCGAGTATGAGGCGCGGTTCAAAGGGGCTTGACGCAGCCGGGCGGATTCTCCATGCCCTGGGGTGAAACACGGGCCGGTCTGCGACGTCTATGACAGCACGGCCTGTGCCGCCTTGTCGTGACTCCAGCCATGCGATCCCTGCTTCTCCGTTTTTGCCCTGGCCTTCTGCTTGCCGTTGCGGCCGCTTCCGCTGCTCCGGCGCCGGATTTTGTGCGCGAGGTTTACCCCGTGCTCCAGCGCGCCTGTTTTGAATGCCATGACGCGCGGAAAACCAAGGGCGGCCTGAGGCTGGACGACCGCGCCGAGGCTTTCAAAGGCGGCGACAAAGGCCACGACCTGGTGCCCGGCAGACCGGAAGCGAGCGAGGTCTTGCGTCGGCTCACCCTGCCGCGTGGCGATGATGAAGCGATGCCCAGCCGTGGCGAGCCGCTACCCGCGCCGGACATTGAAAAAATCCGCGCCTGGATCGCCACCGGTGCGCCCTGGCCGGAGGGTGTGAAGCCCGCGCCGCACTGGGCCTATGTGAAGCCGGTGAAGGCTGCGCTGCCCCAGCCCGGCAGCCATCCGGTGGATGCTTTTGTGCGCGCCCGTCTCATCAAAGAAGGCCTCTCGCCCGCGCCGCAGGAGGAGCTGCCCGTGCTAGCGCGGCGCTTATACCTCGACCTCATCGGCCTGCCACCGACTCCGGCTCAGGTCGATGCCTTCACCCACGCGGCATCGACCAACACCCAGGCCGCCGTGGAGAAGCTTGCCGATGACTTGCTGCGCTCTCCCCAGTACGGCGAAAAATGGGCGCGACCATGGCTGGATGCCGCGCGCTACGGCGATTCCCACGGCTTTCAGCGCGATGACCTGCATGACCTCTGGCCCTACCGCGACTGGGTGATCAAGGCCTTGAATGCGGACATGGCCTTCGATCAGTTCACCATCGAGCAGCTTGCCGGCGACCTCCTTCCCAACGCCACCGAGCAGCAGCGCATCGCCACCGGTTTCAACCGCTGCGCGCCCTGCAATTGCGAGGCCGGCACCGATCCCGAGGAGAACCGGGTGAACCAGGTCTTCGACCGTGTGAACACCCTCGGCGCGGTGTGGCTGGGCACCACCCTGGAGTGCGCCCAGTGCCACGATCACAAGTACGATCCCATTACCAAGCACGATTACTACGGCCTCTTCGCCTTCTTCAACCAGACCGAGCTGGAGGCCGACCGTTCCAACCCCAAGGTGCCCGGCTCCATCCGCTTCCTGGGCCCCTACATGCAGGTGAGCCTGCCAGAGCACGATGCGGAAGAGCAGCGGCTGAAGACCGAAATCGCCAAGATCAAACAGGCGAAGGCTAACAATCAAAAGGTGGCAACTTCAACGCCCGCTTCAGATCATGTGCTCACGCCCGATGACTTTGAGTCCACCGGCGACGGCGGCCACAAGGTGCTGGAAGACGGCTCGATCCTCCTGCTTGGCGATCCACCCGCCATCGATACTTACACCATCACCGTGCGCACGCCGCTGAAAGGCATCACCGGCTTCAAGCTGGAGGCGCTCACCGATCCCGCCCTGCCTGGAAGCGGCCCGGGCCGGGGCGATCCGCAGCGCACCAACTTTGTGCTCAATTCCTGCACCGTCACCGCCGCCCCCATGGGCCATGAAGCCGAGGCCAAGGAAATCACGCTCACCGACGGCCGCGCCGACTTCACTCAAGCCGGGTTCAATCCTAACCAGGTGCTGCATAACAACGACAAGCGGCACGGCTGGGCCATCGGCCCGCGCTTCCATCAGCCGCACTGGGCCGCCTTCCGCACCCAGGAGCCCGTGGGCTTCGAGGGCGGCACCGTCCTAACCTTCAAGTTGGTGCAAAACTTCGGCAACGCCCGCACCATTGGCCGCGTGCGGCTCTCGGCCCTCACCGGTGGCGAGCTCCCCGTGGCCGCGAAACAGGATGATACCAAGGCGACGCTGGCCGCGCTGGAAAAAGAGCTCGCCGCCCTGCCGCCCTCACGCTCGCTGGTGATGCAAACCAATGCGCAGCCGCGCACCTCCACCATGTTTCAGCGTGGTGACTTCCGCGCCCCCGGCGATGCCATCGAACCCTGCACCCCCGCCGTCCTCAATCCTTTGAATCCGACCGGTTCACGTGACCGCCTGGCACTCGCCCGCTGGCTGGTGAGCCGCGACAATCCGCTGGTCGCCCGCGTGGTGGTGAACCGCCTGTGGACCGAGCTCTTCGGCGAAGGCCTGGTGAGCACGCCGGAGGATTTCGGCGTCAAGGGCGAGCTTCCATCTCACCCAGAGCTGCTCGACTGGCTGGCCGTCGATTTCATGGAGCACGGCTGGTCGCAAAAGCAGGTCCTTCGCCGCATCGTCACCAGCGCCACCTACCGCCAGAGCTCACGGCAGCCCGCCGATCCCGCTGTGCGCGAACGCGATCCGCGCAACCGCTTGTTAGCCTGCGGGCCGCGCTTCCGGCTCACGGCGGAGGGCATCCGCGACAATGCGCTCTCCATCGCCGGGCTCATCAACTTGAAGTCCTACGGCCCGCCCATCCACCCGCCGCAGCCCGAGGGCCTGTGGACCAAGGTCGGCGGCGTGCAGTACGAGTACAAGGTCAGCCCCGGCGATGAGCAGTACCGGCGCGGTGTTTATGTCGTGCTCAAGCGCATGTCGCCTTATCCCAGCTTCACCACCTTCGATGCCACCGCCCGCCTGTCCTGCCGGGTGAAGCGCCTGCGGTCTAACACCCCGTTGCAGGCACTGGCCCTGCTCAATGATCCCGTGTATGTCGAGGCCGCCCATGCCTTTGCCGCCCGTGTGTTAAAGGAAGTGCCGGAAAGCGACGTGGACATGCGCCTCCGCCACGCCTTCCGCCTTGCCGTGGCACGCGCTCCCACCGCCGCCGAACTGAAAGTACTCCGCGGCCTGCTCGACCGCGAGCTGGCCGCCGGCAATGAAGAGGCCGCCTGGTTCGCCGTCACCACCGCGCTGCTGAACCTGGACGAAACCATCACCAAGAGCTGATTGCCATGACCTCGCATCTCGATCTTCTCAACCGTCGCGCCTTCTTCCAGCGTTCGGGTCTCGGCATCGGCGCCATGGCGCTCGGCTCGCTCATGCGCAATGAGTCCGCCCAGGCCGCCACCGCCTCAAACCCGCTCGCCGCCCATGCCGCCCGCTTTGCGCCCAAGGCGAAGCGCATCATCTACCTGCACATGATCGGCGCGCCCTCGCAGCTCGATCTCTTCGATCCCAAGCCGGAGCTGGTGAAACGCGATGGCGAGGCCTGTCCGGACTCGCTGCTCAAGGGCCGCCGCTTTGCCTTCATCGGCGGTGAGATGAAGCTCTCGGGCTCGAAGTTCAAGTTTGGCCGCCATGGCCAGAGCGGCCAGCATATGTCCGAGTTGCTGCCGCATCTTGCCGGTGTGGCCGATGAGATCGCGGTGATCCGCTCCATGCACACCGAGGAGATCAACCACGCCCCAGCGCAGATGTTCCTGCACACCGGCTTTGGCCGCGGCAACCGCCCCGGGCTCGGCTCCTGGGTCACGTATGGCCTGGGCTCCGACAACGCCAACATGCCCGCCTACGTGGTGCTGCTCAGCGGCCCCTCCGGCGGCGCCGGCACCAGCCTTTGGTCCAGCGGCTTCCTGCCCAGCGTGTACCAGGGCGTGCAGTTCCGTTCCGAAGGCGACGCAGTGCTCTACCTTTCCAATCCCGCCGGTCACAGCCCGCAAAGCCGCCGCCATGTGCTCGATGCCGTGGATGCGCTCAACGAGATCAAGCTCGCCGACGTGCGCGACCCCGAGATCGCCACCCGCATCAGCCAGTACGAGATGGCCTACCGGATGCAGACCAGCGTGCCCGAGCTGATGGACATCTCGCAAGAATCCCCCGCCACCCTCGCCATGTACGGCGCCAAGCCCGGCCGCGCCTCCTTTGCCAACAACTGCCTGTTAGCCCGCCGCATGGTGGAGCGCGATGTGCGCGTGGTGGAGCTGTACGATTCCGACTGGGACCACCACGGCAACATCGCCGGCGCCCTGCCACGCAAGGCCCGCGACATCGACCAAGGCATGGCCGCCCTCATCTCCGACCTCAAGCAGCGCGGCCTGCTCGACGACACCCTGGTCATCTGGGCCAGCGAATTCGGCCGCACCCCGCTCGCTCAAGGCATCACCGGCGAAGGCGCCAAAACCAAGCCCGGCCGCGATCATCACAAGGATGCCTACACCGTCTGGATGGCCGGCGGCGGCGTGAAAGCCGGCCTCAGCCACGGCCAGACCGATGAGTTCGGCTTCAGCGTCGCCAATGACGGCGTCCACGTCCACGACCTCAACGCGACAGTATTGCACCTGTTAGGCCTCGACCACGAACGCCTCACCTTCAAGTACCAAGGCCGCGAGTTCCGCCTCACGGATGTGCATGGCAATGTGGTGCGTGAGTTGATTGCGTGACGCGTCCTGAAACGACCTGGAAGGTCGCTCGACCAGTGTACGAGCAAGATGCTCGCTCTACTTTGGCTAGCACCCTTCCACCTCGGGGCGCAATTCCAGTGTCTCGCCGGTTCGGCATAAGTGTATGCAGGGGTTCCGGGGGCTCTCCGACGTAGAACGACCTTCCAGGTCGTACACTGGTCGTGCGAGCTTCCAGCTCGAGCGGGACATGGTTTCTGTAGAGCACAAAGCTCGCGGCTATTCGTGGCAGGCGTTCACACCTGAGTTCCTCTTGTCAAGTTCATTGGAACACGCTCGCTTTACCTATGCAAGCAACCGTGCTAGTGTTTGGGAGCCGAAGCTTGGTGGATACAGCCGGACCTGGCTGGCCAACAGAGAAAGTTGTGCAAGCGGCCTACTCTAAGATGAGCAAGAAACGAGCAAGCAAGAAAAAGCAATCCAAACAGGCCAAGCGCTCTTTTGGAGGCCGCGCCACATCTGGCGGCGTTGGCTACGAAGTGGACGTGGCTGCCTGGATGGCGGTGAAGATGCTGGCCGGCGGTGCGGTGGAGATTATCGACGGCCTGGCGGCTTCGGCTATTTCCGGCGTGGCCCTTCAAACGCACCACGCTATTGATGACGTCGTGCTTTACCTGCGTGACGCGCATGATGCCAAGGTCTGCATTTCCGCCAAAAAAAGAACCGGCTCAGTCTCGTTGGGCCCAGGCAGCGGACTCTTTGCCGAGGTGGTGGAATCCATGGTACAGCAGTATCACGACATGCAGCCTGCGGCCCGTCTTGCCTCACACTTCGTGTGGGCCCAGCCCTCCACAGCGGGAAGGGATGCCACCCACTGGCTGCCGGAAGCGCTGAAAGCCTATCGCGCAGAAGCGCCGGTGGATGACCTGAGCGACTTCCTGGCACGTAGGACTTCCAAGGAACGGAAGCCGGTTGAGGTGCTGGTTCAAATCATCAAGCGCAAGTGGCGGCAGATCGCGGGGGCGGTTCCATCATCTGATATAATCCAGGCGATCACTTCACGCATTCATGTCGCGGTGCTTGATTTTGATTCAGGCTCGTATCATGAGCGTCTGGCTCAGAAGGAACTCGGAGACTATGTTGTCACCACATCATCTGACGGCATCCGAGCATGGGAACGGCTTGTAAAGGAGTTCAGTGAGGCCAATCGACGCGGTTTCAAGCGCACCTCCCAGCATCTTCGCTGGGCGTTGTCCGCTGATAATATCCGGCTAAAAAGCGATCTTGATTACGCCAAGGACGTCGAAGCGCTGAAAAACATGACAAAGCGCAACATGGGCCGCCTACGCGATCACCGCTATCTGCGTTTTGGAAGCACCCCCGCCGACGAGGTCACCCTTCCGCGCGAGAACGATGCGCAGGCCCTCATCAACTGTGTCACGCAAGGCCATCGCCTTCTCACTGGCGAACCCGGGTGCGGAAAAAGCGGTCTGATCCATCGCTTGGTGGAAGAGCTGCAATTCAAAGGATGCCCGGTGGTGCTGGTGCTGGCCGAAGATTTTGGCGGGTATAAATGGACGAAACACGATGGCATCCCGGAGCTGCATCATCCCTGGGACGATGTCCTGGCGCATTGGCCCGATGGCGCTCCTGGTTATCTGATCACCGATGCCCTGGATGCTGTTCGGGACCCCCGTGTGTTGGGTGAGTTGAAGAACCTCTTGGGCGATGTGCTGCGCGGCGATTCAAACTGGACCGTGATCGCCAGCGTCCGCGAATATGACTTGAAGTACGGCCACCATTTCCGCGAGCTTTTTCCGGGGGAAGGATCAGGTGCTCACGCATCCAAGGATTTTGCCGGGGTTTCTCATTTTCATCTTGGCAGGCTGCGAGAGGAAGAACTAGACCATCTTGTCGAAACGCGGCCAGAGATTGGGCTGTTTATCCAAAGCGCCCGGGCTTCGCAGAGGTCGGAACAGCTTCACCGCTCCCCCTTCTTCCTGCGGCTCGCTGCCGATATGTTGAAGGCTGACGTGGAGCCCCAGAGGTTGGCGGATTGGAACAGCCCAACACTGTTACTGCGGCGGTTTTGGGACGTACGGGTTGAGGATGACGGCGGTGAAGGAGACCGAGAAACAGTGCTGCAAGCCATCTGTCAGGAAATGATGTCTCAGCGAAGCATGCTTCTCTCGGTCAAGGAACTTGGATTCAATTCAGCCCAGCGTGCCGTGGTGAACGATCTCCGAAGCCGTGGCATTCTTCAGGGACCGGCGCTTCAGTATGGTGCACGAATAAATGGTGAGGTAATAAGATTCAGCCACCATCTGTTGCATGATTACGTGATGGCGAAATCGGTCATCCCATCGGTGGCCGTGCGATTCGTCAGCTTTGCTCAAGCCAAGCCGCTAATGCCGGTCTTCTATCGGCAAAGCTTTCTCATGGCTTTGGATGAGCTGTGGGATGGGTGCGAGGGCCCCGAGGGTTTCTGGCGCGCATGCCTGGAGCTGGAAGGCTGCCCTCGGCTGCACAGCTTTACCCGTATCCTCGCACCGCTGGTAGCCGCGCGTCGCGTAACAAGCAGCGACGACCTCCTGCCGTTGGTGAATCGCATTCGGCAGAGTTTGGTCGACGACAGCCCGGCAATGAAAGCGGCGCTCCACCTTTCCTCCGGCCTGCAGGACGCCGCGCCCGAGCTAATCCGACTGGGTGCTTCTGCCTGGTGCGAGTATGCAAAGAAGATCGGGGAACTGCTTCCCCGGCATCCAGCACTGGAAGGCCCTCTCGTTGAACTTCTCGGGCGGCTGATAAATATTGAAGCGGCAGCATCCCCGTCAGACCAGGAATGCATCAACATGGCTGGATGCCGTTTGCTAGAACTGCATCTTTCTAAGCCCGTTAACAGGGGGTGGAGGTTCGCTGCTGACAGGGCGATGATGGCGATCTGTCGCACTTTTAAGCGCCGGCCTCTTGAAAGCAAGCAGATACTACTTGCCCTCCTGGCCCCTGAGCGGGTTGCCCTCTTTCCTCACGAAGACATTTTTGATTTGGCTCAAGAACTTAAATATCTCCCGAGAGAAGGCGATGAAGTTATAAGGCGTGTGTTCGAAGTATCATTCTCAACGGAGCCAGAACCAGGTGAGCGCCGTAACAGCGGATCGATCATACTGCCACTCATGACCGAAACGCGCCAGGACTGGACAATGAATCGATATTGTCTTGGCGAATACTATCAGGTTGCTCACGACCTGGAGCCCGGATTAGCAACGACGCTTGTCTGCATTGCGTGGAATGAGGCAGAGAAGCGGCGCACCGCACGGTGGGAGATGGAGCAACACGTCTTCCAGTCGACGTTTACGCTCCGGGGGATATCCTGCACCTTGAACACCGACGGATGTTCGAGTTGGGGACGTGAGTTCGAAAATGAAGAGAATACGATCCTTGATTCTTTCGAAGATCGCCTGCGTCGGTGGTGCGAGCAGGAAAATAACAACGCCTTCACAGCAGCGGTCGATGCATTTGCGCTCGTGAACCGCTCCGCAGTAATGTGGCAAACGCTGCTCGAGATTGGCAGCGAGCATCCTGATAGGCTGGGGGTATTGTTGGAGGACGCTGTGCATGAACCCCTCATCCTGACGATGCCTGCGTACCGATATGGCGGCGCGGCCCTGTTCGCCGCCCTGCATAAAACCGGCAATCAGGAGCGGCGCAAGCGGCTGGAACGTACTCTTCTGTCATTGCCGTCGAAGACCCCGATATTGGAAGGAAGCCAACGCGATCCCACTCCTTCGTGGATCGTCTATTCGCAAAACGTGATTTTGGGTGAACTCGACGAGGCAAAGCTTGTCTTGGAAGAAACCAAGGACCTGTGGCGCTCTCGCCGGGCAAACAATGAATTGGAACGCAACGACCGGCCGGAATCGCTGACCCCGTACGTGCCATCGATCAGCGGCTCTCCTATTCTGGAGCCGTTGGCCGAGGTTGATCCAGTGGCAGCATCGATCACCGCCATGGCCAAGCCACTTGAGGCTATCAGGGCGAGGCCAAACGAGTTCAAGGCGACCAGCTCCACCGTCAAAGCCGACCTTCAACTGCTGAGGCGGGCGGAACGGCTTGTGAAAAAGTGTGCAGCTACACATTCAGAACAGACTGCCGAGCTTTGGGGACGCCTAACACAGGCTTGCTCTCGGCTTGCTGGACGCCGCTTACCCCATGGCTCGGAAACGTTGCTGCTCTTCATCAGGGGTATTCTGTTACGAGCCGCGTCCGACCCCGTCCCAGAAATCTCGGAACAAGACGCTGGGACCGATGACCATATGGTGGCCTGGGGCTGGCCATCGCCTCGTAGTGATGCGTCGGAGGGCTTGCCGTTTTTGGTTTGCCGCCTCAACAAAATCGACCGTAGCATTATTAAAGCCCTTCGCCTTCTTGCGGGGGACGGGTCGAGAATTGTACGCTGGCACTTGGCACGAAGCATTCACGCCCTGCGTTTTCATGCCCCCGAACTCATTTGGGAGCTCGCTGATGCTTTCATTGAGCGTGAAACAAAGTTTCAAATTCTTGCCGACCTCGCCGGCTCCCTTTCCAACTTACTATCAAAGAACGAGAAAGAAACACTGGAGAGACTAAAACGAATCTCTGATCGAGCGAAGGCTGCCCCCGACGATCACGATATCCATGACCGATTGACCTGTTGTTTCCTGTTCTATTTTCTGCGGACTGGGAATGCCCTGTGCTGGAGCTTCATTGCGGAGCAAATCGATCATTGTGACAAAGAGGCCAATGCCAGCGCTTTGTCCGCCCAGCTTCACGACTGCCGCACGGGACGTTGGTTGACTGCTGGAGATGCCGTCACATCTGACCCGAAAGCCGACGAACAGCGTGCAAGGACTTGGGGGTTCGTTCAGGAGCTGCTTTTCGCCGCCCAGTCCAAGCTCAAGGAAAAGAGGGAACAGTTGCAGTTGCTTCATGCCGAAAACGCCCCTGATGGGCCACACAAGCATGATCTGCAAACACAGGCGGGCTCCCTTCTCCGCCTAGTGAACAAGATCACAGATCAACTCTACTTCGCGAGCGGCACTTTTGCCGAAAAGCAAAAGAACGATGAAGATTCTCTTTCCATCCCTCAAACGCGACGATTTTGGGTCGAGTCCGCCGACCTTTTTGAATCTCTGGCCAACGAACCGCATCCTGCCATTGCCCAACATGTGGTCGAATCTATGACTCACTTGATGGATGTCGACCCTCGGCGCACTTTTCTTTGTGCCGCAAAATCCATCGAGACCAGCAACGCCTGGGGTTTTTCGCGGGAAAGACTGGCTGTGGATCCCATCGTCAACCTGGTGCAACGCCTGCTGTCCGATCATCGGGAAGTGCTTCACAGCCCGGACGAGGAAAACTCGGAGTGCCTTGAGGCATTGTTGCGGATCTTGGATCTCTTTGTCGAAGCCGGCTGGCTCAAAGCTCGGCAGCTAACGCACCGCCTTGAGGAGATTTATCGCTAGCTTCAACAGAACTGGACAAGCGCTTCTTGGTTCAATCCAGAAGCTTTTCCCGTAATACCGCACGCATTGGTTCATGCTCGAACCTATCGCGAAACCATCTCCACCCGGCTCATCAGCACGGCCTGGCCGCTGAGCAGGACGCGGTCGCCTCGCACTTGGACCTTCACCACGCCGCCACGGGGGCTGGCTTGGAAGGCGATGAAGGTGTCCTTGCCCAGCTTGGCCTGCCACCAGGGGCCGAGCTTGCAGTGGGCGGAGCCGGTGACGGGGTCTTCGTTGACGCCGGCGGCGGGGGCGAAGAAGCGGGAGACGAAATCGTAGTCCCCGGATTCGGCGCGGCAGGTGGCGATGATGCCGCGTACGGGCCACTTGGCCAGGGCGTTGAAATCGGGGGTGAGAGCGCGCAGGGTGGCTTCATCGGGCACCTCGGCGAGGAGGTCCAAGCCGCCATCGGCGCAGGCGATGATCGGGCAGCCGAGCGCTTCGGCGAGGCCGAGGGGAATGGGGCAGGGCGTGGCGGGCTCGGCGGGGAAGTCCATGTCGATCCAGCCATGGTCGCTGCCGCGGGTGCAGGACAGCCAGCCGCTGAGGGTGTGGAAGCGCAGGGTTTGTTCCTGGCGGCCGTTGACTTGCCAGAGCACGCAGGCGCTGGCGAGGGTGGCGTGGCCGCAGAGCTTGACCTCCACTGCGGGGGTGAACCAGCGCAGGGACCAGCCGCCCTCGATGGGATGCAGGAAGGCGGTTTCGGCGAGGTTCATCTCGCGTGCGACGTGCTGCATCCAGGTTGCATCCGTCGGGCCTTCGAGAACGCAGACGGCGGCGGGATTGCCGGCAAAGGGTGTGGCGGTGAAGGCGTCCACCACGTGCAGGAGGGTATTCATGGACGTTGATCAGGTGTCACGGCGGGGGCCGTTGTCT
>FTCC01000288.1_pt1 | contig 10936 bp, 9 predicted proteins | sample 1639481 | NCBI WGS metagenome assembly FTCC01 (sample SAMEA3914864, study PRJEB12502) | metagenome | biome: forest; material: soil | place: USA | collected 2012-03-12 | depth 0.3 m | reverse complement strand
GCCTTGCTGAGGGCCTCCCGCGCTCTGGCGGCAAGCTGGGCGTGAAATCGCTGGCTGAACTCATCGTCAAACCTCCGGCCCAGTTTGCCACGGCTGCGAAGGAAATCAGCGCCCTGATGGCGCAGATCGAGACCACGGCGAAGGATCCCAAGGCACCGGTTGATACCCGTCTCTCGGTTCTGCCGCTGCTGGCCCAGCAGAAATGGGACAAGGTGCAGCCGATCCTGAAGGACCTGCTCACCACCACCCAGCCGCCGGAGCTGACGGCGGCGGCGCTGGCGCTGCTGAAGAAGTTCGCGATCAAGTCGACCGAGTCCTTCATCTATGAGGTGCTGCCGCACACGAACCCAACGACCAAAGGCCAGCTCGTGGCGATGCTGGCGGGTCCCGCCACCGCGCTGGAGCTGCTCAAGCGCATGGAGCGCGGCGAGATCCCCAAGGCGCTGGTGGATGTGGAGAAGCGCTGGGGCCTGCAGCGCGGCAAGGGTGAGCTGCGTGACCTGGCGGTGAAGCTCTTCGGCCAGCCCAGCGCGGACCGGGCGGCGGTGATCGCCACGTACATGGACTGCACAAAAAAGCCCGGCGACTCCGCCAAGGGCAAGGTGGTGTTCCAGAGCATCTGCGTGGCCTGCCATCGCATCGGCGACATCGGCGTGGAAGTCGGCCCCCCGCTGGCGGACGTGAAGGCCAAGCCGCCGGAAGGCCTGCTTTCGGACATCCTGGATCCGAACCGCATGTTTGAGGCCCGCTGGTGCGCCTACGAGGTGGACACCAAGGACGGCAAGCAGTTGATGGGGCTGGTCACCGGCGAGACCACCGAGGCGGTGCAGCTCACGATGATGGGCGGGTTGAAAGAAATGATCCAGCGCAGCAACATCAAGGAGATGAAGTCCCTGGACCGCAGCCTCATGCCCGTGGGCCTGGAGGCCGGCATCAACCCTCAGCAGATGAGCGACCTGCTGGCGTTTTTGCTGGGAAGATAAAGGAGAACTGACGCGGCAACCCCCGGCCGTTGGGCAAGTACGGCTTTCCCGAAACGGGCGGCGGGGGCAGCCCGGCAAGCTCTCCACTAAGTTCGCACCCTTAGCGGTACTTGAGTTTGCCGGGGGCGGGCATCATGGCCAGGTCAACGTGGACTAAGGTTGTACCGTTTGGTTCGATGCCTGTTAGTGGCGGGTTTTCCCGTTGTTCCGCCACATCGTTTCCATGCATCACGTTTTCGCCCGGCCTTCCTTCTCGCGCGCCCAAGTTTTGCGGGTGCGGGGGTGGTGCCGCAACCCCCAGCCTGGCAGATGACAGCCATCCGGGGCTTGCGAGGGGTTTGCATCCGTGTTTTTCCGGCGCACTTCTTGCCGCCTATGAGAGTCTCTGGTCCGCCCTCTTCCTCCCATCAGACGTGGCTTACGTGGCCCAGGGCCCGGGGGCTGCTGGTGGCCACCATCTTGAGCGGGGTTGTGGGGGTGGTGGACTACTTCACCGGCCGGGAGCTGCAGGTGGTGCCGCTGTACCTGCTGCCCGTGGGGCTGGCCACCTGGATCGGCGGCCGCCGTGTGGGCATGTTTTTCGCAGTGCTTTGCGCCGCCGTCTGGCTGGCTGGAGAGCTGGCCTTGCGTGCGGAGTATCCTCATCCGTTTGATCCGTTTTGGAATGCGGCGGGCCTGTTGCTCACCTTCACCGCGTTGTGCTGGATTCTCTCCGGTCTCCAGCGCTCACTGAACAACCTGGAGCGGCAGGTGGAGCTGCGCACCGCCGCCTTGCGCGAGGAAATGCTCATGCGCCACCAGGCGGAGGAGGCGCGGCTGCAGGCCGAGAGGCTTGCCGTGGTGGGCACCATGGCCGCCCAGGTGGCCCATGAAGTGCGCAACCCCCTCGGCTCGATCACGCTTAACCTGGAGCTGCTGTCGCGCGAGATCACCTCGCTGGCCGAGCCGGGGGCTTACCCGCCGGATGAAGCGCATTTCTTGGTGGCGCAGTTCAAGCAGGAGCTCAACCGCATCAAGCAGGTGGTGGACGGCTACATGCAGCTTGCCCGCCTGCCACGGATCGAAAACCAGGAGTTCAGTCTCCACGAGTTCCTCGGCCCGAAGCTCCAGCTCCTCACGCCTGAGCTGAGTGATGCCGGCGTGCGGCTGGTGCAGGTCTTTGACCCCGCCATCACCAGCGTGGATTCCGATCCCGACAAGCTCTGGCAGGTGCTGGTGAACCTCATCCGCAACGCGCGCCAGGCCATGCCGCAGGGCGGCGAGCTGACGCTCACGACGCTGCTGACGGACCGTGAACTGCGGGTTTCGGTGTAGGACTCCGGCAAGGGCGTGCCACCGGAGAACCTGCCCAGGCTGTTCACCCCGTTCTTTACCACCAAGGCTGACGGCACAGGGCTGGGTCTGGTGCTGGTCCATCAAATCGTCACCGAGATGGGGGGCAAAATCACCTGCCAGAGCGAATACGGTCAGGGCGCCACCTTCATCCTAGCCTTTCCGCTGCTCTGCATGGGCATCGAGCCAAAACCCAAATTTTTACTGCAATGAGCGCGAACACGAAGTCCTCCGCCACTCCACGGTCCTCCCTTGCGGGCAGGCAGCTCCTGGTCGTGGATGATGACAAGGCGCTGCTCCTCGCCCTTTCCAAAGTGCTGCGCAGCGAGGGCGCCAAAGTGCTGCCCGCCGGCGATGCCAGCGAGGCCGTGCGGTTCCTCAGCCTCAACTTCGGCCACATTGACCTTGTGCTCACCGACATGCGCATGCCGGGCACCAGCGGCATGACCATTCTCAGTGCGGTAAAAGGCTCCAGCCCCGACGTGCCGGTCATCGTCATGACCGCCTTTGCCACGGACCGCATGCGCGCGGACTGCATGACCGGCGGGGCCTTTGCCTTCCTGGAAAAACCCGTGGATGTCTCCACCCTGCTGGGAACCGTTCACCAAGCGCTGGCAGCCAGCACGCCCGCGGCTCACAATCCCAAGGACAGCCAGCCAGTCGCCTGACGCGCCCATCGGATTTGCCGCAGCATTTGCCAAGGCTTCCAGCTCCCGCTATGGGTGCGGCCATTCATGAAGCCATTGTTCCTGACCAACGAATACCCTCCCTACATTTACGGCGGTGCGGGAGTGCACGTGGAATACCTTACCAAGGAGCTCGCCAAACTTTGTGATGTGGAGGTGCGCTGCTTCGGCGATCAGGAAATCAACGACGCCAATCCTTCCGTGCATGGGGCCGGGCTGGACACCTCCGGCTGGGGCTGTCCTGCCAACTTGAAGTCCGTGTTCGGCGCCATGCAGCGCAGCCTGGACTTCAACACCAAGGGCATCGACGCCTCCCTGGTGCACCTGCACACCTGGTACGTCCACTTCGGCGGCATCATGGCCAAGCTCAATTACGGCATCCCCATGGTGCTCACCGTCCATTCGCTGGAGCCGCTGCGCCCCTGGAAGCGCGAGCAGCTCGGCGGCGGCTATGACTTCACCGTCTGGCTGGAGCGCACCGCCATTGAGATGGCCGATGCCGTGATCGCCGTTTCGGAAGAAACCAAGGTGGACCTGATGCGCCTCTTCAACCTCGACAAGTCAAAGGTGCATGTCATTCATAACGGCATCGACAACGACGAGTACCACAAGGTGGACCAGCCGGAGGTGCTGCGCCGCTACGGCATCGATCCGGCCGTGCCGTATGTTCTTTTTGTGGGCCGCATCACCCGCCAGAAGGGCATCGTGCACCTGGTGCATGCCATCCAGTACATGAACCCCGGCTTCCAGATCGTGCTCTGTGCCGGCGCACCCGACACGCCGGAGATCGCCGAAGAAATGAAGGCCTCCGTGGCCGAAGCCCAGCGCCATCGCGAGGGCATCATCTGGATTCAAGCCATGGTCAGCGTCACGGACAAGATCGCTCTGTACTCGCATGCCGCCGTCTTTTGCTGTCCCTCGGTGTACGAGCCCTTCGGCATCATCAACCTGGAAGCCATGGCCTGCGAAACCGCCGTCGTGGCCAGCGCCGTGGGCGGTATTAAAGAGGTGGTCGTGGAGGGCGAAACCGGCATTCTCGTGCCGCTGGAGCAGCAGACCGAAAGCCCCTACGAAGCCGTCGACCCCGATGCTTATGCGCGCGACCTTGCCGCGGGCATTAACAAGCTGATGGGTGATGAAGCGCTGCGCAATTCCATGGCTGCCGCAGGCCGCAAGCGCGCCGAAGACCACTTTAGCTGGAAAGCCATCGCGCGGCAGACGCTGGCGCTGTACAAGACGCTGGCGGGATAGCATGCGCATTGGGGCAAGAACCGGTACCGTCTAACGTTACCGTTTCCCCGTATGACACGCGTTTTCCTCGCCCTTGCCTGCCTGCTGGCCGCCTTTGCTCAAGCAGCCGGCACCGCACAGCCCAACTTCATCATCATCAACATTGATGACATGGGCTACGCCGACATCGGCCCGTTTGGCTCCAAGCTGAACCGGACGCCGAACCTTGACCGCATGGCGGCGGAGGGCATGAAGCTGAAGTGCCACTACGCCGCGCCGGTGTGCTCGCCTTCGCGCGCCTCATTGATGACGGGCTGCTATCCCAAGCGCGTGCTGCCCATTCCGGGGGTGCTGTTTCCCTCTTCCGCTGTGGGCTTGAACCCTGAGGAGCAGACGATCGCGGAAGTGCTCAAGAGCGCGGGCTACGCCACCATGTGCATCGGCAAATGGCACCTGGGCGACCAGCCGGAATTCCTGCCCACGAAGCAGGGCTTCGACCATTACTTCGGCCTGCCGTATTCCAATGACATGGGCCTGGCCGCCGAGGGTTCCAAGAGCAGCCTGGGCGATCCGTTGCCAAAGACCGGTCCGGCGCCCGCAGGACCGGTGCCGGAAACCGGCCTCACCGGCTCCAACCAGCCGCCGCTGCCGTTGATCCGTGATGACAAGGTGGTGGAGCGGGTCAAGGCCGACGGCCAGCAGACGCTCACGCAGCGCTACGCGGAGGAGGCGGTGAAGTTCATCCGCACCAACAAGGATCATCGCTTCTTCCTCTACCTGCCGCCGAGTGCCGTGCACTTCCCCCTGTATCCGGGCAAGGCTTTTGTGGAGAAGTCGAAGAACGGCCTCTATGGCGACTGGGTGGAGGAAGTGGACTGGCTTGTGGGCCAGGTGCTGGATGCGGTTCGCGATTTGAAGCTGGAGGCTAACACCCTGGTGCTGTTTACTTCCGACAACGGCGGCACCCCCCGCGCGGTCAACGCGCCTTTGCGCGGCTTCAAGACCACCACCTGGGAGGGCGGCATGCGCGTGCCCACAATCGCCTGGTGGCCCGGCAAGGTCGCACCGGGCACCGCCACGGATGAAATCACCAGCATGATGGACCTGCTGCCCACTTTCGCCGCCATCGCCGGGGCGAAACTGCCCGAACGCAAGATCGACGGCCTCAATCTCTGGCCGCTGCTTTCCAGCAAGGGCGATGTCAAAGGCCCGCACGACGTCTTCTACTTCTACCGCGGCTTCAAGCTCGAGGCCGTGCGCTCCGGTGATTGGAAGCTGCGCATCGCCGGAGGCGATGCCCCGCCGAAGAACGCCAAAAAGAAGCAGGAGAAGCAGCCAAAGGCGAAGCGGGGCGAATTCCCGCAGCTCTACAATCTCGCGGCTGACATTGGCGAATCCAAGGATGTGGCCGAAGAACACCCGGATGTCGTGCAAAGGCTTCGCGCTCTTGCCGACCAGATGAAAGGCGACCTCGGCGTTGATGGCGTTGGTCCTGGTTGTCGTGAGATGGGACGGGTAAAGGATCCGAGGCCCTTGATTACTGGGAAGTAGACCGAGGCTCGGTCGACGCAGAACGAGTTTCCAAACTCGTTACACTGGTCCATCGAGTTTCCTAGCTCGATGTTCAAGACGCCATGCCAATAGCCCGCGCTGCGCGAATCGGAAAACTCACTCCGCCATGAGCTCCGCATTTTGAATTCCTCACCAGTTTCCACTCGGCCGCCAAAACCTGCCTGCGCTCACCATGGGCTACTCTTCGGAAACCTTCCAACTCCCTCCCGAGTTCCAGTGCTTCAACCAGCGCGGCGCCTTCCGAAATTATGAACGCAATTTGCCTCACTGGCGGCAGCCGGGGGCAACTTACTTTCTGACATTTCGCCTTCACGACTCCCTTCCCGCTGCGGTCCTCGAAGACCATAAGCGTGAACTGGAGCAATGGCGCCAACGTATGGCTCATGAAAGGAGCGTGGCAGACGGCGACCTGTCAGTCACGACGACGGAAGACTACGAGGCCTTTCTTATCCGAAGCGGGAGGCTGATGGAAGCGACCATGGACGAAGGTCATGGCTCCTGCGTGCTCAAGGACCCGAAAGTGCGAAGCATTGTGGCAGGTGCGCTGCTGCATTTTCAAGGTGAACGCCATCTTACCCACGGGTTGGTGGTGATGCCCAATCACGTTCATTTGGCGGTGCAGCCTTTGGGTGAATGGCAAGCGGAAGACCTGCTGCGTTCTTGGAAGGGATACAGTGCCCGGGAAATCAACAAGCTGTTGGGAGGAGCCGGACAACTTTGGCAGCACGATTCGTGGAACCGCATCATCAGAGATGCGGCGCACTGGCATCGTGTGATGCGGTACATCGTGGGCAATCCAGCGCGGGCGAGGTGCTTGAATGATGAAAGCACGGTGTGGGTGGATGCGCGGTTGCGTTTGGAAGAGAGTGTGATGCGAGAGAGCCTGGATGAGGAGCCTTGGTGAGGCTGGGTAATTCGTGTTTTCCCGGCGAATGAACGAGTTTGGAAACTCGCTCGACCAGTGTAACGACTTGGGAAAGTCGTTCTACGACGCGATAAAATGGGCCATACATTGCGTCATGCCTTCCTCTCTGCCCGCCCGCACCGGCCTTTGCTCCTTCTCCTGCCACCAGCAATGGCAGGCGGTGCAGGCGAAGCGCCCGGGCACGAAGTTCAGCGATGCACCAACGTTCCTTGATTACGCGCGGAGCCTGGGTGCGGAAGGCGTGCAAACCAGCGTGCGCACGCTGCAAGAGGCCAGGGCCGTGCGTGCGCGGGTGGAAGCCGGCGGTGGTCTTTACGAGGGCGATATCCGGCTGCCGAAGACAGAAGCCGACCTGGAGGCGTTTAACAAGGAGGTGCAGCTTGTTCGCGAGGCCGGCGGAACGGTGGCGCGCGCGGTGCTCACAGGGCGCCGCCGCTACGAGACTTTCACCTCGCTGGCGCAGTTCCGCGAATTTCGCACCGAGGGCATGGCCACCTTGCGGCTGGCGGAGCCGGTATTGAAGAAGCACGGCGTGCGACTGGCCCTGGAGAACCACAAGGACCAGCTCACGGTCGAGCTCATCGGGATGCTCGGCCACTTCATGAGCGAATGGATCGGCGTGTGCGTGGACACGGGCAACAACATCGCGTTGCTGGAGGATCCGCATGCCGTCATCGAGGCGCTCGCGCCGTTCGTCGCCAGCGTGCATTTCAAGGACATGGCCGTGCAGCCTTATGTCGACGGCTTTCTGCTCAGCGAAGTGCCGCTGGGCGCCGGTTTTCTCGATCTGCCACGTATTGTCGCTACTCTCCGCAGCCACAATGCCGGCATCACTTTCAACTTGGAAATGGCCACTCGTGATCCGCTGAAGGTGCCCTGTCTCACACCTGGATATTGGTCTTCATTTGAAGCCCGTCCGGCGTCGGACATCGCACATGCGCTGTCCTTGGTGCAGGCGCATCCGCCGAAGCAGCCGCCGCCCTCCGTCACCGGCAAGGTCGTGGACCAGGTGCTGGCCGAAGAGGAGGCCAACAACCGCGTGTCGCTGGAATGGATGAGGGAGCACCTGACAAGGTGAGCCGCCAAAGGGGCCTCTCCGCCAGATTCGTTGGGCCGGGGCGTCCCTCCGTCAAGCCATGAACTGGAGGGCGTAAAGGTCTGCGCCCTGCAGTTCAATGCGCAGGCGCACGGCCTTGCCCGCAAGAGGCGAGAGATCTCCGCCTCTCCATGAGACCTCATGGTGGATGAAGTCGCCCGTGATGGGCGCGCAGTCTTCCAGCGTGAAGCCAGGCAGCGGCTTTCCTTCCGCGTCTTGCAGCTCCGTGCGCGTAGCTCCAGTACTCGCAATGTTGAGCAGCAGTTTGGAACCCTGGAACGTCAGCGGCTTGGTGAGCAGGCTGCCCCCGCCACTGCCGGCGGAGGCGGAGACAAAGCCGTCCATGCGGTAGACGAAGCGGCGCAGACGGCTGCCGGGGCCGGTGTAGTAGGCTTCGGTGGCGTAGACGGAGAGCTCCTTGTCCTGTCCGGGGAGCTGGAGCAGGCCGCGAGTCATGTAGTTGCTGCGGTTGCCGTCACGGTCCTTGGGCGCAGTGATGGGAATCAGGGGTTCCTCCCAGCGGCGGAACTGGACGCCGTCGCGGCTGGTCATGAACACCGGCTCCACCTGCTGGTGAGCGGGCTGAAAGCGGGTGGGAAAGGCGATGAAGAGATGCGGGGCGCGGAAATAGGGCTGGACCGCATTGGTGTAGAGGTGCTCGCCTGGAGCAGCGCCATAACTCAGGTCCGCCTGGTGTTCCCAGGTGATGAAATCCTTGGAGGTGGCGGTGCGGATGGCACGCAGCTTGTTGGAAAAGATGCGCCAATACGCGCGATACTCCCCGCGCACCGCATCCCAGAAGGCCAGGTTCTGCGAGTCGAACGCACCCGCGGTGATCACGGCCTCCTTCGACAGCGACCAATGAATGCCGTCGGCGGAGACATAGGCATCCAGGCAGGACTTCTTTTTGCCATTGAGCAGCGTAAAACCACCTGCCAGCGCCTTGTAGCGCGCTTCAGGCGGGCAGGCCGGGTTGCCGTCCTTGAACGGTGCAAAATTGTGCGTTGCCTCGCCGCCAGCCCAGGCGATGTTATTGGCCTTGGAGCCGTTGAAAGCGAATTGGTTAAGCTCCGGTTTCTGCCAGTTGAGGCCGTCGTGGCTTTCCGCGTAGCAGGTGAATGCCGGATGCGTGTCCTTCTTTGCCGCGGGATCGTAGTGCGCGCCCCGGTACCAGGCGCGGAACAGGCCGTTGTCTTCGAACAAGGTGTAATACGCTGAGATATTGCCTTCGCACGGGGCGTCACAGGTCAGCGCCACGTCCCGCGGTTCGGGCTTGCGCAGCTTCAGCTCCACGCCGGTGAGGTGGTCCACCAGGAAGCCGTCCACCATCAGCTCGCGGCGGGAGCCCAGAGGGACCGCCTGGGCGGCGGTTTCTGAGGCCAGGCAAGGGGCGCAGGCGGCGGCGGAAGCCGCCTGCATGAGAAAACGGCGGCGGGAGAGCGGGCGGGATGGCATGGCGGAAATACAAAAACGGGGAGCTGCGCAGGATTCGTTCGGTTTTTCCCTTGGGGGGCCCGCGGCAATTGAACGAATATTTAGGCCATAAAGTCCAAGACGCGGCCTTCTTTTCTCACCCGGCAAATCGTTCCTTGCGTCCCTAGGTGCCAGCGGCATTCTTACGCTTCCCTTTTCCCCAACCCCTTTCTTTTTCCCATGATCAAACTCACTGGCATTGCAGATGAAGCAGGCGCGTCGCTGGACGTGCAAATCAAGGCGCACCAGGAACTGGGCTGGGACAGCATCGAATCGCGCGGGGTGGAGATTGACGGTGTGAAGGGCAACCTGCATGAGATTCCCGACGCTGCCTTCGACAAGGTCGTGGCGCGGCTGGAGGAGACGGGCATGAAAGTCTCGGGCTTCGGCTCTTTGATCGGCAACTGGGCAAAGAAGATCGGCGACGACTTCAGCATTACTGAGGCGGAGATCAACCGCGCGATCCCGCGCATGCAGCGCCTGGGCGCGAAGCTGATCCGCGTGATGAGCTACGCGGTGTGCAAGGATGAGTCCGGCGCGGACCTGGAGGAGCAGTTTGCCGACGAGCGCATCAAGCGCATGCGGGAGATCAACAAGCGCTTCGACGATGCCGGCCTGACGGTGGTGCATGAGAACTGCATGAACTGGGGCGGCATGAGCCCCACGTATGTCAAGCGCATGGCGGAGGCGGTGCCGGGCATGAAGTGGGTGTTCGACACCGGCAACCCGGTGTTCATCGATGACCGCGACAACCCCGGCCACAAGCAGGACTCCTGGGCCATGTACCAGGCGGTGAAGCCCTACATGGCGCACGTGCACGTGAAGGACGGCCGCTGGATCAAGGAGAAGAACGATGCGGAATACACCTTTCCCGGCGAGGGCGAAGGCCAGACAGAGCGCATCATGAAGGACCTAGTGGAGACCGGCTACAACGGTTACATCAGCATCGAGCCCCACGTGGCCGTGGTCTTCCATGGCGCGGGCTCCGCCGACAACCTTTCTCCCGAACAAAAAGCCAGGGAGCAGTACGACAGCTACATCAAGTACGGCCGGATGCTGGACGCCATGCTGCGCCGGCTCGGGGCGAACCTCGGGTAACTGTGCATCCGCCTTTCCCGCTCCCATTGTGACGGAAGAGAACTTTAACGCCACCTTCCCCGACACGCGGTGGACCATGGTGCTGGCCGTGCGCCAGGGCGGCGACTCGACGGTGGCCTATCGTGCGCTGGCTGAGCTGTGCCGCATGTACTGGCAGCCGCTCTATGGTTACGCGCGGCGCCTGGGCAACAGCCTGGAGGATGCCGAGGATCTCACCCAGGGTTTCATGGAGCATGTGCTGAAGACGGAGATGCTCGCCGCGGCGGATGAATCCATCGGCAAGATGCGCAGCTTCCTGCGCAAGTCCTTCAGCAACTACATCCGCAACCACCATCGTGCGGCGGTGGCAAAGATGCGCGGCGGCGATGCCGTGGCCGTGCGCCTGGAAAGCCTGCAGCCGGTGGAGCTGGAGGTGGAGCAGAACGCGGTGGACAAGGCATCGCCGGACGCGCTCTACGACCGCCTCTGTGCCCTGGCCCTGGTCGAAGAAAGCCTTGATCAGCTCGCCGCCGAATACGAAAAGGCGGGCAGGGGACCCTGG
>FTCC01000437.1_pt1 | contig 10946 bp, 4 predicted proteins | sample 1639481 | NCBI WGS metagenome assembly FTCC01 (sample SAMEA3914864, study PRJEB12502) | metagenome | biome: forest; material: soil | place: USA | collected 2012-03-12 | depth 0.3 m | reverse complement strand
GCGCTCGACGAAGAAGGCGACCTTGTCATCGCGGAACTCCCTGTACGCAGGCAGGCCTTCGTAAGTCCAGCCGCTTTGCACCTCCACGGGCTCGAAGCCAGCGGGCTTGGGATCGGCGATGAGAATGTACTCATAGTCATTCTTGCTTTCGACGGAAAGCTCCACCTCCACCAGGTCGCCGCTCTTCAACGGATCGCCGGCGGCGAGTTCGTGGCGCACGTACTTAACACCTTGCTGGCTGATGACCTGGCCGCGTGAACCGCTCACATCGGCGGCCTGCTTCTGCTCGGTGAGCTGGTAGAAGCGGCGCTCCACCTTCACCTCCAGGCCGGCGGCGGGAATCATGTCCTCCTTGCTGTACAGTGTGAGATACGCATTCGCATACAAGGGGCTGCCACCTTGCTTGCGGAACTCTACGGTGTGCTTGCCGCCAGTCACTTCCTTGCCTTCAAGCACCAGGGTGCCGTCGAAGCTGAACAAGTTTTCAGCGGTGACCTTGACCTGCTTCTTCACCGCGCCGTCCACGATCACTTCCACGGTGAGGTCGGGCTTCTGCTCGCCGCTGGCCTTCATGAAGGCGGCGAGCGACTCGATGACGGCGGCAGTGTCGCGGGTGCTGTTCCAGTACGTACCGTTGCGGCGGTTGTTGAGCAAGTACTTGGCCACGCGCGGTGCTTCATCGCTCTTGGGTTCGGCGCGCACCAGCAGGCGCAGAAAGGCGGCCTGCGTTTCGATGGGATCATCGTACCACCACCAGCCATTCGCAGGAAGGTCAAGCCAGGCTGTTTGGTTTTCAACGTCCTGCTTGAGGAACTGGCGCAGGTTGCGCAGGCACATGTTGCGCTCTTCGGTGCGTTTCATCGCATCGCAGGCGAGGCCGAGCAGCGCCAGGTTGTAGTGCGAGAGGTCGCCGCGATGCTCGTACAGGGCTTTGTGCATGTCATTGGAAGCCTGGTGCGCTTCGGCGAGGACGGCATGCACGAGCGCGTCGGTGTTGTCCGGCCGGCCCTTGTGGAGACGGTCTTTTTCCGGAAGGTGCAAGCGGCGCACTTCCTCCGTCTCATGGCGTTGCAGCCACAGGATCGCACGGTCGATGGGATCCGCATCGGCCTTCAAGCCGGCGTTGAGAGCGGTCCTCAGCCCATGTGCGACAAGTGCGGTCATATGGGCGGAGGATTCACGGCCGCCGGGGAACCAGCCCCAGCCGCCATCGGCATTGCGCATGGCGTTGAGCCGCTGGTAGCCGGCGAGTGCACGCTTCTCAACCTCGTCTTCATCGAACACCGCATGCACGGGATTGCCATGCTCATCCTTGCCCTGCCAGCGCTGGCCGCGTTTTTGGGCATCGCCGATTTCCTGGGCGTTCAAGTTCACGCGTTTATCGGGCACCTGCTTGAGGTCAAGCCCGAGGTCTTTGAGGAGGCTGAGGGTGACCACCGTTGGCACGAAACGGTTGAGCGTCTGCTCCGTGCAACCATATGGATAGCCGGAAAGATAAGGCAGGGCGTCCACCAAGGCCATGGCCAGGGTGGGGGAGTAGCGCACCTCCAGCCGTGAAAGCTCAGGCCGGCGCTCCTCCGGCACGGTGAAGGTGAGCGAACCTTGTTTGTGATCCGGCTTCAGGCCCAGGCTCCAAGACTCCGTCTTTAGCGTGCCATGCTCATAGACGGGGAAGGTCATCTCCATGGCATCGGAATCACCCTGCGCCAGCGCTTTGGCGCGTACCACAACCTTGCCTGAGCCACTGACCTTCAGCCGCCAGTCAAAGCGATGCTCGGCATGAGCGGGAATCGTCAGGCGCTGCGGCTGCGGTCTGCCGCCTTCAAGCGGAACCAAGCTGGCGCCGCTGCCTTCGGTTTCGAGCTGCGCCTCCACGTTCTGCTCCTGGTTCAGCTCGTTGTGAACGTTGGCGCTGATGACCACCTCATCCTTTTCCACAAAGAAGCGCGGGGCCTGCAGCCGCACCATCAGGTCCTTGCGCGTGATGACTTCCACGGCAGCCTCGCCCACCTGGGTAGCCGGGCCCATCACCCAGCTCTTCAGCTTCCACGTCGTGAGGTTGTCCGGCATGACAAAGTCAAGGCTGGCCTCGCCCGCATCGTTGGTCCTGGCGCTGGCGATCCATATCACACTGTCCGCCAGATTGCTGCGGATCATGACGGGCGGTGCGGTGGCCTTTTCGGGCTTGCCGTCTGCGGGTGCGGCGAAGGCATCGGCTGGAGCTGCCGGCGCCGCAAGCGATGCACCTGCCATGCGCATGGGCGCGGCCTCGGCGACCATGGGGGCGGGGGCGTAAGCGCGTGCGCCGTTGAGCCCCAAGCCGCCATCCGCGTCAAAATCCGCCGTGAGACCGCGCGGAGAGCGATAAGACCCTCCTGTCAGTTCCAGGTCGCGCAGATCCGCGCTGGTGCGCGATGAAAACTCATGCTTCCAGCCCCAGAAAAACGACCGGATGTCATCCATGTTGCTGCCGCCGGAGATGTATTCCAGCGCCTTGTCATAGGCGGTGATGACCACCTGGCCCGCGAAAGGCCTGCCGTTTTGATCCTTCACCACCAGCTTTGCGGAAGCCTTGTCGCGCGGCAGGTAGGTCTCCTTGTCCGTCGTCAGCGTCACCGTGGCGATGCGCTTGGAGGGCGGCACGATGATCTGGCGGGTGATTTCATGGAGACGGGCGTCGGCGACGGTAAATGCATGCAGAAAGATGTTAGGCTGGTCCGCTTCGCCCAGCTTGAAGCGCCAGGTGGTGCTCTTGCCTTCGGCCTTCAGCCAGACGGGATCGCCGCCCTTTTCGGCGCGGACGAACAAGGCCACCGTGCTGCCGGGATGGTTGGTGTTGATCTGCACCTCGACCTCATCGCCTGGCTGGTACTCCTCCTTGTTGGTGAGAAGCTCCAGATCATCAAACCGGAAACCGGTGCCGTTGAAGCCCTCGCCCCGCACGACGGCGAAGATGCTGGTCTGGCTCTCGTGGCCGGCCGCATCCTTGAGCAGCAGGGCCAGGCGGTACTGCCCGGGCTTTGACCATTTGAGCGTCTGCATGCCGGGCTCGTCGCCGGCAGTCTTGACTTCGAACGCCGCAACCTCCTCCTCATGTGGAGTGCCTTCCTTGTCATAGCTGAGCTTCAGCACGCGCAGGCGGCCGCTGGCGGTGACTGCCTTGCCATCCAGCGTGCGGCTGGAGAAGCTTGCCTGCGCGGCATCGCCCGTCTGATACCAGCCTCGGTCCAGCCAGGCATAGGTTTCAAAAGCGCGGCGTGCGGCCAGAGCCTGGCCTTTGCCAAAAATCGTACGGCGCGAGCTGTCCGTCACCTCCGCCTCGATTTCATAGCGGTGGTCTTCATCCCCGTGCAGTTCCTTGGCCAGGGCGGTGTCGATCTTCACCTTCATCACGCCGTCAGCACCAATGGCCGTCTCGCCTTCCGCGACCACTTCGGGAGGTGACGGACGGCTCCAGGGAAGCCAGGGAAAGGCAGGCATGCACACGCTCCAGTGGCTTGCGCCGGGATACCATCCGTAGGTGGTGCTGTGCCAGTTGTAGCCTGCGCCGAACAGCCAGTCCCAACGGCCGGAGGGGAACCAGTGCTCCGTGTACGGAGTGCGTGATACCTTGTACTTTACCCGGCCTTCCTTCACCGGCCCGCCGAAGTAGTAGCTGGCGCTGACCTTGAATTCAAAGCTGTCACCCAGGGCCAAGGGGTTGTCAGGGGCCGCCACCTTCACCTCAAACTCCGGCTTCTTGTACTCCTCCACGCGGAACTGGCGGGTTTCGAAAGGGTTTGAATGCGCATCATCAATGCTGACATTCACCGTGTAGGCGCCCAGCGTGGCCCCGCCGGCCAGCTTGAGCACGCCTTCCACCGTTCCGAATTCATCCAGGGTGAAATTCTTTTCCTGCACTGTCTCATTGCGCTGGTTGCTGATGGTGACTTTGCAGGGGTGCCCTTTCCAAGCATTGGTTTGCAGCTTTGGATCGTAGCCCGCCTGCCGCGCCCAGAACTTCCACTTCACCTCCTGGCCGGGACGATAGACGGGCCGGTCGGTGATGATGTAGATTCGCGGCTCCGCGCCCTCCGCCTCCATGGAGGGCTGGGCGAAGTACTGCTCAAAACCGAAGAAGGCCAGGCGGCTGGCGTCGTCATGAGCCGTGACCAGCCATTGCCACTGCCATGGCTCCTTGTCCTTGGCCAGGTCATCCACCTTCACCACGCCCTGCTCGTCCGCGGTTCGCTGGAAGTCCTTGAACTGATACTCGTACCCTGGGCGCTTCTTGAAGCTGCCCGGATTCTTCCACGTCATCTTGTAGCCAAAGAACTCCATTTTGGCGGCAGGGACCGGGGCGCCGGTCACGGCATCGCAGACAAAGAAGAGGCTTCCTGCCGCTTCATTGGTGCGGACAATGGTCAGTCCTTCGATCCAGAGCAGTGCCCTTGTAACATGGCCGCCCTCGAACGTTGCCTCCACCCAGTAGGCGCCGGCCTTGGTGAGCGGTGTTTCTAGTTCAACGCGCTTCTGCCAGTGATGTTCCGCGGGCACGAGGTTTTCCGACCACTCCGCAACTTTGGCACCCATGTATTGCCGGCCGCCCTTCTCCAGCAGCCGGTGACTCAGCATTGACAGGTTCATCTTGTTCCAATCTTGATTGGCGGGCTGGCTCTTGAGGTAGGTCCTGGTGTCTTCCAGCAGCTTCGGCACATTCACCACGCTTGCGGTGAGTGAGACCTTGGTGGCGTTGCTGAACAGAAGCGGCAACCTTGCCCTGGTGCCTTCCGGCTGCGCCTCTTGGTTGTCGAAAGTGCCGTTGTTGCCCACGATCTGGTCGAGCTCGCGGGCGAATGACTTTTGGTAGCCGTCCCGAGTTTGCCGGACTGCCAGCTTCAATTCTTCGGCAGCCTGGTCAAGTTGCCGCCGTTCCCGCAGCTCCCGCACGAGCTGTTGAAAAGCCTCCGGCACAAGCGTTGGATCATCCGTGGGATCAGAGTGGGCAACCTCGCGCAGCCGCGGGATGAAAGCATAATCCGGGGGCAGTTTGAAGCGTGCCGGCCCGGTGGCCAGGCGTGCCGTGGTTTCGTCTTCCGCCAGGGTGTGCAGGGCGGTGATGCCCTTGCGCTGCGCCAGCGCCTCTCCGCCATTCCTGTTGCCGAGGTCCGCCATCACGGTTTGCACACCCAGCCAGGATTGCGCCTGCCGGGCCATGAAAAAGGTGGCCCGCAGCTTCTGCCTCGCTCCCAGGCCGCCATATTCCTGAAGGGCAAGGCGCATGCGCTCGCCATCACTGGCCGCCTGCTCGTAGCTGGCCGGCACCTTGAAATAAACGGGCCGTCCCTCGGCATCCACGGGATAGCCCCGCGAGTGGCTTTCATCATCATTACCGAGCTGCTGCGGTTCTGGCAGTGTGGTCAAATCCGTGCGCTGCTGCAGCTTCCACGGCACGCTGGAGTGGCGTGCCCAGGCGAGGTAGAGATCAAGGAACAACTGGTCCTTGAGCGAGGCATAAGCGTCCGCCGTCAGCCCGCCGCGCGAGGCTTCTTCGCCCTGCCCCCGCAGGCGGGAACGTGCCCCCATCAGTAGCTGCAGCGAGCGAACACGGTCCCGTTCTTCCGATGAAAGCCAGGGTTCCGGGGCCGGATAGTGCACGCGTTCGCGCTTGAACTTGCCCTCAGTGAGATGGCCGTTGTGGCCGATGATGTTCAAGGCCCGGGCCGCCGCCGCCAGCACCAGCCACTGGTCGGCATGGGCTTTGACGGCGTCTTCGATCATCTCTTCCGCGCCCGCGTCGTCCCCCAGTGACATCCTGCTGCGAACCGCCAGCGGCAAAGCTTCCACCACCATCGCGGGTGCCGTGTCCGGACTGCTCAAGAGACCCTTGAGCACATCCGCAGCCTCGCGGTGATTGTTGTCCTTGGCAAGCTTCGCCGCCTTGTCCAGCACCCGCCGGGCCTCATCGGTGCGGGCGCTTGCGGGAGCGACGCTCAACACCACACACAGAATCCACAGAATTGTTTTCATGGGAAAGCGGCGACAGCATGCGCAAATGCACGGTGAAACACAATGCCATACGCATGGCATCACGGTCACTGGGTGGGTTTCTTGGGAAGTGCTACGCCGTTACAATCCCAGCTCCGCCCTGGTCTTCTTTGGCAGCGAAGCCACGACCAGCGCATAGGAGTGATCGATCAGCTCGCCAATGAGCTTGGCGGGCACGGAGCCGTCGAGCATCACCGTGTTCCAGTGGCGCTTGTTCATATGGTAACCCGGGATGATGCCCTTGTATTCATCGCGCAATTCCACCGCCCGCTGCGGGTCGCACTTCAAGTTCACCCGCGCCGGGAAGTCGTCTGGAACCGTGAGCGCAAACAATTTTCCGCCCACCTTGTACACCAGTACGTCAGGCCCGAAGGGCGTCGTTTCCTCCGCATGCGGCAATGAAAGGCAGCGGGCGCAAACGTCGGCGAGGTCCATGGAGCGAGGAGGAAGGAGACAGAAGGAAGGAGGAAGAAGAATGAAATGAAAGGTCAAGGGGAGGTGGTCAGCTCAGGCGATTCTTCCTTCTTCCTCCTGTCTCCTTCCTTCTAACAACTCACTCCTTCACCGGCTCCGCCTTTGGAATGCCCTTCACCGAAGTGGCGAGCATGACGCAGGACTCTTTTGGATGCCAGCGGTAGCCGAGGCTGAAGGGCAGCTCCTGCACCGGCTGGGCCTTGAAGGCGTCAGCGAGGTCGCTTTGATAGTCTTCCTTGAACAGGTCGATGGGACCCTTGTAGTGGCCCGCCAGCCGGATGTCCCAGCCTTCGGACTTCAGGTACTTGTAGGGGATGCCGGAGTCGTCCTGGATGATGGTCTTGGAGTGGGTGAGCAAAAAGTCGCGCACCGTGGAGAAGGCGCCCATGTGCATGAGGTAGGAGGCGGCCTTGGCGAAGCTGTTGCCCATGCCGTGCCTGTCGCAGAAAGTGATGAAGGCAGGAGTCTTCTTGATCCCGTCGTTGGAAAGGTCGGATGAAAAGTAATACACTGTCTGCGACTTGCCGGAGCCGGCGTGGAAGACGATCTTTGCGCCGGGCACCTTGGCCTTCTCCTGCACTTCCTCGCCCTTTTCATTCAGCCACAGGGTCTCCACGCTGTCGATATGGCCGCCGGCGTGGGCGATGAACAGGTAGAGCACCGGCAGCGTGCCGCTGAAGCAGGTCTGCTGGAAGTCGTTCTTCATGTCCTTGGTCTTGAAGAAGCTGAAGGAAAGCACCGCATCGAGGGATTTGCGCAGGATGCGCAGGGAGGCTCCGCGGCCTTCCTGTGAAAACGCCGCCGCATCCGGCGCCGGGCCCACGGGCTCGATGCCGCACATGATCGTGGTGGTGGCGTTCGGGAAGAACGCATGAGCATAAAGGAAGTCCGGGCCGCTGAACATGTAGTAGAGCGGGCTGGTGTCTTCGTATGCATGGTTCGCCACCTGCGGCATCCACTCGGAAATCTTGGAAATCTGGCGCTTGTCCACCTCCGCCCAGGCCCTGACCATTTCCTTGGAATGTTCCTTCCAGGAGGACTCCTGGCCAAGAATGGCCAGCGGCCCTTCCGCCGACAAGCCGGCGAGGAACTTGGCCTGCTGGTCCGGCGTGGCGGGATCAGCGTGAACAGGGAGGGCGCACAGACCACCCAGCAGGGCGGCGACAAACAACGGCAGGGACTTCATGAGCGGGGGGTTTTTGGAGAGACGAAATAGATGAGCAGGCCGAGCAGCAGCGTGCCCAGGCCATAGAAGGATTCCGTTGGGCTGCCCCTCACCAGAAACACCATCATCCAGGTGCTGAGGGCAAGGAAGATCAGCGGCGTGACCGGATAACCCCAGGTGCGATAGGGGCGGGGCAGGTTCGGCTGGGTGAAACGCAGCACCATCACGCCCACAACGGCCAGGAAGGAGCACAACTGGATGCTGAACTGCACGTATTTTAACACCTGGTCGAACAGCGCGAACAGCAGCAGCACCACCACAATGGTGAGCTGGACCAGCAGCGCCACCCACGGCACGCCGCCTTTGGACTTCACCGCCAGCGGCGACAGCAGCAGCACATCCTCCCCCATGGACATGGTCACTCGCGGCCCGATCCAGGTCATGGCGCTGATGCTCGCCACAAGTCCGAGGCAGATCAGCCCTGACATGATCTTGCCGCCCTGTTCACCAAAGATGTGCGTGGCCGCCACGTGGCCGACATCAAGCTTGCCCGCCAGCTCCCCAATAGGCGCCACGTGCAGGAACACCATGTTCAGGCCGATGTAGAGCGCGGTCACCAGCAGGGTGCCGATTGCCACCGAAAGCGGCACGTTGCGGCCCGGCCTGTCCACCTCGCCCACGATGTAAGTCGAGGCGTTCCAGCCCGCGTAAGCATACATGACATAGACAAGGCTGACGGCAAAGGGCGCGCTGGTGACGAGCTTCCAATCGCCCGCCGCAGGCAGGAAGGAGACCGGCTCGCCGCCTTTGAACAACAGGCCCGCGCCGATGAACACCAGAATGAGCGTCACTTTCAGCCAGGTCGCGGTGTTCTGGAAACGGCTGGCCACGTCAATTCCCGTCAAGTGAACGAGTGTCACCGCCACGCAAACGGCGATGGATACCGCCAGGGGAGAAACACCAGGGCAGATGCCGCTGAAGTACTTGCCCAGCGCCATGGCGGCCAGTGCGATGGGCGCGGCAAAGCCTACCGTGGCGCTCAGCCAGCCGGACACGAATCCCACCGACGGGTGAAAAATCTTGGACAGGTAATGATACTCGCCGCCAGAGCGGGGCAGGGCCGCCGCCAGCTCGCCATATGAAACCGCCCCACAAAACGCGCATACACCCCCCAAGGCCCACAGCACGACGATGGTAAATCCCGAAGGCAGGTCGCCCACCTGAAAGCCCAGGCTGGTGAAGATCCCCGTGCCGATCATGTTGGACACGACAATGGCCGTGGCCGTAAGTAAGGAAATGCCAGGGCGGCGGGAGGAATCAGACATTCGGGCGTAGGGTCTGCTAAGTTCGCGGAGAGCCGCTCGGAGTCAAGACGCGCGGTGCATGGAATCTATTCACCTCAGCGTTATCCCCGTGCATCCGTCGCCTTGCTGGGCGGCGCGTAAATCGGCTTCGGCAGCGTCCCCATTCCGGAATCTCCCAGCGCGGCCTGTGCACGGATGCCTCGGGCGATGGCCTGGGCGATTTTTGTGCGGTAGCTGGCGCTTGTGAGCAGATCCGCCTCACGGGGATTCGACACGTAGCCGCACTCCACCAGGATGCCGGGGATTTCAGGGTTGCGAGTCAGGCGCAGGCGACGGCGCACAAAGCCCCGGTTGTTGGAGCCGGTGACCACCGAGCGCAGGCTGGAGTCCACGCGCTTGGCCAGGGAATAGCTGTCCGTACGCCACCAATAGGTTTCGGCTCCCGAGAGCCGCCGCGGACCGTCATTGAGATGGATGCTCACCAGGATGGAGTTGCTGGTGCGGTTGGCCAGCGCCACCCGCCCGTCGAGCGGGATGAACACATCGGTGGAGCGGGTCAGCCGGGCGTCAAAGGAGGAGGACAGCTCACTTTGCAGTTTTTTTGCGATGTCCAGAGCGATGACCTTCTCCGGCATGCCCTTGATGCGGCCACGCGCCCCGGAGTCCTTACCGCCATGACCCGCATCGATCAGCACGGTGCGGAAACCTTGAGGACCCGCGCGGTCGCCGTACTGGCTGTGGCCGGAGCCTTTGAAGAGCCCGCCGCCGGAGGGCGCGCCGGTGGGAGCCTGGCAGGCAGCCAGGAGCAGCGCCGCCGCCATCAAAACAAACCGTTTCGCCGTGGATTGAAGCATGGGCGGAAGATGCCGGGCAAACACCGTAGGAAAAGGGGAAACCGCGAAAAGTCGTATTCCGGGTTTAATCTCGACTCTCGTCTCCTGCCTGTGAGACTGGCCCTCGCCGCCGCGTATTGGCTCCCCTCCACCATGAAACGACTCTCCCTTTTCCTGCTGTGTCTCGCCCTCGGGTGCTCGCTGAAGGCTGCTGAATCCTATCCGCGGCCGCTGGTGGACCTCACCACGGGTTACTTCCCGTTTCATGGCGAAGGGCTGAAGCTGCCGGAAGGCTTCAATGAGCGAAAAAAGGAAGTGCGCGAGCGCATCCTGCTCGCCGCCGGCCTCCTGCCAATGCCTGCCAAGACGCCGCTGAACCCGGTCATTCACGGTCGTGTGGAGCGCGATGACTACACCATCGACCGCGTGTTCTTCGAGTCCTTCCCCGGGCACTTTGTTTGCGGCAACCTCTACCTGCCCAAAAACCCGCCCAAGGATGGCAAGATGCCCGGCATCCTCTGCCCGCACGGGCACTGGGCCAATGGCCGCTTCACGGACAACGGGGAGGGAACCGCGACAACCCTTGAGCAACTGGCGATTGGCGCGGAGCGCTGGGAAAGCGGTGCGCGCGCCCCCTTGCAGGCCCGTTGCGTGCAGCTCGCGCGCATGGGCTGTGCGGTCTTCATTTACGACATGCTGGGCAATGCGGACAGCGTGCAGATCGAGCAGCACCGCAGCGGCAAGCGTGCCGATCTGGATGGCAGCGAACCGGGGACTTACGGGCTCTACAGCGCGGCGGCGGACCTGCGGCTTCAGTCCAATTTCGGGCTGCAGACCTGGAACGGGCTGCGCGCGCTCGACTTCATCCTGGCCGTGCCCGGAGTGGACTCCACCCGCATCGCCTGCACCGGCGAAAGCGGCGGCGGCACGCAGACGCTGATGCTGGCGGCCCTTGATGACCGCCTGGCCGCCGCCTTCCCTTGTGTGATGACCAGCACCGCCATGCAGGGCGGCTGCACCTGTGAGAACTCCTGCTATCTGCGCATCAACCAGGGCAACATTGACATCGCGGCCAATTTCGCGCCGAAGCCGATGGGCATGACGGCGGCCAATGACTGGACCAAGGAGCTGGCTACCAAGGGC
>FTCC01000077.1_pt1 | contig 11028 bp, 8 predicted proteins | sample 1639481 | NCBI WGS metagenome assembly FTCC01 (sample SAMEA3914864, study PRJEB12502) | metagenome | biome: forest; material: soil | place: USA | collected 2012-03-12 | depth 0.3 m | reverse complement strand
GTGATCTTCTTGCGATGCACGAGCTGGCCGCCGGCATCGCCGGTGAAGCTGTTGTTAAGGAAGTCCTCGCCATAGGCGTCGCCACGATAGATGGTGGTGCCGCTTGCGCCGGTGAAGTAGCCGCTCACGCGGCCACCGCCCTCCACCACGCCCTTCACCACACCGGCGATGCGCCAGCGGGTGCGGATGATGCGCCAGGGCTCATCCGGGCTGATGCGATACACCTCCGCCGCACCGCCATCGGCGGCAATGCTCTGGCGCGAGTGCGGCATGGTGAAGTACGGATTCCGCTGGGCATACTTCTCATCGTAAAGGTAGTATTGCAGGTGATCCGAGTTGCTGCACACGAAACGGCGGCCGTAGTTGTCGTAGCTCATGCCATACTGGCCGCCGCCGGCTTCGAGGCCGAAGTCCAGCGTCTTGGGATCAAACCAGAAATCGTGGCCGCTGATCTCGATGCCTTTGAGATCGGGACGCTTCGGCGAGCTGACCACGCCCTTGTTGCCCGAGCCGCTCTGGATGTGGATGCAGTTGTCCAGGCCCCACTGCGGGCAGTTGGCCAGGCCCTGCACATTGAGCATTTTGAGTCCCGTGCCGAAGCCGGTGAAAACCACCTCGCGCACATCCGCCTTGCCCGTACCCTTGGTGTCCTTGAAGAAGTACACGTCCGGCGTGGCGATCACGTAGATGCCGCCATTGGCGCAGATCACGCCGGTAGGCCAGGGCAGGTTGTCAGCAAACACGGTGCTGGTCTCGTAGTAGCCGTCGCCATCCTTGTCCTCCAGCATGGACACGCGGCCGAGGTGCGGAGTCACGTCGCGCATCTCGGAGTAGTCGATCATCTCCACCACGAACATGCGGCCCTTCTCATCATAGGAGACGGCGATGGGCGAGCGCACCTGCGGCTCGTGCGCGGCCAGTTCCAGCTTGAAACCCGACTTCACCTGCCAGGAGCCGATGGCATCCCTGGGCTGGACAGCTGGGTAGCGTGGCAGATCCTTGGAGGGATCGACGGTGACGGCGTTCTTCGTTTCGCCGTAGGCCTTGGAGTAGGTGGTCTTCGACTTCAGCGCATCGGCGGCGACGGCATGGCCTGCAAGGGCACAGAGCACGCACAAGAGGATCGGCTTCATGGTGGAATGGTGGAAAATGGAGGTTCACACCACTACGGTGCCAGCCACAGGCTCTCATCACCTGTTGTGACGTGAAAGCGTACTATTGTGATGTGAGCAACGGTGCCGATGGCCAGGCAATGAACCATCACGCGGCCAATCCCCGAAGCCTGAAAGGCCTCCCGCATCCAGCCCGGCAGATGAACGGGCTTTTAGCGGGAGCTTCGAACCTTTTCAGGCTTCAAGCACTGGCTGTATTATCATGTCTCACACCCCTTCGCTCCTACCACGCATCCGTGCGGAACGGCTGGGCGGGCAGGCCGTCCTTGTTGAAAAGATTGGCCCAGGGGAACTGGCCGCTCCAGGCATAGCGCACGGCCACGGGGCGCTGCACCTGCTTGGCGGAAACAATGATGCTGTCGTTTTGAATGACGGCATCGGCCCACACGAAGACCTTGTCGGCGCCGGCGACTTCGAAGCCCTGGATCGTTTCGCTGTGCCGCGGGGCGAGGCCCTGGCCGACGTGGGTGTAAGAGATGCGTACCTTGTTGCCTTCGATCTTATGGCCGGCGTAAAGCGGGCCGTAGATCTCGTGCTTGTCGCCATAGGCGGCGCTGAGGGCCACCTGGCTGGCACGTTCGCCATAGCCGCTCTTGTTGGTGGGATGGGTGCCGGCGCCGAGGTCGGTGCTGGTGACCATGAAGGTGGCGGGATAGCTCATGATCTTGAGGTGCATCTCCTGCGAGTAAGCGGGATCGGGCAGCGGCGGCAGGGCTTTGGGCAATGGCATGAACTTGTTAGCCTTTTCCGTCACCGGATTTTCGTAGTCCCAGGCCGGGCCGCCGCCGCTGGGCTTCTGCACATAGAGGAACGGAAAATCGCCATGGCCCCACTCGCGACGCCAGCCTTTGATCAGCGCGCCCATGAGCGTGTACTGGTCCAGGCAGGCAATGTTGGTCTTGCTTTCGCCCTGGTCCCACAGCACGCCCTTGATGGCATAGCCGACGTAGGGGCGGATGAAGTTCTCGAACAGCGAGCCCACTTTGCCAAAGTTCGCCTCGCCGGGCTTGCCTGCCGGGTTGGGGCGGCGTGGGCCGGGGGGCAGGGGCTTGCCTTCTTTTTTCGCGGCCTCGGCGAGTGGTTTCCAGATCTCAACATCCTTGTCGTATTTCGCCTTGTCTTCTTTGTACTTCGCGGTCAGACCGGCGAAGTCATAGGTCGCAGCCTCGCGCTTGATCTCCGCCTGGCAGGCCTCATCGGCCTTCAGCATGTCATCGGTCAGCCAGAAGCCGGAGGGCGTGCCGCCGACCGCACCGACCATGAGGCCCACGGGGATGTCGAGCTTCGCCTGGAGCGGCTGGCCGAAGGAAAAGAGCAGGGCGGAAAAGGTGGCAATGGTTTCCGGTGTGGCCTGCTCCCACTTCGCATCACCGTTCTTGAGCATCAGGCGCAGCTTGGGATACGTGCCGGTGGCCAGCTTCGCCAGATGCGGATCGTTGGCGGTGTAGCTGGTGACAGGCATGTCCATGTTAGACTGGCCGGAGCCCACCCATACCTCGCCCACCAGTACATCGAAAAGCTTGATCTTGCCCACGCTGAGCACATCGGGCCCGCCGGCCAGCAGCGGATCGAGCTTCAGGCTCCACTTGCCATCGGCCCCGGCCTCGACGGTCTTGGACTGGTTGCGAAAGCTGACCTCCACCTTCTCCCCTGGCGCAGCGGTGCCCCAGACAGGCACAGCCATGCCGCGCTGAAGCACCATGTGGGGGGTGAAGACCTTGGGCAGCTTGATCTCAGCCTGCGCAGGCAGGGCAAGGACGGCGAGGAGGAAAAGGGAGAGGCGGTGCATGAGCTGGAATCACTCATACAGCGGCGGAGGCGGAATCTTGTCAATGAAACCTGCCAATCAATGATTCCACCCACCCCCGAGCGCCTTGATCAGGAGCACGGTGGAGGCTTCGCGCTGGCCGTCGAGCTGGGCGATGGAGAGGCGGGTGGTGAGCACGGTGCGGTCGGCATCGACCACTTCAAAGTAGCTGGCGAGGCCCTTGTCATAGCGCACCCGGGCGAGATGGGTGGTGTCTTCCGCAGCCTTGGCGGCAGCCTCCAACGCAGCGCGCTGGCGGGCGATGGACTTCAAATCGAGCAGCGAATCCTCCACCTCGCGCAAGGCCACGAGCACCGTCTGGCGGTACTTGGCAAGGGCTTCCTCATAGCGGCTCTTGGAGGCCGCAAGGTTGGACTTCAGCCGGCCGCCCTGCAAGATGGGCAGGCTCATGCTGGGGCCAATGCTGAGCACGCGGTTCTCCCACTGGAAGAAGTCGCGGGCTTCGACGGTCTGCAAACCACCGCTGCCGGTGAGCTTGAACACCGGGAAGAACGCGGCCTTGGCCACGCCAATGTCGGCATTCGCAGCCTCCAGATCAGAAGCGGCGGCAGCGATGTCCGGCCGCGATTGCAGCAGGGTGGAAGGAAGGCCGGCGGGCACGGAGGGCGGCGTGGGCAGGGTGTCGTCCGTCGCCAGGCGGAAGCTGGAGGGCATCTGGCCGCAGAGCACGGCGATGGCGTGCTCGGTGCTGCCGCGCTGGCGGTCAAGGGCGGCAAGGTCGGCCTTGGCCAGCTCCAGCTCGGTGCGGGCGCGGGTGACGTCCGTCTCGTTGGCCATGCCACCTTCAAAGCGGCTCTTTTGCAAGCCCAGCGCCTCGTCGCGCAGCTTGATGGTGTTGTTCACCACGCTCTGCTGCTGATCCAGCGAGCGCATGAGGAAGAAGTTGCGCGCCACTTCCGAGGCGATGGTCAGGCGCTGGGCGGCGAGTAACTGGACGGCGCTGCGGGCGCTGGCCTTGGCGGATTCGACACTGCGGCGCACGCGGCCCCAGAGGTCCAGCTCATAGCTCATGTCGAGCGTGGCCTTGTAGTTCTCCTGGTTCAGGTCGGGCAGCGGAATGCCGATGTTTTTTGGGAAGTTCGCGCCGACAACCGAGGCGGAGTTGCGGTTGATGCCGGCGGCTGAATTCATCCCGAGCTGGGGGAACCAGTCGGCGCGCTTCACACCCACCAGGGCACGGGCGGTCTCCACACGTGCCAGAGCGCCGCGCAGGTCCTGGTTTGCCTCCAGCGCCTCGGCGATGAGGTGGTTCAGCGTGCTGGAGTGGAACAGCTTCCACCATTCACTGGGCAGGGGCTGGGTAGAACGGCTGCCGGATTCCTTGAACTTGGATGGCATCTTGTCTGCGGGACGCAGGAAATTCGGACCGACCACGCAGCCGGAAAGCGAGAGCAGAAGCGGAAGGACGAGGAAGGGGCGCATGGGAAAAGGATCGTTGCCAGGGAGGGCGCAGAGAGCGTGCCTAGTGCTCATTGCGCCGCCATGAGATTCAAGTGATATGTTTTTGGGGATGGGGGACGTGCTGCGGTGGTGAAATCAAGGCGTTGTGGTGATGAGTGGCGCGGAAGCGTCTTGGAGTGCGGTGGCAAGCGTTAGCGCGACACCGATTTGAGAGGCCGAGAGTTTTCGGGAGCCTCAAAGCATCAGCGAAGGCCTGGATTGGTCAGTAGATCAGCGGATTTTAATGACTTGGTCTCCGGCTAAAGCGGTGTCGCGCTATCGCTTGCCACCGCACTCCAAGACGCTTCGCGTCACACCATGCCTCACTTCGCCGCCACCGTCTTGCCCGCATCAATGAACACATCCATCTGCTGGCCGACGTACAGCGGCACGGCATTGGGGTTGTCCACCCGGTACACCACTTGCAGAACGCGGGTGTCCACGCGCTCGGTGGCGTCGCCGGTGAGGTTTTTCTTGGGGATCACTAGCGGCTCGAAGCGGACAAAGGTGAGCACCACGCGCTGGCCAGGATTGCCACGCACCTCTGCCTCCGCGCGGGCGGCGGCGCGCACGCGCCAGGCCTCGTGTTCGTCCACATCCGCACGCACGTGCAGCGGGCTGGTGCGGCCCAGCGTGAGCCATGCGGCAGTGCCGGCGGCAGAGGACACGTACTCACCCGCGCGAATCTTCACCTGGAGCACGGAGACATCGCCAGGCGCCTTGATGATGCAGCGGTCGAGCTCCACATCCACCACTTCCAGCGAGGCGCGGGCGGACTCGACGGCGGCCCTGGCAGATTCGATGCTGGCATCGGCGGAAGCCACCGAGGTGCCGGCGGAAGCGAGCCGCGCTTCCTGCGTGGCGACGGTCAGCGCGCGCTGGCTGTGCTCCTCATTGGAAATGGCGCGCACATCCTTCACGCTGTCGGCAAAGGCGAGCAGGCGCTTCGATTGCGCCAGCTCGGCTTCGGCAACAGCAGCCTGCGCACGGGCGGAGGCGGCCTGGGCCTGGGCGACGGTGACGCGCACCTCGGCTTCTTTCAAGGCGGCGGCGGCCACGGCGCGCTGGGCTTCCAGCTCGTGGCTGCGCAGTTTCAACAGGGGTGCATCCTTTGATACACTGTCCCCCACTTTCACATACACCTCGTCCACCACGCCGGAGCGGGCGCTGCCCATGGTGATGATTTCGGAGCTGGGCTCCACCAGGCCGACGGCGGCCACGGTGTCATTGAAGGCCGCGCGCGGCGGCGGCGCGGGCGGATCAGTCAGCTCGCGCCGGGGCTGGGACTGCGCGATGGACACCACGGCGTAAACCAGGGCGCCGGCGGCGATGACGGGGAGGATGAGGCCTTGTGTTTTCATGGGGTGGGGATTGCGTTTTTGGGCGTTGCTTCAACAGCGGTGATCACGCCGTCGTTCATGTGAGCAATGCGGTCGGCGAACTGGAAGACACGATTGTCATGAGTGACGACGACCACTGCACGCTGCGGGTGCACGGCAGAGGTGGAGAGCAGCTCCATCACCGTTTCGCCGGTCTTGTGATCCAGCGCTGCGGTGGGTTCGTCGCAAATGATCAGGCGCGGCTCGTGCACCAGTGCACGGGCCAGCGCCACGCGCTGCTGCTGGCCGCCAGAAAGCTCGCGTGGATAAGCCTTGGCACGGTGCCCCAGGCCCAGGCGGTCCAGCATTTCAGAGCCACGACGCACGGCCTCGCTTCGCTTCAGGCCCGCCGCGAGCAGCGGCACGGCGGCATTCTCCGCGGCGGTGAGAGCGGGCAGCAAATTGTACTGCTGGAAGACAAAACCCAGGTTCTGCCGGCGAAAAACGATCTGCTCGCGGGCGGGCAGTTTGGCCATCATCTGGCCGAAGACCGTGACCTCGCCGGAGGAGGCATCCAGCAGGCCGGCGATGACCGAGATGAGCGTGGTCTTGCCACAGCCGCTGGGCCCCACGAGGAAGGTCATCTCCCCTGCCCTGGCCTGGAAGTCGATGCCGCGCAGCACCTCGCTGCGGGTCTCGCCCGTTCCAAAGGACTTGCGGATGGCGGTGCATTGCACGGCATGATCGGGGGTGTTCATGGGTGGCAGGATGGTTCAGCGGAAAACAGTGGCAGGCTCCAGCACCAGCACTCGGCGCAGGCTCATCACGCTGGAAAGCAGCACCACCAGCAGCATGAAGATGGCGACGCCAAAGGCGCTCTGCCACATGAGCACGATGTGGCGTGTGGCCACGGCGTTCATCGTGATGTTGAAGAAGACGGCAGCCAGGCCTGTGCCGAGGCTGTAGCCGATGAACCACACAATCAGGGCCTGGAATAGAATCATGCCCAGCAGCCGCCAGTTGGTGACACCGATGGCCTTCAGCGCGCCGAACTGCTTCAGGTTCTCAACCGTGAACATGTAAAAGGTCTGCCCGGAAACCACCAGCCCCACGATGGTGGCCACGGCGATGGTGATGCCGAAATTGACCGGGATGCCGGTGTTCTTCATGTAGTAGCCCACACAGTCCCACATGAACTCCAGGGCTGTGCGGGCGCGCAGCCCGGTGCTGCCGGTGATGCGCTGCGCGAGCTGCTCCGGCGTGATGCCCTGCCGCGCCCTGGCTAACACAAAGGAGAGCTGCAACCGCTGGCGGCCCTGGAATTCCAGCGCCTCGCCGTAACGTGCATGGATGATCGGGAATGAGGTGAACGCCGGCAGCGCATCGGAGATGCCGGCGATCTCCACGCGGTGGTCGTTGATCTCCAGCATGCCACCCAGCCGAAGCGGTTCGCCGGGGAAGAGCATCAGGTAGCCGGCCTTGTCGATGACGATCTTGTGCGGGCTGGCCAGGCCCTGCCAGCTTCCCATGAGGATGCGGCGAGGAGCGCCGAGCAGCGTGGACTCGTCCAAGCCTAACACTGTGCAGGCGGCAAATTTGCCATCTAGCGTGCGCGCCACTGGAGTGCCCTTGAACAGGCGCACCGCGTAGTCCACGCCTTCCACTCCCCGCACCCGGGTGAGGTCGGTGTCCTTCATCGCCTTGGTCTCGTCAAAGTAGCGCGTCTTCGGGTCCATCACCCACACGTCCGCATCGGTCACATCCAGCACTTGGTGGCCGGTGCGTTTCATGATGTTGGCGAAGATGGAGGTCTGGTTTTCCAGCAGGAAGGTGGAGAAAGCGATGGCGAAGATCAGGCCAATGTACTTGGCCCGATCGCCGGTGAGCATGCGGAAGGCGACGAAATTCATATGGTCGGTCTAGTTTTGACTATTGGTCAATTTCGGCCACGAAAAAATCAGGCACCGCCCAGCCACTGGGCGCCCGGAAAGATTTCCTTGGCGATGCGTTTGTCCGTTTCGCGAAAGTCAAATTCATGGCTGAGCGGCTTCCAGCCCAGGCCATCGCAGATCAGGTCGCCATTGCGCCGTACAGTGGCCATGATGTCGGTGATGCCGGCCATCATGCGCAGGTCGGATTCCGCCGTCATGATGTGGCTGCCCACGGTCATGGAGATGAGGGCAAAAGTGGCTTCCTCCGGCCTGAAGCGATCACGCGGCAGGTCGCCGATGGCCTGGGCCTCGATGATGAGCTGCTGCACAATGCGCCAGCAGCGCCCGCCTTGCACGCGATGGTCCTCACGCCGCTCCTCGCTGGCCTTGTCCCAGAAAGACACAGACTTCAGCATTAGATCGACCGTGAAGTAATCCGGGTGCGAGGTGGCAAATTCACAGCAGGCGCAGCAGATGGCACGGATGCGCTCGCGACTGCCGCCCTTGAACTGGATGGCCTTTTCAAACAAGTCCGCCCGCTGCTCCAGCGAGCCGGTGACCACGGCGAGGGCGAGGTCTTCCTTGGAATTGAAGTGTTGGTAGAGCGTGCCCTTGGAGTACTGCACCACCTGCGCCAGGTCCTCCATGTTCCAGCCCTGGAAACCGCGCTCCAGCAGGAACTTGCGCGCCTCGCGGATGATCAGCTCCTCACGCGCCGCGAATTCGCGGGCACGACGTGCGGTGGTGATCGAGGTGGACATGCTGGACGAATAATCATTTTTTGACTGTTGGTCAAAATGTATTTTCGACAGAGGTGCTATGTCTTCAAGTGCTGGAGGTCGCGTACGTCATGTTTACGGGACCCACGGGACCTACGGAACAGCCATATGGCAGAATATCACTCTCCCTGCACCCGCTGAACACGCGCATTGCTGGCTTTGCCGCCGAACGCCAGGCCCAGCATGAGCACCGAGCAACGCAGGGTGCGGCGGAAGTCGAACTCCACATCGCTGCCACGCCGCATTTTCAGCCCGTCGAAGGCCGAAAGCACCACGGCAGCCACGTCACGAACTTGCGTGGTCGTGCTCAGCTCGCCCGAGGCCACTGCGCGCGCCGCCAGCGCGGCAAACTCCGCCGTGAGCACATCATAGTGCGCGCGCCGCACCTCCGCGATGCGCTCGTTGCGCGAAGCCTCGGCAGCGATCTCGAGCCACAGCGGCATGGACATCACCTCGTCCTCTTCAAGCGAGCGGGCGGTGAGGTAGTCCAGCGCATCAAAAAAAGAGTCTGCCTGTGAAGCGAAGCGAACGATCTGCTCCCAATGGGCCTGGTGCTGCTCCACCACCGCATCAATCATCTCATCCTTGCTGGGGAAGTAGCGATACAGTGCCCCAGGACTCATTTCCGCCGCCGCGCAGATGTCACGCATGGACGCCCCGTGAAACCCATGCCGAAGGAATATGGAGGTTACGGCAGAAAGGATTTGTTCGCGTTTTGGGGCGTGATCTGTGGGAAGGGTGCGCGCGTTCATGTAAATATAGAACGAGCGTTCGATTACAACCGGATCTCTTTTTGTCAACTTTTGCGAAATAAATCAGCTTTGCTTGTCATTCAGGCCCAAATGGCACCTGAAACTCCTCAGTATCCCGGGCTGTGATGCCCAGGAGCAACAGGGTGGGCAGGATCGGCGGAGCAGCCTGCAATCCACTGGCGCCACGCTGTCTCCTCGGTTATGACACGGCTTCCCGTCATGGCCACCGCACCCACCGCCACGCTTCTCATCCACTGCCCGGACCAGCCGGGCCTTGTGCATGCCGTCACCGGCTTCATCTTCAGCTACCAGGGCAACATCCTTCACCTCGACCAGCATGTGGACCGCGAGGCGAACGTCTTCTTCATGCGCGTGGAGTGGTCCTTGGAAGGCTTCGGCCTGCCGCGCGAGCTGATCTCCGGTGCGTTCAAGCCGCTGGCCGACCAGCGGCGCATGACTTGGTCGCTGCACTTCAGCACGGAGCGCAAGCGCGTCGCCCTGTTTGTGACCAAGGAAGGCCATTGCCTTTACGACCTGCTCTCGCGTCACGAGGCCGGAGAGCTGGCCGTGGAGATCCCGCTGATCGTAGCCAACCACGACACGCTTAAGCCTGCCGCCGACCGCTTCGGCATTCCCTTCGTACACCTGCCTGTCACCGCGCAAAACAAGGCGCAGGTAGAGCAGGAGCACCTGGCCCTGCTGGAGGAGCATCAAATCGACACCGTAGTGCTCGCCCGCTACATGCAGATCATCAGCCCGCGGTTTATTGAGCACTACGCCAGCCGCATCCTCAACATCCACCACTCCTTCCTGCCCGCCTTCGCCGGCGCGAAGCCCTACCACCAGGCGCACCAGCGCGGCGTGAAGCTCATCGGCGCCACCAGCCACTACGTGACCGCCGAGCTGGACCAGGGCCCCATCATCCATCAGGACGTGATCCGTGTATCCCACAAGGACGAAGTCAATGATCTCGTCCGCCTGGGCAAGGACCTGGAAAAGATCGTCCTGTCCAAGGCGCTCTGGCTGCACGCCAATCACAAGGTGCTGGTGTATGCCAACAAGACGGTGGTCTTTGAGTGACCTCCTGCCGCCTTGTCCCAACCAGTCCTGTCGAGTACGAGAAGCAGGACGAGGACGATCCGCGATACTTCGCCCATAGCACTTCTTACTCCTCACTTATCACTTCTTACCTATGACCACCCCTTCCCAGCTCGTCGAGGCGCTCAACTGGCGCTATGCCACCAAGGTGTTTGATGCCACCCGGACCATTGACGCCGCGACCTGGGATGCACTGGAGCAGACGCTCATCCTCACCCCGTCGTCCTACGGCCTGCAGCCCTGGAAGTTTATCGTTATCCAGGACAAGCCCCTTCGCGAGCAGCTCGTGGCCGCCTCGTGGAAGCAGCGCCAGGTGGTGGACTGCTCGCACCTCGTGGTGATGACCGTGAAGAAGCAGATGACCGAGGAGCACGTGGACTCATTCATCCACCGTATCGCCGAGGTGCGCGGCGGCACTCCCGATGCCCTGATGGGCTACCGCAACATGATGGTGCGTGATGTCGTCACTGGCGAGCGCGGCCAGCAGTGCGTGCAGTGGGCCACACATCAGGCCTACATTGCCCTGGGCAGCCTGATGACCGCCGCCGCCCTGCTTGGCATCGACTCCTGCCCAATGGAAGGCTTCATGGCCGACGAGTACGACCGCATCCTCGACCTGGAAAAGGAAGGCCTCACCACCGCCGTGCTGCTGCCTTTAGGCTACCGCGCCGAAAGCGACCGCTATGCCTCGTTGCCCAAAGTGCGCTTC
>FTCC01000901.1_pt1 | contig 11064 bp, 6 predicted proteins | sample 1639481 | NCBI WGS metagenome assembly FTCC01 (sample SAMEA3914864, study PRJEB12502) | metagenome | biome: forest; material: soil | place: USA | collected 2012-03-12 | depth 0.3 m | reverse complement strand
GATCTCGCGCAATGGCTGGTGTCTCGTGAAAATCCGCTCACCGCGCGCACGGTGATGAATCGTTGCTGGAAGCAGTTTTTCGGCACCGGGCTGAGCAAGGTGCTGGATGATCTCGGCGCGCAGGGTGAGCCACCCGCGAACGCTCCATTGCTGGATTGGCTGGCCTGCGAGTTCATGGACAGCGGCTGGGATTTCAAGCACATGGTGAAGACCATCGTCACCAGCGCCACCTACAAGCAGGCCTCTTCCATCGCCGACTGCGATGTTGCGAACAGCGACAAACAATCCGCAATCCGCAATCTCCAATCCGCAATCGAGAAGGATCCCTACAACCGCGAACTGGCCCGCCAGAGCCGCTTCCGCCTGGATGCGGAGCTGGTGCGCGACAATGCGCTCGCCATTTCCGGCCTGCTGGTGCCAAAGATCGGCGGCCCCAGCGTGAAGCCTTACCAGCCCGACCGTTACTGGGAGAACCTCAACTTTCCGGTGCGCGAATATGTGGCGGACAAGGGCGAAAGCCAGCACCGGCGGGGACTCTACACCTGGTGGCAGCGCAGCTTCCTGCACCCAAGCCTGCTGGCCTTCGATGCGCCCAGCCGCGAGGAATGCTGCGCCGAGCGCACGCGCTCGAACATCCCGCAGCAGGCCCTGGTGCTCATGAATGACCGGACTTATGTCGAGGCCGCCCGCACCTTCGCCGCCCGCATCCTGGGCGAGTGCAAGGGTGATGTGTCACAGCGTATCACGTGGTCCTGGCAGCAGGTCCTCCAGCGCAATCCGGATGCGGAGGAGCTAAAGACCATGACCACGGTCCTGAACCAGCGCCTGGCCGACTACAAGAAGGACGCTGCCGCAGCCGATGAACTGCTCAAAACCGGCGAGGCGCCCGTGCCCGCTGGCCTGGGCAAGCCAGAACTTGCCGCCTGGACGCATGTGGCGCGGGTGCTGCTGAACTTGCACGAGACGATCACAAGGACGTGAGGGGTGGAAGTGAAATGTCATGGGCCGCGCTTCACAGGCGGGAGGCCTGTATCACAATCGCTCGCGCCTCTGCCGGGCTCTCGACTAAAGAAAAATGCATCAGCCCAGTGTGACACAGGCGTCCCGCCTGTGAGGCGCGGCCCATCGCTATTCCTTGCCCTCCGCCTCATCCCGTTGCCAGAGGCTGTACTCCTCCGCTTGCAAATGGGCCCGGGATGGATTCTCCGCAATATACCGCCTGAACAGCTTCAACTACGCCAAACTCCTGACCGCATGGTTGAAGCTTTCGTCCATCCACACCGGCCCTTTCACGCGCATTTTCCGGCAGATGGCGTGAGCAGTAAAGGACTTCCATGAATGTAGAATTCGGCTCAACGCATGTCCGGACAGCGGCCTCACCAGCACATGCACGTGATTTGGCATCACCACAAACCCATCGAGGATATAGCGTTGCCGGTCAAAGTGCTGGAGTGCTTCGACAATTCCGTGCCGAATGGACGGCAGACGGCACAAACATGAGCCCCGGCCCTGGTCGGCCCAGCGCTCAATGCGTCGGACGTATTTCATGTCGTACTCCCGCTGGGTCCTGTCAGTCCAGGGAAACGGATGTGATGCCAGCCAGCGCTGTCGTTCCTGCTTCCATTCCTCCAGCACTTCCTTGGGCACACAATCCGCCTGCCGCCAGGTGAGGAAATAAGTGCAGCCCGGCTGGGTGCGATGCGGAAGGTTGCGCCGGGTTTCATCGAATGCCGCATCCTTGTTGAAAGCCTTGAATTCGTCGGCATCCATCGGGCCATTCAAATTCCTCGAGGTATTCTCGCACAAGAAGGATTTGAGGGAATCTCCGGTGCTCAAAATCAGGAAACGCTCCTTCACAGGCGGGACGCCTGTTTCACACTGGGCTGATGCATGATTCTTCAGCCCAAGGCTTTGGAGGAGGCGCAAGCAATGGTGACACAGGCGTCCCGCCTGTGAGGGCGGCTCTTGACTTTTAGGCATCAGCGGCAGCTTTCGATGTCCCACAACCGATTGAAATACATCCCTCAACCGTGGAGTTACAACCTGCGGCATGATCGCTTTCTCATCCCTCAACCGCCGCGCCTTCCTTTCCCGGTCTTCGCAAGGCCTGGGATCGGTGGCTTTGGCTTCCTTGATGCGTCCGGGCTTGTCGTGCGCGGGTTCGCGCGGCGCCCTGCAAAGCCTGCCCTTGCCGGTGAAGGCCAGGCGCGTCATCTGGCTGACCATGGCGGGCGGGCCTTCGCAGCTCGAGCTCCTGGATTACAAGCCCAAGTTGGTGGAGATGGATGGCAAGCCGATGCCAGAGAGCTTCACCAAGGGGCAGCAACTGGCGCAGCTTCAAGGCCAGAAGCTGATCTGTCAGGGGGCCAAGTTCAAGTTCGCCAAACATGGTCAGTCACAGGCGGAGCTTTCGGAGCTGCTGCCGCACCTGGGCTCGGTGGCGGATGAAATTTGCATCGTGCGCTCGATGACCACGGATGCGATCAACCACGATCCGGCGCACATGTTCATGAACACCGGCTCGCAGATCGCGGGACGGCCAAGCATGGGCTCATGGGTGACTTACGGGCTGGGCAGCCTGGCGGAGAACCTTCCAGGGTTTGTCGTGCTGGTATCGACGGGCAAAGGGCGCACGCCGCAGCCTATCGCAGCGCGCCAGTGGAGCGCCGGCTTCCTGCCGAGCAAGTACCAGGGCGTGCAGCTTCGCGCCAAGGGCGATCCCGTGCTTTACTTGAACAACCCGGCGGGCGTGACACGCGGCCAGCAGGGCGGCGATGTGGCCGCGATCAATGCCCTTAACAAGCGGCATGACTCGCTGGTGGACGATCCCGAAATCGCCACGCGCATCGCGCAGTACGAGATGGCCTTTCAGATGCAGGCGAGCGTGCCGGAGCTGATGGATGTGAGCGGTGAAGGTTCGAAGACTCTTGAACTCTACGGATGCCAGCCGGGCGACGGCTCCTTTGCCTCCAACTGCCTGCTGGCCCGCCGTCTGGCGGAGAGGGGAACACGGTTTATCCAGTTGTATCACCGCGATTGGGACCACCACAGCCTGCTGCGCGAGGAGCTTCCCTTACGTGCGAAGGAGGTGGACCAAGCCTGCGCGGCGCTCATCAAGGACCTGAAGCAGCGCGGCATGTTTGATGATACGCTGATTGTCTGGAGCGGCGAATTCGGCCGCACCCCGATGGCCCAGGGCAACAAAGGACCCGTGGGTCGGGACCATCACAACAAGGCCATGTCCATGTGGCTGGCCGGCGCTGGCATCAAGCGCGGCTTCACGCTGGGCAGCACGGACGAACTCGGCTACGCGGCGGCGGAAAACATCTGCACCGTGCATGACCTGCACGCGACGATGCTGCACCAGCTCGGCATTCAGCACGACGCTTTCACTTACAAGTTCCAGGGCTTGGATGCGAAGCTCACGGGGGTGGAAGGGGCGAGGATCATCAAGGAAGTGCTGGCCTGAACCAGGGGTTTGACGAAGAACCGGGGGCCTGATACGGTGCGGCTCACTTTCGTCCGGCAAAGGGCGCCCGATGCCCGGTCAGGAATGCGATGCGGAAGCTCGATGGGCCGGGGCTGATCGAATCTTGTCCGTGTTCCCCATGAAGTATTTGCTTTTCCTGATGGCTGTCCTGCTCCCTGCGACGGGGGCGTGGGCTGCGCCGGTGAACGACAAGAAGGCCAATGCCAAGGTCCTCTCGGGAGCCACGGCTTCGGATACATCGAACAACATCGACGCCACGCAGGAGGCGGGGGACTTCGCGGAGCGCACGGTATGGTGGAAGTGGACGGCGCCGGCCAGCGGCACACTCACGGTCAGCGCCACCTACACCGTGACTGACAATGCGATGATGGCCGTGTACCTGCTGGAATCCGGCACCGCCACCGGCTTGGTGGGAACGGCCCAGAGTTATTCCGACCTGCCCTACGCCAGGCTCACCTTTGCGGTGGCTCAGGGCACGACGTTTCTCATCGGCCTGGGCAACCATGTCACTTACAACAGCGGCACCTGCAGCCTGAGCCTGAGCCTGGACACGACGGGAGCGGTGGGCGCGCTGCCCATGGGGGGACCCTCGACCATGGGCAACGACGTTTTTGCCGGCCGCATCTTGCTCACGGGTGACAGCGTGTCGGCCGTGGCGTATGCCAGTTCGGCCACCGTTGAGACCGGCGAGCCTTCCACGAGCGGGCACAACACCTTCTGGTGGCGCTACCAGCCTTCCGCCACCGGCCGCCTGACGATCACGACCAAGGACGCCGGCATGAACTACCCCTGTGTTGCAGTGTACCAAGGCACGGACCTGGCCAGCCTCAGGCTGGTGGGCTGGTCTGAGCGCTCAAGCTCTGATACCCAACTGACGCTGAACTTTCCTGTGACCGCCGGCACCGAGTATCAAATCGCCTATGGCAACTTTCTTGGTGCGGTCAGCCTCCATGGCGACATGGTGCTCTCGCTGGCGCTGGACAAGAACGCGGACGTTTCCAGCCTGGACGTGCGGCTGCCGGCCAGCGCGCAAAACAACCATTTTGCGGACCGGATCGCGCTGTCTGGCTACAAGGTGTCCGTCATCGGCTATGATCCGGGAACGGCGATCGAATCTGTCGGGCCTAGCACCGGCATCAACACGCTGTGGTGGTCGTGGACGGCGATCGGCACGGGCCCTGTGTACCTGGATTTCACCGGCACGGACCAGGAGCTGCTGGACCACGGCAGCATCAAGGTGTTCCAGGGCGACTCCCGTAGCAAGCTGACGGCGGTACCTTTCACGTGGGGCAGCTATCCGGTGCTGCCCAGGGACATCCAATGGTTCAATGCCGTGCGGGGGCAGGTGTATCACATCGCGCTGGGTTCGCCCTACTCGCTGGATGTGGGCAGCGTGGTGATGACCCTGGTGGGAACGCCCGGGCCGCCCCAGTTCACCCTGTCCCCCGCTTCCCTCCTGATCAGCGCGGGCGATCCGCTGCACCTGGATTCGGCGGGTGTGGATACAGTGTCCTATCAATGGCTGAAGAACAATGTGGCGGTTAAAAACGCCACCGCCCATGCCTATGACGTGGCGGCGGCGGCGATGACGGACGGCGGCGCGTACGCCGTGAAGGCAACCAACAAGCTGGGGTCGACGACAAGCGTGGTGGCGAATGTGGCCGTGGTCAACAAGGCGGAAACGAACAGCCTGGTGAATGAAGGGGCTGCCATAAAGCTTGCCGCACCGGTCTCGGGTCCCGGGCTGACCTACCGCTGGCGGTTGAACGGAACGGACCTGGCCGACTCCAAGGCAGGGGCACGGGTCATTTCAGGCACGGGCACGGCCATGCTGAACATCACGCTGGCGGGCGCGGGCGATGCGGGGGCTTACACCTGCCATGTGACGATGAGCGATCCGCTGAACGTGGCACCGGCCCAAAGCGCGGACACCGGGGCGATCCATGTGACGCTGCGCTTCAAACCGGTGGTGGATGCGGGAAGCGCGCCCCCTCCTGGGATGGTAAGCGGTGCCTACGCCTGGCAGCCTGTGGCCGACAGCCAGCCCACGGGCTTTGTCATCACCGGCCTGCCGGCGGGACTGGTGGCCAATGGCATCACAGGCGCGGTCTCGGGCATTCCCAACGTGAGCGGGACCTTCAAGGTCAATGTCTATGCAAAGAACCAGGCGGGGGCGGGTGGTGTGAGACCGTTTATGATGAGCGTTGCCGCCCTGCCCGCTGGAACCGCGGGCGGCTTCACGGGCTGGGTCTCCCGCGACAGTTCCCTCAACGGCCTGCTGGGCGGCTATCTCAGCTTCAGCGTGGCGGGCACCGGCACCTTCACGGGCACGCTGAAGAATGGCACGGCCGCTTACCCTCTTTCCGGCAGGCAGGTGGCTGCGATTGGCGCGCACTCCACGGCCCGGGTCACTATCGGGCGCGCGGCTCCGCTGCACGCATTGACATTGGCCCTGGATTTCGACGGAGCGAACAACGCGGTTTCGGGCACGCTGGTGGACCCGTTGGATGCCGCAGACACCACTGGTGCGGTGGTCACCGGCCGCCGCCTGGTGTGGAGCGGCACCGGCGCCCTTGCCTTTGCCGGGGCCTACAATTCCAGCGTGGACCTGCCTCTGGCCGCGCAGGGGGACGTGACGCAGCCGCTGGGGGCGGGCTGGCAGCAGATGACGGTGACAGCCGCCGGAACGACCACGGGCACCGGCCGCACGGCGGAAGGCGTGGCCTATGGATTTGCCGGCGGGCTGTGGCCGGATGGCTCGGTGCCGCAGTTCGTGCTCATTTCGCTCAGCAAGGCCTCGGTGATGGGCTTGCCGAAGATCACCCCAGGAGCCACAGCGCCGGAGAACCGCGTGACGGGCTGGGTGGATGAATACAAGAGCGGACCCACGGGCGCCGCGGATCGCACCTATGCCGCGGGCATTCCTTACCTTCAGCGGGAAGTTGACGGATCGCCCTGGGTGAAGCCCACGACCGCGCTTCCCATCGTGCTGGGCCGGGCCGATGCGCTGGGCAATGCCTCCATCGCTTTCACCAGCGGCGGAGTGGAATCCGCGGCGCAGTTTGCCAGCCTGGCGCAGACGTTTCGCATCAACAAGAACAACACCGCCACCTTTGCTGCCGCCGCCGCGGGAAACCCTTGTAAAGTGACGATGGCGGTCACGGCCAGCACTGGCCTGTTCACCGGGAGTTTCACGCTTACGGACGTGGTGGCAGGCAAGCCGGTGATACGCACCGTGAGCTATGCGGGCCTCCTTCTCAGCCATCTGAACAAGGGGCGCGGGTACTTTTTGCTGCCGGGGCTTTCCCCGGGCACGGCCACTTCGGCGATTCTCGGCGGGCGCGTGAATGTGAACTGAGGCCGCTGGAAACGCGTGCGACGCGGAAGGACCAGGGCATTGGCGGCGTTGTTGTCAGTATTCCGCCGTTCGTTTTATGACTCCTTTCGCCGCTTCTTCCCGCCGCACGTTTTTGTCCAGCACCTCGCAGGGCCTGGGAGCGGTTGCCCTGGCTTCATTGATGCGGCCTGAACGGCTTTCCGCGGCGGCCAGCCACGGCGTGTTGTCGCCTCCGCCTCTGCCGCAGAAGGCGAAGCGGGTCATCTGGCTGACGATGGCGGGCGGGCCCTCGCATCTGGAAACGTTTGATCCGAAGCCGAAGCTGGCGGAGATGCATGGGCAGCCGATGCCGGAGAGCTTCACCAAAGGGCAGCAGCTCGCGCAGCTTCAGGGGCAGAAGCTGCTCTGCTTCGCGCCGCAGCATCCGTTCGCGAAGTTTGGCAAGAACCAGGTGGAGATCTGCGCGCTGTTTCCGCAGATCGGCTCGGTGATGGATGACATCTGCCTGATCCGGTCGATGACGACCGATGCAATCAACCACGACCCGGCACACATGTTCATGAACACGGGCTCGCAGATTGCCGGGCGGCCTAGCATGGGGGCGTGGGTGACGTATGGATTGGGCAGCGAGGCTTCGGATTTGCCAGGCTTTGTGGTGCTCACCTCCCTGGGCAAGGGCGGGCAGAACCAGCCGATCGCCGCGCGGCAGTGGAGCAGCGGTTTTCTTCCGAGCAAGTATCAGGGGGTGCAGCTTCGCTCCAAGGGCGATCCGGTGCTGTACCTGAGCAATCCGGCGGGCGTGACGCGGGATCAGCAGGGCGGTGATGTGGCGGCCATCAATGCACTGAACCGCCGCCGCGATGCATTGGTGGACGACCCGGAAGTGGCCACTCGCATCGCCCAGTATGAGATGGCCTTTCAGATGCAGGCCAGCGTGCCGCAGTTGATGGACATGAGCGCGGAGGGGGCAAAGACGCTGGAGCTGTACGGCTGCCAGCCGGGAGATGGCTCCTTTGCCGCCAACTGCCTTCTGGCCCGCCGCCTCGCGGAGCGGGGCACACGGTTTATCCAGTTGTATCACAAGGACTGGGACCACCACGGCGGGGTGAAGGACGGTATCGCCTTGAAAGCTCAGGAGATCGACCGCGCGTGCATGGCGCTGATCACGGACCTGAAGCAGCGCGGAATGCTGGACGACACGCTGATCGTATGGGCCGGGGAGTTTGGCCGCACCCCCATGTCGCAGGGCGGCAGCGGCCGCGACCATCACAACAAGGCGATGTCCGTGTGGATGGCCGGTGCGGGCATCCGCGGCGGCATCGTGCATGGCGCGACGGATGATCTGGGCTATGCGGCGGTGGAGAAGGTGACGACGGTGCATGACCTGCACGCCACGATGCTCAACCAGTTGGGCATCCAGCACGATGCCTTCACCTACAAGTTCCAGGGGCTGGATGCGAAGCTCACGGGCGTGGAGGGGGCAAAGGTGATCAAGGAAGTGCTGGCTTGACCGTCCTTCCGCCTTCGTCATTCTCCATTCATGTCTTCCCGGCGTTCGTTTCTTGTTCAAGGTCTGGCAGCGTTTCCTGCCCTGCGTGCTCTCGCTGAAAGTGCGCCGGAGGAGAAGCTGCCGCCGGTGCGGGCTATTACGCGCGGGCCGGGCTTTCACTGGCGGGGCTATTATGACAAGCTGCTGTTTGATCCCACGAACCGCCTCGTGCTGGCGAATGAGATCGATTTTGAAGGCCGGTCGCCGAAGCCTGAGGACCGCCTGAAGGTTGGGATGGTGGACATCGAAAGTGGCGACAAGTGGACGGAACTCGGCAGCACGCTGGCGTGGAACTGGCAGCAGGGCTGCATGCTGCAATGGGTGCCGGGAACGCAGAGCGAGGTGGCGTGGAATGACCGTGAGGACGGACGCTTCGTGAGTCATGTGCTGGACGTGAAAACGGGCAGGAAACGCACGCTGCCGCATCCCTTTTATACCTTCTCGCCGGATGGCAAGACGGCTTTTGCGCCAGACTTCCGCCGCCTGAACGACACGCGCCCCGGCTATGGCTACAACGGCGTGCCTGATCCTAACAAGGAAGTGCTGGCACCAGAGGACGCGGGCGTGTGGAAGATGGACATGGCCACCGGCGAGCAGAAGCTGATCTTCACCTTTGCCCAGGCGGTGAAGATTCCCTTCACCGGCCGGGAAGATGCGGCGTTCAAGCCCGCCTCGAAGCACTGGTTCAACCACCTGCTGTGCAACACGGATGGAACGCGGCTGTTCTTCCTGCACCGCTGGCACGCGCCGGGGGACAAGCAGGCGTTTTACACGCGGGCGCTGACGATGAACCTGGATGGCGGCGATGTGCATGTGCTGGACCCGTGGGGCGGCACCTCGCACTTTGTCTGGCGCGATCCCACGCACATCTTCGCCTTTGCCTGGCATCCCTCGCATGGGGAGCGCTTCTATTTGTACGAGGACAAGACGGACCATGTGGAGGTGGTGGGGCCGGATGTGATGACGGTGAACGGCCACAACACCTACGTGCCGGGCAAGAACAACGAATGGGTGCTGAACGACACCTACCCGGACCCGGTGCGGCGGATGCAGAATCCTTATTTGTATCACATCCCCACCAGCCGCCGCGTGCCGCTGGGCCACTTCTTCTCTCCGCGCCAGTACACAGGCGAGATCCGGTGCGACAACCATCCGTGCGCAAGCCGCGATGGGAGGAAGATCGTGTTCGACTCCCCGCACGACGGCGGGCGGCAGGTCTACATCATCGACATCAGCGGCCTCATGGAGTGAGGCGTCAGGGTGCTTTCAGCACCAGATTTTCGTCATACCGGCGTTGATTCTGCAGCCACCAGCCCTTGGCCTGTGCGGTGCCGGGGAAGTCCTCATGGAAGATGAGATACAGCGTATCATGGGCCTTCTCACGGATGGCAGGGCTGCTGTTTGAGAGCGCGTCCATCATATAGGTGACCGTGGTGGGCGAGGGCTGGGATTCCAGGGCGCCGAGGGCGGCTTCGGCGAGGTCTGGGTAGGAGGAACGGACGGCGTCACCGATCAATACCGCCTGAGGCTCCGAGTTCTGGCGCAGGGCGTTCTGGAAGGCGAGCTGGCGCACGCTCAAGTCCGGGTCTTGAAGAGCCGCTTTTAATACGGGCACCACCTCTGGCGAGGTGATGCGTGCGGTCGCTTCCACGGCTTGCAGGCGCACCTCGGGATCCGTGTCCTTGAGGCCGGCCGCCGCCACAGGCAGCGCTTTTTCGTCCTGCATTCCTTGCAGCATGGAGAGCGCACCACCGCGCACCTCAGCATCCGGGTGCCGCAGCAATGCCTCGATCAGGGGGAACACTTCGGTGGAATGAAAGTCGCGTGCCTGGTCGATCATCCGCACCGCCTCCTCCTTCGTAGGATGGGTGTTCGCCTGGGTGATCAAGCGTTGCAACTCCGCCTTGGACTCCTCCGGCAGGGGGCCGAGACGTTGCACGGACGGCAGGCCGTCATTGCCAGGAAACTGCTGGGAGAAGCGGCCGCGATGGAATTCAATGCCGCCACCGTCCGGGCGGCGCCGGGCGGCGTCATGCCGCGCCACCCTGGAGGGAGCAGGCTTTGCCGTGGCGCCTGGCTCGGGCAGCGCCGCCGGTGGCTGAGGCTCAGGCACCGCCTCCTTCTTCCCGCAGGCGGGAAGAAGGGCAAGCGCCAGAGCCGGAAGAAGAATCCCGTGGCGTGGAACTCGCTTCATCATGTCCCGCCAAAGAGCCGGTAGCCCTGGGCATAGAGCAGGTTGTGCACGCGCTGGATGCCGTTTTCCACCGTGCCTGGCGCGAGCGGTCCGGGCGTTCCCATGTCGGTCGTTTGATTGATGGAGACGGAGTTCGCCCCGATGGTGAGGGTCGTGTCCAGAGTCCACGTCTTGGTCACTACGTTGCTGGAAAACTCATCGTACGGAGGAATGGTGCCCTGCGCGACCTTGGATTGATACCAGTCCGCCGCCACCGCCTTGCCGGTGATGGAACGCGGCACGTTGGGGATCGTGAGCGTGCGGCTCACCACCAGCGGGGTGCCGACGCCTTTGATGTGCCGGGCGGCGAAGTAGATGTCGGGCTGGTCGGTATCGGAGTCGTCCACGAAATTGCTGCCGGACTGGGTGCTCCAGAGGTAGGTTCCCGCGGCCTTCAGGGGTTCCAGCGGGTCGAACCAGTCGCTCAGCGGATTGGAGGCGAGGATGCTGAGCTG
>FTCC01000127.1_pt1 | contig 11064 bp, 9 predicted proteins | sample 1639481 | NCBI WGS metagenome assembly FTCC01 (sample SAMEA3914864, study PRJEB12502) | metagenome | biome: forest; material: soil | place: USA | collected 2012-03-12 | depth 0.3 m | reverse complement strand
CTTCCCAGGCGGGCCGTCCGGAAGTGACGCGGACGGAGCGCTGCATGAACTGCCACGCCGGGCGTACCAGCCAGCAGGTGCCGGGCTTGGTGGTGGAATCCGTCATTTGCACCAACACGGGGGCGAGCTTGGACGGTTTCCGCCGCGAGCAGGTCGGCCACACCGTGCCGCTGAATGAGCGGTTCGGCGGCTGGCATGTCACCGGTGTGCACGAGCACGGCGATCATCTGGGCAATCTCATGGGTGAGGCGGCTCCTGGCGGCTATCGCAAGTTTTCAGACCCTCCCGGGTCCCTGTTCAACTGGAACAGCTATCCGGCGCGCACCAGCGACCTGCTGCCGCACCTGATTCACGAACATCAGCTCGGTTTTCACAACCTTGTCACGCTGGGCGTGTACCGCACGCGCGATGCGCTGGAAGCCGGCCACGGCCACCTGCGCAATGAGGATGCCGGGGTGCTCAACGATGTGGCCCGGCAGCTTGTGCGTTATATTCTCTTTGCCAACGAAGCTTCGCTGCCTGCCGGGGGAGTGAAGGCGGACCCGGTATTCATGAAGGATTTCCTCTCCCGCCGCCAGCCCATCGCGAACGGGGCTTCTTTACGCGATCTCGATCTGCGCACCCACCTGTTCAAGTACCGGTGCAGCTACATGGTTCAGACGCCGTCTTTCGCCGCCATGCCGCAGGAGTTCAAAGGCCGGGTGCTGGCCGGGCTTGCCACCGCCTTGCGCGAGCAAGGGGCGCCGGCCGAGTTCAACTACCTGCCTGCGGAGGAAAAACGCGCCATCAAGACGCTTCTGCACGAGGCGAAGATCAGCACGTTTTGACCTACTTCGCCAACCCCGCCATGGTAGGCACCACGCGGCGCAGGGCCTTGCCGAAATCGGGATCGTTCGGGTTGCCATTGAACAGGATGCGGCCCTGCTGTGAAATCAGCACCGCGCGGGGCAGGGAGGCGACGTCGAGCAGCCGGGTGATGGCACGCTCCTTCTGCTCCACCAGCCAGGGATAGCCGATCTGGTGTTGTTTGCGCAGCTTGTCGGCCGCCAGGTCGCCGTCCTTGGCGTCGATGTTCACGCCGGCAGTCACCACGCCAAGAGACTTCAGGTAGCCCGCACGCTTGATCATGGCTGGCACGCTTGAGAGCTGATCCTCGCCCTGGCTGGACCAGAATTCCAGCAGCAGTGCTTTCTGCGTGCCCAGCAGATCACTCAGGGTGGTGGTGTCGCCGCTGATCGTGCTCAGCGGCATGGCGAAATCCACCGTCAGGTGAGACATGTGCTCGCTGAGCTGAAACTTCGTCACCAGGGTTCCGAACAGAGCCGCTTGCTGGGGGAACTTCCACATCCCCTCGGCCACCTGGGCACGCAGCTCATCCTCGTCCTTCTCCTCAGCCGCTTTCATGGCCCGGGCATAGCAGATCAGGCCGCGGAACTGTTCTACGGACCTGAGGCCTCCCGGGGAGTTTTTCGCCCTGAAATCGATGGCGATTTCTTCCAGTTCCGGCAGCAATGAAGCCAGCAGTGCCGTGTCGTCCGAGCGCATGCCGTAGATCAGCCTTGCTTCCGTGATGGTCTGCCGGGAAAGGCCGGCCTTCCTGGCCGCGGCGACCGCACTGTCCAGTTCCGCACGGCTGTCAGGATGCAGCAACCGATGGAACGCATCCTCCAGCACGTCCGCCCGGGTGGAAGCGGGCAGCAGCAGGAAGGCGGCAAACAGGCAGAGGATGGAGCGGTGAAGCAGCATGAGAACTTCGATCAATTACGTGCCAAAGAAGCGCTTTGTCTATGGAGGTTTTGTAAATCACGGAATTTGCCTATCAGCCTAGCGCTACGAAGGGGAAACGGCAGGCAGGCATCAGAAATTCCCTGCTTGTGACCGCCCTGCCCTCGTTCCATTTTCGTTTCTAGCTCGTATCCCTTCCCACATGTGGCGTTTTACCCTCCTGGATTTCCCTGTTGCCGTTCATTGGCAGTTCTGGCTGATGACGGCCCTTTTGGGGGGTGGGCTGGACAGCAGTCTTCCGCTTCTCCTGCTTTGGGTGGCCATTGTGTTTGTCTCCATCCTCGGCCACGAGCTGGGCCATGCGCTGGCCATGAGGTACTTCGGCGACCACCGTACCCAGATCATTCTGTATTCCTTCGGCGGGCTGGCATCGGGCCGGCCAGGGCGCTCACGTGGCCAGAAGCTGGTGATCAGCGGGGCCGGCCCGGCCTTCAGCGCGATGCTGGGCTTGCTCGGCTGGGGGATGGAGCATGTTTTTCCTTTGGACAGCTTCATGGTGAGGGCTGGCTTCCACTTCTGGATGTATGTGAACATCGGCTGGACGTTGTTCAACCTCCTCCCGGTGATCCCGCTGGATGGCGGGCGCATCAGCGAGGCCTTGTTTGGGCCCGCTCGTATTGCCCAGGCCCTGCGCCTGAGCATGATCACTGCCATCGTCATGGCGGTGATCGGCCTCGTCGGCATGGGCTGGTGGACGGCGCTGTTGTTTGGCATGATGGCCTATGCTAACTGGCAGCAGCTCAACGGCCGCACGCCGCCCGATTTGATGCGCCCCTGATTTTTGTACCCCTTTCCTCGCATGACCACTCCTTCCGGACTCGACGACCTTCTCACCCTCTTGCGGTTTCCCAGCGTTTCCACCAAGCCCGAGCATCGTGAAGACGTGCGCGCTTGCGCCGTGTGGCTGGTGAACAAGCTGGGAGCCATCGGCCTCACCGCCTCCCTGCACGAAACCGAAGGCCACCCCGTAGTGCTGGCCCGCAACGAGCATGTGCCGGGCCGCCGCACCGTCATGATCTACGGCCATTACGATGTGCAGCCGCCCGAGCCGCTGGAGGAATGGGCCTCGCCCGCCTTTGAGCCCACGATTCGCGACGGGCGCATCTTTTGTCGTGGCGCGACAGACAACAAAGGCCAGCTCATGGCCCATCTGCGCGGCCTGGAGGAAACCCTCGCCGCCAACGGCTCGCTGCCGGTGAACCTTATCTTCCTCATCGAAGGTGAAGAAGAGATTGGCAGCCCGAACTTGAAACCCTTCCTCGAAAAGCATCGCGAGGAGCTGAAATGCGACATGGTGGCCATCTCCGATACCGGCATGGTGGCGCCGGGCGTGGGCACCTTCACCTACGGCCTGCGTGGCATCGCCTGCATGGAAGTGCGCGTGAAAGGCCCCTCGATTGACCTGCACTCTGGCATCTTTGGCGGCGCCGTGATGAATCCGAACACCGCCGTGGCACGTCTGGCCGCCACCTTGCACGACAGCGAGGGCCGGGTGGCCATTGCCGGCTTCTACGATGATGTGCGGCCTCTGCAGGACTGGGAGCGCATCGTCTGGGCAGGCCTGGGCGACAGCAGTGCCGAAACCCAGATGCTCACCGGTGTTCCTGAGCTTTTTGGCGAACCGGGCTACACCGACATGGAGCGCCGCTGGGGCCGCCCGACGGCCGAAATCAATGGCATCGGCGGCGGCTACCAGGGGGCCGGATCAAAGACAGTGATCCCGCGCGAGGCGATGATGAAGCTCTCCTTCCGCCTGGTGCCTGGCCAGGATCCAGAAAAGATCATGGCCTTGGCTGAGGCTCATCTCCAGCACTACTGCCCCAAGGGGGTGAAACTGGAGATCCTGAGCGGCCACACGGGCATGCCTTATCTGATGGACCCGCACTCAGCCTTCGGTACCGCTGCTCAAAAGGCTCTCACCCAGACCTTTGGCGGCCAGATCGCCCTCATCCGCGAGGGCGGCAGCATTCCGATTGTGCAGGCGTTCAAGGACGTGCTGGGGGTGGAAACCCTGCTGCTCGGCCTGGCCCTGCCGGACTGCCAGGCGCACGCGCCCAACGAGAATTTCCCCGTGGCCAGCTATGAAGCCGGGGTGATGCTCAACAAGCACCTGCTGCAAGAACTGGCAACGCCCTGACTTGGCCAGAACGCCATTCTTTCCCGGGGGAGGGCTGCGGTTCAGCGCTGCTCGTCGCGCAGCTCCTGCTCCAGGCGCTCACTTAGCCACTGCTTGATCATGCTCTGGTAGTTCAGGTAGCGGCGGCGGGCGATGCGCTTGATGCGGCTGAGCATGCGTGGGTCGAACCGCAGGGTGATCGTTGTCGATTCGCGCACGTCCGGCCGGTGCACGGAGGTTTGCATCACGCGGCCGTCGAGCTGATGCTCCGACCAGTACTTGGCCTCGTCCTCCTCATTGTCAAAATTGGGCACGTCCTTCCATGAGCGGACGGTCTTGAAGGCGGCGACTGGAAGTGGGTTGTCCATGGGGGGCACGGTGGCGGTCAGATCTCTTCCGCCTGCTTGCGGTCGTAAAAGTAGGCTTCTTCGGTGGTCATCTGGCGTGAGAACACCACACGGTAACGTTTGCCGTCGGTCCAGAACACGCTGAAAATCGGCGTGCCGCTGAGCGAGCGGCCCAGGCAGAAGTAGCGCGCCTTGGCGGCATCGTCATTGCCATCGGGCAGCAGCTTGAGCGAGAAGGGGTCCTCGAAGGACTCTTCAATGTCCTTCGGCGGCAGCTTTGCCAGGTCAAAGGCGACGTCGATCCAGTCAAAGTCCATGTGTGTTAAAGGCGGCTTGGGAAAAGCACCGGCGGGTGCCGGGCGGAGTTGTCACTTTCGATATTCGATCAGTTCTATCTCATAGCCCTCTGGCGCGTCAATGAAAGCGAAGCGCCCGCTGACACTTTCCGTCGGCCCATCGGAAAGCGGATAGCCCAGGGCGGCGGAGTGTTTGGCGAACTCCTCAATGCTGTCCACCTCAAAGGCGAGGTGGGTGAGATCGGAGCAGAAGGTCACTTCACCGCTGGCGGGAAAGCTGCAAATCTCGATCAGCTCGTCGCTGTTCGGTGTCTTGAGGAACACCAGTTCGGAGCCGCGCGGCGACTTGTGGCGGCGCACCTCCTCCAACCCCAGCACCTGGGTGTAGAAGTTGATTGTCCTGACCAGATCGTTCACCCGGTAGCGGGTGTGAAGGAGCTTTTTAACCATGGTGAGCGGGGAAATTGAAAGTGAAGCGGTACCCTATGCCACAGGGGGCCGCCGGTGGCAACCCGTAGTCTGGCAGAGTCCGGGACTGGGACGAGCCGTTCCTTGGCAGACCGCTACACCACGGTGCTACACCACATACGATCCCGCCTGACACCGCCAGAGCCCCTGGCGTAGCGACACCCCGCCGTAAAAGAATTTGAATGCCCGGTGAATGGCTGTTCACTAAAAATATGTGCGCTCAAAAAGCGGTAAAAAGGGCATCTCCAGCAGCGGAAAGGAAGGAACGCGACCGGTCACTTCGGCGCCATGACATCCTTGCTGCCGCGGAGATAACCTTTGCCGCCAACGGCTTCCACGAGACCCGCATGGAGCAGATCGCCCAGGCCGCCGGTTATGCCGCCGGCACCATTTACCTGTACTTCCAGGACAAGGAATCGCTCTACGCGGCCATCTTCGTTCACAAGATCGAACAGATGGTGTCGCACGTTCAGAACGAAACCGCCCCTGCCAGCGATCCGCTGGACGGCCTGCGCCGGGCGGTGCGGGCGGAGTTTGAGTTTCACGATCAAAACCGGGCGTTTTTCGACCTGTTTGTGCGTCACCGTCTGCATTCCAGCCCTGGCAAGGATGACCCGTGGCGCTCGGTGGTGGCGCACTACCGCCGTCACTTCAAGCTTATCGTGGGGCTGGTGGAGCGTGCGCAGGAGCAGAAGCTGCTGCGCACTGCGGACAGCCACCTGCTCGCCTCCGCGCTGCTGGGATTTATCGTCCAAATCGCCCGTGGCGCCCAACGGGAGGCGAATCCTGGCCGTCTGGTAAAGCATACAGACTTCGTCTGTGACCTCTTTTTGAATGGAGCCAAATGCACCCCATGAAACACCTCCTCGTTGCAACCCTTCTTGTGTGCAGTCTGGCTTCTTCGTCATTCGCAGCCGGCGATGGCAAGGTCATCACGCTGGAAAAGGCCTATGACATGACGCTGGCCACCGACCAGGCCATCGGCATCGCCTACGTCGCCCTGGAAACGGCCAAGCTCGCCCCGCTTGCTGCCTACACCAAGCTGCTGCCGCAAATCAACGGCGTGACCAGCATCAACGGTCAGAGCGTTCGCAGCGGCAGTTCCAGCAGTTCGAGCGGTTCAGGCAGCGGCGGCCTTCGCCCCCGGTACAACGACGCGGGCATCAGTGTGCAGCAGCCCGTGTTCGACCTCAGCTTCTTTCCTGCTCATCGCCAGGGGGTGGCAGTGCGCGAGGGAGCGCGGCTCACTTACCGGGCGCAGATTCGCCAGATCCTGTTTGGCGTGGCCCAGGCCTACTACGATGTGCTCAGCCAGCAGAAGCTGGTGGAGGTGGACACGGAGGCCCTGAGGCTGGCCAGCGAGCAGCTCGACCTGGCGCAGAAGCAGGCCAATGTCGGCGTGGTCACCCGCTCCGACGTGTTGCGTGCCCAGGTGGTCGTCGAGTCCGCCCGCCGCAGCCTCATCCAGGACACCAATACCCTGGAATCCAAGCGCAACATTCTGGGCAACATCCTCAATCTGCCGGCCGGCACGACCTTCCAGGTCAGGACGCCACCCGACTATCCAGGGGAGCTGCCCTCCTTCTCCACCGAGCTTGGCAAGGGGCTGACTCATCGTGAAGACCTGCGCTCGCTCGACCAGGCCATCATCCGCGACACGGAGGCTCATAACGGTGCCAGGGCCGCCTACGTGCCCAAGGTCGTCGCCAGCCTGGATGCCAACCGCAACAACCAGTTCAGCTCCAAGTACGCCAACGAATGGCAGGCCAGCGTCTCGGTGAACATCCCCATCTTCAACGCTGGCCAGCGCGAGCTTGACCTGAGGACCACGGCCTTGCAGATCAAGACCACGAAGCTGCAGCGCGACCAGCTCGCCAAGACCGTCGAGCAGGACGTGAAGGACGCTTGGTTGAACGTCAAGTCCCTCACCGAATCCCTCGTCGCCCTGCGCGCCCAGGTGAAGGCGGCGGAGCAGAGCTACCAGGACATCAAGACCCAGTACTCCGCCGGCATCTCCACCAGCGTGGACGTGCTCAGCGCCCTCAATGATCTCAACAATGCCCGCAAGGACCTCGCCCAGCAAATCTACAGCCTGCAGGTGGCTCTGCGGAAGCTCGACCAGGCCAAGGGCACCTTCCAGCAGGACCGTGTGAACAAAGCCCCCCATCAATGAAAAAATTCCTCATCATTCTCATCCTCCTCGGCGGTGGCGGCTATGCCGCCTGGCGCTTCCGCCCGCCGCCTCCCGAACAGCCCGCCGCCGGTCGTGGCGGCAAGGGGGGCAAGCCCGGCGACATGCCGCCCGTGCCCGTGGTCATCGGCAAGGCGGAGAAGAAGGACGTGCCTCTGTATCTCGATGGTCTTGGCAACGTGCAGGGCTTCAACACCGTCACCATCCGCACCCGGGTGGATGGCCAGCTCGAAAAGGTTGCCTTCACCGAGGGCCAGGACGTCAAAAAGGGAGACCTGCTGGTCAAGATCGATCCCAAGCCGTTCGAGGCGATGCTAGGGCAGGCTCAGGCGAAGCAAAAGCAGGACGAAGCCCAGCTTGCCAACGGCAAGCTGGATCTCGCCCGCGATGAAACGCTGGTGCAGCAGAAAGCCGCGCCGCAAAAGACGCTCGATACCCAGAAGGCCCTGGTGGCCACGCTCGAGGCCACCGTGAAGGCCGACGAGGCTGCGGTGGAAAGCGCGAAAGTACAGCTTGGCTACACCACCATCACCGCCCCGCTTGACGGCCGCATCGGGCTTCGTCTTATCGATGAGGGCAATGTGGTGCACGCCTCCGACGTCAGCGGCCTGCTCACCATCACCCAGCTCAAGCCCATCTCCGTTGTCTTCACCCTGCCGGAGAAAAACTTGCAGGCCATCCACAGGGAGATGGCAAAAGACAAGCTCAAGGTCCTGGCGGTAGGCCGCGAGAACGCCACCAAGCTCGGCGAAGGCGAGCTGACAGTGGTGGACAATCAGATCGACATGACCACTGGCACCATCAAGCTCAAGGCCACCTTCCCCAACGAAGACCTGGGCTTGTGGCCGGGCCAGTTTGTCAATGCCCGGCTGCTCCTCACCACCCGCAAGGCCGGCATTGTGGTGCCCGCCTCCGTGGTTCAGCGCGGACCGGACACCACCTATGCCTTTGTCATCGGGCAGGACCAGGCAGTCGATGTGCGTAACATCAAGGTGGCGCAGTTTGAAGATGGCATGGCTCTCGTGGACGATGGTCTCACGGAAAACGAGCGGGTCGTGGTGGACGGTCAATACCGCCTCCAAAAAGGCTCCCATGTGAAGCCGGCGGAAAGCGGCGGCCGCGTCGGCAGCAATCCCATGAATGGCGACAAGCCTGAAAAGGAAAAAAGCGACCAGCCGGACAAGGGCGACAAGCAGAAGGGCGGCCACAAGCACCAGGACAGCGCCTCCAAACCCCCCACCGCATCGTGAACATCTCCGAACCCTTCATCCGGCGGCCAATCGCCACCTCGCTGCTCATGGTCGGCGTGGTGCTCATGGGGATGCTGGGCTATCACTTCCTGCCCATCTCTGCGTTGCCGGCGGTGGACTTTCCCACCATTGAGGTCAGCGCCCAGTACCCCGGGGCCAGCCCGGAGGTGATGGCCTCTGCCGTGACCACGCCGCTGGAGAGGAATTTCGGCCAGATCAGCGGCATGTCGTCGATGACTTCGACGAGCTCCTTCGGCACCACTACCATCACCCTCCAGTTCACCCTGGAGCGTGACATCGACGGTGTGGCGCAGGACGTCCAGTCTGCCATTAACACGGCCGCCGGCGTGCTGCCCAAGGGCATGCCCAGCCCTCCCACCTTCAGCAAGGTAAACCCGGCGGACACGCCCATCATCACCCTCGTCGTCTCGTCCGACACACTGCCGCTGGAGAAGGTCAATGACCTCACCGACACGGTCCTGGCGCAGAAGCTCAGCCAAGTCACCGGTGTGGGCTTGGTGACCATTCAAGGCAATCAGAAACCGGCGGTGCGCGTGCAGGTCAATCCCGCCGAAATCGCGGCCCTCGGCTTGAGTTTGGAAGACGTGCGCACCGCGCTGGCCGCCGCCAATGTGAATGCCCCAAAGGGGAGCTTCGACGGCGCCCGCCAGTCCTATTCCATCGGGGTGAATGACCAGATCTTTTCCGCCGAGGAGTACAAGCCCATCATCATTGCCTACCGCAACGGTTCGCCCATCCGCGTGAGCGACGTGGGAGATGTGATTGACAACGTGGAGAACATTCGCCTGGGCGGCTGGGCTGAGGGCAAGCCGGCAGTCATTGTGGACGTGCAACGGCAGCCCGGCGCGAACATCATTGAAACCGCCGACAAGGTGAAGGCCTTGCTGCCCAAGCTCAAAGCCTCGATCCCGCCCTCGGTCAAAGTCACCGTGCTCACGGACCGTACTGAGACCATCCGTGCGTCCGTAGAAGATGTGCAGTTCACTCTCATTCTCACCGTCGTGCTGGTGGTGATGGTGATCTTCGTCTTCCTGCGCAAGTTCTGGGCCACGGTCATCCCCAGCGTGGCGCTGCCGCTGGCCATCGTGGGCACCTTTGGCGTGATGAAGCTCTGCGGCTTCAGCCTGGACAACCTTTCGCTCATGGCCCTCACCATCTCCACCGGCTTCGTGGTGGATGATGCCATCGTGATGATCGAAAACATTGTGCGCTACATCGAGATGGGCGAGGAGCCGCTGGAGGCCGCGCTCAAGGGCGCCAAGCAGATCGGCTTTACCGTCATCTCGCTCAGCGTCTCGCTTATCGCCGTGTTCATTCCGTTGCTGTTCATGACCGGCATTGTCGGCCGCCTGTTCCGCGAGTTTGCCATTACTCTCAGCGTGGCCGTGGTGGTCTCCGCCATCGTTTCGCTCACGCTTACCCCCATGATGTGCGCGAGGCTGCTGAAGGCCGACCACGATGAAAAGCATGGCCGCCTGTATCACATGACCGAGAACATGTTCCAGGGCATGCTGAACTGGTATGACGCCGGGCTCAAATGGGTGCTGCGCCACCAGGCCTTTACCCTGCTTGTTGCCTTCGCCACCCTGGTCGCCACGGTCTGGCTCTACATTGTGATCCCCAAGGGCCTGCTGCCGCAGCAGGACACCGGCATGATCCTGGGCGTGACGGACTCCGCCCAGAGCATTTCCTTCAAGTCGATGGTCACGCGCCAGATGGAGATTGCCGACATCGTCCGCAAGGACCCCGACGTGGCCAGCGTCGCTTCCTTCGTCGGCGGCGGCTCTGTGAACGCCACGGTCAACACCGGCCGTCTTTACATCAATCTCAGGCCGCGCGAGCAGCGCCAGGCCAGTGCCACGGAGATCATCGAGCGCCTGCGCGACGCCACCCAGAATGTGACCGGCATCGCCCTGTTCATGCAGGCCGTGCAGGACGTGCAGATCGACAGCCGCGTAAGCCGCACCCAGTACCAGTACACCCTCCAGGATGCGGATGAGACGGAACTGGATGAGTGGGCAACGAAGCTGCGCGACAAGCTGCGCACCACGCCCCAGCTCACCGATGTGGCCACCGACCAGCAGACCAACGGCCTGCAGATCAAGGTGGACGTGGACCGCGACAAGGCCGCCCGCCTCAACGTGCTCACCCAGGCCATCGATGATACGCTGTACGATGCTTTCGGACAGCGCCAGGTCTCCATCATCTTCACCCAGCTCAACCAGTACCGCGTGATCCTGGAGGTGCAGCCCGGCTACCAGACGAAGCCGGACGCGCTGGACAAAATCTACGTGAAATCACTCACCGGCCAGCTTGTGCCGCTGAGCGCCTTCGCCTCTGCCTCCACCGTCATCCAGCCGCTGGCGATCGTGCACCAGGGGCAGTTCCCGGCCGTGACGCTTTCCTTTAACTTGGCCAGCGGTGGTTCGCTTGGTGAAGCTGTGGAAACCATTCAGGCGGCGGAGAAAGAAATCGGCCTGCCGGACACGATCTACACGTCCTTCTCCGGCAGTGCCGCGGAGTTCCGCACCTCGCTCAAGAGCGAGCCTTTCCTGCTGCTCGCCGCCATCGTGGTGATCTACATCGTGCT